>Ga0181574_10001478_pt1 | contig 21980 bp, 21 predicted proteins | sample 101ome_24_FD_145600 | JGI IMG/M metagenome (GOLD analysis project Ga0181574, IMG submission 145600) | Coastal salt marsh microbial communities from the Groves Creek Marsh, Skidaway Island, Georgia - 101410AT metaG (spades assembly) | ecosystem: Environmental > Aquatic > Marine > Intertidal zone... | reverse complement strand
AATCTCAAATCCTTTCAGCTTATCTTCTTTCATCGATTTTGCAGTTAGGAAAAGGATGGGAATATTTTTATCAATCTCTCTAACTTCTTTGGCAACGGTAAACCCATCGATTTCAGGCATCATGACGTCGAGAATTAAAAAGTCATAATTTCCTTCGTTGAACTTTTCTAGTGCACTCTTACCATTTCTAGCAAGGTCGACTTGATACCCTTTGTTTTTCAAAAAGGTGTTCAACAGCGTTCCTAGATTTTCGTCGTCCTCTGCGAGAAGCACGGATACAGAATTACTCATGGTTTTTACTTTTAGTGATTATTAGTGAAAATGTCGATCCTTCACCGAATTTACTTTTGACACTTATTTTCCAGCCTTGAAGGTCAGCAACAGCTTTGACGTAACTTAGGCCTAATCCAAAACCTTTTACATCATGTACATTCCCTGTAGGAATACGGTATAATTTGTCAAATATTTTATCCAGGTACTCATTTTTTATTCCAACCCCCTTATCGCGCACATGTAATTCAATCTGATCTCCCTTTAATTTAGTTGTAATCGTAATGTTCGGTTCGTTCGGACTGTATTTTATTGCGTTGTCTATTAAGTTGGTAATTATGTTTGAAGTATGAATAGGGTCACCGTATATCGTTAGTTCTTCAGGAGCCAATTCAAGATGCACCGATCCAGACTGTTCTTTTAATTTCAGTTGAAATTGACGTGTTATAGATTGAATTAATGCATTTAAAGGAATAGGTTCGTATCTTAATTTAAGCTCACCTTTATCCAATAATGCACTTTGAAGAATTTGCTCTACCAATCCACTTAAGCGTCTATTTTCCTGATGAATCATTGAAACAAAGGGTGCAGTTCCCTCCGGTGTATTGGTCATGCTTTTATCTGAGAGCGCTTCACACGCAAGAGATATTGTCGATATGGGCGTTTTGAATTCATGGGTCATGTTACTTATGAAATCATTTTTCGTTTCCGATAATTTTCGTTGATGTACAATTGTTTTATACATAATGCTAAAAGAAAATATCACCAGAATTACAAGGAGTAGACTCACAAGAAGTGTAAACCACATTTCTCCGAAGAGAAGGGTATTCTTTTTTGGAAAGAAGATATGTAAAGTGAGCTCCTCATCAAATATATTTCCTGGAAATAATCGAACGTGATAGGTTTTCGTTGTATCTAATTCTGGCATGTAATCTCTTGTGTATGCTGGGAATTCAACAATTTTCTTGTTTTCATCTGTGATTACATAATTGAACCTGGTTTGAAGTTTTTCTGTTTTTAAAGTGTTTGAAATGATTGAATCCAAAAATGCAAGGTCGATACGCTGACTCGCGGTTAAATCACCCACGTTTCGAAAGGCATTGATCATGAAATCATTGATGTACTGGGATTTTCTGAACAAGTTGTTCATAGCACGTTTGTCCAATTTAAAGCTTAAGTCGGAGGTGTCTTGGGGTACGTTTTTTCCACTTACTTTAACCAATTGACTCAACTCTGTAATATCACGCGTTAATACGCTATGTGTTGTTTTGACATCAGCGAGAGAGTCGTACGAATTACCCGTAATCAAGAGATATTTTGTTTGTTCTCCGTTGGCAAAAATGAAGGTGTCTTTGATGTTTACAGATTCTTCAACGGGAACAAGGTTTTGAAATTCTTGTTTTAAGGCATTTTTATATTGACCGCTAATATCCCCTTTAAACATAGTGGTATATCGTCTAAAGTCGGATGCCTTTTCATGTCGAATCGCCACTTTGGAAAGAACATTCTCTAGGTGAGTTTCAAATTCCTCATTGGTTTGATCAAATAAATCCAATGCATTTTTTAATTGTAGACCAACTAAAAATAGTAGAGCGGAGCTCACCAAAACAAGGATTTGGGGTAATTTAATTTTTTTCACGACCTTCTAATTTAATCTATTCAGCGACGTGCAGATTTGAGTTAACCTTTTTTAACATGAATTTAGACGTATATATAATGCTACTCATGGTTTTATGGAGGCCTTTCAGAGTTCTTGGTTGTTCCAGAAGGTAATTAACACACTCAGGTGTTGATTAAATAAAATTAATTTGTAGAGATATTCATGGGATTTTTCTACATTTGATTGAAACATTTAATTAAATCTTATGAAAAAACTATTACTTTCTTTGGCAATTGTTGCCTCATCAGCTGCTGCTATCGCACAAAGCTGTTCTCCAAATCAAGTCTGGGCAGATACTGTTTCAGGTGGTTATGGTGCTTATCCTGATACAATTGTAAATTTCCCAACTGCTACGGTAAATACATTTTATTCGACAGATCTGAATTTTTTAGTTCCAGCTGAGGTAACTGCTGATCTCGATCCTACGGGACTCTTTGTAGGTAGCACTATTAACTACTTCACAGTAGATGATGTTGTTGGACTTCCAACTGAATTGGCGTATGCATGTAATGTTGTTTCTTGCCAATATAACGGAGGTGATAATGGATGTGCAAATGTATACGGTACTCCAGTAGTTGCAGATACAGTTTATGATATTACGATTCAAATTACGGCGAATGTGCAAACACTTATTGGATCAGTGAACCAAGGTGCTGAGTTTACAGGCTACAAAATTATTGTGAACGGTCCGACAAGTTCTGTTCCATTTGAGGTGATTGAGCCTTTGTCTGTTGCGCCAAACCCTGCTAGTAATAAAGTGACACTTTCTGGAGTTAATCCTGCGTTGAAGGCTTCTAAGATTACAGTTACTGATATCACTGGTAAGGTTGTTCATACCATCGAGCCTGGTAACTACAGTAACTATACGTTTGATGTATCTAAATTAGATATGGGTATATACGTGATTAACGTAGAACATGCTTATGGTTTCGATAGCATTAAATTCATAAAAGAATAAATTCAGGTAGAACTGAGGAAAGAGCATCATTAGGTGCTCTTTTTTTATGTCCATACTTTTGTGCCTTCAGAACAATTCTTGCAAATGTCAATCGCTTTTCGGTTACCAAAAACGGCCTTTCTAAAACTGGTATAGCGCTGGGAGTTCCAGATTTCGCGGAAGTCTGACGAAGTTGATAACTCACCTAATACGTGTTGTGCATCTTTGTCAAAGCAACAAGGAACCACTTTTCCATCCCAAGTGAGTACCGTTGAAGACCACATGCGCCAGCATTGGTTCAATAGTTTATATTTAGGGCGATATTTCCCGTCTTTCCCTAGTTTGTAGCGCGCGTATTTATCGTTGTTAGGCATAAGTGGATTACCGTTTTCATAATCATAGAGCTGTGCTGTTTTTAACCGTACTTCGTCTACACCTAATTCCTTTCCGAGCTGAAATACCTGTTCGATTTCATGTTCGTTTGGACGTACAACTAAAAACTGGAAAATTAATGTCGGCGTACTCGAATTAAATTTCTTTTTTGCAGTAACTACATGTTTAGTACCCTCAATCACTTTACTCAATTTACCACGAACACGATATTGCTCATAGGTTTCTTGTGATAAACCGTCGATTGAAATAATTAAACGGTCTAAACCAGAATGAACAATTTCTTCTGCTTTGGATGCTGTAATGAAATGTGCATTCGTTGAAGTCGCTGTATAAATCCTTCTCTTTTTTGCCGAGCGTATTAAATCTAAAAATTGGGGGTGTAAAAAAGGTTCACCCTGAAAATAATAATTGATGTAGAATAGTTGTTTTCCTAAACTATCTAGCATTCGATCATGTAAATCGGGACTCAATTTCCCTGTAGGTCGTGTGAACTGTTTCAGACCGCTAGGACATTCTGGGCAGCCCAAGTTGCACGCCGTCGTAGGTTCAATGCTCGCTGCGTATGGAAGTCCACTATTACCGGAAGTCTTAAAATATTTAGCAGACCAATACGAAGTTTTTAGCTTCGCTAAGTTCGTCATTCTGTGAAGCGAAAGGTGTTTTATGATATTCCAGTTATCCAACCAATTCATTACTCAAATGTAAGTAGAAAAATGGTGTAAACTTAATTCAATGAGGCGGTAATTGGGATATTGGTTGTCCTGATGAACACTAAAAATTAAATTTTACAGATAATTTATATACAAAATTATCTTTCATTTCAGGAAGTGCGTAGGCACCGTAGCGATGAAATACCCCGATGCCCAATCCACTATTCCCTAATATGAGAAGATTATCTACGATTACACCAGATTCATAGAACCCTTTTTCGTGAACTTTGAAGCTGTGGTTGTGCAGTTGTTGATTGCGCATTTCTCCTATTCCAGCTGCAGAATGAAGGGAGAATTGCGGTGCAGTAAAGGTAGTTTTGTTCTTAAGCGGGAGAAATGAAAAGCGAAAAAAGAGGGCTGTATGTTTATCTGTGAAAAATTCTGCCGCGACCATCGTTTCAAAAGTGTTTGGAACGGTGAGATTCCAATTGCGATTCGTTCCATACGGCATCTGAAGTAATGTTAATGGTACTTCACCTAAAGTTATTCCGCTGGTAGAATTGAGAAGTAATTTACCTATTCCACGAACGCTAAATGTTTGCGAAATAGATAGATTAAGTCGGTAATAGTCGAATTCTCCATCAAAAATAGAATTCCATCCTTTCATTGCCCGGAATTGTATTTTGGGATATTTACTTCTTAAGGAAACGCGCTGTGTGCCCAAAAGCATGACCTTTTCGCGTATTGTCCAGTTTATCACGACTCCTGTTTCTGCCACATCAAACATGTTGGAATAGAGATTGGAAAGGGTTTTTAATCCTTCAAACGAATACTCGTCCAAGAATGTAATTCGCCGATAATTTGCAATGAATTGAAGGTGAAAGTTCTGAGCGATGTAACCCCCGACAGATATCGTTCCTTTGCGCTGGCGCTCCAGTTGATTGATAAAAAAGTTCCGATATAGCGCTCCTGAGGATAAATCGAAGTTGTTCATCATATAACTCACCCCTCCTCGTTCAAACACATCATCTGAATAGCTGAAACTTAAAAGTATTCGACGTTTTTCGGCCAACAAGAAGTCTACATTGCCACCCCATTTCCATGCTTCATCTCGAAATCCATAAGCAAAATATCCACCGAGAGAGAAATAGTTAGTCAACCGATCATTGGTTTCTAACCCAAGTCCTAAACGGTAACCTTCGTATTGGTTGAAGTCCGCTAAACGCCACATCGGAACGCTGATTTTTCCAATTGGTAATTTACCAGTAGATAGGATGGTTGCCATATCTACTAAACGTTCAAAATTCATTTTTTTCGACACGCTGTCGACTACATGATAAGTTTTTAACTCTTTGTCAGTAGAGGAAGTCCCACGAGCAACTTGCAAACCGATTGTATCATCTACCGCAGTAGGCAAAACTTCAAGTTTCACCACATTAAAATCGTTTTTTATTGGTATGTCGAAAATGACATTCTTAATATAAAGATTGCTTTTTCCGACCAGTTCGTGATAGTCACTGATGGCTAAGCCAGGGAACGAAAATTCTGTACTCAATTGATAGGGAAACCATTTTTTGTTCTCCGTAAATTTATATTCTTGAATGATTTTTACAGTGAATGTTTCTTGAGCCTTATGTGGTTCAGCGATCACGCGTTGAATGGCCCATTTATTACTGTTTATAAAGAGATAGCCAGAAAGTCCTTCAAAGATTTTTCCTCTTCTCGGTCGAAATGAAATTGTGTAAGTCGTATCAGATGTATTAATCAACGTATCTTCTAAAATGAACAGATAACGTCGAATTCCTCCTGGAGCAATAGGGTTGATGTATTCGATTTCTCCAATATTAAACGAGGCAGTATAAAAACTAAAGGATTGGAATTGATTAACGAGAGATGCAAAAATCGGATTCTTAACACCAGAAACTTTATAAGAGGTCACAACCTCGTTATCATAGTTAGGAGGAGAGAATGTGCGTTGAGATGCCGTTTCAGTTAAGAAAAGGTATTGCGAACTAAAAAGGTCAATCGATTTAAGTAAACTCGTATCAGAAATAGTGTCTCTATTGAGGGTTTTCGTTGCTTCTCCTCCGATAGAGAAACGTGAAAAACCATCGTATTGGAACGAATTATTTCGCATAGGGTCATTCTCTTTACGCTGATTCATAGCATTCCGTATAATTCTGTGAGCCGGATTTTCTCCTGGAAGAATTATTACTTCGTCATAGAGTTGCGAATCAGGAGTTAGAAAGACTTCTTTAGCATTCAATAATTCTTGTCCTGTTAAGACGGTGTCTTTAAAATCATAGAAACTAAAGTAGTACGACGAGTGAGTAACAATGATCAATTCGAGTTTACCGTCTACATCTGTTAAGAGTGGTGATTTCTTGTTCTCAGAAACCTTAACAAATGGAAGAGGTTCTCCCGTTTGAACATCATATACTTGAATAGTATTCGCTTTTTGACCGAATACAACTGAGCTACACAGCAGGATGAGCCCAAATCTGAACAATTTGCACATACTTATTTTTTCTCCACCTCGAGAATATCTAATTCAAAAATTAAATCAGAATAGGGAGGTATAGTCGGCATTCTGCCTTGTGGTCCGTAAGCGAGATAATAAGGAATATAGAGTGTAATCTTCATTCCTTGTTTGGATAATCCCACGCCTTCATTGAAACCCGGGATGAGTCCCATAACAAGGTAATCAAAGTTTAAAGGCGCGTTACGATCTACAGAGGAGTCAAATTTATCTCCGTACACATGTGTTCCAGTGTAATGTAGTGCTATCCCGTCACCTTTATCAGGGTGTTCTCCTGTTCCGTCTTCAAGAATTTCATATACCAACCCACTTTCTGTTTGAAGTACATTTGGGTGATCTTTTTTTATCATTTCATAGAAGTAAGCTTTGTATTCCGGGATGTCTCTTGCTTTACACTCCGCTAAACGAACATTGTCTAAGGCTTTAAGTTTTGCCTTGCGTTCTTCCTCTATTTTAGCCAGTTCTGCTAATCGTGCATATTCCGCTTTAAAAACTTTAGAAGGCTTGTATCCAAACTTGTACTTAAATCCTTTTCGGATTATATTTACTTCATTCATTACGTCGCCCTGTGCGATGGCATCAACGACATCCTGTCCTGATAAAACTTTTCCAAATACGGTATGTTTTCCATTCAAATGAGGCGTTGCTACATGTGTGATAAAAAATTGACTACCATTCGTTGCAGGTCCAGCATTCGCCATGGACAATATACCAGGCCCGGTATGCATTAGACCATTATCTGCTTCATCAAAAAACTTGTATCCTGGTCCACCAGAACCAGTTCCCGTTGGATCACCACCTTGAATCATGAAATTGGCAATAACACGGTGAAACTTGACACCGTTATAATATGGTTTCGTGTGTTCTATTGTATCAAATACTATCAACTTTCCTTCTGCAAGTCCAACAAAGTTCGCAACAGTTAAAGGCGCTTTTTCATCCGCCAACTCGAGTAAGATTGTACCTTTGTCGGTAACGATTTCAGCATAAAGACCTTTCGCTAGTTTCTCTTTTTTCTCTTGCCCAGAAACTACAAATGCCATTGAGCATGCTAATACGAGTGCAGTTGTAATGTGTTTAATTGTCATATTAAAAAGATTTATTTCTAAAATTAAGAGCGGTCAGCTTCATAAAGTAATTTAGTGTTGTGCTTAAGTGTTCTGAAAACCAAAGATATTGCAATCGCGACAGTCAGTCCTATTCCATAATATGGGCGATAAATAATTTCCCCGGTCATGAACCAGTCTCTGAGAAAGTCTACGAATAAAAAACCAAGTATCGTAGCTGTTACTCCACTGTATTCTCGTCTTAAGATGGTCTTCAAGGAAAATGGAATTTGTGTTTTTTCGTAGTTTTTCCAACTTGGAATAAACGCTGGAACTTTGAGCGACCAATCTAAGTAATCTTGTCCAAATTTCCGTTCTAGAAAGCGTTCTTCGGCGAACATGATTCGTTCATAATAGAGCCAAAAAGCGAGTGATACCAACAAAAAGAACCATATATTCATGGTGTACACCACAATTCCTATCCACATAAAATAATTGCCAACGTAGAGAGGGTGACGCATTGTGGAGTATATCCCTTTTGTGTTTAGGGCTTCAGCAACTTGCTCCTTTGTATTTCTGCCAGAAGTATTTTTATTACTGGTACCAATCGCAATCGATCGAATCACTAATCCAAAAAATGAAAGAAAAGCTGAAAACAACAATAAAGCCAGGTGTGTCCATTCACAGGTGATAAACCAAGCGTAATTCGTATAGTAAACCACAGGGATTGCAGTTATAAAAAGTACCACAGGGATTTGACCTCTGTAACGAAACAAGATGTTCCCAGATGATTCAAAAGAATGTATTAATGCCATTTGTTGTTTTTAAAAGTGCTAAAATAATATATTTCTTAGGAAGCTTCACATAAAAAGTGGAACTCCTTGAGTGATCTACAGATGATGCCTACCTGTATCATTTCAATAAATAAGGAGGAATTGTGCTTTTCCGACATTGTAACAAAAGTAGCTGTGAGATCTACCGAAAGTCCCGACCTTTGTAATGTCAAATAAAAACTATTAAGAACATAGGATGATGAGAATAGAACAAATTTATACAGGATGCTTAGCGCAAGGGGCCTATTATATTGTGTCCAATGGAGAAGCGGCAATCATTGATCCATTGCGTGAAACGAAACCATATCTTGAAAGATTAGAGAAAGACGGGGTTAAATTGAAATATATTTTTGAAACGCATTTTCATGCAGACTTCGTTTCTGGCCACGTTGATTTATCAAAAGCAACTGGTGCACCAATTATTTATGGTCCGAATGCTAATCCTGAGTACGATGCTATTATTGCTGAAGATGGTCAGTTGTTCAACTTGGGTGGGGTGACTTTTAAAGTGCTACATACTCCTGGGCACACAATGGAGTCGACTACATATTTGTTAAAGGATGAAAATGGGAAGGATCATGCAATTTTTTCTGGCGATACTTTATTCTTAGGAGATGTTGGTCGACCAGACTTAGCTCAAAAGGCGGCGTCAATGACACAAGAAGAGTTAGCTGGAACATTATACGAAAGTCTAATGAATAAAATAATGCCTTTGGCGGATGATGTAACTGTTTATCCAGCTCACGGAGCAGGTTCCGCATGTGGTAAGAACATGATGAAAGAGACAGTAGATAGCTTAGGAAACCAGAAGAAGGTGAATTATGCACTGAATCAACCATCTAAAGAGGCCTTTATCGCCGCTGTAACGGATGGTTTACTCCCTCCTCCGGCTTATTTCGGAGCGAATGTAGCAATGAATAAAAAGGGCTATGAAAACGTCGATGAGATTATCGCTCAAGGAATGACGGCTTTAAACTCTAAAGAGTTTGAAACGGCTGCAGAGGCAACTGGAGCATTAATTTTAGACACTCGTGACAACGGTGATTTTACCAAAGGGTTTATTCCAGAAACCATTAACATTGGACTGAATGGTGATTTTGCTCCATGGGTAGGAGATTTAGTGGGAGATGTGAAACTACCAATTTTGTTGGTGACTTATCCTGGTGCCGAAGAAGAAACAATTACACGATTGACCCGAATAGGTTTCGATAATGTAATCGGATATATCAATGGTGGTTTTGAGGCATGGAAAGCAGATGGAAATGAAGTTGATACAGTCGATCGCATTACAGCTGATGAGTTTAAATCAAAACTGAAAATTGGAGAGACCGTAGTTTATGATGTGAGAAAGTCTTCTGAATACGAAGCTGAGCATGTCAACGAAGCTTATAGTCGACCTTTAGCAAGCATTAATGAGTGGGTGAAAGATATCAATCCAAAGGAGCATTTCTTCCTACACTGTGCCGGTGGTTACAGAAGCATGATTGCAGCGAGTATTCTTCAATCGCGTGGTTACAGAAACTTTACAGAAATTGAAGGTGGCTTCAAAGCAATCGATGCAGCAGGTGTAGCGAAGACAGATTTTGTCTGTCAGTCTAAAGTAATGAAATAAAAAAAGTAAAAGGTTACAGGTTGCAGGTTTGCAACAAAAACAGATAATTATGGGATTTTTTGATTTTTTAATGGGAAGTTCAACCTCAAGTGAAGAGTTGACAAAATTGATTGAAGATGGAGCAATGTTAGTAGACGTTCGTTCTCCAGGAGAATTTAGCACGGGAAGTGCAAAAGGAGCTGTAAACATTCCATTGGATAGAGTAGGGAATAGTTTAGAGAAGTTTAAGAACAAGTCGCACATTATTGTGTTTTGTAGAAGTGGAAACCGATCTGGTCAAGCGAAGTCAATTTTGGAACGTAATGGATTTACCAACGTAACAAATGGCGGGACATGGGATCAAGTGGCTACCCTCATAAATAAATGAAATATGAATAATTTGTAATGTTTTCAACTAAATTTAAGATTAATTTAAAAGAATGATTGAGTTTTTGACGCAGCCTTGGTCGTGGTGGTTTTCCGGTATTTTGATCGTTTCCATCATGTTTTTCCTACTCTATTTTGGGAAGTCATTTGGTATTTCAGCAAATCTGAGAACCATATGTGCAGCAAGTGGCGTAGGAAAGAGAGTAAAGTTTTTCGATTTTAATTGGAGAAATCAACTTTGGAACTTAGTATTCCTCGCTGGATCAATTATCGGTGGGTTTATAGCGCACAAATTCATGTCAAATGGGGAACCTGTTCAATTGGCAGAGGCGACAATAGCTGATTTGAATGCACTTGGTTTTTTAAATCCGACATCTATTCAACCCGAAGAGCTGTTCAGTTGGGAGGCTATTTTCACCTTTAAAGGCTTCTTCATTCTTGCGCTAGGTGGTTTACTTGTCGGTTTTGGGACTCGTTACGCTGGAGGTTGCACATCCGGTCATGCAATAAGTGGATTAGCCGATTTGCAACTTCCTTCACTCATTGCAGTAATTGGATTTTTCATTGGAGGACTCATTATGACTTTTGGGATTTTCCCCCTCTTATTTTAATAACAGATTGTAATATACCAATATGAAATCAATTAAGTTTTTAGTACTTGGAATTGTATTTGGAATTGTGATGGCCAAATCCGAGGCACTTTCATGGTACAGGATACAAGAAATGTTTCGTTTTCAGTCCTTTCACATGTATGGGATTATTGGCACGGCTGTAGTTCTGGGTGTTCTTGGTATTGCCTTAATTAAGAAGTTCAATGTACGCGATAATGAAGGGAATCCAATAGTTTTTTATCCAAAAGCAAAGTCTGTAACTCGTTACCTTTTAGGAGGTGCAATTTTCGGTCTAGGTTGGGCGCTTTCAGGTGCTTGTCCGGGACCAATTGCAGTAAATATTGGATACGGTTATTTATCGATGGCAATAGTTTTTCTTTTTGCCACAATCGGAACATTTATTTACGGGTTGGTAAAAGATAAATTACCACATTAGAAGTTTTAGGTATATCCATTTTCAACTAAAGACAAAGTTAAAAGGAATGTGGGCTTGAACCCTTTGATGTTTCATTTTAATTGTGAAGCCACTTTTTCTTTGAAAGAAGGAATATTTGTTTTAAACGGTAGCTTTTCTGAACGCCCTTTATTGAAAATCTTATTACTGTAATCTTTTCCTTTACGCAGGGCTTTTTGCTCTTCATCAGGCAAATGAATGACTTCTTGACAATCTATTGAACAACATCCCTCTAAGGATTGTTTACAGCGTTCACATTGGATAAACAATAAGTGACAAGCGTCATTTACACAATTGGTATGGGTGTCACAAGCTTCTCCACATTGATGGCAAACAGCGATTATGTCTTCTGTTATACGCTCACCTCGGCGTTCGTCAAAAACAAAGTTTTTTCCAATAAACTTATTTTCAAGACCATTTTCTTTACAGTCGTTGGCGTACTTGATAATTCCTCCCTCAAGTTGATGTACTTTTTCAAAACCACGATGTTTATACCATGCAGAAGCTTTTTCACAACGAATCCCCCCAGTGCAATACATGACGATATTTTTATCTTCGTTCCCTTTTAAAATTTCCTCTTCAATAATTGGCAAGGAATCTCGAAAGGTATCAACATCTGGTGTAATCGCTCCTTTAAAATGACCTACTTCCGTCTCATAGTGATTCCGCATGTCAATTAAAATCGTATTCGGATCATCGAGTAATGCGTTAAATTCTTCTGCTTTCAAATGTTTTCCTCGATTGGTAACGTCAAATGTATGATCGTTTAATCCATCCGCCAAAATTTTATCTCGGACCTTAATTTTTAGCTTCAGAAAAGGAAACTCTGCTTCTGATTCATCCACGGCTACATTTAAACGAATTCCATTTAGAAATGAGATGAGATAAAGTTCTTCCTTAAATTGTTGAAATTTATCAGCAGGAACGCCTATTTGAGCATTAATTCCTTCGGTAGCCACGTAGGTGCGACCAACAACACCAATTTTTGACCACATTTGAAATAAGTGATCTCTGAAAACTTGAGGATTAGGAATGTGCGCATATTGATAAAATGAAACCGTCACAAATCGAGTTCCGCGCTCTTTTAACCTTTCAACCAATTCCTCCTTACTTAATGTATTCCACAGTTGCATGCTATGTATTTTTATTGAATAAAGAATGATGCAAAGTTAGAAAATCAGAAGAACATTCTGAAATTACTGATGAAAATCATTTTTTTACGGAAGTAGTTTCTTCAGTTTTATATTATTTAAAGTTTAAATCCAATAATTGAATTTCAATGATGAACGATTTCTATAAGACAAGATAATGATAAGTATTGTGTTCGTCTTTCGCTTCATTACAGCTCAAAATCTAGACATCTTACTATATTTACACCTAAATTAAAAATAAAGCATTGTGATTTTTGGAATAGACTGGAAAGTAAGCGCTCAATTAATTGAAGGATGGAGTGTGCCTAATTTGTATGGATTATTATTTGTCTCTGGATTAATAATAGGATATTTCGTGATTAAACGGATGTTCGAGAAAGAAGGTGCGCCAGAGGCTTGGTTAGATTCACTGTTGATATATATCGTTATTGCTACAATCGTAGGTGCGCGCTTAGGACATGTGTTCTTTTATGAATGGGAGTATTATTCCCAACATCTCTCAGAGATACCGAAAGTATGGGAAGGCGGTTTAGCCTCTCATGGTGGAGCAGTGGCTATTCTGATTGCCTTGTTCATTTACAGTAAAAAGGTTTCAAAACAGTCGATGTTTTGGATTCTTGACAGAATCGTTGCGCCCATTGCTATTGCTGGATGTTTCATTCGATTGGGAAACTTAGTGAATCATGAAATTATTGGTGTTCCGACAAACCTGCCATGGGGCTTTAAATTTTGGAATGAGAGCGCAGATAATTTAGTATTAATAAATGGTGAATTTGAACATGTTTTTCGTCATCCTGCCCAATTGTATGAGGCAATTGCCTATTTCATTATCTTCATAATACTGTTTCGTTTGTTTTGGAAAACGGATCTCAAACAAAAACAAGGATTTATTTTTGGTGTGTTCTTAGTTATTCTATGGGGTGCTCGATTTGCGATAGAATTTGTGAAAATTGGTCAAGCAGCACGTGACGAAGGAATGGTGTTAAACACGGGTCAATGGCTTAGTGTTCCATTTATTATTGCTGGATTTATTATCATTTATTTGGCCAACAAAGGGAAGTTGGGAGGCCGTTCGCAATCGGCAGCATAGTTATGAGAAAAAATGTTACCGTATGACAAATAGAATTACAACTCTTTTTAATATTCAATATCCGTTGATTCAAGCGGGAATGATTTGGTGTTCAGGTTGGGAATTGGCTGCTGCTGTATCGAACTCAGGTGGATTAGGAATCATAGGTTCTGGAAGTATGTATCCTGACGTGTTGGAAGAGCATGTGGTCAAATGCAAAAAAGCAACTGACAAACCTTTTGCAGTAAATTTACCGATGCTCTATCCAGATATCGATAAGCATATTGAGACAATCATAAAACATAAAGTACCGATTGTTTTTACTTCTGCTGGAAATCCCAAAACGTGGACGGCTCATCTTCAACATCACGGGATCACTGTTGTACATGTTGTTTCAAGTGTAAAATTTGCATTGAAAGCGCAACAGGCAGGAGTGGATGCTGTAGTTGCCGAGGGTTTTGAAGCGGGCGGACACAACGGTCGTGATGAAACAACCACTTTTTGCTTGATTCCAATGGTGCGGGAAGCTATTTCTATACCACTTATTGCTGCTGGGGGAATAGGAACAGGTCGTGGAATGTTAGCCGCGATGAATCTTGGCGCTGATGCAGTTCAAATTGGAAGTAGATTTGTGGCGTCGGATGAATCTTCAGCCCACCAGAATTTTAAAAATACCGTTGTTGATGCGAAAGAAGGAGATACCATACTCACGTTAAAAGAGCTTACTCCTGTCCGACTGATAAAGAATTCGTTTTATGATCAGGTAGCGGCTGCATACGAAAATGGAAAATCGACAGATGATTTGAAGGCGCTCTTGGGAAGAGGTCGAGCGAAAAAAGGAATGTTCGAAGGTGATTTAGTGGAAGGAGAGCTCGAAATAGGCCAAATCTCTGGATTGATTCATGAAATCAAACCCGCTGCGGCAATTGTAGGGGAGATTATTTCAGAATTTAAAATAGCGCGTGACGAACAACATACAAAATTTATTTTTTAATGATTCATTTCGAAAAGTTTACGCTTGCAAATGGACTTCGCGTCTTATTTCACCGCGACCCGACTACTCCTATGGCTGTTGTCAATACACTCTATGATGTAGGAGCTCGTGATGAAGACCCGAACAGGACAGGATTTGCACATTTGTTCGAGCATTTGATGTTTGGTGGTTCTGTTAATATTCCCGATTTTGATGGGCCTTTGCAACGGGCCGGTGGAGAGAGTAATGCATTTACTAGTAACGACATAACAAATTACTATGATAGTTTGCCTGCTCATAATTTAGAAACAGCGCTTTGGCTGGAAAGCGATAGAATGTTGTCTTTGGCGTTTACATCACAAAGTTTAGAAGTACAACGAAGTGTTGTGATCGAAGAATTCAAACAACGTTATTTAAACCAGCCTTATGGAGATGTTTGGTTGGAATTTCGTCCTTTGGCTTATAAAGAACATCCATATCAGTGGGCAACAATTGGGAAAAATATCCAACACATTGAAGAAGCAACAATGGAAGATGTTAAAGCGTTTTTTAAACGTTTTTATACTCCTTCTAATGCCATTTTATGTATTGCTGGTAACTTGGAGCTCGACTACGTGAAATCTGCTGTTGAAAAATGGTTTGGAGAGATTCCAAGTGTTCAAGTCCCAAAAAGAAGCTTGGTTCAAGAACCAGTTCAGCAGGAATACAGAATTAAGACAATCGAGCGAAAGGTGCCTTCTGATGCATTTTACTATGGGTTTAAAATGCCCGGAAGAACTGAAGAAGGTTATTATACGACGGACTTACTGTCTGATGTGATGGGACGGGGACAGTCCTCGCGCTTGTGCGTTCGATTGAAAAAGGAATTGGACTTAGTGGCAGAGATTAATGCATATGTCATGGGCTCTCATGATACTGGCCTATTGATGATTTCAGGAAAAGCGAACGAAGGTGTTGAGTTAGAACAAATCGATATTGAGATTTGGAGAGTTATTGAGGAGTTAAAAGTTGCTGAAATTTCTTCTGCAGAAAATCAAAAAAATGTAAACAAGGTAAGAACAACGAAAGTATTTTCTGAACAAGGGATTCTAAATAAGGCCATGGCATTGTGTTTACATGAATTATTCGGAGATGCTAATGGAATCAACCTTGAAAGTGAATTATATGACCAAATCACTCCGAAGGAAATTTGGGAAAAGGCCAATGGTATTCTTCACGAGAAGAATTGTTCACGTATGTTTATTAAAGCAGTTTAGTAATGTTGGATAGAACAAAAGCACCAGCGATAAACCCAGTAGAGCTCATTCATTTTGTTGCTCCAGAACGCATCGAGGTAGGTTCGATCACAGAACTTTTATGGGTAAAGGAAGTAGATGATGAAGCAGTTAAAATTGATTTTATTTTCAATGCCGGGAAACTTAGGGATAAAAAGATAGTTGCTGAATTAACAGGGGAACTACTTTTAAGTGGAACGCCCGAAATGACATCAACTGAATTCAATGAAGCCATTGATGCATTAGGTGGATTTGTGAATATAGAAGTAGGCTCCGAAGATGCCACTGTAAGTATATACGGGCTAACGACAACCATTGCTGAGTTGATTCCAATTGTTATGGATGCAATTATCAATGCGGATTTTTCGCAAAAGGAATTTGACCAACAACTCCAAACGTTGAAGCAGGGATTTTTGATTGCGCAAGAAAAAGTTAGCACTATTGCACGACGTGCATTTGTGGAAAAACTTCTTGGCAATACAGATTATGGTCGATTAACGCAATTGGAAGATTTTTCGAGTGTTGATAGAACTATTTTGGTTGATTTTCATGCCGCTTATTACCTCAAAGGTTTGATGAAAATCTGTGTCGTAGGTAATATTGAGCCTGCAATTATTGAAGAACTTGTTCAACGTGCAAAATACTTAAGTGCTGAAGAAGAACATTCATTCGATTATCCGTTCGAAACGAAACCAGCGTGCGTTTATGTAAAAAAGGATGGAGCAGTTCAAACCGCTATTCGCGTGGGCAGAATTTTATTTAATCGAAAACATGAAGATTATATAGCTTTCTCTGTGCTAAATACCATTTTCGGTGGTTATTTTGGCAGTCGATTGATGTCCAACATCCGTGAAGACAAAGGCTATACCTACGGCATCGGAAGCGGTGTGGCTCAATTTAGAGAATCGGGCTATTTCTTTATTTCAACAGAAGTAGGGAAAGATGTTGCTGATGCCGCATTGGCAGAAATTAAAAAGGAAATGGAGCGATTGGCTACAGAAGTTATCCACGTGGAAGAATTAGAACGCGTTAGAAGCTACTCCATTGGAAAACTACTAAAAGGCTCCGACGGTCCCTTCGCTATGATGGATCGTTATTTAGCAGTTGAACGTTTCGGCATGGATTTAAGTCACTATGATGAGGTTATTCAGACCATCCGAACCATCACCCCAGAAAGACTCCAAGAACTCGCTAAAAAATACTTAGTGTGGGAAGATATGATTGTAGTGAAAGCAGGGTGAAATAAATCTGAGTAATTAAAATATGGGGTATTAGCTACACTTAATTGACTTTCCCTTTTTCCAACAGCGCATTATACTTCTCCAACAGCGCAATGAATTTATCCTTCCAATAAGCTGCTGAATCCCCATACGTTGCTGTTGGTTCTTCTACTCCATTTTTAATATTGCGCACTTCTGTAAACAAGTCGCTAAAGTCAACATGAATAATTTTACCAATTTGTAAGATTTCATCTAAGGATAAGTGGGGATTTTCAAACAAGTTATAAATATGTCTTCGGCTTTTTTTCATCCTGCACGCCAACTCTGCTAATGGAAATCCACTTTCCCTCACCGGTTTAGTATCCGTTAACTGATATATGGTTCGAGACCGTTGTTATATCTGCAGAATTTGTAAATCACACGTATTTCGGACTAACTTGGTTTTTAGTACAGGGGAATCCAATATCGGAATAATCTCCCCACCTGTCCCGTCTGCCTCTCCATCAACCTATAGATGGCTCGAGACGGGTGCTATCCTAATACTAACTTCATCCAACAAACTCAAAATAATTATCAGTATCAACAACCTTAACCTCAGCTTGGTAAGCATCAATGAATTTTTGAGGAATTTTAACTTTCTTTTTTGATTTCCATTTGAACTCGTAGGCGGTTATTTTACCGTCGATTTCCTCTATCCAGTCGATTTCTTGCTGTTGTGCAGTGCGCCAAAAGTAAGTTTTAGCATACCGCTTATTGTACTTCAAATATTTTATTCGTTCACTGATTAAAAAATTTTCCCAAAGCGCACCTTTGTCTTGTCTAAGGTCTAATGGATTATAATTTGCAATTAATGCATTACGCAAACCAGTATCGTAAAAGTATATTTTACGGTTTGTTTTTATCTCATTTCTCAGGTTTCTACTGAATGGATTTACCCTAAACAATACATACGCTTTCTCCAGTAAATCAATGTAACTGCTAATGGTCTCTTTATTGACCCCTATCAATTGGGCAAGTTCGTTGTACGATACCTCATTGCCGATTTGTAATGCTAGGGCCTGTGTAAGTTTTTGTAACACATCTGCTTTTTTAATACCGGAAAGCATCAGAATATCTTTGTATAAATAACTATTTATCAAGTTTTCCAGCACCTCTTTTTCTTTTCCTAGGTGATTTAACACATCAGGATACATCCCATAGATGATGCGTTGTTCCAGTTGTTTGCTGACCTCAGAAAATCCGATCGTTTTTTCTAATTCTTCAAACGAAATAGGGTACATATTGTATTCCCATTTCCTTCCAGTCAGGGGCTCATTGATCTCGTGATTCAACTCAAAAGCCGAAGAACCGCTCAGTACCAATTGCACATCCTTAAATTGGTCAATTATGATTTTAGAAGTAATACCAATGTTTTTTATGCGTTGAGCTTCATCAATAAATACGATTTTTTTGTCGCCTATAAGTCTTTTTAAGTAGCTTGAATTAGGCTCGGACAATTGCTGCTGAACTGAGAAATCATCACCGTCAAGAGACAAGAAATCCTTTTGCTTCAAGATGTCGTTGATCAATGTTGATTTTCCAACCTGTCTGGGTCCTATAAGTACAATCGCTTTTCCACTATGGAGTTGATCGATCAGTGTGTTTTTTAATATGCGTTCCACTTTCATTCCAGAAAAATAATTATTGATTTCATAGACAAATATACGAAATACCATCACAAAACAGCCAAATATTATGATTTTTAGGTGTTGTATTAGCCAAATAAAAATACTTATGGTTGTTAGATGGGTTAATAATGTAGAAAAATCTGCTTCAGCATAACCTTTAGTATGGATTTAAGTCACTACGATGAGGTCATTAAAACCATTCGAACCATCACCCCAGAAAGACTCCAAGAACTCGCTAAAAAATACTTAGTGTGGGAAGATATGATTGTAGTGAAAGCCGGTTAGACCTAACTCTAAACTCTAAACTTAAAATTCTAAATTCAAACCACCTACCCCCATAAAATTGGATTACTCTGTTTCTCAGCGCCAATAGTAGTCTCCCCACCATGACCTGAATAAACTACTGTATCATCCGGTAAAGCAAACATACGTTCTGTGATGGTTTTTTTCAGCTGAGCCATATTTCCACCTGGCAAATCAACCCGACCATAGCTTCCTTGAAATAAAATATCCCCGTTAATCACGAATTTGTTTTCTGCATTGTAAAACGCCACATGACCTGGTGCGTGTCCAGGCCCTAAAATCACCTCAAAGCTAATTTCACCGAATTGCAACGTTTGCCCGTCGGATAACCATTTGTCAGGCTCAGGAGAAGCTTTGAACTGATCTAAACCATACAATTGAGCAGATTTCTCGGCCATAGCAAATGTTGGTTTATCGTCTGGGTGTAAATAAATATCAATTCCAAAATGCGATGTGATAAATTGATTTCCCATAATATGATCTAAGTGGGCGTGAGTGTTTAAAAGAGCAACAGGTTTCAATTCATATTCTTCTATGAATTTCATGAAGTGCTGTTCTTCCTCTCTGAAATAGCAGCCTGGATCAATGATGACACAGTTTTTGTTCTCATCACTTACCACATACATGTTTTCTTGAAAGGGATTGTACGTCAACTTATAGATTTGCATAGATTCATTTTTTGCGAAAATAAGGATAGTCGTGATATTTTGACGTTTTATGCCAGAGGTTTCATTACAGTCTTTGTAGTTTTCTTGTTATTCTCGTCAAACTGAGTCTTCCACTGTTCTAATTCCTTACCTTTGTTAAATGTCTTTTAAAAAATTATTACCCGAAGTAAAGGAAGCCTTAGCATCGATTGAGATTTTGAGTGTTTCTGAGTTCGGTAAGGTGTTATTTAGCACCATTAAATCTGGGAGCCATGTTTTGGCTATCGCAGCGGAAAAATCTGGAAAAACAGAGGCGGCTATCGTTGCTTGTTTTAATCGGGTGAACAAACAATTGGAAGGAGTACCAAGAGTTATTTTTATTTGCAAGAGTATTGAGGCGGCGGTAAATTTACACGAACGGATAACGAAGGTGGCCGAACAGCTGGATGTGACAGTAGATTTGGCACATGATAAAGGCAATATGGTGCAACAGCGTAACGATATTTTCAATGGAACGGAAATTATCGTTGGAACTATCAAGCGGATACATGATTTGTACATTCAAAATGGAATCAATTTTAAGTTATTGGATTACCTCATTATAGACGATTTTGAAGATGTTCTGATGCAAGGTAGAGTAACGGAAGTCAAACGACTGATAGAAAGCTTCGGAAAAACTCAATTGATTTGTTTGGCGAATGGGAGTAATTCCAGGGTTGAACAGTTCGTAAATAGAGCTGATTTGGATTTGAAAATTCTCGAAGTAAATTAAATGCTACCTAATTCAATTGTTTTTTTGCTCTTCTGATTCAATCAATTTAAAGAAAAATTGAGATAATCTTCTGATTAACTTACCTTCATGGATAAAAGGAAAGTAAACAAACGCAAATCGAAAATGGGATTGGCCCCAGGATCATATGTCTTTACTGGGATGCAGAAGATGGATAATGTGGGTATTGAATTAATTCAGTATCGTCAAGAGGAGTTTTTACAGTCTTCTTTTAGAACTATCCAAGATGCTATTCAAAACGTCGAGAAGTCCACGGGATATATGAATTGGCTGAACATTGAAGGAATTCATGAAGTTGAATTAGTGGAAGAATTATGCAAGCATTATGGAATCCATCGCCTTACGGGAGAAGATATCGTAAGCGTAGGCCAGCGACCGAAGTTGGAGGAATTTGATGACTATTTACATTTGGTTTTAAAAATGGTGATGCTCGAGGGAGGAGCTTCTATGTCATTTGAACAAACGACTTTTATCTTGAAGGATGGATTGCTCATTACATTTCAAGAGAAATCAGGTGATGTGTTCGACCATGTCCGGAAAAGATTGGAGGAAGGCAAGGGTCAAATTCGTATCCGGTCTGCAGATTACTTGATGTATGCCTTAGTGGACGCAATAGTGGATCATTACTTTGTAATATTGGAAGAGGTAGGGGAACGCTTGGATGAACTAGAGGTTGAGATGCTTGCGCATCCATCTGAAAAAATATTAGCGAAATTGCATGGAATGCGAAGGGAGGCACTTCAATTGCGCAGGTCTGTGTATCCACTGCGTGAGGTGGTAAGTCAATTAAGCAAAATTGAAGAATCGTTGATTCATCCAGAAACAAAATTGTTTTTACGCGACCTGTATGATCATACTATTCAAGCGATAGAAACCATAGAGGTCTTCCGCGATATGGCTTCAGGTATGTTAGACCTCTACATGAATAGCATTTCCAACAAAATGAATAACGTGATGAAGGTCTTGACCGTCATCTCCACGATATTTATTCCGCTCACATTCATCGCGGGTATCTACGGAATGAATTTCCAGTATATGCCTGAGTTAGCTTTTTCTTGGGCATATCCTATTGTGATGTTATTTATGTTTATTATTGCAGCTGGAATGGTCATTTATTTTAGAAGAAAAAAGTGGTTCTGAGGGTTAAGCATGAAAAAACAGCAGCTAATTATAGGAAGAAAAGATATAGCCGATCTACCGAGATTTGGGCTAGCGGGAGTGCAGGTGAAAATTGATTCTGGTGCATATACATCAACAATACATTGTACAAAAGTTGAAGAAGCAGACGGGAGACTTGAGGTCGTTTTTTTAGATAAGAAAGATGAATCATTTACAGGTGAAAAAGTTGTTTTTGAAGAGTTTACCGTAAAAAAAGTACGCAGTTCTTCTGGTCAATCACAGTTTCGATATAAAGTGAAAGGAAACATTACCTTGTTTGGAAAGAAATATAATACAGAGTTTACATTGTCGCGTAGGACAAAGATGCGATATCCCGTACTTTTGGGCAGGAAATTA
>Ga0181574_10001473_pt1 | contig 22009 bp, 21 predicted proteins | sample 101ome_24_FD_145600 | JGI IMG/M metagenome (GOLD analysis project Ga0181574, IMG submission 145600) | Coastal salt marsh microbial communities from the Groves Creek Marsh, Skidaway Island, Georgia - 101410AT metaG (spades assembly) | ecosystem: Environmental > Aquatic > Marine > Intertidal zone... | reverse complement strand
TTACCCTTCTAATTGGCAAATAAAATCCAAACAAAATAAGATTTATTACTCTGATCCAAAAAACAATATTACAATCAAAAATGATAACATTGTTAGCCAAGGTTTATTGCATAATTTAGGTTTAGCAATTTATGTTGCTTTAAATTTTGGTGTTTCAAAAAAAATAATACAAAAAACAGCTGCTAAAATTATTTTTCCTGGGCGACTACATAATATTACCAAGGGAAAATTAAGAAAGTTAGTTCAACCCAATACACAATTAATATTAGATGGGTGTCATGCGCCTACAGAAGGTGAGAATTTAAGTCGTTATCTGCGCACGCTTAAGCAACCTATTTATGGTGTTTGGGGAATGTTAAAAAACAAGGAACCAGAACATTTTATTAAAAAGTTTAGAGGGATTTTCAAAACAATTATTCCTGTTCCTATTAGTGGTGAACCCAACGCTTGTTCGACCAAAGAGTTGAAAAAAATATTATTTAAAAATAAATTTCAAATAGGAACTGCTAATAATTTTAAATCAGCCTTAACCACTTTAGCTCAAAAACCAACCGGTACCATTGTGGTCTTTGGCAGCTTATATTTGATCGGTGAAGTTTTAAGTAAAAATTAATTACTGTTTAACCCAGTCTTCGAAGCCTTGCATCCCTGCCCAACCGGTTTGTCGAGAAACTTCTTCTTTACCTTTCCATTTAATAAATAATGGAACGCCTCTGACCATCAGTTCAGCACCAAGATTAGGACATTTATCGACATCAATCTCAACGATCTCAACATTATCTTTTAATTTCTCGGCAACTTCAGCCACCGGGCCTTTGCTGGCCTGGCAAGGAGCACACCAAGTGGCTCCTACTTTAACGACTCTTACTTTATCATCAGCCTGTAAGAAGTTTTTAAACTCTACTTCACTTATTTCTTTTAATGATGCCATACTACTTAATTAGTTATTTTTTTTTGTAAGTCAACAATGCTATTTTGCTTTTTCATACATTGTTTGTAATTCTTCTATATAACCATTGATCTCTTCTAACTGTGAAATAATTTCATCATTTCCCTCATGTTTATTTCTAAGATCGTCAATAGCCTGCATTGCGGACGGTATAGTTGTAAAAGGTTTTTTTTCCGTGCTTAGAAAATTATCAGCAAAAAACTTACTGATTTGTTTATATTCCGTTTGGTCTAAGAGCTCCGGACTATTCTCATAAATTAAACGTTTTGCAAAATAAGAGTATCGTTCATCAGTAAATTTATTTCTTAAGTTATATTTATCTTTCCAGTTATCTGTTTGATTAAAATCTTCAATCACCTTTTGATCTTTGGAACCAGGAAATCCTCCTGAGTAAATTGTTTCTTCAACAAATTTATCAACTTGGTTGTTTGCTTCTTTTTCCTCTACTTCTTCTTTTTTGATCAAACTTACTTTTTCAGCAAATTCTTTATTCATCTTAATTTTTTTTGCCCTCTCTAATAACTTCGTCATGCCAATTGCATTATAAGGTTCAAAATTTTTAAGATATGAAGGGTTCATTAAAATAGGATGTGCTGAATGTTTTATGGTTCTAACGGGTTTGGGTTTACCTTTTAACTCCTCTTTTAAATGATGAACATTTAATGTTAACAAGTGATCAATATCGTGTCTTAGATCGACACAAAGCGGCCAAGTAAATTTTGGATGTGGACATAGGTAAGTTACAAGATGAGGTCTGGGTCCCCCTCCATAGTTTTCAGTGACAATAACCATTTGTTCATTTTCTAAAATTTTCATAACTTCCTGCTTGCTAGTCGTTAACATAGATGAGTCCCAAACACTTTTGGCTTTTTCTTTTAATAATTTAGCCGTTGATAACGTTGCTTCACAATCACTGAGAGCTGTATGTTTGTCTTCATGCTTTAAATCATTAGCTGTACTAATGCTGGTGAGCTTAAATTCAGCATTACCTTTTGAAGTGGTCCCAGTTTTAATTGAACCTGGGTAAAACAAATGTGCACTTCTAGCTACATGAATAAGATCAGCTTCTGAGTTGCCGTTAGAGTTTAAAATATAAGTTTTTTCTAAATTTCGAAACATCGTTGACCTAATAATATTTCGATCAAAATTAGTTGAGTTCCAGCCCATGCTAATATTTTTACCCCACTTACTAAGCGTATCAACAAGCTGCTTGGTCATTTGGTATTCAGAAAGATTAGTTTCTTTAAGTCTTTTAATAGAAATTTTATTTGTTATTAGTGCTCCTGGGTGTGGGATAAAAGTTTTATTCAACCTTGCATGAAAAACAGCGCGGTCTAGTTCCTGTAAATTATCATTTACTAATATCATCGCACATTCCAAGATTTGTGAAAAGTGCAGAGAACTGTCGCTAGTCTCTAAATCATATATTACTAAATTTGGCATTATGGTCTTTTATAATGAATTAAGAAAATTATTTACTTAAAACTTTTACTTTTTCTGAGTTATCCTCAACTGCTTCCTTGACTTGATCTGGATCTTTAATGTTGCTCAACGTGTTCATAATTGAACGCGCATCTCGACCAAAACTTTCAGTCGCTGTTATTGCCTGCTCGAGTTTTTTTCTAAGTTCAACTATATTATCAAAGTGTTTTTCAAATCGAGAAGTTATCGTTCTTAAATCACTATAAATTTGGGTTGCATGTTTTGATACTTTGAGCGTTTGAAATCCTAAATGATAGGATTGCAATAAAGCAGATAAAGTATTTGGTCCAGCAACAGTAATTCTGTATTTTGTTTGTAATTCTTGAAGCAGTAGTTCTTTAGTTTTCGGGTCCCGATAACTTGACAGTTCTGCAAACAAACCTTCGGTTGGGGCGTAGACAATGGCAAAATCTGTGGTTTTGGGTGGTGCAATATATTTGCTACTCACTGCTTTCGCTTTGTTTCTAAAAGCTGAAGCTAACTCTTTTCTTGCCTCTGCTAAAGCATCTTTATCTTTTGCTTGGTAAGCCTCATCTATTGCTTTAAATTTTTCTATTGGCCAATGGCTATCAACGGGTACTAAAACATTTTGTAATTTAATTGCAAATTCTACGGTATCTGAAGTTTCTTCAGGTTTCATCTTCACGTTAGCAATAAATTGAGATGCAGGGAGTAAATCTTTTAATAAGGATGCTAAAGAAAATTCTGCTAAAACACCATATTGTTTTACTCCAGCTAATATTCTGCTGAAGTTTTCTTGACTTTTATTTAATGTTTCTACTTGCCTGTTAAAAACATTAACCTTCTCATCTACTCTGGTTAATGCTCCAGTCATATCTTTGGCGATATCTTTGGACATTGAACCAAAAGACTCACTGAAAGTATTTCTTAGGGAGCTAAGTTCATCTTTTAAAACTTGTTCAGTGTTATCAATCTTAGTTTCTGACTTATTCTTAAATAAATAAAAAATGACCCCTAGATTGAGAACAAGCAAAATTACAACTAAAATGATCAATAATGATTCCATTGAAATTCAATATAGCACATATTTAAAATAGTGAATTTTCATAAATTACTTAGGTTATATCAGGTAATTTACACTGCGACACTATTGAGAATGATTATCAATTGCAATATACTATATGAGAACGATTATCAATTACTAAAATGAAATTTATTGTAGCGAGCTTATTATTTCTCTCATCAATGCTGGGCAATGTTTTTGCCGAAGAAGTTAATGTTTTTACTTCAAGACATTATGAGTCTGATAATGAATTGTATAAAAAATTTACAGAACAAACTGGCATCAAAGTAAACGTCATCTCTGGTGAAGATGGTGCGCTTCAAAAAAGGATTAAGGAAGAAGGTAAAGACAGTAAAGCCGATCTTTACATCACTGCTGATGCTGGAAAGCTTGGTGCATTTGAAGCTGAAGGATTGTTTCAAACGGGCGCAAGTTCTAATTTAATAAAATCAGTGGTACCTGAACAATTAAGAACAGAATATTGGGTTAGTATTGCAAAACGAGCACGGGTGATTTTTTATGATCCTGCAAGGACTACGCCAGATCCAAACTTAAGTTATGAAGATCTGTCACATCCTGAATTCAAAGGTAAGATCGTCATTAGACAATCAAATAGTGTTTATAATCAATCCTTGGTCGCTTCACTGATTGAGAATGATGGTTTGGAAAAAACAAAGATTTGGGTTAAAGAATTTGTCAAAAACTTTGCTAGGCCTGCAAAAGGTAATGACCGATCACAAATCTTAGCGGTGGCAGCTGGTGAAGCTGATTATGCCATTGCTAATACGTATTACATCGCCTTGATGCTTTCAGGTAAAAAAGGTTCTGAACAAAAAGTTGCAGCAAGGAAAGTTAAAATATTATTTCCTAATCAAAAAGGTCGAGGTACTCACATGAACATTAGTGGAGCTGGCATATTAAAGCATGCGTCTAATAAGGATAATGCGATTAAATTATTAGAATTCCTTGTTACTCCTGAAGCTCAAAAGCATATCGTCAACAATACCTTTGAATACCCCATCATCGATGGTGTTGAGCCTAGTCCCTTAATTTCTCAATTTGGTCTAGACTTTAAACAAGACCTTGAAACAAATGTTTCAACCTTTGCTAAGAGGCAAGCAGAAGCCTTAAGGATCATGACTGAAGCGGGTTGGAATTAATCAATAAGTTATGAGCTTGATCAGAAACATAAATCCTTGGTTCATTGCTTCACTTTTCATTTCTTTGATCGTGGCCATTCCCTTGATCACGGTGTTTGGTAGTTTCTTTAATTCGACAAGTGAATACTATCAATTGCTAAGAGAAACTTACTTAATGACTTATGTTTCAAATTCTCTTCTGATTTTAATTGGTGTGATGAGTTTGACTTTTTGTCTTGGCGTATTTGCAGCTTACTTCGTTTCTTTTTATGATTTTCCTGGAGTGAATTTCTTCAAATGGGCATTGGTCTTATCGTTTGCCGTACCCGCTTACATTTATGCTTATTCGCTAACCGCTTTCTTTGAAAATTATGGCTCATTACATGGCCTATTGAGCTTCTTGTTTGGGGAGCAAAATTACAATCCTTACATTCCAAAGTTTGATGGTCTGGCAGGAGCCATTCTTTCCATGTCATTTTCATTATTTGGTTACGTTTATGTTTTAACGAGAGCTTCTTTTTATCATCAATCCCATAACTTAATTGAGGTGAGTAAGAACCTTGGTTATAGCGCACGAGAAAGTTTTTTAAAAATTATCTTACCTTCTGCACGCCCTGCAATCGTTGCAGGCTTAGCCTTGGTTGCGATGGAGTGCTTGGCTGATTTTGGAACCGTTTCTTTCTTTGGTATCTCAACTTTAACAACGGGTATTTATAATTCTTGGATATCCTTTGATGACTTAAATACGGCCAATCAATTATCTTTCATATTACTAATCTTCATCTTCGTGCTTTTCTTTGTTGAAAATCATTCAAGAGGTGATGCCAAGTATCACCAGCCTTCACGGGGTTTTAGACAAATTCCAAGGATTGAACTCACCAAGAACAAAGGACGTTTAGTTTCACTTTTTTTATCGATCTTATTTTTCTTGAGCTTTCTTTTTCCCTTCTTACAGATGAGTTACTGGACGATCAAGTTTCCAAAATACTTTGAACAAATTGATATCCTCGCCTTAAACCTAAATACGCTAATTTTAGTCATCTTAGCCAGCATAGCGCTAATTGGATTTTCATTTCTGATTAATTTTGGCAATCGAATTTCAAAAAGTAAATTATTAGATCAACTTAGCCTTTTTTCCATTTCAGGTTATGCGATGCCAGGAATTATCCTTGCCATTGCCTTCATGACTTTTATCTCTTGGACAAGTGAAGCCCTAGAGACATTTGGAATTTTTGGCATCAAGAGTGTATTCATTGGTTCCGTTCTTGGACTGATCTTTGCTTATTTCATTCGTTTTTATTCTTTGGCATTCAATGGAATCAAATCAAGTTACTTAAAGATTAATCAATCCATTGATGAAAGTTCATACCTACTGGGTTACACTAAATTTAGAACCTTTAGAAAAATTCATATTCCTCAACTCAAAGATAGTATCGTCTTGATAGGGATCCTAATTGCAATTGAAATCATTAAGGAATTACCCATGACTTTGATCTTAAGGCCTTTTAACTTTGATACCTTTGCAACTAAAGCTCACGCTTATGCCTCTCAAGATTTATTACAAGGTGCAGCTCTTCCTTCGCTGTTCCTAATTTTATGGGGAGGATTACTTATTTTTTTAACTTCTAAACATATACTTTCGGAGAAATAATATTATATATCCTTATGCCTTTTCAAAATGTCTTACAAATAACTAATGTAACCTTCGTAGCGAGTAAGAATAACAAGGTTTTGGATTTTAACCTTACTATTAAAAATGAGGGAGATATTATTTGCTTACTTGGTCCATCAGGCATTGGGAAAACAACGATCTTAAGATCCATTGCAGGTTTGCAAAAAATCGTAAAGGGAAAAATTATTTTAAAAGGAGAAACACTTTCATCTGAAAAAAGGCACATCGAGCCTGAGAGAAGAAACATTGCTCTTTCATTCCAAGACAATAGTTTATTTCCTCACTTTACTGTTTTGGAAAACATTAACTTTGGCGCAAAGCGAAACCGAAAAGCAAATTATGAAATGAATGCAAAAGAATTAATCGAGATCTTACACTTAGAGGGTATTGAGGGAAAATATCCTCATCAAATTAGTGCTGGAGAAGCTCAAAGGATTTCACTTGCTCGATCACTAATGTCAAAGCCTGATTTATTGTTACTGGATGAGCCTTTTTCCAACATTGATCAAAGTTTAAAAGTTGAAGTGCAAAAGAACATCAAGAAAATCTTAAAAGAAAAAAAAATCACGACGATTATGGTGACACATGATTCTTATGAGGCTTATGATATGGCAGATTATTGTGGCATCATCTTAAGTCAAACAATGAAGCAGTATGATACGCCATACAACGTACACCATACTCCAAATTCAATTGAGGTTGCTAACTTCCTTAACAAAGGAATACTCGTCGATGCCAAAGTCATTGACGATGAAACTGTTGAACATGCTTGCTTAGGCAAGATCAAGGGACACTTAGTCAATAAATATCCAAAAGATACTCTTGTTAAATTATTAATCCAACCTGAGGATTTGGAGCACGATGATAAGAGTAAGCTTCAACTTAAAATCGTAGATAGAAAATTTAGAGGAACGAATTTCATTTATACGTTAAAAACTAAGAATGAGGACTTAATTCCAGTATTTGTTCATTCACACCACATTCATCAACATGAAGTTGAAGAAAACTTTGGGATTAAAACGCCCATTTATATTGATCACTTAGTGTGTTTTTAATTTGATAAATAATTGATTGTCCTTTTGCAATAACGGCTTGTGCTTATTCTTTGTGCCTAAAGAGTAAGTTAATAGCTTAGTCAGAAAGCAGATTTAAATAGCTCTCATTAAAACTTAAAAACACATTTTGATTTTTCTTAAAACTTTTCTGTGTTTCAGAGTCAATTACAAATAGATTTCCAACATTGGTCTTGACTTGATACTGTATTGTATTGCCTACGAAAGAGGCATTGATAACTTGACCTGGGATTGATTTGTCAGAACGATCAGCACCAATCTTTATTTTGTCAGGTCGAATTGAAACACTTGGTTGAGCAATCGGTTTTAGCGCTGAGTTTATTTTAAAAGCAAGATTCTCAATTTTAATATCAAATTGTTTGCCTTGATTAGCTGTAATTGAACATTTGATAATATTCGAGTCACCAATAAAATCAGCAACAAATTTTGTATTGGGTGTATTATAAAGATCTCTAGGAGTTCCTTGCTGAGCAATAACAGCTTTGTTCATTACGATAATGCTATCAGAGATTGCTAGGGCTTCCTCTTGATCGTGGGTAACATAAATTGTTGTGACGCCAAGAGTTTGTTGTAAACTTCTAATATCTTCCCTAACCTGTCTTCTCAATTTACTATCTAAGTTTGATAAAGGTTCATCAAATAATAATACTTTCGGTTCTAAAACAATTGCTCGGGCAACAGCCACTCGTTGTTGTTGTCCACCTGACAGTTCTGAAGGCATACGTTTGTCAAAACCTTCAAGTCCTACAAGTTTGAGAGTATTAAATGTTTTCTCGCTATATTCTTCTTTAGGAGTATTAACCATTCTTAATCCGTACGAAATATTTTCAAAAACATTCATGTGCGGAAATAAAGCATAAGATTGAAAAACCATTGAAACATCTCTTTCAGTTGCAGGCAAAATCGTGACATCTTCACCATCAATAAAAATATTTCCGCTCGTCGACCTTTCAAGTCCAGCAATCATTCTAAGCGACGTAGTTTTGCCGCAACCCGAGGGACCTAACAAAGTAGTTAGAGTTCCTGGTTGAAACTCGCAGCTAATATTATCTACTGCAATAGTTTCATTAAATTTCTTTGAAACGTTTTTAAATTCAACTTTAACTTTTTTCATTTTATCCCGCTCCTTGCAATAAACTAAACCCTTGATCTCGTCTACCTAATTTTCTTCGTCCAACAATTAATTGGATGACTACAATCGTCAACAACATTACAACGATTAATGCTGACGAATAAACAATAGCTAAACCATAATCATTATTTTCTAACCTTCCTAAAATATAAGAGGTTGCTAAATCATATTTAGCGCTTACTAGGAAAATCACTGCACTGATGGCTGTCATAGCTCGAACGAAAGAGAAAACTAAAGAAGCAATAATTGCCGGTTTTAAAAGAGGCAAGATGACATTCGTAAAAGTTTGGTAACTAGATGCATTTAAGGTAGAAGATGCCTCATCTAAATGCGGATCTAATTGGTTCATAGAGGCAATTCCCGCTCGGACCCCAACTGGCATATTTCTAAATACAAATGAAATAATTAAAATAATTCCTGTTCCAGTTATTTCAATCGGTGGTGTATTAAAGGCAAACACGTAACTAACTCCAATTATAGTTCCTGGGATAGCAAAAGATAGCATGGTGCCAAATTCAAAAGCTCGTTTGCCAATAAAGTTATGACGCGTTAATAAATACGCAGTCAGTATCCCGATGGCAGCTGTTGGCGGTGCTGATAAAATAGCTACCCAAAAAGTCGTCGAGAAAGAATTCCACGCCGTTCCTGTCCAATGTAAACCACCAATTTTTTCATCATAAGCTACACTAAATGCCTCAATGTAATGTTTTAAAGTAAATTGATGATTTACACCCCACATTTCAACGAAACCGCCAAACATAATCATTACATAAATGATTAAGGTTAACAGCCCCCAAGGCACTACAACAAAATAGAGAAAGTTTTTAACTGGACTTGGTAGTTCTGAGTATAAACCGCTGTCACCCTTTCCAGTGATTGATACATAAGATTTTTTCCCCAACCATTGATTTTGAATATAAAATGAAATCAAGACCATCGATAATAAAATCATAGCTAAAACGGCGGCACGGGACTCATCATATTGAGCGCCGACAACTGCAAAGAAAATCTCAGTTGATAAAACATCATAATCTCCGCCTAAGACCAAAGGATTTCCAAAGTCAGCTAAGCTTTCAATAAAACCAAGGAGAAAAGCATTAGCAATACCGGGTCGCATCAAAGGAAAGGTTACTGTTTTAAATACCTGCCATCTCGATGCTCTTAGGGTTTGAGAAGCTTCTTCCATCGATGGTGAAATGCTTTCCACCACACCAATTAAAACTAAAAAAGCAATTGGTGTGAATGCTAACGTTTGCGCAAACCAAATTCCTGATAAACCATAAATCCATCTTGAACGCTCTATTTCAAAACCCCACTCGAGAAAAGATGAAACAGCACCACTTCGTCCAAATAAAATAATAATCGCTAAACCAATTACAAAAGGCGGGGTAATTATAGGTAAAACAGATAAAACTTTGAATAGTCTTTTAAGTTTAAAATTTGTTCGCGCCACTAACAGGGCAAAACCTAATCCTAAAAACGTTGATGAAAACGCTGTTAAAATTCCCATCCACAAAGTATTCCAAACAACGCCACACCTTAATTCACTATAAAGACAATCAATGCCCCAGAGTCCTTTATTAATAAATTTTCCAGAAAAACTTACTAAATTATGAACGCCTTCTGTGTCTAAGAATGCACGGTCAAACATACTGAGGATCGGATAGAAAATAAAAATAGTAACTAAAATAATGATTGACCAAATAGTCCCGACGATAAAGTTATCTCCATTTAACCACCCACGCGAAGATAAACCATGGGTAATATAAAAGATAAAAGTTGAAATTGTTAAAACGGCACCAACGCCAATTCCAAATTGGCGATCAACCTCACCGAATGTTTCTTGTAAAGTTAAAAAATTCCAGCCCCTAACTCCAATCGCAAAACCTTGAAAAAAGAAATATAAGAATCCTAGCAGTCCACAGATAAGAAAAATATTAGAGTAGGTGCGACGCTGTGATTTTAAAAAAACTAAAATAATTGGAAAAACTAATGGTAACGCCAAAGGCAATAACCATTTTTTTTCATGAAAAGCTAAATAAAAAGCTGGTCCGTAATCTTCTAATTCGTATTCAAGCAGCCATTCAAAAACAAAAAACCCGTCATTGATCATGTACCACGGAAGAATAAAATAACCTAAACTTCCAATGAATATCCAACCAATGACGAGCTTTCTCATCAAACTTATCTTGGTAAATTAGATACGTCGTTGTCCCATTTACCTAGAAGCTGACCTCTTTTATCTTTGTTCCCGTATGTTTTGAAATCATAATTAATTAATTTGATTTGAGATAATACAGGAGCATCAGGGTCGCCTTTAGCTTTAGTATTCGCAGGAACCTGTAACGATTGACCTGAGTTAAATACTAAAGTTTGCGCGGCTGGACTAAGTGCCCAGTCGTAAAAGACTTTAGCTTCTTTCATATTTCGAGCACCTTTAATGATACTCATTGAACCTACCTCATAGCCAGTGCCTTCAGTTGGTGACACTACTGCAATTGGTAAACCGCTTTTCTTTTGTTTAACCGCATCGTGTTGGAACACAATACCAATAGTTGTTTCACCTCTAGCAGCTGCTTTGATCGGTGCAGATCCAGATTTAGTATATTGGTTAACATTCGCATGAAGTTTTTTCATGTAATCCCAACCTTTATCTTCACCTAAAATTTGCATGATAGTTGCTAATGTTGTGTAAGCAGTACCAGATGAATTGGGGTTAGCAATTTGAACTTCACCTTTGTATTCTGGTTTAGTTAAATCAGCCCATGATTTTGGAACTGGTAAGCCTTTTGATTTTAAAAGTTCCGTGTTGTAACCGTAGCCCAAAGCCCCAACGTAAATTCCAACCGATCTATAATCAGCAAATTTAGCTTGGTTTTGTGCAGCTGGTAATAAATCTTTTAAGTGTTTTGATTTATACTTTTCAGTCAAACCTTCTTGAGCAGCCGTTAAGTGTGGGTCACCTGTTCCCCCATACCATACATCACCTTTTGGATTTGAAGACTCTGCTTTAATCTGAGCAAACGTTTCACCAGAACTTTTTCTTGTCATCGCAACGTCAATTCCAGTGTCCTTTTTGAAACCTTGAATTAAAAGTTCACAAACTTCTATTTCCACGCTGCAGTAAAGTGTTAAATTCCCTTTAGCAAACGAAGGAAAAGAAAAAGACATTAGAAACAATGTTGAAAAAACAAAAAGTATTTTTTTTACATTTTTCATGTTGTTCTCCCTTTGTTAATTTATTGGATTAGATTATAAAAACTTAGTTTTGTGAAGTGCTATAATAAAGTTTTTAATACTACCTGAGGTTTAAGTTTATAATTAAACTTGCAATTACTTATAAAAATATTAGATAGCGAGAATATGACCTATAAAGAATTTTTAGAGCAGTTGGAAGTTTTGGGTATGGATATTGATGATGTTGCTGAAGCATTAGATATAGAAGTTACCGAAATAGAGAAATGGGAAGAGCTAGAAGAAATTCCTGCTGAAGCTGAAGATTGGATCAAAGAGGAACAAGATCTTGTTGACGGGGAAAATGAAGACGAGGATGAGGAAGATCTTGACGAAGAAACTACTGAAGATTAATTTTAATTTAATGCAATTATTAAAATTATTATCTTTTATACTTATCTCTATTTTTATCCAGCAAACTAGTTTTTCTAAGGAAGTTAAAGTTTTTGAATTTACAGCTAATGAATTGGAAACATTGGATAAAAGGAAAATTAAAGGTGAAACTATTTATACTCTAGGTTCTAACGAAAAGGGAAATTTTATCAAAGCTGAAGCTAACGCTGCTGGCTCTGGTCTAGGAAAAGAAATAACAATTAATTTAAACGAAACACCTTTCATCAATATTACATGGAAAGTTGAGAAAAGTTTGGGTGATATTAATCCTAAAGAAAAGAAAATGCATGACTTTGCCGCCAGGGTTTTTGTAGCTAAACAAATGGGTCTTACACCATTATCGAATAAGGCAATTAATTTTGCTTTTAGCAATACTTACCAACCACAAGATTATTGGACTTCGCCTTGGACCAAATCTTCAATTGATTATGTTTTATCTTCATCGAAAGAACATTTAAATGAATGGGTTACCGTTAAAGCTAATGTTAAAGAATTATATAAAAAGTTACACGATTTAGACCTTGAGGATATTGATGGCGTTGCTATTTTTGCTGATACAGATAATACTAAACTTTCTGCTATTAGCTATTTCCAAAATATTTACTTTTCCTCAAATTAAAAGCCAATTATAACAAAACTATGAAAGATACGTTTGTTTATATTTTGTATGGCATAGCTTTGGGTTTAGCAATTTACCTCGCTGATAAATACCTTTTCTAAAACCACGCTATGTTTTTTGATTTGCAAAAATCCTGAAGTTTTTTGGGATAATCTGTGATGATACCGTCCACACCATATTCGATCATTCTTTGAAAATCACTCTCACTATTAACTGTCCAAGTATTGACTGCCAATCCAAGATTATGGGCAAGATCAACGTTTTGTTTGGTAACATCACGGTAAAATGGACACCAAGCATGACCAGCTAATTTTTTTATAACTTTAGGTAACTCGAATAATTCAATTTCAGATATATTTTCATCCACCCAAGGTGAATTAGCTGAAATATTTTTTTTAAAAGACCCCAGGTCTTGCTGCAAAGATAAATGACCTCTTAAAATATTGGGTGCCTGTTTTTTAAATTCTTTAATAATTCTCCAGTCAAACGAAGAAATTAAAGTGCGATCGTCCAAACTTGATTTTTTTATTTCATTTAAAATAAGTTGTACCATCTCATTAGGTTTAGGTGTTAAGCCCTCTTCAACTGGGGTTGATTTAATTTCTAAATTTAAAAAAACATCTTTATTGGCATTTTGATTTAATAACTCAAATAATTTGGCTAAGGTTGGGATCCGTATATTGTCTAATTGTTTTTGATCTTTAAACCGCCTGCCATAGGAACTACTGGGATTAATGCTACCAACATCATATTGCTGAAGTTCTTGTGAAGTTATCTGATTTACCTTTTGGTCACGGTTTAATAACCACTGGCCTTGGGCATCCCTAGTGTTACTGATATTCAATCTAAAATCATGCACGAGCACTGGAATTGAATCTTTGGCAATCAATACATCAAATTCGAATGCTTTAACTCCAGTGGAAAACAAATATTCAAACCCTTCAATAGTATTTTCAGGATAATCTCCTCGAGCGCCTCGATGACCATAAATCCTTACATAATTTGGTTTCATCAACACTTAATTAATCCTCTCACCCGTTTCTCTGTCAAACAAGTGAACTTTTGTGGAGTCGAAACTTAATTTTATTTTATCACCAATGTCTTTTTTGTTGAGAACACCTGGTACACTGATAACTAAACTTTGATCAGAATTTTCAAGATTAGCATGCACTAATGTGTCTGAACCGATCATTTCAAGCATATCGACATGAGCGTTTAAATTGCCCTCTTTGCTAATTTTCAAGTCTTCTGGTCTAATACCAAAAGCAATCGATCCCTTTTTCTTGCTACTAAGATTAATTTGATTGCCATTAACAAATTTTATTTGGGAACCATCACTTTCACACTGAAATATATTCATAGCTGGGCTACCAATAAATTGGGCGGTAAATAAATTTTTAGGCTGCGAGTAAACTTCAATCGGTGTTCCGACCTGCATCACTTTACCTAAATTCATCACAACCAAACGATCTCCTAAGGTCATCGCCTCTATTTGGTCGTGTGTCACAAATACCGAAGTAGTTTTTAATTGTGTATGTAATTTTTTAATCTCTAGCCGCATTTGCACTCTAAGCGCAGCATCAAGATTAGATAAGGGCTCATCGTACAAAAAGGCAACCGGACTTCTCACAATAGCTCGACCCATAGCAACTCGTTGTCGTTGTCCTCCCGATAACTGACTTGGTTTTCGGTCAAGAAAATCATTTATTTTTAATATGTTGGCAGCTTTTTTAACTCTGTCATCAATTTCATTTTTTGGAATCTTTGCTATTTTAAGACCATAAGCCATATTATCGTAAACACTCATGTGCGGATAAAGAGCATAGTTTTGAAAAACCATAGCAATATTTCTCTCCATCGGCTCAAGGTCATTTACTTTTTTGCCATCAATTAAAACTTCTCCGCTATTCACTTCTTCAAGTCCTGCGATCATTCTTAGTAGTGTAGATTTTCCACAACCTGAAGGTCCAACCAGAACAACAAATTCACCATCTTTAATATCGGCACTTAAGCCATGAATGACTTTATTTTTTCCATAAAATTTTTCTAAATTCTTAAGATTGATTGTTGCCATATTATTTATCGCTTTCTAAAAGTCCTTTTACAAAAAATTTCTGCATTCCTATCACAATTAAGACCGTTGGTATCATAGATAAAATAGCTGTGCTAAAAATAGTTGGCCAATGACCAAAATCATCACCCGTAGGTATCATAAATTTTATACCCATTACAATCGTTTGCATGCTGGTATCGGTTGTGATTAATAAAGGCCAGAGGTATTGATTAAAACCATATACAAACATAATTACAAACAAGGCTGCTATATTGGTTCTACTAATTGGAATTAAAATATCTTTGAAAAATTGTATTGGTCCTGCGCCATCCATCCGCGCTGCTTCGATCATTTCATTAGGCACGGTTAAGAAAAACTGCCTAAATAAAAAAGTTGCAGTGGCAGAAGCAATTAAAGGCAAAATTAAGCCTGAGTAACTATTTAACATATTTAAGTTAGCCACCACTTCATAAGTTGGCACAATTCTTACTTCAACTGGCAACATGAGCGTAATAAATATTAACCAAAAGAAAGTTCTTCTAAATGGAAATTTGAAATAAACAAAAGCAAAAGCAGAGAGTAAAGAAATAATAATTTTTCCAATGGTTATACCGAGTGCCATAATTGTTGAGTTAATTAACATTTTAACAATCGGAATATGATTATAAACATAGTCTTCTGGACCTCCGTATAACAAAGTATTTTTGTAGTTCTCAATAAAGTGTGGTCCAGGTAAAACTGGAAATGGTGGTTGTAAGATGTCATCATTAGTAACAGTTGAGCCAACAAAAGCTAACCATACCGGGAAGAAGATAAATAGTACTCCAATAATTAAACCCAAGTGTGTCAACCAATAGCCTGCTTGTTTTTTTTCTACCATTAATAATGCACCTTTCTTTCAATATACTTAAATTGAAAAACTGTTAATAAACCAACACAAATTAATAAGATCACCGATTGAGCGGCGCTGCTGCCAAGATCTTGTCCAACAAATCCATCAGCATAAACTTTATATACTAAGGTTGTTGTCGCTTGCTCTGGACCGCCTGAGGTAATCGTATGAATAACACCAAAAGTCTCAAAAAAAGCGTAGACAATATTTACCACTAATAAGAAAAAACTGATTGGTGAAAGCAATGGAAAAACGATTGTTCTGAACCTTTTCCAAAATTTTGCTCCATCTATAGCTGCTGCTTCGATAATAGATTTTGGAATAGCCTGTAACCCCGCTAAAAAGAAAATAAAATTATAGCTGACACGTGACCAAGTCGAAGCAACGATAACTAAACTCATAGCTTCTCCTGAGTGCAGGGCATGGTTCCAATCATAACCAAGTAAACCTAAATACCAAGACACTAAACCTATTCGACCATTGAACATAAACATCCACAACACACCAGCCACGGCTGGAGCTACAGCATAAGGCCAAATTAATAAAGTTTGATAAACACCGGCCCCTTTGATTAAACGATCAGCTAAAACTGCAAAATATAAACCTAGACCCATTGAGAGAACAGAAACTGAAATAGAAAAAATTGCGGTTGTGATAAAACTTGCTCGATAATATGGATCACCAAATAAAAAAGTGAAATTATCAATACCAACAAACTCAGATTTTAATCCAAATGGATCTGGTAAAAACAAGGAATTCCAGATGGCTTCTCCGGAAGGGTAAAAGAAAAAAACTGCCGAAATTATTAATTGCGGACTAACCAACAATAAGGGTAACCACCAGCCTTTAAATATAACTCGCTTTTCCATAAAAAAAATTACCGGGGATGATCATATCCCCGGTAATTATAAATTTGAACTACTTATTAGCTCTTTCGAATCTTCTTAGAAGTTGATTACCTCGAGCAACAGCAGAGTTCATTGCATTTTGAGCATTTTTCTTGCCAGTCCAAATTGCTTCTAACTCTTCGTCGATGATACCTCTAATTTGATCAAACGAACCAAGTCTCAATCCTTTTGAGTTTTCAGTAGGTGCATTAGCTAACATTTGCTTACCTGCAGTGTCAGTACCAGGATTTTTTCTGTAAAAAGATCCAGTAGCTTTAAATGCTGCAGTGGTAATCGGTAGATAGCCTGTGTCTTGTGCCCACTGACTTTGAATGTCTGTTCTTGATAAGAAGTTAATCAGTGCCGCAACACCTTTGTACTCCTCAGCAGAGTGGCCAGTCATTACCCAAAGTGAAGCGCCACCGATAATGGTATTTTGTGGTGCTTTCGTACCTTCGTAGTATGGTAAATGTCTGATACCGAAATCGAATTTAGCTTCTTTCTTAATACCAGCATAACCAGCAGAACTTTCTGTAAAGAACATACATTCTCCAGATCTAAAGTTTGCTCCACCTTCATTTCTTCTACCAGCATAGTAGAATTTACCTTCTTGCGCCCATTTTCCTAACAAGCCAAGATGTTGAGTGTGTAAAGGACTATTAAATGTAAGTTCAGTATCTAAACCGCTAAAACCATTTGCTTTAGATGCAAAAGGTACATTGTGGTAAGCTGAAAAGTTTTCTAAATGTATCCAGCTTTGCCATGCAGTTGTGATACCACAAGAGATACCAGCTGATTTAGCGGCATCTAATGCTTTACCTACTTCACCCCAAGTTTTTAAACTCATATTTGGATTAAGACCTGCTTTTTTCATTAAGTCTTTGTTAATCCATAATACTGGCGTTGAAGCGTTATAAGGTAGTGACAACATTTTACCATCAGTTGTGGTGTAGTAACCTTTCACTGGCGGTATGTAAGCATCAGGATTAAACTTAACACCTGACTCAGCCATTACTTCATAAACTGGTTTGATAGCTCCTTTTGCAGCCATCATCGTTGCTGTTCCAACTTCAAATACCATCAAGACATGTGGTTGTTGTTTTGCTCTAAAAGCAGCGATACCAGCGTTTAGTGTTTCAGAGTAGTTACCTTTTCGAGTGTGCACTACTTCGTAGTCATTTTGACTAGCATTAAATTTCTTTACCTGCTCGTCTAATAATTCACCTAATCGACCACCAAATGCATGCCACCACTGTATTTGAGTTTTAGCGTAAGCACTTGTTGAAGATATTAGTAAAAATATAACGATCGAAAGAAATGTTTTTTTGATTGATTGCATATGCTTTCTCCCTTTGTTTTTTGAATATTACAACACAGAATAAAAATAAATTGAAGTAAAAATAAAAAAAATAATTCTAGTATAGGTTTAATTATTTTTGTGGCAGACCGTTTTTTTGCCAGGAAGACTTAGAATCATCAAAGTTTTCAAAACCATCACTTATATTAGCGGTCTCATAACCAAGTCCTTGAATGATTTCTGCTGCTTTTTGCGATCGCATTCCACTTCGACAAATACAATAAATTTTTTTGGTTTTATCTATGTTTAAAGCTAAAAAATCTTTTTGAAAATTTTCATTAAAAACTCTTTGACCATCTTTGTCTAACATTAAGGATAAAAATTTTGTTTCAACGCCTAAAGCTTCTGCATCAGGTCGACCTATATTTTGCCATTCTCCATCCGTGCGAACATCTAAAACGCATACTGCTTTATTCTCTTTAAAAATTTTAATTAGTTCCACTGAGTTAATTTGCTTAATCGGCATAATTATTTTTTAAAGGGTTGCACCAATGTAAAAGCAAATAAGTGTATGTGCTTGAAACTTTATCAAATAACTGTCTGAATATCATAAGTCTGAAAGGGGTAATTGTTATTACCCCTCCACATCAGATAAAATTATATCTCTTTTTTCTCTGTCTTGGTATGTTTTAAAATTTTACCGGCGTTCGATCCAGCTTTCACTGTATAGCCCGTAGTCCCATTAGCATACGTATCAACTGATTTTACTAATGTTTTTTCTAAGAACTTAGAACGTTTGGTCTCAGTATTACTTCGGCCAAAACGTTTTAAGATCTCATGCATTCTATTTAGCATACATGTCTCCTTTTTGTTTCAACCTACTTTTAACTCATGTAGATGAGCCACTTTATGACCATGTGGATGGTTACCGAAATAATATTATTTCAATTATGAAAGTCAACAGGGAAACTGTTTGCTTATTTGGTCAATAATTAATAGTTTTTAGATATGGTCAATAATCCCTTGTGGTCTCCAAGTAAAAAAAGGTTAAAAAATTCAAATCTCTATAAATTCAAACAAGCTATTGAGAACAAATATAAACTAAATTTTCATGAAGATTTTCAAAAATTCTGGCAGTGGTCAGTAAAAAATGATGAAGTTTTTTGGTCAGAATACTGGGACTATGATCAGTTTGCAGGAACTAAGGGAACAAAGATTATCGAAAAAAATTTAAAATTTTGGAAAAATAAATTCTTTCCAGAGGCTAAATTAAATTTCACCCAAAATTTACTAACAAAAAAGACGGATGAGACAGCTGTTTATTGTTTGAAAGAGAATAATATTACTGAGTATAAAAGTTGGAGAGAATTATACACTTCGGTCTGTAAATTTTCATCCTATCTAAAATCTAAAACAAAATTTGGTGATCGAGTCGTGGCTTATGTTCCAAATACGATTGAATATGTTGTTGCCTTTTTAAGCGCAGCCAAGAACGGAAATATCTGGTCCAGTTGCAGTCCTGACTTTGGTATCAATGGCGTTGTTGACCGTTTTTCACAAATTAAACCGTCGATCTTAGTAACCAGTGATTGTTATTTTTATAATGGTAAAAAAATAAATCTTATTGAAAGAATTCCAGAAATAATAAAAAAAATTCCCTCAATCAAAGAGGTGATTGTTTTTAATTACGATCAAGCAAACAAAATTGAACATTCTTACCTTTCTTTTGAAAAGATAATTAAAGAAGCTGAGTTAGACGAAATTTTTGAATTATTTGATTTTAATCATCCGGTTTATATTCTTTATTCCTCTGGTACTACTGGCAAACCTAAATGTATTGCGCACGGTGCTGGCAATGCCCTCATTGAACAGAAGAAAGAGTTATCCCTTCATCTCGATGTAAAGGAAAATGATCGAGTATTTTATTTTACTACGACTGGCTGGATGATGTCACCTTGGCAAATTGCTGCCTTAGCTTGTAAAGCATCAATATATTTATATGACGGTTCACCCTTTTATCCAACAATTGATCGACTAATTGAATATTGTTCATCACAAAAATTTACTTTGTTTGGAGTTGGCGCTAAATATATCGATCATTTAAAAAACGAGAATTTTTCAGCAAAAAAATTTAATTTAGATAATCTTAAAACAGTGACTTCAACTGGCAGCCCTTTAATAAAAGAGAGTTTTGAATTTGTTCATACAAATTTGAAAGACGATATTCATTTAGCCTCAATCTCTGGAGGCACCGATGTTGTGGGCTGCTTAGTCTTAGGCAATCTTCTCCAACCGGTTTATGCTGGTGAAATTCAGGGTCCAAGTTTAGGAATTGATGTAGCTATTTACGAAGAAAGTGGAAAAGAAATAGATAATGAAATGAAAGGTGAACTTGTTGTCAAAAAACCTTTCCCTTCTATGCCGGTAAAGTTTTGGAATGATGCTAATGAAGAAAAAATAAAAAAAGCTTACTTTAATAAATTCAATAATCTCTGGCACCATGGTGACTATATCCAAAAAACAAAAAGTGGAGGTTACATAATTTATGGACGATCTGATGCAACGCTTAAACCAGGAGGAGTGAGAATAGGAACTGCGGAAATTTATCGACAAGTTGAAAACTTTGAACAAGTTTCTGAAGCCTTAGTTGTTGGACAAAATCATAACAATGATGTCAGGATTGTTCTCTTTGTAAAAATGCGTAATCAAAAATTAGACGATCAGCTTAAAGATGAGATAAAAAAAAAGATTAAAACTAATTGTTCACCAAGACATGTACCTCAACTTATTTTTGATTGCCCAGATATACCTAGAACTAAAAGTGGAAAAATTGTGGAAATCGCCGTTAGAAAAATTCTTAACAACGAGTCTGTAGAAAATATTGAAGCGATCGCTAATCCTGAAGTTTTAGAGTATTTTAAAAAACTACCTATTGTGCAGACCAACCACCATCAATAATTAAATTACTACCAGTAATCTGAGCTGCCGCATCGGTCGTTAAATAATATGCCATTGAGGCCACATCACTCCGAGTGACAAACTCCATGGAAGGTTGCTTTTCTTTTAAAAGTTGGGTTTTAGCTTTTGCATAACTTATATTTTTCTTTTTGGCGATGGTTTTGATTTGATCTTCAATTAAGTCAGTAAGGACAAAACCCGGGCAAATAGCATTGCAGGTTATATTTTCTTTTGCTGTTTCCAAAGCGATAACTTTGGATAAACCTACCAAACCATGTTTTGAGGAAACATAACCAGCTTTAAAAGGACTTGCGACCGTGCCATGCACCGAAGAAATATTTATGATCCGACCCCATTTAGCTTTTCGCATCATTGGTAATGTTTCTTTGATCATAAAAAATGCTGCATTTAAATTTATATCGATAATGTTGGTCCAAATTTCATCTTTAAACTTTTCAATCGGCGCTACGTGTTGTCGACCAGCACAATTGACTAAAACATCAATTGATCGAAATTTTTTAAACGTAGATTGAACAAATTTTTTTATATTACTGCGTTTAGTTAAATCTAAACTTTGAATAAGCGAGTCTTCACTGGAGAATTCTTTTTTAAGTTTCTGAATAAGGCTAGATTTAACTTTGCCACAAAGCGAGATGTTAAAGCCTCTTTGATAAAAAAATCTTGCAATATCTAAACCAATACCGCTAGTACCACCTGAAATTATTATTGTCTTACTCATAATTAAAATATAATTAATTCTATTATGTCTAACAAATCAATAGGGTTTATTGCTGTAATTCTAGGGGCATTAGCTTTGTTCATTGATCAAGAGTACTCCTGGGTCGTTTCAGCTATTTTAATTGGTGTTGGTTCAGGTTTGTTTTTCTGGCCTGAAAAAAAATAAATAAATGAACTGGAGTTGGATCACTTTTTTATTTGCCGGAAGATTTCTATCATCGTCAGTATTTTTTATGTATGTGGGAACGCTTCCCTTTATTTTATCCTTATGGGGTTTAACTGCTACCGAAGCAGGTATAATACAAACGGGCTCGGTAGTTGGATTTGGTTTGGCGTTAAGTATTTCAACATACTTATCAGATTTTAAAAATCCAAGTCAGATCTTAATTTTTTTTTCCATAACTAACTGTTTATTTGCTTTTTTATTTGCTTTATTCGCAAGTGACTTTATCAGTGCTTTAATCTTA
>Ga0181574_10001468_pt1 | contig 22051 bp, 22 predicted proteins | sample 101ome_24_FD_145600 | JGI IMG/M metagenome (GOLD analysis project Ga0181574, IMG submission 145600) | Coastal salt marsh microbial communities from the Groves Creek Marsh, Skidaway Island, Georgia - 101410AT metaG (spades assembly) | ecosystem: Environmental > Aquatic > Marine > Intertidal zone... | reverse complement strand
AGAATTTGAAGATAGGAGGGAGCAGGCTGTTTGAGTTCGCCGCCACAACCGCGACCGAAAAATCGTCCTGCAAAAAACTGACGGCAAGCAACCCAAATGCCGTTGCCGTAAAAACCAGAATACCTACCGAAAGCGATGGTGCGAGATTCATGGCGGCGGCGCTGCCTCTAACGGTGCCCCAAAAGGGAACGACCGTCAGGCCAACAGCCAACACAAAGGCAATGATTAAAGAAAGGTGCCCAAGCTCTGGAATCACGGCCGCACCAGAGCGCCAGGAGCGCCCCCCTTGCCTTCAAGCGCGGCTGCAACTTCAGGCGGCATGTAATTCTCGTCGTGCTTCGCCAATACCTGCGTGGCAAGCAGCACCCCCGACTCATCGAGTCGACCCTCTGCAACGACCCCTTGGCCCTCGGCAAAAAGATCGGGGAGAATCCCTGTATAACGCACCAAAACAGACGCCTCATAGTCGGTGACTGCAAATTCAGTCGCCAGACTCGTTGCACTGCGCGCAATACTGCCCTCTACCACCATGCCGCCCAGACGTATGTTGCGGTCAGAGGGCGCTTTACCCGCCACGACTTCGGACGGCGGATAAAACAAATTGATGTTGTCTCGGAGCGCAAATACAACCAGCCCAATCGCCGCGCTGGAAAGCACAACAATCAAACTCACCCAGTACAACCTCTGCTTGCGGAGGGGATGCATCAGCTACTGCTCTCCATGGGCTCTCCCTCTGCGGCCACGGTCAGTTTGCTCTCGGGCACCGACTCGAGTCCGACATTGCCCGACGCAGCGCGCCGATGCGCCTCGGCGGTAATCCAGCGCTTGCGCTCCCGCAATTGTTGAGACGGCGCCCACAGCAACCAGAACAGCAACACTAAGGTGATGGCATAGGCCGACCATACGTAGATACCGTGGCCATCCATGTGCATGGCCGCTGCGATGGAGTCAAAGTGCATTATTTAAATCCCGCCCACTGCCTTACCCAAGAAGCCTCTCGGTGATGCCATATCAAGTCGGAGCGCATATTCATCAGCACTGCCGCGGTGAACAACCCATAGAACGCTGTGATCATCAGTAGCAGCGGGTAAAGCATGCTCGCGTCGATCGCCGATTCACCGGTAAATTTGATGGATGCGGGTTGATGAAGGGAGTACCACCAGTCGACTGATTTATAGATGATTGGAATATTGACCGTGCCCACCAGGCTCAACACCGCACACGCTCTGGCAGCGGCCACTTTATTATCGTAGGCCTCGAATAACGCCACCACGCCCAGATACAAAAAAAGCAGAATCAGCATGGAAGTAATGCGGGCATCCCAGACCCACCAAGTCCCCCATGTCGGCTTTCCCCAGATGGCACCGGTCATCAGCGCGATCCCCGTCAGTGCCGCCCCCACAGGCGCCGCCGCTCTCATCGCAATATCCGCCATTTTGATCCGCCAAATCAAACTGATCGCGCCGGCCAATGCCATCACGTAATAGCCCGCGAGTGCCACGACCGCCGACGGCACGTGGATATAGATAATGCGATAGGAATTGCCCTGTCGGAAATCGGCAGGGGCAACCAACAACCCCCAAACGGCGCCCACAACCAGGAGCGCAAGCGTCAGGGGCAACAGCCACCTGACAACCCTCCCGCTGAAGCGGAAAAACCATGGGGGCGAACCCAACTTATGGATGAAGGACCACATGACTGCAGTATAGCGCCTAACCAGTGAAGTTGACCCGATATCCCCGCACCGAGCCGATTACAGGCATTCGTGGATGCGCTTCAGCCATTGTCAAGCGAGATTCGCAAAGCCGCGGCGATCGCCAAAGGCGCCAACGCCAATGACAGCAAAACGAGCGCACCCAGTAACGCCAGCCAACTCAAGGTGTTGCCACCGAGTGTCGCCTCCACCACCGCGGCGCTGCCGAATATCAAAACCGGCACGTGTAACGGCATGATGATGAGCGAGAGTAGTAGCCCTCCCCGTCGAATGCTCACGGTGAGCGCGCTACCAACCGCCCCGATCAGCGTCAAACACAATGACCCGAGCAGTAAACTCACAACCAATACCGGCAGCGCCTGCATGGGTAGGCCGACCAACACGGCAAAAAACGGCGACATTAGCGCTAACAGTAAGCCGGTACCCAACCAATGCGCTACGACCTCTGCAAGTGCCAGAATTGCCAGTGGATGAGGGGCAAGACACAGCTGCTCCAGGCTGCCATCCTCAAAGTCAGAAGCGAATAATTTGCCACTGACCATCAAACTGGCCAATAAGGCAACGACCCATAAAATTCCGGGTGCCATTTGTGACAGCCGCCCGGGGTCTGGCCCTAGACCAATCGGGAACAATGTCACCACCATAAAAAAGAAGAGCAGCGGATTCATTAGGTCGGCAGGGCTGGCGATCAGCGCCTTGCCGTGCCGAAGAAACTGCCTAAAAAAAGCCTCTAATAGAGAGATAGGCGGGGCATCAGACACTGACATATTCCGCCAGATCGAGATTACGTTGTTGCGCACCAAACCGGCTTTGCTGGTGACTGGTGAATAGCACCGCCCCACCCCGCTCCAGATGCCCGGCGATGTGACGCTCTAACCATTCGCAACCCGCAACATCCAATGCGGTAAACGGCTCGTCTAGGAACCACAAGCTCGCCTCACTGAGCAGCAGCCTCGCCAACGCTACCCGTCGCTGCTGCCCTGCCGACAGCGCACCAACAGGCACTGATTCATAGCCGCCGAGATTCACAGAGCGCAGGGCCATTGCAATTTGTTCATTGTCGGCCTGCACATCGCAAGCGGGGTGATTGCGCAGATTATCAATGGGAGTCAAAGCGCGCTTAAGCGCAGAGCTGTGACCAATGTACAGCGCCGAGGTATTGCGATTGATATCACCGTTCACCCCCAGCCTCGCCAATCCGGCCAGCGCACGCATCAAGCTACTCTTACCTACACCATTGGGTCCGATAAGCTGCCACAACTCCCCCGCTTCGACCCGCAGGGAAATATCACGGAGCAGTGCGCGATCGCCTCTTTCAATAGCAACGTCTGTTGCCACCAGTAAGCTCATCACAGATTCACGACACGAATATCCGGGAGTCCCAAACTGGCATCCACCTCTACCGAAAGCCCCTCGAAATCAAACAATGTCCGGTCCATCAAATGCGAGGGGGCAACATTCCCGAGCGCGCGAAATATGGTCTCGGTACGACCGGGATAGGTTCGCTCCCACTCCCGCAGCATTTTCTTTATTTCCTGACGCTGCAGGTTTTCCTGAGTCCCACAGAGGTTGCAAGGAATGATGGGGAACGCCATTGCTTCGGCATAGCGCTGAAGGTCCGGCTCCTTGCAATAGGCCAGGGGCCGGATCACGACGTGCTTGCCGTCATCGCTCCTGAGTTTAGGGGGCATTGCCTTGAGCTTCCCGCCGAAAAAAAGATTGAGAAACAGTGTTTCGACGATGTCGTCACGATGGTGACCCAAAGCAATCTTGCTAGCGCCGATTTGATCAGCAAAACCGTAGAGCGTCCCTCGCCGCAAGCGCGAACAAAGCCCGCAGGTGGTTTTACCCTCGGGTATAACTGACCGCACGACGCTGTAGGTATCGCGCTCTAGAATGTAAAAGGGGATCTTCAACGTCTCTAGATAACGCGGTAGCACCTCCTCAGGATACCCGGGCTGCTTTTGATCGAGGGTAACCGCGACAATCTCAAAATCAATGGGTGCGCTCTCACGCAGCGCCATCAAAATATCGAGCATGGCGTAGGAATCCTTCCCGCCAGAGATACACACCATTACGCGATCACCAGGCTCAATCAACTCAAAGTCAGCGATGGCCTTACCCACCTGACGCCGCAACCGCTTCCTTAGCTTATTGAACTCAAGCCGATCCTTGCGCGGATCGACCCGAATCGATTTGTCTTCCTGTGTCTCTGGCACCGCCGCTGCTCACCCCGCTTTAATTTGCTGCCAGCGATAATAGGAGACACCGAGTCGACACGCAAAAGCCTGTGTTCGTCCAAGGCGCAACCTTATTCGGCTTTTCCTCGCTTTATCCGGACTTTGGCGCGGCATACTGAGGTGTTCGGCACCGACCCTTGTCTTTTATAGTCCCTGCAAGGACAATCCGCTCCGCGTTCATTACATCCATCCAACTCTCGGGGAAACAGTCGATGAAATCACCTGTCCGTGTCACGGTCACCGGCGCAGCCGGGCAAATTGGATACGCGCTTCTTTTTCGGATCGCCTCCGGATCCATGCTGGGCCAGGACCAACCCGTCATCCTGCAATTGCTAGACATCACGCCCGCTATGGAAGCCCTCAACGGCGTCAAGATGGAGTTGGATGACTGCGCGTTTCCGCTCTTGAGTGAAGTTATTTGTACCGATGAACCAGAGGTCGCTTTCCGGGACTGCGACTACGCCCTGCTGGTGGGTGCGCGGCCCCGAGGTCCAGGCATGGAGAGAAAAGACCTGCTCGAAGCGAATGCCGCCATTTTTGGTGTCCAGGGCAAAGCCATCAATGCGGTAGCCAGCCGAGACATCAAAGTGCTCGTGGTTGGCAACCCGGCAAATACCAATGCATTGATCACGCAACGCAACGCGCCCGATATTGACCCCCGCCAGTTCACCGCCATGACACGACTCGATCACAATCGTGCAGTGACTCAGCTGGCACAGCGAACTCACACCTCCGTGAATGACATCCGACAAATGATTATCTGGGGCAATCACTCAGCGACCCAATATCCCGATATCCACCACGCGCTGGTGGGCGGCGCCGCGGCGCCATCCCAAATCGATATGGATTGGTATGAGGCAGAATTTATTCCCACCGTTCAACAGCGGGGTGCCGCCATTATTGCCGCGCGCGGCGCTTCCTCTGCCGCATCCGCTGCCAACGCAGCGATAGACCACATGCGGAGCTGGGCACTGGGTACTCCCTCGGACGACTGGGTCTCGATGGGTGTGCACTCGGATGGATCCTATGGCATTGAACCGGGGCTTATTTATTCTTTTCCCTGTCGCTGCCAAAACGGGCTGTGGGAGATCGTACAGGGGCTAGAGGTTGTCGAATTCAGCCGCCAAAAAATGGATGCCACGGCCACAGAGCTCGCCGAGGAGAGAGACGCTGTCGCTCATTTACTGGGCTGAACGGCGTGGCGACCTGAGTAATTCGACCTTTAAATCTCCCGCAGAAGCACGATGGGTGGGGTCTGCACCACGTGACGACAAGACCACACTCCCAGGCAACCCACGAGTAAGGCGCCGATGATGGGCCCCAACCACCACATCAGTGGGGTTGGCGTCCAAGTCATGTCGAAAACCTGGGTTTGCAGCGCGTAAGTCGCCGCCTCCGCGCCGACTCCCGCGAGCCCCCCCGCCAACCCCCCGAGCACCAGAAATTCAATCCATAAGGTACCGAGCAATAGCCCCTTACCGGCACCCAGGGCCCGAAGGAGTGCTGCTTCCCTGAGTCTCCCGTCCAAACTGGATTGAATGCCCGCGATCAAAACGAGGCCTCCCGCCAACAGGATAACCGCCAAGACCAACTCCAGCGCACGGGCTACCTGATCCACTACCGCTCGCATTTCTTGAATCACAATGTCCAGCTCGATGACTGTCACGGTGGGTAATTCGCGCACCAACTCGTTCAGCACATCTTTGCGATCAGCGGGGAGTAAAAAACTGGTCATATACATCCCTGGATAGGCGGCCAGCACTGAGCGAGGGAACACCATAAAAAAATTGGGCCGCATCGACTGCCAATCGACACGACGGAGACTACTCACCGTGACGGTAAATGTGTCGGCGCCAATGCGCAGCGTGAGTTGATCGCCCAAAGACGCGCCGATGTCGCGGGCAAACTCCTCTTCAACCGAGACCCACGGATCAGCGGTATCTTCAGGCCACCACTCTCCCGCCGTCAGTTCATTGCCGACGGGTTGGGTATCTGACCAGGTGAAGTTCGCCTCCCGCTGACGAGGTGCGGCCTCTGTTTCCGCATCTTCCCACCGCGGTAAGGCTTCGCCATTAACCTCCATAACTCGGCCGCGAGTCATTGGATAAAGCGCTTCAGTCTTCACCGCTCGCCGGGTGAAAAAGGCTTCCAATCGCCCGCGCTCCTCAGGCGCCAAATTAAGCAGGAAGTGGTTCGGAACGTCTGGCGGTAATTGCGCCTGCCATTGGGTGATGAGCGAAGACCGCACCACCGTGAGCATCAGCATCAGCATGATGGCGATCGCGAAAACGACCATTTGCAGTGAATTTGAGCGCCGCCGGCGCTGCAGACCCGACAGTGCAACCCGCCAAATGCTGCCCGCAAACCCGCCAATCGAGTGACTACCGGCTAATAAGCTACGCCCGATCAGCACCCCAAAAAGCGTGACGACAGCCAAGCCCGCAAGAACGGCCAGCGTCAACGTGACGCTGCCGCTATACCACCACATCAATCCGAAGACCGCGGCCCCGCCCAATAACAAATCGCGAACCTTTTGCATCCGGGCGACATCTACCTCAGCCCGCAGGACATGTAGCGGAGAGGCCTCTGCCAGACGACCCAGCGGTGGCCAGGCGAAGAACAGCAAGCACACCAGCGCCGTTACCATTCCCATCACCACGGGCTCCCACCCGGCAGGCCCGGGTGTCGCAGGCAGCAGGGAATCCAGCGCCCATATAAATCCAACCTGAATGGCCCACCCAATCATGCATCCCAGGAAAATCGCCAGCGCGCCAAGCACCAGCAGGCAACTTCCGTATAGTCGACTGATCTCCTGCGACTGAGCGCCCAGGCTCTTGAGAATGGCAACATACTGCGTATGACGCTCGCCAAATCGACGACTGGCCAGCAGAATTGCTGCTGTCGCCAGCACCACTGCAAGGCTGCCGGCCAGCAGTAAAAAGCCCTGCGCCCTGTCTAATGTGTCACCAATTCTTGGCTGCGAAGTGGTGACAGAGTCCACCCGCTGCCCCTGACCGAGCTGCGGCGTGAGCCATTCCAAAAATGTTTCGACCGCATCAGCGTTGCCCCCCAGTAACAGGCGATGCTCGACACGACTACCGGGCTGTATCACCCCTGTTGATGGAATATCGACAGTGTTCATCAACAGTCGGGGACCAAACCCGAACACGGCCGTGGTGGCGTCTGGCTCTCCGCGCACCGCACCAGTAACAATCAGCTGCCGCTCTCCGACCGTGATGGTGTCGCCGGAGGTCACCTGCAGTAGCGCGAACAATCTTGGTGCCAGCCACACCTCACCCGGCGCTGGAATTACCCCATCACCCGTTATCTGCCCGTAAGGCTCACCAGACCATTGCAATGTGCCCCTGAGCGGATAGCCCGGCGAAACCGCTTTGACCGAGACCAGCGACATCCGCTCGATATCAGCGACCGCCATTGATGGGAATCCGAGCACGGCAGACGTCTCAAGCCCTGCGCTCGCTGCCTGATCCAGCCAGTTTGGGGGCAACTCGGTGCGACTGACAATGACGGCATCGGCCGCCAGGAACCGGGCACTTTCTGACAGCAGTGCCGATTGCAACCGCGAGACAAAACCACTGATGCCAACCACCACAGAAACCGCCAACACCAACGCAACCAGCAGAATGCTCAGTTCGCCCCCTCGCCAGTCTCGCAGCAAGAACTTCCAGGTTAATGTCCTGATCATGGTCTCACGCGCTCAAAGCGCTTAACTCCCCCGCGTCCATTGCAAAACGCACGTCACACCGTCTCGCCAAGCGCTCATCGTGGGTCACCAGCACCAGTGTGGTGCCGGCGCTCGCATTGAGACGAAAGAGCAACTCAATGACCCGTTCGCCAGTCCGGGTGTCGAGATTACCGGTCGGCTCATCGGCAAAAAGGATTTTTGGTTCCCTAACAAACGCTCTGGCAATAGCCACCCGTTGCTGCTCTCCCCCGGACAACGTGGTGGGGTAATGATCCAAACGTCCGGCTAGGCCCACCTCTGCAAGCAGATAGTCAGCGACATCGCCGGCGTCCCTCCTGCCCAACAATTCGAGAGGGAGCATCACATTCTCGCGCGCAGTTAGCGCAGGTAGCAGTTGAAAGCTCTGAAAAACAAAACCGATTTTTTCTGCGCGCAACCGTGCTCGTTGGTCTTCATCAAGAAGACTGAGTTGATCGCCGTCCAACGAGATCTCCCCAGCGGTTGCGACATCCATCCCCGCTAGCAGCCCCAGCAGGGTAGACTTACCCGAGCCCGACGCGCCAACGATGGCAGCGGAGGTGCCCGCATCGATCTCGAGATCGATGCCGCGGAGTATGTCCAGATCGCCATCGGCGGTTGGCACCGTTTTAAGGAGTTGACTGACTTTGATCATTTTGCGTTTCCTCAAGCGACGCTTACGACTGGCCGCGCGGGTCGGATTGCTGATGGTAGGCATTACGGCCCCAGCGATTTCTCAAGCATCACTTCCATCTATTCTCGTATTGGGCGACAGCATCAGCGCCGCTTACGGCATGTCACTGGAGGAGGGCTGGGTAGCTTTGCTGCAGAACCGATTAAAAGCGGAAGCGGCACCCTACACGGTAGTTAACGCGAGTATATCAGGCGACACCTCTGCGGGCGGGTTACGCAGACTACCTGCCCTGCTCTCTGATCATAGTCCACACATTGTCATTATCGAGTTGGGAGGCAACGACGGGCTCCGGGGATACCCGATCAGCCAACTGACGCAGAATCTGGCGCAAATGATCCAGATAACAGAGTCAGCCGGGGCCATCGCCGTCATTCTACCGATGGAGATACCGCCCAATCTTGGCAAGATTTACACCGATGCTTTCCGGAGTAGCTTCGCTAACGCCGCAGAGAATACCAATGCGCTCGTGGGCGATTTTCCGCTTGAATCCGTGGCACTGAATCCGACGCTAATGCAGGCAGACGGCATTCATCCCACAGCCGAAGCGCAGCCTCTGATCCTTGAGAGTGTCTGGCAAGTTTTGGAGTCTGCTTTGTAATGGCGGGCCCAAACGCGAACAGAAGCTCGGCTACACACGCACCAATTAGCCTCCGAAAGCACACTGAAGTCGTCATTTTCGGGACGGATACGCCGGCAGGACGCGCTTTCGATATCGCGCTACTGGTTGTGATTATTGCCAGCGTCCTAACCGTTATGATCGACTCAGTTCCCCAAATGCACAATGCGCACAGCGCGCTGTTGTGGCGATTGGAAATCGGCTTTACCGCCATTTTTACCTGCGAATACCTCATACGCATCTGGTGCGCCGAGCACCGGCGGGCATACATGGGCAGTGTGTGGGGCATTGTTGATCTGCTGGCCATCTTGCCCACCTACGTCGCATTCCTGATGCCGGAGGCCGCTCCTTTAATGGTGGTCCGCCTTTTACGAGTGGTTCGGGTTTTCAGAATCCTCAAACTGATGGCTCTTTTTACCGAGCTCAACGAGATCCTCGGGGTGCTGAAAAACACGGCCCGCTCTATTTTTGTTTTTCTCATCATGGTGATGATTGTGGTCGTTGTGTTCGCCTGCGTTATTTACGTCATCGAGGGACCGAAAAACGGGTTCGACAGTATCCCGATGAGTATTTATTGGGCAGTCGTTACCATCACCACGGTGGGCTACGGGGATTTAGTGCCGCAGACGCCCGCGGGCCGGTTCATTGCGGGTTTCGGCATGCTGGTGGGCTACAGCATTATTGCCGTGCCCACGGCTATCATTACCCGAGAGCTCTGGGAGCGTATCAATGCGCGCCAGGATCCGCTTCCAACCTTGAATTGGAATTGCCCGGTCTGCGCCAAATCTGATCACAGTCTAGCGGCAATGTTCTGCCAGCACTGCGGATCCGAACTTGACGTTCCCACCGAAGTGAGAAGTCCGCGGGCACCACATGTCGAGTAGACCGACCGCACTTTATGACCACCGAAAATTCTGGGCTGAATGTCTGGGTCCGGCACCGTGGCTGCCGATGTCCCGAGAGGAGATGGAACAGCTAGGCTGGGACAGCTGCGACATTATCATCGTTTCGGGGGACGGCTATGTCGATCATCCCAGTTTTGGTATGGCCGTCATTGGGCGGGTGCTTGAGGCACAGGGGTTTCGGGTTGGCATGATCGCCCAGCCCGACTGGCAGTCGGTTGAACCCTTCAAGAAGCTGGGTCGCCCCAACCTATTTTTTGGTGTTACCGCCGGCAATATGGATTCGATGATCAACCACTATACGGCTGATCGGAAGCGGCGCAATGACGATGCCTACACGCCCGGCAATGTGTCGGGAAAACGTCCGGATCGCGCCGTCACTGTGTATAGCCAGCGGTTACGAGAAGCCTATCGGGATACGCCTATCGTTATTGGCGGTATTGAAGCCAGCTTGCGGCGAATCGCCCACTATGACTATTGGAGTGATCGGGTCAAACGCTCGGTCTTGCTCGACAGCCGCGCCGATTTGCTCGTATTCGGAAACGCCGAGCGTGCAATAGTCTCAATCGCGCACCGCCTTGCCGATGGCGAGCATATCGACGATCTGCGCGATATTCGGGGCACCGCATTTGTCGCAAAAAGCGCTCCCGGGGAGCGCATTGTCATCGACTCGACCGCCGTTGACCGCCCGGGGCCTATCGAAAAGCATCCCAACCCGTATCAAGGTATGGAGACAGAACCCTGCAGCGAACCGGATCTGATTACCTCGGCGTCGAAAACCCAGCCGGTCCGCCTCCTAGCCGCCCCAAACCCAGACACCCATGCCATTCGACTCCCCTCCGCCGAGGCGGTAACCAACGATCCAGTTCTGTATGCCCACGCATCGCGGGTTTTTCATAAAGAAACGAATCCCCACAACGCGCTGCCGCTTGTTCAGGCCCACGGGGATCGTGATGTGTGGCTCAATCCTCCGCCGATACCCTTGGAAACCGAAGAGTTGGATTGGGTATTCGAACTGCCCTATCAAAGACTACCTCATCCAACTTATGGTGGTGCCGCCGTACCCGCCATGGAAATGATCCAGCACTCCGTCAACATCATGCGTGGCTGCTTCGGCGGCTGCACTTTCTGCTCTATTACCGAACACGAAGGCAGAATTATCCAGAGCCGATCTGAAGACTCCATCATTAGGGAAGTCGAGCGTATTCGGGATACGAGCCCGACGTTCACCGGGGTCATCTCGGATCTCGGCGGTCCAACGGCCAATATGTGGCGTCTCGCCTGTAAAGATAAAGAAACCGAGGCGGCGTGTCGTAAGTTGAGCTGCGTCTATCCGGGCATCTGCAAAAACCTCAACACTGATCAAACACCCCTGATCCATCTTTACCGCAGGGCTCGGCAAACGAAGGGCGTTAAAAAAGTGCTGATTGCCTCGGGTTTAAGATACGACCTTGCGGTGGAAAGCCCTGACTATGTGCGGGAGCTTGTCACCCATCATGTGGGTGGTTATCTAAAAATCGCCCCCGAGCATACCGAGACCGGGCCACTCTCCAAAATGATGAAGCCCGGCATCGGAAGTTATGACCGGTTCGCCGCCTTGTTTGAGCGATTCTCTAAGGAGGCCGGTAAAAAGCAGTACCTCATCCCTTACTTCATTGCCGCGCACCCTGGCACCACCGATGAAGACATGGTCTCTTTGGCATTGTGGCTCAAGCAGCATGGGTTTCGAGCAGATCAGGTACAAACTTTTTATCCCTCGCCTATGGCAACCGCAACGGCGATGTATCACTCCGGGCGGAATCCCTTGAAACCCATTCGAAAAGAGAGCGAGACAGTCAGCACGGTAAAAAGACTCAGTCAGCGCCGACTCCATAAGGCGTTTCTGCGCTATCACGACCCCGACAACTGGCCCCTGCTGAGAAAGACCCTGAAACAAATGGGGCGAAGAGATCTGATCGGCAACGGGACCATGCATCTAATCCCACCTCGCCAACCCCCAAAACGCCACCGGGTAGTGACCCCGGGGGATAAACCGTTCCGGACCCAGCATACTCGGGGGGGACCACCGAAGAGGAGCAAACGCCGCGGCTGAACTGAGCTTACGCGTCAACCAAACCACTAATCACGTCTCCGAGCTGCCGGAACTCCACCCTCCTCGGGGTCTTTTTTCGCCACATCAGCCCAATCTTGCGCGTAACATTAGCCTGCTGAAATGGCTTGATCACAAGGCCCGTGCTACTTGCGATTCCCGCCCCGACAGCCATCTGCGGTAGTAACGTGATTCCAATCCCGTTCGCCACCATTTGTACAATAGTGGCCAGACTGGTGGCCTGATACGGCACCGTTATTTGCGAGTCCCTCAGCTTGCAGGCTTCCAGAGCGTGATCCCGCAAGCAATGCCCCTCCTCCAGCAACAGCACGGCCTCCCCCTTAAGATCTGCCGTTCGCAACGTCGTGCGCTCAGCCAGATCATGGCTCTCCTGACAAGCCAGCAGAAACTGATCCTCAAACAGCATCATGGTCTCTACCTGCTCAGCGGGAAAAGGAAGCGCTAGGAGCAGAACATCCAATTCCCCCGCCTGCAATGCGTCAACGAGGGGCTGACTGAGATCCTCTCGGATAAACAGCTGGAATTCCGGATGGCGCTGACGGATTTGCCGCAGAAGCCCCGGTAATAGGTAAGGTGCCACCGTAGGAATCACCCCCATTCGCATTTTCCCATGAAACGGTTTGCCGGCACCGGCGCAAAGAGAAACCATATCCTCGACGCCTACCAGTAATTCACGGGCACGCTCGACAACTTCCTCCCCTACGGGGGTGAGAATCACTTTGCGATTGTTGCGCTCCACCAAGCTCACGCCGAGGGTTTCTTCCAATTCCAGAATCCCGGCACTGAGAGTGCTTTGACTCACGTGTGAAGCAAGCGCAGCCTGACCAAAATGCTGATGATCGGCAACTGCACACAGGTAGCGCAGTTGTTTCAGTGTCGGTTGTCTCATAGGCGCCCTCATTGACCTCGCAAAGACTTGGTGCTGCATAGCGACTGCGACCGCGGTGGCACTGCCAGAGTCGACTGTCTGAAGCGCCGTTCTCGTCGGCTGTCGACCTGCTTTATGGTCCAACTAGTCTAATCGCTTTTTTCGATCGAATTTTTTTATATTTTCGGTAAGCCAATTAGCCGCCACACCGGTATATTACGCAGTCACCACGGTGAAATCTTAAATCGTACCGCCTTACAGGTGCGATCCAGGCCATAACAGGAGTGAGCAATGGAATTGAAAGGAAGTGCAACTGAACAGAATCTGAAGGACGCATTTGCAGGCGAATCACAGGCAAATCGTCGCTATCTCTACTTTGCCTCTAAAGCAGATGTTGAAGGCTATAACGACGTGGCGGCCGTGTTCCGCTCAACCGCCGAGGGAGAGACAGGCCACGCTCACGGGCATTTGGAGTACTTGGAAGCTGTGGGTGACCCTGCCACCGGCTTACCCATGGGTGACACCAAGAAAAATCTGGAAGCGTCGATCGCGGGAGAGACACACGAATACACCGATATGTATCCGGGCATGGCTAAGACCGCGCGAGACGAAGGTTTTGACGAAATAGCGGACTGGTTTGAAACGCTGGCCAAGGCAGAGCGCAGCCACGCCAACCGTTTTCAAAAAGCTTTGGACAATCTTGACGACTGACAAGATTGCAAGAGATCGGCTCAACCGATGAATGAGGGGAGCAGTCATTGCTCCCCTTGTTTTTTCTACCTCAGCGCCGTTGAGCTCCAGAACAGACAGCAACCCGCTGGGGGTAACCCAGAAGCAATCACCGCCAGAACCCACTAACGCAAGAATCGATCAACGAGAGTCATTTGCAATGAGAGAAGGCAGCATCGATGCCCCGACCCGGCACCCGCTGGATTGGCAAAGCGATACTTTTTGGAATAAGGATGCACTCAACGAAGAGCTTGAGCGGGTTTTTGATGTCTGCCACGGGTGCCGGCGCTGCGTCAGCCTGTGCGATGCATTCCCGACCTTATTTGATCTGATCGATGAATCAGAAACACTGGAGGTGGACGGCGTCAGTAAGGCCGATTACCCCAAGGTAGCGGAGCAATGCTACCTCTGCGACCTGTGTTACCTCACCAAGTGCCCCTATGTCCCGCCACACGAGTTCAACGTCGATTTTCCGCACCTGATGCTGCGCGCCAAGGCGCAACGATTCAAAGAGCAAGGGGCGTCGTTACGAGACCGAACTTTAACCAGCACTGATCGCTTACTCGGCACGACCTCAATCCCGCTGATTGATGTGACTGTCAACGCGCTTAATCAAACAGGCGTTTTCCGTAAAGCGTTATCGGCAGGCCTCGACATTCACCACGAGGCGCCACTGCCAAAACTACACAGCAAAACTTTACGCAAGCGGGTAAAGCCACTGATCAAAGACATTGAGCCGCAGCCGGTAGGCGATACCACGGGCAAGGTGGCCCTCTACGCGACTTGTTACGGTAACTACAACAGCCCCAGCGTGGGCGAAGATTTCGTGAAGGTGTTTCAGCACAATGGCATCCACATCGACATCGTTCCAAAGGAGCAGTGCTGCGGCATGCCGAAGTTAGAGTTGGGGGATTTGGACAGCGTCGACGCACTTAAAAAAGCCAACATTCCCGTGCTCGCCAAACTGGTTGATGAGGGCTATGACCTAACGGCCCCCATCCCCTCCTGCGTACTCATGTATAAGCAGGAATTGCCGCTAATGTATCCAGACGATGCTGACGTACTAAAAGTCCAGAAAGCCTTCTATGACCCCTTTGAGTATCTTTGGGCAAGATACCGCGGGGACGCCCTGAACACCGACTTTAAAGCGATGCTTGGTAGCGTGGCCTATCAAGTCGCCTGTCATCAGCGCGTGCAGAACATCGGTCTCAAGACGCGGGACGTGCTGAATTTGGTCGACGGTAGCGACGTCACGCCCTATGAGCGTTGCTCAGGGCACGATGGTACCTATGCCGTCAAAAAGGAAACCCGGGACAAATCTGTCAAAATCGCCCGGCCAACCGTAAGAAAGGTCGATGAGCAGGCGCCTGACCGTTTTATCAGCGACTGCCCCATGGCCGGTGAGCACATCGCCCACTTATCAGAGAAAGTGGAACGGGCAGAGCATCCGATGACACTGTTGCGTGAAGCCTACGGGCTTTAAATATTCCTGCGCTCGGCCCCGTGTGGCGCAGCGCGTCGAGTACTTAAGGAGATCAGCATGACACAATTGACACGAGACGACCTCTGGAGCCTGGAGGAGTATGCGGCGCGACGCACAGATTTTCGCGCTGAGGTAATGGCGCACAAAAAGAGTCGCCAGCTGGCGTTGGGCGAGCACGCCCGCTTGTACTTTGAGGACGCCACCACCGTCCGGTATCAGATACAGGAAATGCTGCGTATTGAGCGTGTCTTTGAGCCCGAGGGCATCGAAGAAGAACTCAGCGCCTACAACCCTCTCATCCCGGACGGGCACAATTGGAAGGCGACCTTCATGATTGAAATTCCAGACCCCGCGCAGCGCGCCATCCGCCTTGGGGAAATGATTGGCATTGAAGATCAGGTGTGGCTGCAGATCGGCGAACTCGATCGGATCGTGCCGATAGCCGATGAGGACCTCGACAGAACCACTGCCGACAAAACCGCCTCCGTGCATTTTCTCAGGTTTGAAGTCACTCCAGAGCAAATCAATGCCTTAAAGGATGGTGCGCCGCTCTATGCGGGCATTGACCATCCCAGCTATCAGGTAGCGCGGCACGAGGTCGGCGACGCCGTCAGAGCGTCCCTCACTGCTGACCTGATCGTCACAGAGCATTGATTCCCATCGCCGGCAGACACAGCGCTTGGCCTGCTGGGACAAACCCGGCATGACTCTGGTTGTGTTTGATATGGATGGGACGTTGCTGAACAGGCAATCGCGCATCTCGTCATTCACCGCCGACACGCTGGCGATGATGCGAGCGCGTGATATTCGCTATACCGTCGCCACCGGCAGGACCCTGCAGGCGGCAGTGGGGCCGCTGGAGGATCACCACTTCGTATTGCCCATGATCCTCAAAAACGGCGCCATCATTTGGACACCGGATGAGTCTCGTTACAGCCACCATCACCTGCTGACGCGTGAAGAAATGTGGCATGCGCTAGCAGCATTTACCCTCAATGAGCTCACGCCTTTTGTCTTTGCGTTGCACGAAGGACACCGGCATGCGCTTTACCACGGCCCTCTGCGCAGTCGCAGCGAGGAGAAGCTGGCAGAACTTTTTGAAGCAGAGCGCAGCCTGCCGCTGGAACCCCTGAGCGCACTCCCCGACGAGGTCAGCGTGATCAACCTGTTCTCCTTGGGTAGCCAGAAGGCGGTGGACCGCGTGCGCGCCAGCATTTCGGGGGAACCGCATTTGGTCGCCTACTCGGGCATTGCCATACACGAGCCAGAAATGGGAGCTCGCTCGTCGAGCGACTCTGCCCTGCACTGGATCGATATTCATCACAGCATGGGTAGCAAGGGCAACGCCATCAACCATCTCCGAACGCAGCTGGATATCGAGCACGTGATCGCCTTTGGGGACGGTGACAACGACCTCAGCATGTTTGAGTGCGCAAACGAGCGGTACGCCCCGCAAAACGCTGACCCCGCCATTTTGGATGCCGCAGATCAGATCATCGGGCACCATGACGAAGACGGCGTGGCGCATTTTTTACGGGAGCGATTCGAGCTGAACTAATGACCGGCGCATGCGCCCTGCCACATCAGCTCGGCGCCCAACACCATCGCCAGCTAGGCGTCTCGCCGCGACTGAATCAGTCCCACACCGATGAGAATCAGGGCCAACGCAATCAGATGCTGCATTGCCCAAGGCTCGGCGAGCCACAGCGTACCTGCAAGAAACGCCACTCCGGGAATCAGGTAGTTGATGGTAGACAGAAAACCTGGCCCCCGCTCTGAAACCACGACGAAATAGGTCCATGTGGCCAACCCAGTGCCCATAACACCCAACACCGTGACGCTTGTCCAACTATGAAATGGGATCGACCAGCCCAGATGGGCGTGTTGTAAAGCGATCGCCGGGAATGCCATGAACAGCGCACCGGCGCAAAGCGTACCCAAAGACAGCGCGGCAGGGTCCGCGGCGGGGAGACGTTTGGCGTATACACCATTAAAGGCATAGCTCAAGGTGGCCAGTAATGTGGCCACCTGACCCGGCAACTGGTCTTCACTGCCTGACTGCAGGAGATCATCGCCCAACAACAAGCCCACACCGACAAAACCTGCTACCACACCGGCGACGCGCGCAAGGGTCAGTGACTCATCATCCAGAAGCCAGTGAGCCAGCAGTAGGGTCGCGATGGGCATTAGCGCCATGAGAATCCCTACCTCGGCCGATGGCACCGACTTCTCTGCCCAAGCAATCAAAGAGAACGGGATGATGTTGCCAGTCATACTTAACAAAGCGAGGCGGGGCCACCACTGCCTTCCCAAGGGCCATGCCCTGCCCCGCCATCGCCACACCAGCCACATCACCACGGCCCCCATCCACAAGCGGTTCCAGACAATAAAAACAGGATGAAGGCCTTCGAGCGCGATCGCTATCAGAGCGAATGCAAACCCCCAAACGAGTACGAGGTAAGTCAGCAAAAGCCAATGCTTGAGGTGCGGTTGCGACATAACGTTCGCAGAACCCAATAGAAAATCCGAGCAGGCAATAGTGCCACTAAATTGCCGCTGAAGTTTTGCTAAGCTTCCGCCTCTGTTACAGGAAACCGTCATGGTTGAGCGCGCACCCTGCCCCAATACCGATCCCGACGGCTACGTCGAGTACGTAGAGCAGTTTACGGTGCCCACCGGTCCGCAGGTCGCTGCAGCAGCAGGACTGGCGCGGGCTTGGTTCAAACCCCGGTTCACAGGCCTCGTAAACCTGCCCGAGGGGCCGGCGTTGTTTATCGGCAATCACGCGTTTTTGGCGATTGATGCAGCCCTGTTTCACCTATACCTGTATTACGATCACGGCCGTTACGTTAAGGGCCTCGGGGATAAAACCCTATTTGCCAATCCCCACTATGCGGCGATTGCCCATGCCATGGGCGGCGTGTCGGGACAGGCCCAAATCGTAGAGCGCTTGATGGCCCGTGGAACAGATCTATTGCTTTATCCGGGGGGCGCCTACGAATCAATCAAGCCGCCAGAAGCGCGCTACCAGCTGCAATGGAAGGCGCGGTACGGGTTTGTCAGACTGGCGGCGGCAGCCGGGTACACTATCGTGCCCATCGCGTCAGTCGGGCCCGACGAGTATTACGACCACGCCATTTCGTCGGAAACCCTGATGAATTCATCACCGGTCAGGTACTTGATGAAGATTGGCATGTTGCCCTCGGATATTCGGACCGACCTCGTGCCTCCGATACCTACGGGGGTATGGGGTGGCCCACTACCTAAACCCAAAACGACCTACTTCGCCATTGGCAAGGCGATCTCTTTGGCTCCCCATAAAGGCGTGGACTTGACCACTCGACAGCTGAGCACGCTTCGACGCCGGATCGCCAAGGCGATCGAGGGCGAAATCAGTAAGCTCTTGTTGCTGCGCGAGCAGGAGCGGCACCGCGACAGCTGGTGGCGGCGCATACTCTCCGCCTAGCGGGGGCATGGCTACACTGTCAATGGTAATAAAAAACTGGCCGATTCGAATCGTCGGCATTTGTTTCCTCGCCTGGACTCTAACTTCTGTTCTCTGGGGCGCCTCCTACATGGTGGCAACCACCCCCTATGCGGTAGACACCACCCCCGCCAGTAGAGGGATGTCTTTCCGGGATATCGTGCTCATCAGCGATTCGCTGGCGCTAGCAGGCTGGTGGATCCCAGCTGAGCAACCGGTGGCTGAGTTGATTTTTGTGCACGGCGCCGGATCAAACCGGATGTCCCAGTTCGTTGGTTCTCTCGATTTTTATCAGACGCTCAACGCCCTGAACGTCTCGGTTATTACCATGGATATTCGAAATCATGGTAATTCACCGATAACCGACGGAATCCTCCGCATGGGCTCAGGGGAATGGCCCGATGTCGTCGCCGCGGCACGATGGCTAGACACCCATGAACCCAATGATTTGCCCCGCTTCGTATTGGGGGCCTCGATGGGAGGGAGCACGGCAATTCACGCGCTGCACAACGGCTTGCGCGCTGACGGACTCATTTTACTGGACCCCCAGCTGGATGTGCTGGACAGCCTGATGCGCGGTGGGGAGGTGACAACGGGCCTGCCAGCCCCCTTTTTCAGCGTAGCAGCCAGAAGTGCCATTTGGCGTTACGACCTACCCCATGGAGAAAACAGTCCTCTCAACCTGGCCAAGTCACTGACGCTACCGATCCTCTTAATGCAAGACTGGGATGACCCGGTAACGCGCTCTCCCTTTGCCGAGCGACTGCACCGGAGCAATGCAAATGTGGCATTGCGTCGTGTGCCCAAGGTCGACATTGAGGCACCCTGCCTCGACGGTAAAGAAGCCTGGGGCACCCATGTTGCAGCGCATCCCTGCCATCCTGAGTGGACCCGGGAGACGGTTAGCGCATTTATCGAGCAAGTGTTTCAAGCACCCCGGCCCCACTCATCTGAACCGCCATCGTCAACGTAAACCTCGTACCATCGCAGGAGCACACAAATTATGAGATACGCGATTACGCCGGCAACGGCACTGGCCTGCATCGCCTCTACCCAACTGCTGGCGGCATGCCCGGATTTCCTGAATCACTCGATGCGGCAACTGGGATCCACCGAAACGATTCAGTTTTGCGATGCCTACGAGGGCAAGGCGCTACTCATCGTCAACACCGCCAGTTACTGCGGCTACACACCGCAATTCGAGGGCTTGGAACAACTCCACCAGACATACCAAGCCAAAGGATTGGCGGTTCTTGGCTTTTCGAGCGATGATTTTTGGCAAGAAGACAATGACGAAAGTGACGCGGCAGAGGTGTGTTTTGAGAAGTACAGCGTCTCTTTTCCGGTGATGGCCACATCCGCTGTTCGGGGCGGAGATGTGAACCCGGTGTTCCGGGGGCTCGGCGAGGCTACAAGCTATCCCCGCTGGAATTTCAATAAATACCTGGTAGCGCCCAGCGGTGAGGTGCTCGAGCATTTTGGTAGCGGGGTTACGCCCGACAGCGAAGAAATGACAGCCGCGATAGAGGCAGCGCTACCTTCGCCACAAAGCTGACACGCAAAAGAGACAACAGCGGTACCTGTTGCTGCTGCAAGCGTGAGGTGCCTCTGACGTTTCATCACCTCATTCCAAAGAAAGTGCATCGTCGCGCACGTTTCAGGAAGCATTTCGATAAATCCGCTTTGCAAGTTGGCATCGCCGTCTGTCGCCTGTGCCATCGGGGCATTCACCGGCAATATGACGAAATGACACTGGCGACGCGTTTCAACACTGCCGCGGCGTTACTCCAAGATGAAACGCTCGCGCGCCACTTTGAGTGGGTCTCCAAACAGCGCGAAAGTTAGCGCTTAGCACCATGATATTATTTGTAAAACCGTGGGGCATCAGTCTTCAACTTGAGGGGACGGCCCTCTCAGACATCCCAGCACCGCCTTGACGTTCTCTTCGACGAGCGCTTCACCCCGGACGATGCAATCCGCATGGTGCCGGGCCGCCACCCCAAAGGCCTCAAAATTGACTTCAGCCCGTTCCCAAAAACGCGCAATGGAGGCCGCACTCCGACCGCGCGCTATTTGGTCCCTCAACAAGCGCCTTTCCCACCTCAGTTTTGATTCGGCCTCGACAAAAACCAGCAGATCGTAAAGCTCGCGCAACGCCGGACAAGACGCCACTAGAATGCCCTCGACAACGATCAGGGGTCGGGTTGCTAAGCTGACCGATCCCTCGAGCCGGCAATGGCTAGTAAAATCATAGTCAGGGCGCTGTACTGCTGATCCCGACTTGAGCGCCATCACATGCTGGCGAAACAGTGCCAAATCCAAAGCTTCAGGATGATCAAAATTAACCTGCTCTCGGTCGGCCGGCCGCAGGTCCCTCAGGTCATGATAATAAGCATCAAGCGGCAGTACCGCGGCCGCATCGGACCCCATCCTACTGACGATTGCAGCGGCCAGGGTCGACTTACCGCTACCGGAACCACCCGAGATGGCAACGACCTGCACCATCCTCAGACCTTGACTCCGAGCCTCACGCTCACTCGGGGTAGTAAACGCTGCCGTATTTGCTTTTTAGTTCGTCCTGAATACGGCGTTTCTCTGCGACCGCATCCACGTTCGCGCATTTCCCGTCCTGCCAACGAGTGTACAGACCATAATCGGGGTCACCTACCGCCGTGACCATCTCCCACGCCAACAGGCAGCGCTCGAGTTCAGAAACCACCGCAGTTGAAGCAATCTGTTCAAGCAACTCCTCCCGGCTTGGCACATCGTCGCTAACCCCCAGGGCGTCACCGACATCGAGTGTGACAAACGCAGGCCGCGCCGCATCGTACAGGGGCCACTCCAAGCCACGGGGCAACACCGGTGAGCCTGCCTTCGCGAACGCTCCCCACGCCGCCATCATGGTGTCGGTCATCTCACGGGCAGAGGCGGTATCGGGATACATGTATTCGCCGATTGCGCCGTACATCGGCGCGCCCATGATGAAAGCGATCTCGCTGGCGTGCGACGCTCCCAGAATCTCTGAAAAACGTACCAAAAAATTGTCGGCCTGCTCATCCCAGTCATACCGATAGGCATAGAGTTGCGAGTAGCCCGCCTGTTGCATTGCCCCAAAAGGATCATCAACTGCGCTCAGCTTCCACCCGCGAGAGCGCACGTCGACCCAAAAACGGTAGAGCTCTGGGTCCTTAATTCTCAACTTGGCGGGCAGTAAGCGTGTTAACGGGTAACTCACATCAACATAGTATCGATTCAAACCGAGCCAGAGCGTGATCTCATCGCGGGTTGTACCGGCCATCACCGGAATATTCTTTGCGAGCTTGGGATTTCCGAGCCCCTGCAAAATCCCTCCCCGGGGAACGACCACGCCATCATTGATGATCGCAGGCTGGGCATAATCCTCGTCCAGCTGGTAGTACGCTCCCAGCAGGGCCATTGTATCGATAGCACGGATGGTTTCGGCATCGACCTCACCGTTATCGAGACC
>Ga0181574_10001467_pt1 | contig 22052 bp, 36 predicted proteins | sample 101ome_24_FD_145600 | JGI IMG/M metagenome (GOLD analysis project Ga0181574, IMG submission 145600) | Coastal salt marsh microbial communities from the Groves Creek Marsh, Skidaway Island, Georgia - 101410AT metaG (spades assembly) | ecosystem: Environmental > Aquatic > Marine > Intertidal zone... | reverse complement strand
AGGGCTTGGGTTTTCGAGGGCTTGGGCGTTACATGCGTTTTTTACACCTTGCAAAAAATGCGACTTTAGGGTTTAACGTTTAGAAATGGCCCCAAAAATGCATTTTTAGTATCATTAACGTATGAGTAGGTGTTTTTTTTGTGTAACGGTCCGACGTGTTTTTGCAAAAAAAAATTTCTGAAAAAAATTCTGGAGGGGGGTCTAAAAAATTTTGGAGGTAGTAGATAATTTAAAATTTAATGTGTAACGGTTTTGCGTTTCAAGATTTGAGGTTTGGGATGTGGAGGTTGTTCAGAAATGAGTTTGAGCACGGGTTGGGAGCGAGGAGACATCGTGACACAGTGCCTTGGCGCTGGGGACGATGTAATTCCATTTCGAGAGAATATTGATGATTTCCTTGTTACAAGTGACGCTTGGTATGTGCTTCGTTTTCTTTGGTCCATGTGCAATGGTGATTACAAGACATTTGTGCGGTACGAACACAAACCCGTGGCGACCCTTTCGAAGCTCGCTCGGGAAAGGCCCGTCTTCAATTTGAAATACCTCCAGGACAATGGCTCCTTTTGCCTTCACCGGGAGATGTGGTGGAAGAATGAAGAACCCAAGGAAAAAACATATTTGACCGGGTGGCTAGGAAGTCTGCACGTCGACCCCGAGGTATACTGCGCGCTATTATACTCCGCTACAAAGGATTTTGGCGGGGCGAAGGATAGGTACCCGGTCACCTTTTGCACGTTTCCGGTGAAGGTCTGGAGTGAGGAAAAGAATGAATGGGAAGCAGCGTCGAAGAACAATCGATGCCCCTGGGCCAAGTTTTTTCGATCTTCCTCTGTTTTTCAGGAGAGGGCAAAGTCAAAGTCGGACACTTTCTGCGAGATGTCCAACTGTTGTGGAGCACAGCTGCACGAGGTCGGAGGAAGGTATTGTTCGCTCCATTCAGGAGGGCAGCAAAAGCAAAAGGCCAACAGCGACGGCACATCCCACCGCAATGAGGCGTTGGAATTCAGAAGAGCGGTCCACGTGATGTCCATTATTTCCTGCGTTCAAACTTTTTTGCGAAGTCAAACAGATAATGCCTTTCAAAGGGACTTTCGGAAAATGAATGAATGGTCTAGGTGGGTTGAGCATTTCGAAAAAAGGGTTATGAAGATTGACCACCCTGTATTCTCATCTGGTGAATGCCGGCTGATGGGAAAGGGGTGTCGGAAGTGCCTAGAAGGACAGAGAACCTTATTGGAAGTCCTCCCGGTGACTGCTCTTGATCGCAAGTTCGGCTTAGGAAATTTTGGAAGGTGTGAGCACTGCGCGGGACAGGCGGAGAAGAGGCGTCTGGAAATCAATATCGACGACGACCTGACCGAGGAAGAAATGTGGGCCCTGTGTGAGGAGGCATGGAGAAATGCCAAAGAAAAAAAATTGTTGCACAAGTCTTAAGACACAATGCCGGCCTACGTGGACATTGGGACCTACAGTGCCCCAAATCACGCACTCGAATGCGAGGGTCAATTTTTCGTCGACTACGTGGAGGGAGGCGCGGGCGATGTGCAGGTTCCCGTCGAGATTCTTAGCGATTATAGCGAAACAAATGACACCACCCTCCACTCTTCCAGACAACTGCGCCTGCGCGTCAACCACCTCAACGGCACTCCAAGGCCGAGCGGTGCAACCATCACCACCATCGACATGGGCATCCACTACACAGGAGACCACTTTTTCATCACCAAGCCTTCGGGAGATACCTCTCGCGGCTACGACCGTGCCTTCCTCATCGACGAGGGCGGGAACGTGGGCATTGGTTGGAACGTGAACCCTGGGTTGGACTTTGACGGGAACGTGATTGGAAAGAGTTTGCCGCTAAGTTTTAAGCTCGACGTCAATGGATCTTCTCGGTTCGCCACCGTCCTCGCCAAGGCATCCATCACGGCACCCTCCATTACGGCACAGAGTTCCCTCACTGCAAGCAATGCTGTATTCCACCAAAATTTCACGATCGAACCCAGTGATGGCGACGAGGCCAAGGAATTGGACCTCGGGCAGGGAAGGATCTTCCGCGCCCCCAAGCTCTTCGTCGACCAGCTCGCCCTGCAGGTGTCGGACACCTTGAACGCGGTGGGCGGTCTGGAGGACATCCTCGCAATCAACAACACGTCCAACAGTTACGGGGTCAATCTCAAGAACCTCTTCACTGCAGATTTCGTGAAGACGAATGGCTGGGGCTCCTTTCTGGGCGACGTCACCATCGGCGGACTCACCACGCTGGGTCTCGTCGACCCGGTGACCAATGCACCAATGCACAGCACGGCCGCGGGAGGGTCCTCGGTGCTGACCTTGGTCAATTCCAATGCCGCTGGTCTGGGTGGGCTCAAATTTACCTACGAGGACTCCGGGGTCATTTCCCATGGCGTGCACATGTTCACCTTGCAGCAAAACGGCGTACTCGAGTGGTACCCTGCAAATGTGTTGGAACTCTTGAACACCGTGGGGATTCAGTACGGGAAGCACGATCTGCCTTTCCGCAGCGAGGTGCACTATTCAACAAAGTGGGAACTCAGGCAGCTGACGGGAGTGGCGTCCGCGCCGCCCGCGCTGCTGGTGACCAACCATCACCCCTCGTTCAATCCCGGCGACCCCGTGATTGAAATGAACGGCTACGTGGGCATTAACGAATTTGACCCCCAGTTCAACTTGGAGGTGTATGGCACAGTGGGATTCAACTACGACATGGATGTGATTTCGTACATCGGGAGGACGGCGATCGGCGGAAGCGTTCACTCCAACTACGCCTGGTTCTCCCATCTCCTCTTTGAAGACGACGGAGAGGCCTACGCCCTCATTCAGAGTTCCACTGGGACCACCCACGTGAACGCGCCCACCGGCGAGCAGATCCTGTTTTGTAACAATAATGTGGCCTCGGCCCGCATCATCGACGGCGGCCTCCGCATGCCGAACGGAAAGTCAATCGTGTTTGACCAAACGGGAGCTGGGATTCAGCAGAATTACGGTACGTATGGGTGTGTCGAAACCGTCTCGTCTGGGAACGGCTGGTCCGGCTACGCGTGCGTCGGCGGCTACCAGGGCGGTTCTCGCCACGTCTTCATGTCCTCGGGCTATTCCTGTGGAATTTACGGAGAGTCCGCCGCAGAGTGGTTCATCCATTGCACGGACAACGCCGGGTTGACCCTTCGATACAACGACGGAGTGAAGCTCGAAACCTTGAATGACGGCGTGAACATCTACGGCAATCACAACACAACGGGGGCCATTCGTCAGGGGGGCGTAGACGTCATCAACACGAGCAAGCAATTCGTTGGCACTGGCGGCGTGGACACAACGGGAGGGGTTGCTGCCGATGAGAACATCTCGACGCCCAAAGACATGTCGTGCCGGGACCTGACGGCCTCAAGGAAAATCAAGGCGGTGGAATGGATCGGAATCGTTCAAGATCCCTTTGCGAAATTGACGATTGGCTCAACGGCTTCAGGGTCGGGCAACATTGATGAAATAGCATTCCGCTCCGTAAACAATGACGCAAACTCTAGGTCGGGCTACGTGCAGAGGATCGGTTTCTACGGGAAGGCGCAATATTCGAATGACAACAGTGTCACGGCGCTCATCTCGTGTCAGTATGGGAGCAATGTGCACTACCCTACTTATCCGGGAAATTCGTCCACCCAACTCAAGTTCTCCACCACAAACACGTACGGTGATTTTGACGAACGCATGAGCATTAACGGGTATCACATCACCACACACTACGAAATTCCATTCATACCCGGAACTTTCGTCGGATTCACTGCGTTTAACGACCTTTCACCGTCCCACAATGATTTCAATATCTACAATCCGATAGTCATGGATCGTACTCAGCACAACTTTCAAAGCATGTACGACACGAACAACGGGGTTTTTGTTGTTCCATATAACGGAAACTACTATGTCTCATTCACGGTGTGGAATGAGGACGGATTCGCTGGCTTTGGCCTGTTGGAGTCCACTAACAACGGGGGTACGTGGAGTTTGTACAAAGCGGGAACTGGGATTTTTGCTAATTATAACTCGACAGGACTCCAGTCAACGGTGTCAAACGGAGAAGCACACACGTACGCTGGCATCGTTTATCTTAAAAGTACCAGACACTACTCCTTCGGCTGGGTCTCTGGAAATAATCCGCGCTATACATCAGAGTCACAGACCCGCTGCAGCGTGCACTTGATCAGTTCATTTACGGCGATTAATTCACCTTAGTTAGATTGATGTTTTTTTCTTGATTTTTTTTAATCAATTAACGTTAACGTGAGTATGAGTAGTGAACGTGATGAACACATGCACGAATATATTTCTGTAAATCCCGAGACGCTTGCGATCGTGGACCGTTTCAGCGGTGGCGAAGCGGACGTGAAGAACCGCTCGCAAAAGCTCGTCCACCTGATTGTCCCGGAAGGAATGCACCCAAGCTGCGTCATCGTCGAGAAGGACGAAGCGGGCGAATTTGTCATCAAGCCGAACGGGAAGGTCCCCTTGAGTGAATCTGAGATCGCGATGAAGGAACTGAGGAGGACGAGAAACGGAATGCTCAAAGCGTGTGATTGGATTCTCTCCATACAAGATTCGCCCTTTTCTGAGGAAAAAATCGAGGAGTGGCGGGTTTACAGGCAGGCCCTCCGGGACTTTCCATCCACGGTGGCGGACCCACTTGACTTCGTCTGGCCGACACCACCTTCGAAATCTTAGTGATTCTCGGCGGAACATTGCGCGCACAGACGCGCCCTCTCGCCGTGCTCGCACAGGGGGACCACCCGACGCGCGGAGCACCTCCGCCTCACCTTGGGCGGGTCGCAGCACGTGCAGGGATCGCACTTGGAGCAGTTCCACGTGAACTCGTCGTGCTCGCACCGTTCAATTTTTCTGATAGTCACACTCCTCTCGCTACTCTCACTCATTTTATTCTGTATTCCAAATAAAATTTTTATTAAAGACACACAGGGTTCTCTTCTGTCAAGTCAATTGTCGTATCATTTTGTCCGACTGCATCGTACAGGATGCACGCGCTCTGAGGCTCGTCTGTGTCGAACGACGATGGGTCCACCAAGAAGACCACACATTTCCCCTTCACAATGATCTGGTTCTGAAAGTACCTGAAAAGTTCTCTTGGGAGTTCGCCGTCCTCTAAGAATCGCACGCACCCTGTCTCGCAGATTTCACCGTCAAACAAATTGAAAATGTCGTGCATCACCACGTCCTCTGGTTCAACGACGATAACCTTGTCCCTTTCAGACGGTCTGATGACTTTGAAGACGCCGCGGATGCAGGCGTACTCATAACTCTGCTCCGAATTCCTTTTGAAGGCGCTTAGGAAGCGTTCAGCGAGCGACATCATCATCTGTGAAGAGGTTGAGCAACTGACAGCCTCCCTTGATAAATCTAGGGCTTTAGGGTTTCCAAGCGAGGAAGAAAGGAACGAAAAGAAGAAGAATACAAAGAACCACTAAATCCACAATGAGAATCCTATTTTTCCACTTCGGGCACCAATTCTTGTAAGTTTGGATTTGCTTTGAATCCTGAGGTTTTCCCCACCAGTAGAATAGCGCAAGGTACGTGGGCCCCATGTTACGCGCACAGCCATAGAGGTGATCATACCAAGCGAGGGCGAGATAGGGGAAGTAAAGAAGGCACAGAAGAACCCACTTGTTTCGCGGCGGAAGGTACCAGTAGAAGGTACTGAGGATGAGCGTGAAAACGATGCACTTGAGATTAACCGCAGGAGGCGTGTCGTCGCATTTTTTCGAATCTTTCATTGTATATTTATTGTTTAATCAGAAAAAACTTTCAATGCAACATTTACCTTTTGCGCGCCAAGGCGTTCTGGATCTGCGTCCTGAGCTTGTTCGCGGACTTAGGAACCCTCTTCCCATTGACGTTGTTTGTCACCCGTATTTTCATTTTCTTCGCCTGGAGTTTGAGGCTGACGAGGTTGTTGGGGGCCCTGGAAGGGGAGGCCACGACAAGTGCGTTCATCATCGCCACGAGATTACCTGTGTTGACCTTGGGGGCCTTGGGGGCCTTGGGGGCCTTGGGGGCCTTGGGGGCCTTGGGGGCCTTTGCCTTTGCCTTGAAAGATTTGTATTTGTTCAGGGCGGATAGGTTGTAGACGCGACGGGGCCCATTCACCATTGTCCATTCTCTGGTATTCCAAAAAATCCCGTTGTTTCCCCGGCCCCTATTCGCATTATTGTAAAGGTCTGCGAGAATATTATTCACCCCAGCGACCCTGTTCAGTTCGCTGAGGAAAAGATTGTACTTGATTATGCTCTGCAAGCCTTCGCCCCTGGCGATAGCTTTGAAGCGGCGTGCGATGGCCGCAGGGTCATTTCGGTACTTGTTTAAGAACTCCTTGGCGCGATTCTGTTGTTTGGCTGCGTATCTCCCGAGGTCGGCGGGCGTGTATTTGGGCGGCATGTTGTGGTACTATACCAGAAAAAAAATCAATTTCTACATAGATGGCACGTCCTAAGGTGATTGGCCCAATAAGGATGCCAAGACATTAGTTCATTTGAGAGAAGGAAATAGGGGGGCGCTTTTTTGATCGTCTGCTGCATTCCCCTCCCAGTATTAATCCACTCAGTGATTGTGCGCTTGCACTTGAAAATTCGAAAGGTAATCTTCGAGAAATCTTCAACGTGCAGAGCAGCCCCAAACCCAAGTGGCACAGAACGCAACACTTTCATTTTTTTAGATCCAAGCGCTTTGTGGAGAAGTTTAAGCTCGATCGACTCTGTACAGTTGTTTGTTGTTATTGTTGAACTTGAACTGCCTATTGTTGATATTGTTGAACTTGAACTGTCTATTTCAATGACCGAAGACCCAAACCAATTTTTGCTGAGTTTTGCGATCGAGTTGGCCCTCCTCTTAAAAAAGCCCTCCCCTTTTTGCGTTGTAAACGCTCGCATCGTCGTTCCGTTTCCTTCCGTCAGTTTGGATAGGACCGTTAGGATCGTTAGGACCGTTACCGTTGTTTTTTTTCGAAAATAAAAATATCAATACAAATACACAAGTAATGGATAGAACTTTCGTGCTTACCGAGCCGGCGGAGACGGGGCTCAAGGCGCGCGGGAAGAGTCCTGTGAGCGCGGCGCGAAAGCTGGCCACGAAGCTTATGAAGAAATCTGGAGAACACAAAGTTTTGGTGAAGGTGGTCGATCAAGCAAAGGAGGGAGGAAAGACATACGCGTACGAGGCATCTCGCGTGAAGACCGATAAAACCGTAGTGCGTAACGGAAAATCAATCACTTACGAATTTGAAATGAAAATTAAGAGTGTGGAAAAATGATTGGTATGGGGATTCGCGCCTTTTTTTTGGGTTCATCCAGAAATGATGAATCCGAGTTTTGGCGACGCGCGTGCGAAGCTCGCCTGGCTGGCGAAGCACAAGCAGCGTCTCGTGAAGCGGCCCCCAGTTCCCAAGAAAAAGAAGATGGACGACGTCTGTCAGAAATTTAAGGCAAGGAATCCGGACGTCTTTGCGTGTCAAGTGGTCGATGAAACTATTTTGTTTCCGAATACAAAAGAATGAATTGGTTTGGGTGGCTGACGGGGGCGCTATGGCCTCGCCGCGAGCACGCGCTTGCCTGCGGAGGCCTGAAGAACAAGTGCCCGCTCGACCCACAGGCGTGCAAGGAGTACGCGCGCTTCTGCAAGAGGCATCGCGAGAGAGAGCGATTCCTCAAAAACATCCCACCGCCTGTCACGCAAATTCATCCGCCGGACTACTTCAAGATCAAGAGGACCAAAAAGTAAGCACTTAAACACTTGAATATAAAGGTCTCCAAAAAGGGTACAATGGTTCGCACCGTCGAGTCGCCGGGTTCGGAGGGTATCATCTTGGAACCCAAATCTCAGCAGTTCATTTATGTGACCGCGCCCATGGTTCAATTGCCTCGCCTTTACACACAGAGAGGCGTTCAGTACCAGTACAACAAAAAGGGCTACGAGATCCAGTTTTTCATAAGCGACGCACGAACGGAGACTTACATCTCGGAGGTAGAGGGAGAGGTGTTGAATCAGCTTGGCAACCTGCCTGGGCTTAGTGAGTCGAGGATTCGCGCGTCCTTCCAGCGCACGGGCAAGCGTCTCAAGTTGAAATTCAAGGACGAAACCTTCGTGAGTGCGGAGGACGGGTCCAGCGAGGTCAACGAGGGAATGCACGCCGGGGCGACCGCGATCGCTGCTATCGAGCCTTCCGTCGTGTACTTCCTCAACGACGGGCGCGTGGGTCTCAGCTGGAAACTGCACTCCATCCACTTTTTCACGGCCACGCCATTGGCCCCGCCGCCCAGTCAGGACAGACCCAAGGAGGTAAAAGAGATCCCCAAGTTTCTTTTCTGACCTTCCCATAAGAATGGACTGGGTTTCTTTGTCGCTGATATCTGTCGTACTTAGTACAATATATTCCATGATTTTGAAAAGCATTCTGAGCGAGGTAAATCCAATGGACATCACCCTGGTCGCTCTACCGGTCTACCTCCTCATCGTCCTGGCCGTGGGATTCTTCAGGAGAGGTGAGTTCAGACCGGTCGCGCACAAAACGCGTTTGGTCATCTTTCTGATGACAGTCATCGGAACTGCAAATATGTATCTCATGCGATACGCGCAGAAGCTCGCTCCCAACAGCGGCTATGCAATCGCACTGGCCTCGACCTCCATCGTCCCACTCACTCTTCTCCAGGGCGCAAGTCCCTCGGCTATGGTGGGCGTTCTCTCCATCGTCGGCGGCTCAGCTCTCATCACGCACTCCAAGGTATCATCTGCCTAAACATGCTTCAAACCACTGAGTTTCGGCCTCGTGTGGTGGAAAGGGATCCTCGAGGATCCTCAGGATGTCGAATACTTTCCACACGATCCGAATGTTCTCCAGCTCGTCCCCCGGGATGAACTCCACCTCGATCTGCCGCTTCACGGGATCCTCATCATCGATGTCGTCGTGGGTGATGACCGTGAAGTCAATACGCACGTTCTTCCGAAGAAAGCTCGTCCGGTTTTTCGTATAGGTCTCCTTCCAATGGACGGGATTCGTCGGAAGTTCGTCGGAACAAGCCATGCGAACCCCCCACGAGAGTCCTGGGACCGAGAAATCCTTGAGCACGAGCCGCTCCTTCCGCGTACAAGTTCTGTTTCCCTCGTCGTCCTCTTCCATTCTCATGTTGTCTGTTCGATAGCAGTCCATGGCAGTCTGTGTAACGGTCTCCCACCCCTTGAATTTGAGCATGCGCTTCATCGCCAAATCAAATGTGGCCTTCGTAATATTTGTATTGAACCCTGTGTGGCCCACTGTTCCAATTCGAAATTCAAATTCCCTGGATTTTTCCACGGAAGGCATCGACCGCATGGCGTGAACGATTTCCATCCTGCTTTACAGGGCTTGGACCCTTGTCTTTAAGAGCGTTCACTTTTTTTTTGTAAGGTGACATATAAGAGAATGGCACTCTACGAAGTTTTCTTCAGTAAGAATTTCAACGAGACAAGGGGAATTCCAAAGGCAGCCCTGATGACGCTAAGGCCCAAGAAGGCCGTCCGGAAAACGGCGGCCGCGAAGAGGTCCTCATCGAGGTCGTCTTCCTCACCAAAGTCTCCCTCGCCAAAGTCTCTCAAAGTTTCGTCGTCTCGATCCACAAACGGAAAGAAGAAGAAGAGGACGGTCGTGAGGAAGAAGAATACTCCTCCTGTGAACAATAAGAAAACGGCTGTGACGAAAAAGAAGAAGACGGTCGTGAGGAAGAAGAAGACGGTCGTGAGGAAGAAGAAGACGGTCGTGAGGAAGAAGAAGACGGCCGCGAGGAAGAAGAAGACGGCGACGAAGAAGAAGACGGCGAATTTGACTCCGACTCCGAAGACTCCGAAGACCGAGACTGTCGTGACCGGAGAGGGAAAGGAAGTGAAGCTCGTCGTGGAGAAAGCTCAGCCACCTGCGAACGCTGTGAAACTAAATATCGGCACCCAAACGGCATCCAGCGCTGCGAACGCGCCTAAACGCAACGCGCCTAAGCCCAACGGGTCTAAGAGATCCAACGCAGCGGCTCAAGCTCCGCAAAAAGCCAACGCAGCTGCCGCTCCGTCCTTCTCGTTCTCACTGGGTGGCATCACCCAAAGCGTTTCACAATCCGTCCAGTCCGTCACCGAGAAAGTTTCCAACGCTGTGAACGGCGGTAAAGTTCCAAGGAAGGTTAACGAGGCCGCTCCGAAGAAGAAAAACAACGCCGCTGCAAAGAAAAATGCTCCGCCGCTCCAGGCCGCTGAGAAGGCCTCTGTAGAGGAGGAGGTGGCCGCTGTAGCAGCTGAGGTAGCCGCAAACAACAACAACAGAAACAACAACAGAAACAACAACAACAACAACAACAGAAACAATGTGAATGCTAAGAAGAAGGAGCTCGTTGCGAGGCTGAACGCATTCTTCGCGAATCCCACGAACAACAGGAATTCTGCCAGGCAGAATTTGAATGCGCTGAGAAACTTGAACAATCAAAATGCGAACTACGTACGACTGGAGGGGCAATATGCGAATCTGATGAAATCTTTAGAAGTGAGCAATAACGCCCTCGAGGAGATTGCCGTAGTCACCGGCGAAAACAAGAACGTCAGCGTCAAGCCTTTGAACAGCAAATTCGCCAAGCAAATGACTGCCATCGCTTTGAATCGTTACGTCGAGGCGAAGAAGGCAGGTGCAAATAAAAATGTCGCCATCGCTGAAGCCGTAAACGCAGCCTAGGCGTTGTCGATGAAGAGATCCATGTAATCGACGGAACCCGTGATAATCTCATAGGCACAGCGTCCATTGCGATTGCGCACGATCCACGATTTTTTGTAAACATTATCGCCAACGAGAGCCGGTACGCCCTGGAGAATTTTGAATGCATCCCGCGAACCTGCCGCCGCCGCCCAGTGAATAGGAAGGTTTCCTCTGTGATCGGCTGTTTGGACTTTGAAATGTTCCAGCAAAATCAACAGCGCCTCCGCGTCGTCGTTTGCCGCTGCCCAGTGCAACGCCGTTTCCAGCGTGAACGGATTTCTAACGTACGATGGACATCGCACTGTCGACAGAATTCTGCAGAGCCACTTTACATCTCCAATGTAGGTCGCGTCCTCAGCTTGCATCCACGCAGGGTACGCCTTGAACTCGAGGTTTACCTTCTCCTTCTTCATAGGGATTGTGAAGAAACCCCGAAACTTTGTGGAATCTTCTTTGTCCAGCTCAAAGTGTTTTGCGCACTTTTAGTGGGAATAGGATAATTTTTTTTCACTAATTTGTAACGGTTTTATATAGAAATTTAAAATTCAAATCCGAGAGCGCTTGGCCACACGGCGATTTATGTTGCACTCATTCCGGCTGTTGTCCCGCTTGGTCGCCCAGCGGAGATTCGACGCCGCGTTCAGTGTTTTAATACCGTTTACATGGTCAGCGACGAGGTCTGGCGCGGGGGGAGGACCGTGAAAGCTCGAACAGATCACACGGTGCAAGTAGAAGACCTGACCTTGCCACCTGACCTGTGCGTAGGCCATTCCTTGGCCAATCGAAGGAAAGATCTTCGCCCCGCCCTTTGCGTTTCGCCAGCGGCCGAGGTTGCTGACACTGGCCCCCTTCAGGACGGTTTTCGTAAGATCAACGCCGTAGTGGACGGGGTCCTCGACCCACTGCTCGCCCGGGAGATCGGGGTCCTCTGTGGCCCGAAAGATCCACCCGTACGCCGTGGGTTGTTTACCACGCACGACCATGCTAATGTGCCCATCGCTAACCTTGCGCCCCAACCGGTTTGAAAGGATCTCGGCGGCCTCCATTTGACTGGGAAAGGTTTCCCACGCAGATTCGGGGGCGTCCCTTGGTTTGCCCTGGATGGCCTTGCTCCGGGCCGCCGCGTTCGATTTGGCCAGCCCCGACAGACGCATCTGCCTTGTGTTCTCTCCTCTGCTCATCCGCTCCTTCAGGTTGACCGCCCTGTCGTCCGATCGGATCTGATTTCCGTGATCTGTAGTCATGGTCGGCGGGAGCGGGCCGAGCTCGGGGTAGAAGCTCACGTGGACCACGCGGGCGACTTTCTCATGCTTTCCATTGATCTTCACTGTCCGCCTTCCTTGGGCGTTGAGCTTCACCCACGAGACCTTTCCCCTGCGCATGATACTGCTGAAATTCGAAACGTAGGAATTGGGGACGACCTTGAGCGTCCCGGGAACCCTCATGGGCTTCCAAATGACTTGGCCGCTTCGGAGGTGATTCTTGAGCCGCAGGCGCTCGATTCGGTACCTCAGTGCGATCGCGCGATCGTCATGCTCGTGGAAGGCCTTCATCTCGTCCAGAGCTACCTTAAAAGCCGCCAGGGCGCCCTCTGGAGGGCCTCCGGGACCAAGCGGGCGTGAGAATGCCACGGCCATTTCCTTTTTTTTATTACCATTGAATTCAAACGTTTAAATGAGCATTACTTTTTAATCATCGCAAAAACGATGTTCAAAACTGAGGACATTACGACTATCATTTGAGCAATAACGACGAGCTTCGCTGTCGTCGTCCGCGGTGCTATGTCGCCGAACCCTACGGTTGACATAGTCGAGAACGAGAAATAGTACGCTTCGAAATCGTTCGCGAAGTTGAAGTGAGATTTGTCGATTTTGTCCATAATGTGATAAATTACACCGAAAAGGAGGGAACACAGGGTGAAAAATAAGACAGAGAGAAGGATCATGTGTGTTATACCAGAGACGCACAAAATAAAATTCTACCTCCCATTGTCGTCCACGTACGATCCACAAATTTCAGTCTTGGAATTTATTCGGTCGTAGAGATTGCTCTGTTCTGCGAGGGTCTTGATTTCGTCAAGATTGGCCCAGAATCGTTCGGAATGAGAGTATTCTTTGACAGTCTGGTGCGCAAACTCGTGTAAAATGATGTGCATGATGGAATTCGCCGATCCGTTGGTGCACACGGATACCTCGCTGCCTTTTCCGCTGTTCCACCCCAGCAATCCTTTCCCCAGGCTTCTGTATCCCGTGAGAACGACGGGGCGACTGAATCGCCCATACTTTTCATGCGATGCAATGGAATCGAGGAATTTGTGGTACCGCTTTTTTGCCAGGGCGAATTCCTTGTCCTCGGGAACGGTCAAGAGCAATACCAAAAAAACGGACAAAAGCCCTAGAACTTTTCGGTCCGCCATTTTTGAATTTAGGCGCGAAAAAAAAAGTGGTGCACGCACTTAAAGACTCAGATACAGGGGTTACAAAAGAGGAGCTGAAGATGGCGTCGGACGGAAGCGATCCTTTTACGGTGCCTGGCCAGGGATTTTTCGTGATGTCATTCGTGGGACCGGAGACGGAGCACGGCAGGGCAACGGCCGAAGACTTCGCCATCAAAATATCGGGCGTTTTCTCAAATCAGGAGGATGCTAATCGCCACTGTGAAAAGCTTTGGAAGGAAGATCCCCGCTTCGATCGCTATGTGGCGCCGCTGTACCAATTCATTCCGCTTCCGCCGGACCACTCGAAGATCGAAGACGTCCACTACACGGACAAGAGGCTCAACGACATAATGCGCAAGCACGCAGACAACCAGCGAGAAGCCAGGAAGCACTTTAAGGCTCGTAAGGAGGCGCTGATGAATGGCTGGGTCGACCCGGCGGACGAGAATGCAGACTACTACACGAAGCCGGACGAGGCCCCCGTGAGCCACCCGGCCGATCACATGGAACGATTGAAGTTGGAGAATCCTACTTTGAGCCACAAGGAATTAGTTGCCATGGCCGATGCGATTGTGCAGAAGGAGATCGAAGAACGCAAGGCTGTTCTTCCGACCGAGGAGGACGTTGCCCGCGCGATGGAAGCCGGGAATCACTTTGCAAACGTGGCGGGAAGCTAAGCAGCCTTTTTCGAGGCCGAGGCCGATGCCTTTACCACTGGCGCTTTTTTGGTGTTGCTTTGTTTCAAGACTTTGGACACAGCCGTGGGCTTGGGCTTGGGCTTGGGCTTCGGGGGGTTTATGGCTGCAGCAGAAACGCTTTCGACATCGTAGGGAGACAGGGAAATTTTGGGATTTCCCCCTGGGCGAGGCATATTGTGCAGCATGGAACTCGGAGACGTCGTCCATGCGACAGGCTGAATGGCGTCCATTGCGCCGACCTGAAAGAGGTCGGGGTCCACACCCGGCGGGACCGTGAGTTGCGTGGGGCCGGTGTAATGGGACGTTGTTGCCCTGGACACGGCGAAAAGCATGAGGAGACAAATGAGGAGAACGATGCGAATCTTTGCCTTACACATATTACAAATAAAAATCAAATAAAAATTTACGCCCGAATGATCACGTTGTTCTGAAGCGCCCTCGACACCATCAGACCCGCGACGAAGGCGACCAACAGCAGGAGGATGACGGGCCCACTGAGCTGATTGAGGAATTCCATGAAGGTCGACGGGGGTCTCTCACCCTCGTAGGGGTACGCTTCAAAGTGCTGCTGCTGAGGTTGCGGCTGCGCCTCTTGATCGTACAGCATGCTGATGGGGGTGGAAGCGTCCTCTTCGTTTTCGGTGGCCATTTACCTATTTAATTAGAAAATTTGGACGCCGAAAAACACGCGCGGATCTTCAGTCATCTTCCTCGATGTCCTCACCCTCATCCTCCTCGTCCTCCTCCTCCTCCTGGCTGTCGTCTACATATTCTTCGTCCTCCTCTTCGTCGGAGACGATGAAGTCCTCGAGGTCCGACCCGTCGTCCGACCCGTCTGATGACATGTCGTCGTCTTCGTCTTCATTAACGTCCTCTGAGTCGGAGTCATAGTCCTCCGGTGCAAAATCGTCCGCAAAGCCACCTTCGTCGTCCGGCTCGTACCGTTCGGGCTTTTTGGGCACGCGGGTCGAACGGCGGGGCGTAGACATTCTATTTTTACACTCCCTGACTTCAAGTCTTTAAAAGAATACTCTGGCCAACCTGAGAAATTTCCATGGCCAGGGCTTCAATGATTTCATGATTTTCGGAGTCCCGTGAGATGAGGTAGTGCCTAAGTTCGGCGGCGGTGTCCACCGCCTCGCGTAGACGCATTTGGGACGGCGCGCGCTTGAATTCATTGAGTTTTTTTGTGAATTCGTCAAACTTTTCAGGGGACAATGGCTGGTAGTGCTTGAGCTTGTCAGCGACCGCTTGGAGTGCTGTCGATCCACCACCCTCTTCCTTCTTGACCTCGAGGTGCTCGTACTCGAGCATTTCCGAATTCCTCGCTGTCATCCACCACACCACGAAGGCAAACACAGAGACCACGATTAGAAAGAGAAGCATATCAGTGTTTATATTATGCCACCTTAAATATTTTTCTGAAGTGATCGCGCAGGCGCGTGCGATCCGTAATGTTGATACAGATGCCATTCTTAGATTCTTTGCACTCTTCGTCGTGGCAAAAAAAGGAACACCTGGCGATGTCGCTCGAATTATGCATTGTATCGTCCGGCTTTTTCGTCACGTCGTCCGGCGGCTTTTTCGTCACGTCGTTTGGCACCTCGGACAAATTCAGTCGAAACCATACGTGATTGCTTTTGTGGTCCCTCTGTACGATCTTGCAGAATTTCGAACTTGTCGTCAGTGTGTACTCGTCCAGCACCTTTTCGCCCCTGCGCTTTCGCGGGAAGATGGAGGTGATTTTGACGGACTGATGGTAGTCCTCTTTTAGTGTCCCCTCGATCAAATTGAGAAACATTTTCTTGATCGGAGTGGGATTAAGCTGCAGAGGCACCTCGTCGGCCTTCTCCTTGACCACCTCGGGAGGCGCTCGGATGCTCATCGCCTTCATCCACTCCACGCCAGACAAGTTAATTTCATCCGCCCACTCAAAACCAACCGTCCATTTTTCCTTGTCCTCTAGGGAGTACTTAAACGTCTTCGCCAGCGGCACCGCGCAGTCGTCTGCGCCCACTGTTTTTGCCATGCAAACCATTCTCAAATTCGTCCGGTATGGCTTCGTGTCAATGATTGCCTTCCAATCCAAGCCTCTTGTCGCATCTTTGAATGCGCAGTCACTCTCCTTGCACTCGTCAAGGTATTTTCGAGTTTTGTGACAGATTTCACAGGCCTCCATAAAGTTCACAAAGAGTCCATCGAAGATGATGTGCACCCCCGTTTTATATTCGGTCCTACTGGACAGCTTGACATAGGCCTCCTTCGTCCCTCGCATACGGTACAGTGCCGCAGTTGCGTACCGTGCAATTGCGACTATGTCGTCGTTTTCGATCTTTCTTTTGAAGTCCAAGTCCAGGAAGAATTTGAAGCAGTTCTTTTCCACTCGCTCCGCAAGCGTGGGGTATGGACCGGAAGGGTGGTCCACGAGGTAGTCCTGAAGATCCATATAAAAATCATTGAGTCTTTCCGGTGGCACCCACAGTGTCCCAGCCCCCGGGGCAAACGGGTCTGCCGCCCCGCCCATCAGCGCGTGCGTTATAGGTTCATTGCCCACTCTTTTCCACCGAGAGCCGTACGCCATCTTCGCCCTCTCCGACATCCCTGTGCCCCTCTCTTGGCTTTGTTAATAATGAAAACGGAATTTTTTCCGCGTTTGGCGCCAGACATTCAAAAAATCGCGGGTTCTGGATCAAGCGATCAATGAGTCCCCATTTGGGTTTCGATTTTAAATCGCTTAACGAATCCCAATTTAATTTGAGATTCTCGTCGTGCGATCTTCTGATTCCTAGTCGCTGAGCCCTGCGTTCGTCCGTTTTCTGCCGTTCCCTGTCAAAGCTGTCAATCATTTCCATTTGTTCGGCACGTGAAATTTTGATGTTTATAGCATAAATGTGGTAAACGGAATCCGGATAATCAATGTCTATGATGAAAAAATAGGAGTATTCGCCGGAGGTGATTTTGACAAGTCCTCGTGTTTCCTCTTCGAGTTCTCGGACGGCTGTCTTGAGAGGAAAGAAACATTCACGCTTTCGACAGCCGCCCGCGATGAAGGTCCAATCGCGAAAGCGCCGGTCCATCACCGTTAAGAATCGCATTGTGTCTGAGTGAGTATAAAGTATGCATATGGCTTTGTGTTGCATTCTGCATTTGCATGATCTGAAATTAAGGAATTTTATTATTTTCAAGAAATCACTGCGTCGGCCGGGGGCAATTCCTTCTCGGTAACAGCGTCGTCCACGTGGTACTCAACGGATTCGTCGTCTTCCTCCCCGACAGAAAGGACTCGTCGGATCGCACTGATTTCAGTGTACAGATGTATGATGAGTCCGGCAACGACGAGAAAAGTCAGTCCAAGAATAATCTGTCTTGTCTCCATTTTTTCTTGAACTCACAAATTATTTTTCATCTTTTTTCTGCACCAGAAACGCGCGGTGGACAACGCCAGTCTTCAGGTCGTAATTGAGAAGTAGCGCGAAGAATGCAATGATGGCCAGTGTAAAAAAAGACCTGAGTTCCATTTTGTATTTTCAGTGGAAAAAAATTGACAAACGATCCCTGATGCGCGCGCAGTGCTTGGAGTGGACCTCGCTGGGATTCATGATCATCCGCTTGAGACCAGCGATTTCTTTGTCGACCGCCGTCTTCATCTTCATTGCCTTGAGCTTGAAGGCAAGGGAACCTTCGACGGGCGCTGCGTATTTGGTTGCGAGTTTTCCGAGCACTCTGGAATAGCAAGCCTGGTCAATCTTCGCGTTGGACCGACCACATTTGGCAAACACGGCGAGCGTCCCAAGCTTTTCGAAGACACTGGCGACAGCCGCGGCCGTCGAGGGATCCTCTGCCAGTCGATCGAGAAGGACAGACGCATTTTTCCCCTTGGACACATGGAGATAACGAGTAAAATTACCGTTATACTTTCGCTCGCCCGTCGGAGGCATTTTATCTTATGAATAGAAAAAATAATTCGGAAACTTCAGGAGACTTTCGCAATGCTGATTCTGAAGCCATCGCGTAGCATCCGTTCGTAGCGTTTCCTGGCTTTTTCGACAGTCATGACCGACTTTCCCTGCCTTTTTCGCACGTCGTTGTGCAGCTTGACGGACGCCGCGAAGGGTTCGTGACTTTCCAGCTGCCGTTTATTGAGGGTCACCCTGAAGTGCCGGCGGCACGCTGAGCACGGCAGAGCCACGCGCAGACAGCGGACCATCGCCCGCCACTGCCTGGGTGGAAGCTTGAGAGCACTCAAGTGAAGAAACGTCCAGAAGATCGGCCCCCAAACTCGAGTCTGGTAATTGAAACGCCCAAATTTCACCACGTCGGCCCTCCGTCCTGGCGAAGCCATCGAACGACTCCTTAAGGCACTCGAACGCTTTCGCTTGGCTGCAAACAGGATGCGCGCACGCATTTTCCTTCGCCCCGCTCGGAAGGCGCTGACGTCGACTTTACTCTTTGGCCCACTCAACTTATCAAGGTGCGTGACCAGGCATCCCCGGCGGCCTCTGGCGGGGGAGGAACCCGCCAACACGAACGTCTTCACCAGGCGCGCCAGTGATTTAAATCTCATGATCCCTCCTCTTATAGAGTGCAAAGAAAAAATCAAAATTTAAAAAGATTGGAATTCAAAATGAAAATTATTTCGTTTGACATAGGCATTCGAAACCTGGCATTTTGTGAGCTTGAAATCAAAGAAAACAAAGAGTTTCAAATTATCTCTTGGAAATGTCTGGCGATCCCGACCCACACCAAGAATTCGATGTTTCAAGAGTTAGGACGTATCCTCCGCGCCCAGAATTTTGATAGCCCCGACGCGGCATTGGTCGAAAGGCAGCCCACGCGGACCAAGAAGAAACTTTTGGGAGTGCAGACCTTCATCCAAGGCTATTTCGAGGGACTCAATTGCCCTGCCGTTCACGAGGTCAGCCCGACCCTCAAGGTCGACTCTGACCGTGGTTCACACTCTGCAGCTTATCGCAAGCGTAAATTAGCCGCGGTTACAAAGGCAAGGAACTTGATTGTCGAGGCCGGGTCACAGGAGTGGGTCGACCACTTTGACTCCTTTCCCGCAAAGAAAGACGATCTGGCCGATTCCTTCCTCCAAGCGATTGAGTGGTTCAACGGTGCAGAAACCATTACCCCAAAAGTGACGAAAAAAACCGTGAGGGCCAGGCGCCCCACGCCCTCGCAGCGGGAAAAACGATACTCTGAAGCAAACATCAAGTGGAAATTCGAAAATGAAGAATTGGAAAAATTAAAGAAGGAAAAACGATTTTTGAAAGATTTAAAATTTTACTTTTCCAGTTGGGAGGAAATGGAAAAGGAATTTTCATTTAAAGGTTCAAATCTATAAACCTATAAAATGAATCACAATTGCTGCTGTTGGTGGTGTACAGAACCATGCCAAAAAATCTTGTCAATGCCTTCGAAATTTTCAAAAACCGAAGAAAAGTTTGAAACATATGGCTATTTTTGCTCCTTTGAATGCATGAAAGCTTACAATTTAAGTTTGAAGAATGGAAGCCTTTCAATAAGGCAATCGGAACTTATCACGCTCATGCGACACAAAACGACTGGGCAAAAGCCCGGCATCACACGCCCCGCGCCATCGCGTTACGCCCTTCAGAAATTTGGAGGACCACTTTCAATCGACGAATTCAGGTCACCTAACAATTACATTGTCAACCTTCCTCACCAGGTCTGGTCGCCGGTCATGGTGTCGTCCGCTGCGCCTGAAGAAACATATTACGAGGAAAGAGAAGAACAAAGTCATTATGAACACGACTCGTTTGAGGAGCAGAGAAAGCGCGAGGTTCTCACGCTGTTGGAGAGCGCCAAGGGAGACGACGCCCCGAAACTAAAATTGAAGAGAAGTTTGCCAGAGCAGCGAAGCGCCCCGGGAATTCAGGGTCTGCTTGTGAAAATGAAAACACAAAAATAAAATTAAAAAAAAATAAATTAAAAAAAATTAAAGTCTCTCTTTTTTGATGCGGCGAGCAATTTGAACATTCTTAGGCATGATGGTGACGCGACCCGCGTGAATCGCCGCCAACTGAGCGTCCCCAAAAAGATCAGTCAAATACGCTTCCGAAGCCTCCTGCAAGGCCTCCACAGCTACGCGTTGAAAACGCAAGTCCATTACGAAATCCTGAGCGATTTCCCTGACGAGCCGAGCAAAGGGTGCGAAGGGAATGAGCCTGTCAGTGCTTTTCTGGTATTTCCTGATCTCCCTGAGTGCCCTCACCCCAGGTCTTGCCCTCCTCCTCTTGCGTCCCTGATCCGGCGCCACCTGGGCCCGTAGTGCTGTATTTTGTCGAGCGCGGGGCATGATTGATTTGCTTTGATATTTGTAGCTCACAAAAAAAAAATAGGTTTTCAGATAAGCAGTTTGTGGCCCTGGCGCTCGAGGGCCATCAAAACGTCTCCAAGTCGGACGGTCTTGCGGCGGGAGTGACGAGTGATAATGGTCGCGTCCCGCAACACTTTCTCCAGATAAATTTTGAGCACGGTGCGAATCTCTTCATACATCAGCCCTGAAATTCTTTTGACCCCCCCGCGCCGAGCGATCCGCTGAATCGCAGGCTTTGTGATGCCTTGGATGTTGTCGCGAAGGACCTTACGACGATGGCGAACCGCGGGCATTTTTTTTGTATAGTTACTGGACAAAAAAATTTTTTTATAAAAATAAACTGCATTTTCGTGTGTTTTGCGAAATTTGCAAGCCGAATTTGCACCCCATTTTTATAATTTTCTAGAATTTTTCTAGAATTGGGAATTGGGAATTTATGTTTTTTGGGAAAGGGAACTCTGTCACAACTTCAAGGTTTGGGGGGAGAGATGAAAAGAAGAATTATACCGAAACAGGACGAAAATCCGATAAGACGCGATAAATTGAACAAAAATGGGAAATTTATTGTATCGGACAAGATGAATCAGTTTCCAGTGCAGTCATTTGATCGCGTCATTGATATAGTGAAATGGGCTGAAGAGGCTGAAAAGAAAACTGGAGACCATTATCGATTATCGGAACAGAACGTCTATAAAATTTTGAAAAATACGTCTCACAAACGGTGGGCGATTGAGAGAAATTCGGGACAGGTAGAACGAGTAGGATATGCATGGATTTCAGAATTTCTTCAAAACAACCGGGCCCAGGGCATGGTGCAGCAGAAATGCACCCTAAAGTTGAGTGAAACCCTAAATAAAAAGAAAAAATAATAAAATATTTTTTTTTTAATATTATCAAATTAGCATTAGCGTACGTATACGCGTAATATACGTATACATATACGTATGTATGTATGATACACTCTCCTTCTCTTTCTTTCTCTTTCTTTTTTTCACCATTTCAAATTTTTCCATATTTCAACTACCTTACCTAATCCAGATTCCAGATTACCTACAACAGTACAACACCAGTGCGCATAACGAGATGCCTGCCGTACAGCTCTGCGAATTCTTCAAGAAAAGTTTTGACGATGTGACCTTCGTTCCGATAACAAATTGCGAGTCTCTGTTCCTAATGATGAACCTTTTACATACGTTCGGCGCATATGAACACAGAAAAAGATCATTTGTATGTTGGGTTCACTCAGTGCAACAGAAGGACATGTTCTTGAAAGACATCATGGTTTCTATGGCACAGAGCAAGTCGGACTGCTGCAAGGAGTTCGGGGGCCAAATTTTTGACGCCTTGTATTCCATGGGACATGACCCCACGCGGGTGCACGAGAGGATCATCCTCACACCTTTGTATGTAATGTTGTTGGGATGCGCATTTAACGAGGCCTCTGCGACGATATCGCATCAATCTGGGAGCGTGGGGTCATTGGCTTTATTCGAGTCAGACGAAGATTATTTTCCTCCTTTTTTTTATTCGGCCGCAGCTTTTGCTAGTGCAGGAGGACCCCAAGGACATGCGGCCAGGAGGACGCAATCTACGCCAGGTACGTCGACATTGAAACGCCCTGACGCCTGACTTTATACTACTATATTAATTTATTCTCATTCATCTTTGCCTAAAAATCTCCACCCAATACTCTCTCTCTCCCTCTGCCCCTCTCTCTCCCTCTGCCCCTCTCTCTTTCTCTGCCCCCCTCTCTCCCTCTGCCTCCCCACCTGCCCCTCTCTCTCCCTCTGCCTC
>Ga0181574_10001462_pt1 | contig 22086 bp, 30 predicted proteins | sample 101ome_24_FD_145600 | JGI IMG/M metagenome (GOLD analysis project Ga0181574, IMG submission 145600) | Coastal salt marsh microbial communities from the Groves Creek Marsh, Skidaway Island, Georgia - 101410AT metaG (spades assembly) | ecosystem: Environmental > Aquatic > Marine > Intertidal zone... | reverse complement strand
CAGCGATTCACAGTAGATGTCAAGGCTTTCATATTGCAAAGATTGATCAAACAGAGTTTACAGCAAGAGTTGCTGAGATTCTTATAACAGAAGGTGTTACTCCAGACTTGGACACACTAGATACATATGTGAAAGCAACATATCCAGACTTGCGCAAGTGTATCAATATGGTGCAAATGAATTCAGTTGAAGGCAAACTTGTTAGCCCACAAGAAGGTGACACAGGTGAAAGCGACTGGAAACTGGATATGGTAGAACTGTTCAAAGCAGGTAAGATCCACGATGCACGTAAGTTGTTGTGTGGCACTGTGCGGGCAGAAGAAATGGAAGAAATTTATCGTTGGTTGTATGATAACATTGAACTATTCGGATCAGATGAGCAACAAGATCAAGCAGTGCTAATTATTAAGCAAGGGTTGGTAGATCATACATTGGTTGTAGATCCAGAGATTAACTTAGCAGCAACGTTGATTCGTTTAGGAGCATTATGAAAATTCTAATATTTGGTTTGCCGGGATCGGGTAAAACCACATTAGCAAAACCGTTTGCTGAACTTATAGGCGGTGTGCATATTAATGCAGACAATGTGCGTAGTCATTATGCTGATTGGGATTTCACACCTGAAGGACGTATGCGTCAAGCTGCACGTATGCGCTATCTAGCAGACGGTGTTGTAATGGCAGGCAAAGTAGCAGTTGCAGACTTTGTTGCGCCTACTGATCAAGCACGTATGGAATTCAATCCAGACTTCTCAGTGTGGATGGACACAATCAAAGAAGGCAGATTTGAAGATACAAACAAAATGTTTGTAGAACCACCACATTGTGATTACCACGTAGAAGGTTGGTTTAGTGATACACACGAAGTATTACTCAAAGTTGTGCAACGTTGGATGGAGAGAAATAATGTTTGATAGATTTAAACCTACAACACAAATGCTAGGACGTTGGCAACCTTGGCACAAAGGACATACTGAACTGTTTAAACGTGCATTGGCAGAAACAGGACAAGTTTGTATTCAAATCAGAACTGTGCCACAAGACACCGATGCATCAGGTGGACGCACAATGACACAAGACGATAATCCATTTATTGTTACTGATGTAGAAGAAAATATTAAAAAAGAATTAAGTAAAGAAGGTTATACATATAACGAAGAATACATTATTATGGTAGTTCCAAATATTGTTGATATTAGTTACGGGCGTGGTGTCGGATACACATTTACACAGCATGACCTTGGCGAGCAAATACATAATATTAGTGCTACAAAAATACGTGCAGAAATGAGAGCAAAAGGTGAACTTTAGAAAACTACAAGATGGTGTTAAAGTATATGAACTTGATGAACCTGTAGACCTAGTGGTTAAAACACGAGCGCCTATGAAATGGTTACTTATTGATAGAGAAACAGGTGAACAGTATATAGGTGCTACACCAAAAGAAAATGAAAAACACTGGAACAAAATTCCAGAATCTGAAATGTATAGATACGCAATGGAGGAAGCAGAATGACATATATCGTTAATGATCAATGTATTAGATGTAAGCACATGGACTGTGTTGAAGTATGTCCTGTAGATTGTTTTTATGAAGGTGAAAACATGCTTGTGATTAATCCACAAGAATGTATCGATTGTGGTGTCTGTGAACCAGAATGTCCTGCAGATGCTATCTGGCCCGACACAAAAGAAGGCGCAGATAAATGGGTTGACTTTAATCAAAAATATGCAGATTTATGGCCAGTAATTTCTTCAATGCGTCCTGAAGATGTTCCAGAGGATGCAGAAGAATGGCATGGTGTGGAAAATAAAATGGAGTATTTTTCAGAGGCTCCAGGAAAAGGAGACTAATGTTAAGTAAACAATGTAAAGCACATTTGGAAGAAGTCGGAGAAACTGGTTTACAACATATGGGTAAGGCACTTATGGTTGCATTAAAGTTGCAGCTACTTGTTCCAGTAGTGATTATTCATAGTGTTGCGCCTAGATTTTTCACAAAAACAGCAACTAACACAATGAGAAATATTCTAAATGACAGAAAACAAAAAACTAATAAATGATATTGTAAGGATAAATGTTTTAGAAGAAGAAATAGAATATTATAAAACATTATTACAACCACATGACACAGGACACATTAACACAACAATAAGTTTCTTGAGTCAAAGACTTTCTAATTTAAAAGGAGAAATAACGGGATGGCCGTTCGCTTAGTAAGTTACACTAAACCAACACCGGAGTTTGTAAACGAAGGCATTGCTGACAATGATTTATTAGATCTTGTAGCATTTTGTGCAAGGGTTAGTAACCCTGCAAATCAAATGAATTCAGAAACAAGCGAAAAACTTGTAAAATATCTTATCAAACACGCACACTGGAGCCCGCTTGAAATGGTAAACGTGTGTATGGAGATAGATACTACACGTGATATTGCACACCAGATTGTTCGACATAGAAGCTTTGCATTCCAAGAATTTAGCCAGCGTTATGCAGAGCCTGGTGAAATGGGCGAAGTGTTTGTAACAAGCGAAGCACGACTACAAGATAATAAGAATAGACAAAATTCAATTGAACTTGATCTAAGTGAAGAAGGTGCTGCTGAACTTGTTACTAAATGGGAAGAAATGCAACAAGATGTTTGCTTTGCAGCTGGTAGAGCATACGACTGGGCTATAAAAAATGGTATTGCTAAAGAAGTAGCACGTAAAGTGTTACCAGAAGGATTAACAAAAACAAGATTATATATGAATGGCACATTGCGTAGTTGGGTGCATTACATTGAACTTAGAGGTGCTAATGGAACACAAAAGGAACACATGGAAATCGCTTGGGAGTGTGCTAAAGTCATTGCAGAAATCTTCCCGCTTGCAAAAGATCTCAATGCCTCAAACTCTTGAAGTTGATATTGAGTGGACTGAACGCTACGCATGGTGGCCTGTGCGTAGCAGTTGGAGCAAAAAAATAATTTGGTTTAAGCGTTATCACCAAGGCGAAATATATTATGATGCAATGGGTAGGCCACCAATTAAGGAAAACTCTTGGAAACTCATTTACAGTGAAAATGAGTATTTGATGTATCTTTTACGCAAGGATGAAGAACTTTATCAACATCCTTTAGGAAAGCCAGTTTTCAAAAGTGTAAGGGGCCAATAACCCCTTACATTATGCGTCTCCGTATACTTGTAAAACTTCTTTAACAGCTTCGTGTCTTTCGATGTCTTTCTGTTTGAAGTATACTGCTGAAATCCGTTTGCTTTCGTATTCTTTTAAATTATTAACAAAATCTAATAATCCATTGTCTTTTAGTCTATCAGCTTGTGCTAGGTCACCTGTCACACACATTTTACTATTTGTGCCAATACGTGTTAATAGCATTTTCATTTGATTAGGTGTGGCATTTTGCATTTCGTCTGCGATAATAAAACTGTCTTTAAACGTTCTACCACGCATATATGCTAGTGGTGAAATTTCAATAACACCTTCTTTGATCATGCCTTCAATTTCGTTTGCATAGAAGTATTCTCTAAATACATCAAAAATTGGGCGTGTCCAAGGAGCCATCTTTTCTTCTAGTGTGCCAGGTAGAAAACCTAAGTCTTCGTCTGCACTGACTGCTGGTCTCGTTACAATAATTTTATCTACATTACCATCTAGAAATGCCTTTACAGCAACCTGACATGCCAGCATGGTTTTACCTGTTCCAGCAGGACCAATACCAAAGACGATATCTTTTGTTTCGTCCATTAGTTCTAACATGTAGTTTTCTTGGCTAATATTTCTTGGAATGATATTTACGTTACGAGTTTTTTTTGGAAGGAATGAATTTAATCTAACAACGTTGTTGTTATTTTGCCTTTTGGCAGATTTTGCTTTACCCAAATTAGTTCTCCCTTTGTTGGATTACAGGGGGTTAGTTTCCTTTGCAGGAAAACTCCTTCCCTGCAACTGTATTTAACAAATCAGTCATCTAGTTATATACGCACTGAATAATTTTGTCAATCAGTATCTTTGTCATAAATAGTATAAAGCGAGGAACAACCATGCCTGATATTCTAGACACATTAGACGTCATCAAAAATTTAGAATCAATCTATGAGAATGATCGTGCATTTCAAGTCTTAAAGGATTTTGAAAGAGTTATTGATGAATTAGGCATATATGTTTACAAAAATTGGTCTGAAGGTGAATTAGCAGAAGGACCAATTATCAAACGTCATTGGGTGACTTGCACATTTATGTGGCCAAAAAAAGACATGCCAGATCCAATGGGTGCAAAAAGATTGTTAGATTATGACTGTAAAATAAGTTATAAAAAATCAAACATTATAAAACCAAGACCAATAAAAAAGCCAGACGATATACGTCCAGGCACTAAAAAAGGTAAACTTGATAAGCATCCAGTTTGGTTAGTTGAAATAGCAATGCCTAAAAAACTTATAGTTGACATTTATGGCGGCGCAATGGAAAACATTGAATTGCCTGATGCACAGCAAAAAGCACCAGCAGCAGCACCTCCTGCACCGCCAATGGCACCTCCGGCAGCAGCAGCACCAGCAGCAGGCGGAGCACCATTACCAGGAGCAACGATATGACATACCAGGCAGGAGATTTACATAATTTAGTAGATCCTATTTTTGAAGTAGATGCTTTCAAAAGCAAAATGGGCGACGACGAAGATATTGTTGTTGTAAGTTTTACAGTAAACGAAACAAATGCAGCAAAAGATCTTGTAGATTTTATTGAAAAAGGATACGATTTTGTATTGGATGCTGATAGCACACCTGGAGAAATAGACAACGGCAAATACAAAGTATTTGTAGAAATGGAACGCAATAACGGTGTTGCAAAAAACATTATGGAATTACTAGATGGTGTTGGCAAAATAAGTGAAATCGATACTTTTAGATACAGATATCACAAAGGTTTTCAAAGCAAGGATGCAACAGTTGAGAACCTAGGAAACATACCTACAGACACTACATCATATCTAAATAGTATTAACGAAAATACTATGGATAATTATAAAAATTTCTTTAGTAAGAGCTTTTTAGAAAGTTCTGAATTATTAGGTAACAATTTATACGTAAAAAAAGCATATGCAGATCCAGTAGGATTTGTAATAAAAGATTTTAGCAATACTAAAACTATAAACGAAGGCATACAAGAAAAGATAAATGTTAATGACTATGCTGAAATAATGTTCCTTACAAAATACATTGGGGATTATAACATTATGAAGTTTGGTGAAAAAACACTAACATTTGAAAACCAAGGTTATACACTAGTAGCTGAAAGGATGTAATGCAAACACATTGCGAAAATTGTGGTCGGACAAGCCATTGCGGAACTGCACTATTCGAAGAACACAAAAACTACAATGAGCCGCCAATAACAATAAAAATTTGTCACCATTGCAGATGCGGCGACTGCACCGATACAAATAAGGATCTAATATATGAGTTTTGAATTTGATTTTACAAAAGAGCATCTAGCCGAAATTATCAGTGATGACGCCGATAACTGGTACGATGCACTATGTGAACTACTACCTAAATATGGTATTACTACAGAACGTAGAGTTGCACACTTTTTAAGTCAGTGCGCTCACGAATCAGCAGGCTTTAAGCGCCTAGAAGAAAATTTAAACTATAGTGCTAAAGCACTTCGTGCAGTATTTGGCCGCTATTTTGGAGATGCTCCAAAAGCAGACGCAGACGAATATGCACGTAACCCAGAAATGATTGCTAACCGTGTTTACAATGACACATATCGCAAATACAAAATGGGTAACACAGAAGAAGGTGACGGATGGAGATTCCGTGGCCGTGGACTAAAACAGTTAACAGGACGTGACAACTATACACGTTTTGGTAAGAGTGTTGATATGAGTGCAGAAGAAGCAGCAGAATATGTTGCAACTCCTGCAGGTGCTATTGAATCAGCTTGTTGGTTTTGGGATACAAACAACCTTAATGATATTGCTGACACAGATGATGTCAAGCGTATGACTAAGAAGATCAACGGTGGTTCAATTGGATTAGAAGATCGTCAAAAACGCTATATCCATGCTATGAAAGTGTTGGGTATGGATGCAGAAGATCTTGCACAAGATGATGATGACATCCAAGAGATCTTAGATGATATTGGTGTGCTACGCAAAGGCTGTAAAGGCGAAGGTGTAAAGATTATGCAAGAAGCATTAGGCGTAGCAGCAGATGGTGACTTTGGTCCTGGCACTGAAAGAGCACTTAAAAAATGGCAAGCTGATAATGGACTAGTAGCAGACGGTGTTGCAGGTCCAGCAACATTTGCAAAACTATTGGAAGACTAAAATGAAACTTGCAGGAATATTACTAGTTGTAATAATGGTTATGGGAGGCGTAGGTTATTGGTATTACAATGACACACAGGCTCGCATGGCCATCCTGCAAGAAAACAATGCTAAATTAGAAACAGCAGTAGCCACAAATGAACAAGCACTAGAAAGTTTACAAGCAGACTATGCTAGTGCGCAGAATGAAATTAGCAGCCTTAATGCAGCATACACAGCAATACGTAGACAAAATCAACAACTTGCAGACAAATTACAACAAATAGATTTGACAGCAGCAGCAATAGCAAATGCTGAAGGTATTGAACGTGCAGTAAACAGAGGCACAGAAAATGCAGGTAGATGTTTTGAACTTCTATCGGGGGCAGAACTTACAGACAAAGAAAGGAACGCTGCAAATGGCAACGCTTTTAACAAAGAGTGTCCTTGGCTTTACGATACTTATAAGTCTCGCGGCCTGCTCAACGAAACCTCAGCAGATTGAAATTAGTGCAAAACCAATTGAAAAACCTACATTAACATTGCCGCCTGTTGATGAAATTAACATGCGTAATGTAGAATGGATTGTTATCAATGAAGATAATGTAGATGCAGTTATTGCAAAATTAAACAGTGAAGGTAAAGCGTTTGCATTATACGCACTTACAGGCGAAGGGTATGGTAATTTAGGACTGAACTTCAGTGATATTAGAGCCCTTGTTCAACAACAGCAAGCAATCATAGCAGCATATGAAGGATATTATCAAGCAGCAGAAGAGGCAATGGATAATGCTGTCGTAAACGAATAAATACACATATAACTAAGAGGGCATGATATGTGGGAAATGATTGAAAGAATGGCTACAGATCGGCTCTGGATTTACACTGCACTAGCAGGTAGTGTATTCGGAGCCATTTTTGTTGCATACATAAGCACAACTAGAATAGGCTTATGGGGTTATGCACAAGTTGATCGTGCATTAGATTACCTGGTAGAACGTTGGGGGCTTACATGGTTAGAACAACCTGAAGACGCATGGCGTAAAAAATATCCAAAAATTACTAAAAAAATCGACGAGTTTGAATCTCGTTTAGCCAAACTAGAGGGAGACAAAGATGGCTGAAGAAAAGAAAACTGTAACAGTAGATGCAGATGTAGCTGCAAAAATGGACACTAATGGCGATGGGCATATTAGTGCTGAAGAAGCAGCAATGGAACTAGAGTTTAAGCGTAAAGCATATGAAGATGCTGATGCACGTAGAGATGCTATGCGTGGCATGGCTTGGTTTGCTTTATTTGGTATGCTACTATATCCTTTTGCTGTGGTCCTTGCTAGTTGGCTTGGGTTTGATCAAGCTGCTAAAATTTTAGGAGACATGGCAGCAACTTACTTTGTATCAGTAGCAGCGATTGTGATGGCATTCATAGGTGGTAATGCTTACGCTGATTCTAAAAAGAAGTAATCAGTAATACCTTGTAAATAGTAGTTCGTGCAATAAGTAATTGTATGAACTACTATTCTGTATTAGGCGTTCCTAAAAACGCAACTGAAAAAGATATAAAGTCTGCTTATCGTAAACTAGCAAAAGAACACCATCCAGATCGCACAGGCGGCGATGATACTAAGTTCAAGCAAATAAACGAAGCATATGATACGCTTAAAGATCCTGACAAGCGTATGCTATATGATAATCCTCAGCCTCAATACAACCAACGCACATACAATACTCAAAACATGAATGATATTTTTAGTAGTTTCTTTGGAAATGTCAATCAGCAAAGAATGAGACGTAACGCAAATATTGGATTAAGTGTAAGGGTTTCATTAGAAGATGTAATGACAGGTAAAGATGTAATAGGTAGATATACACTCAATAGTGGCAAAGAAGAAGTAGCAACTATTAGGATACCTCCAGGTATAGAAAGCGGAACTACTATACGTTTTCAAGGACTTGGTGATGATAGTATAAGAAATGTTCAAAGAGGGGAATTACATGTAAAAATACTTGTCGAAAATCATAGAAGATTTGTAAGAGATAGGTTGCATTTAAGAACAAAATGTAGTATAAATGTATTAGAGTTAATATTAGGCACAGAAGTTATTGTAGAAAAGTTGGGCGGCGGTCCACTATCCATTAAGATACCACCAGGCACAAATCCAGGCACAGTATTAAGCATAGCAGGACACGGACTTCCTGAAATGAATACAGGCCGCACAGGTAATTTATATTTAGAAATAAAAGGTGTTACACCTAAAATAACAGATTATGAGATTTTGCAAAAGGTAAGAAATTTAAATGATGAAATTGATTAAAGCACCTGACGTAATGTTGGAAAACAAGGTGCAGAGGTTTGATATAGAAAATATACATCCTGCTCCTATTGCTATGGAAATGATCGATCTAATGGTCAAAGAAAAAGGCATTGGATTAAGCGCAAATCAAGTTGGATTTGATGGACAAATATTTGTAATGAAAGCACAAACTAATATGCAGTTTGGTCCTTACATCACTGTAATTAATCCTCACATAAAAGGACTTAGCAAAGAAATAGAACCAGGCGAAGAAGGTTGTTTGAGCCACCCCGGTCTTATACTTAAAGTAAGACGGCCTATTAGCGCAATGGTTGAGTTCGATACACTGACACCAGATTACAAATCTACAATACATGTAGAGACAAAATTTGATGATTTAGATGCAAGAATTTTTTTACATGAATACGATCATTTATATGGCATACAGTTTATTGATAGAGTAAGTAAACTAAAATTAGAAATGGCAGAAAAGAAAAGATACAAAAAAAGGAAAATACATGGTTGAACCAAGCACAGAATTACAAGCAGTCTTTGAAAAGGCAATGAAGGATGCGATCAAGCTGAAACACGAATATGTTACACTTGAACATCTTTTGTATGCTATGCTTTGTGAAGATACGTTTTCTACATTGGTAAACGGTTATGGTGCTGATGTTGACCATATGAAAAAAGAATTAGAAAGTTTCCTAAAAACAAAACTACAAGATATCATTACACATGAAAAAGCATATAAGCCTAAAAAAACACAAAGCGTAGAACGTGTGCTTAATCGTGCATTTACACAAGTGTTGTTTAATGGTAGAAACAACATAGAAATACATGATATTTTCTTGAGCATACTAAGTGAAAAGAAAAGCTGGTCATATTTTATTACACAAAAGGTTGGTATACAAAAAGAAAAATTTGTAGACTATATGAGTAATGAAGTTATTGACATTCTTGAAGAAGAAGAAACAGCAAACATGGGTGCTGCAAACAGAGCACTTAGAGATTTTACCACTGATTTGAATCACCAGGTTAAACTTAATAAAATCGATCCTGTGATTGGACGTAGTGAAGAAATAGAGCAAGTATCATTAGCATTAGGTAGACGAACAAAAAGCAATGTGCTTATGGTAGGTGATCCAGGTGTAGGTAAAACTGCTATTGCAGAAGGACTTGCTTTTAAAATTGTAAACGAAGATGTTCCAGAATTCTTGAAAGAATACAACGTGTTTACACTAGACATTGGTAGTATGCTTGCCGGATCTAAGTATCGTGGTGATTTTGAAGAACGTTTTAAACTGGTTTTGCAAGCACTACAGAAAAAAGGCAAAACCATTATGTTCATTGACGAAGCGCATATGATTTCAGGTGCAGGTGCAGGTGGAGGTAACAGTGCTAACGACCTTGCTAACATGCTTAAACCTGCATTAGCAAAAGGAAACATAAAGGTAGTAGCATCAACCACTTGGGAAGAATACAGAAAATATTTTGAAAAAGACCGTGCTCTAATGCGCCGCTTCCAACGTGTTACAATTGATGAGCCTAGTAGAGAAAATACTGTTTTGATATTACAAGGTGTAAAAAAATACTACGAAGATTATCACAACACAGAAATTACAGAAGAAGCAATACAAGCCGCTGTTGATTTAAGTATCAAATATCAAACAGACAAGAAGTTACCTGATAAAGCAATTGATTTGATTGATGTTGCATGTGCCAGATTTAAAGTTAATAATCAAACTGAAAACAAAATTGTAACCGAAAGCAATGTGCAATTCGAACTTGCTAAAATGGTCAATTTGCCAGAAGAGCAGGTAAAAGAACGTGAAAGTGAAAACCTAGCACACCTAGAAGACAACTTGAAAAAAGTTGTATATGGACAGGATCAAGCAATTGAAGATATCGTTGATAAAATACTAGTGGCACAGGCAGGACTTAAAAGCGAGAATAAACCAATTGGTTCGTTTGTGTTCATGGGTCCAACAGGTGTAGGTAAAACAGAACTTGCTAAACAGTTGAGCAGTCAGCTAGGAGTTAAACTTGTGCGTTTTGATATGAGTGAATATCAAGAAAAGCACAGTGTAAGTAAACTTATTGGTTCGCCTCCAGGTTATGTAGGTTATGAAGATAACGCAGGTGGATTGCTAATTGACAAACTGCAAGAAAATCCAAACTGTGTATTGCTACTAGACGAAATTGAAAAAGCGCACCCTGATGTAAGCAGCATACTATTGCAAATTATGGATAACGGAACTGTTACAGGCAGCAACGGTAAAGAAGCAGATGCACGTAACTGCACATTAATTCTAACTACAAACTTAGGCGCACAAGAAGCTGAAAAGAATGCTATTGGTTTTGGTGACGATTTTGATAAAGATTACGAAGACACAGAACTTAAAAAATTCTTTGCTCCTGAATTCCGTAATAGACTAGATGGCGTAATTACATTTGGCAAATTAGATAAAAACACAATGATGAAAATTGTTGGCAAGTTCTTGTTAGAATTAAAACAGCAAGTGGTAGCAAAAGACATTTCTCTTACACTTACTGACGAAGCACTAGATCATTTGGTTGATAAAGGTTTTGACAGAAAAATGGGTGCAAGACCATTACAACGTGTTATAGATAACGAAATCAAGAAACCTTTGTCAAAACTTATGTTGTTCGGCAATCTTCGCAATGGAGGTAGTGTAATAATTGATTATCGTGATGCAGAATTAAAACTTGATTGTGTTACAGATGAACTTGAAACTATTTGAAACTAAAAAATTACATTACGGAAAATATTTGTATAAGGTGGTAATGTATAACAGCCTTGCACCTATTTTCCGTATGGAATTTCAAAAAGAAAATTTCAGTTATGCTAGAAGTAAACTAGATGAATGCAATATTGCATACATGGAAGCATTTAAAAAAGATCCAATGGTAACACATTTTATACTTCCTTGGCAAAGATACTATCAAGAAACAGTAAGAATAGATCAATATTTTGATGCTATTAATTTGTTTAGGTTGTTAAAAACAGAAACAGATTATAAAATAAGAGTAGAACAAGCTACACTAATAGTTTATACAAATGACAGAAATTTCGTAAAATCATTAATAAACAATTTGAAAACTGTGGTAGAATTTTGGGAACCTGATCCTGAAAATATAGAAACACTGGTTAACAACAAAAATATAATACTTGTTGCAAAAGAACCAAAATACAAGTATAAATTAACATTTGGTAAACTAAAAGGTGTTCCTGCATTGGCAAAATGGATAGAATCAAATCCTTCTTTAGCAAAGGCAGGTGATTCTACAATTCAGAGTTTGTATAACCAAGGATATGTCAAAGGTTTGTATTTTTATGTGCGTGATAACAAAGCATTAACACTTGCACAACTTATGGTAGGCAATAACATACAGAGAATAGATGAGCTCCTATATAATGCTACATAGATAAATACTAGTAATATCTAACGAAGGATTAACTATGGACCATTTTATCAGCGTTATATTTGCAAAACAATTAAATGAAAGCAAACGTGATATTGTGTTAGACACAATGATCAATACAGCCAGAGTAGGGCTTACAGAAGATTCTGTAGAATATGAACTGTTTGAAAGCGAAGACAGCAGCACAGTGTTGAGATTGCCTTTGGCAAAACCAATCAAAGAAGCACATCAACAAGCATTTGTTGAAGCATTAGCAAATAGATTGTTTGATAAAGGTCATACAGATTTTGAAATTGAATTAAGTGTTCTTAATGAAAACTTACTAAGACAGGGCAGCAGAGGTGCAGATGTGAAAGCATTACAAGCACAACTAGGTATGCCAGCAGCAGAACAAGACGGTATTTTTGGTCCAAATACTGAACGTGCTGTGAGAACATTCCAACAGAGCATGGGATTACAAGTTGATGGTATCGTTGGTCCACAAACAAGAACTGCTATAGCAAATTCACAGGCAGCAGGTGCAGCAACAAGAGATGCACCATACACGCCACAAGCTGTTCCACAAACACCTACACAGCAAAGAACAGCAGCAAATCCACAAACGGCTGCTCCGCAAACATCTCCACGTCCGCAAGCAAGACCAGCACAGACCACAGCAGCGCCTACTGGTCCGACAGCTGATCAAAGAGATGCAGAAAGAACAGCAGCAGCAGATAGATCAGCAGCACAAGCATTGGGTAATGTTGGCACAAATACAAGAATAGCACCAGGCACTACATCAGGCGGTCCAAGCAGATTGAGACAAAGACAAATGTCTCGAGCAAATCCTGATGCTACCGATCCAAGAGGACCAGATCAAAGAAATGTTCCTTCTGCAGGAGCAACACAACAACCAAGAGGAACAGGCAATGCTACAAGTGGAGCAACAGCACCAGGCGCTCAGGGAGATGGGTTGAGAGGAAATGCAGCGGTTGGTGCAGGTCCAGCACAAGGAACAACAGTAGTAGGTAGACCAAATGTGCCAGTAGGAGAATTACCAGCAGGCGAATATACTAGCCGCACTGTAAACAATCAAGATACAGCTAGAATAGGTCAACAAGATGATCAAACTATAGATTACACAGGCGGTGCTGATGCTAATGTAGGCGAGCCAGGACAGCAAGGTGGAGTTGATACACTAAGACAACAAAGAGCTGACGCACAAAACCAAGCTGCTGATAACAGACTCATAGGAATAGCACAGCAACAAAGAGATGCTCAACGTGCAGCAGACAGAAAAGCGGCAATTGATGCTCTTAGAGGCACTGCTGACGCAGAAGTGGTTACAACAGACGATCCTACTACAAGTTCAGGTGATGGGTTTGATGTTAGCACACTTGCTATGGATACAGGTCAGCCTCCAGAAAATCAAACCACTACAGGACGCACAGATGCACCATCTGGTGAATTTACAGATCGAGCTGTAAACATGGTTCGCCCTGAATTTCCAGGCCAACCTCAAGCAGAACAACCACCACAAACACAGGATAATGCAGCAAATAGAAGCACACAGGTTGCAGCACAGCAACAAGCAGATTTTCGAGCTAGATATAACGATGACACATCTGGTAGAGATGGCTTACCAAATGAATTTGTATCACAGTCATTGGATCCAGTGCTAGATAATCTAAGCGATGCCGCTGCTAAAAATTTAATTGCAGCAGCTGATGGTGCACCTCCGGCAGTAGCAAGAACAATCATACGTGATATTGAGCGCACATATGGACCAGCAGAACAGTTAAAAGACATGGCAAGAGAAATAGCACAAGAAGATCCCGATCAAGCAAGTGCATTATCGAGGCTAAGTGACTTCGTAGCTTCATTAAATACTGGAGCAAATGAAACTGTATCACCTCGTCCTAAAGGTGCATTTATGTTCCGTGAGCGTAATGAATGGGATGCAAAATACAGTGCAACACACAATAGAGATGGTAGCCTAAAAGCAAAAACCAACTTGATTGAAAGTAGAAAATATGACGAAGTAACATATCATGATGATGATCAATTCTATGAAGATTACGGTGTGATGTGGTATAATGATGACAATGTTATTGATGAAGCAGAATATCAAGGACGCAAAGTTAAACTAGGTAAGCCTATGAAAGGCGATGTTAAGAAGTTTAAAGTTTATGTTCGTAATCCAAAAGGAAATGTTGTAAAAGTCAACTTCGGTCAAAAAGGTGTTAAAATTAAAAAATCAAATCCTGCAAGACGCAGAAGTTTCCGTGCAAGACACAACTGTGACAATCCAGGACCAAGACATAAGGCAAGATATTGGAGTTGTAGAAAATGGTAAAAATATTAGAATTTAATGATCTAGACATACCAAACGAAATACTACCAAAACCAGATTTTGATGTTCCAGCAGATTTGTTGGTGTTTATGCGTAATGATCCTATGTTTTATCGTAAAAATTTCTTTCCAGCAGTAGAAGAATACAGACAAAACAAAAAGAACACCAAGCCCTTAGAAAATATGATAAACCAAGGCTTTGATCAGTATTGCACTAAATTTAATATACAAAATCCTAAAAAAGAAATATTCAACATAGGTGATGTAAAAAGATTAATTGCAGAAATTATTGCTGATGAAATGAAAGAACTTGACGAAGGTAAACTAAATGAATTTATCGATTTGAGTGGAATTATGCCTGCTATGAGACGTGCGTTAACAGGTGATGCACAAGCTAGAGCATGGTATAATTTATACGTAAAAGATCCAAAAAAAGCAGAAGCTATGGTAGGCAGTAAAGTGCATCAAAAATATATGAAACACTATATCGGAAGCACATAATGGACATTGCTGACTTACAACACTTAGCAGGTATACGTAACAAGTTCACAGGATGGACACCTTATACTGCTGAAAATATCAGTATCACTGGCACAGAAAAAGCTCGTATACAACGTAAGAAAAAAATACAACCAGGCACTGAAGAATGGTTTAAACTGTGGTTTGCGCAGCCTAAGTTGACTGGAGAAAAGCCGTATGAGGATTGAACACTTAGATGAAGGCGTGGGACGTATTGTTAAAGGTGTAAACACTACGCCAGATGTTGGTGTGAATCAAACCAGTATAGAAGCAGCAAAATTTGGAAATACTGTTGACAAAGACGGCCGTCCACCTGTAATGCGTAAGAAGATAAGAGGCAGCACAACAAATGTTTTGCACAATTTAGGTATGGCAGAAAACACTGAGCCACGTTATACAGCACGAGAATGGGCTATTATAGAAGGCGGGCATACATTAGAAGAAACCACAAAACAACCTAAAAAGCCAGGTAGAATATTCGCAGCACTTACAGAAAATGTAGAAATTGACAACAAAGACGGTTGGGGTGCTGTGCCTTGGAACCAAGAAATAGATTACAGAGGTTTGCGTGTTAAAATGAAACCAAGTGTATTCATTAACCTAGCAGCAAGTCGCAACGGCGAACCTCCTGTGCCTAAAGTAGTAGATTATGTAAAAGGTGGGGGTGCTATTGGTGCTCCATTCCTACAAATATTTGTAGATGAAGATGACAGCCAAATACCAGAAGTGCGTGGACACGAAGGACGCAGTAGAATGGCTGCTATATTAGAAGTACACGGTGATGTGCCAGTTGAAGTACACTTGTTCTTCCAAGGCAAAGTAAATCGCAATAGACACATTACACCAGAGTTTGTTGAAAAGATTCAAAGATATTTAATCAGCGAAAATGATAAAATGGTAAGGGGGCCTTTGTTTGAGATTTAGAGAGATTATAGAAGACATAGATAACAAAACAAAAGGCAAAGAACTAGATATTCTTAGAAAATTTGTTAGGTCTCAACGAGAAGCACCCGATCAAGTTCTTTATCAAATGATGATGGCTCCAGATACTTACGGACACGAAGCATCAGACTTTGTAAGAAGTTGGTATGAATACACAAAAGAAGAAAATGGTTTAAATGATGTAGATTCAGCGTTAGAAATAATGGTTGATGAACTTGGATTGAATAAAAACTTTGCCGACGGTAAGAAAAACGAAGACGTAGACGACGAAACCAAAAGGGCAATCGACAAGTATCGAAATACTAATACTGTTGGTAAAACAAGTCGTGCATTTACTGATATTGAAGATGAATATCTTAACATTAGAGAACTAGCAATAAAACTTATTAAAAATGGTTTAGATACATATACAGCATATTATAAAGCAAGCGAAAAAATGCAATTTGATCCTGCTATGGTATTTGACTGGATGGGCTCAGAATTCAAAGACGAAGAACTTGAAGATTTCATTCCAGTAGATTATGAAAATGATTGGATCAAACGTGCAGAGTTAGGAATGACTGAAAATTTTGCTGACGGTAAAAAAAAGGGTAAAAGCAGACCAGGGCGTGTAAAACGTTCAGGTGCTAGTTGTAAAGGATCAGTAACTGATTTGCGCAAACGAGCAAAGAAGTATTCAGGTGAACGTGGTAAAATGTATCATTGGTGTGCCAATATGAAAAGCGGAAGAAAAAAGAAAAAATGAAGTTACGTGAAATCACAGAAGATATACTAGGTGTAAATGATACACAACATGCAATAGAGCGTGTAAAAGTTGCTGCTGATCTTTGTAACGAAATGGGTAATGATCCTATAATATACAGAGCTATTAAAATAGCTAGATATAGAACTAAAGCAGAGCAGTTAATACAAAAAGTAAACAATCCGCCTGGAAAAGGTGTAATGGGCAATATGATGAATCCTATACAAGTGGCAGTCTTTGAAGGATTGGACATAAAGAGTCCTGCACAGGCAACCACAGTAGCACCGAGTAGCACCAGTAGTTATTTTGGCACAAATCATATAATGATTCCAGGTGGTGATTTTACTGCATATTGGAATCCTGATATAGATGATTTAGGTGGATTTAAGGGTTATGATCCACAGTATCAAACAGGCGCTGGGCCAACCGGCGGCACACTAAGCCGACGTGAGGCACCGCCAGAAGAAGAAATGAAGAAAATACTGTCAGGTTATAAAACTGGCATTCCTACTTATAAAGAACATAAAGGCGAAGTTATAGTAGATACTCCTTTCTACTATATGTTAAATCTAGAAGCATTTCTAAGCGCATTTGCCGGTAAGAAAGTTAAAGAACTAATATCAATAGATAATAGGAAAAGTTTCGCTCCTATTAAAGCAGAACTGTTAGCAGCAAAGTTTAAAACATATCGTGATGTTGGATGGTATTTGGCCAACCCTGCTACTAGTATGCTTCAATGGATCGCTAATAAGGAGAAAGAAGTTGAGCAAAGAGGGCAAAGTAGTTGAACTATATCCAGATGGTTATAGTATGGAGTGGAGAGAACACGAAGATATGAGTATTGACGACACAGATTGGTCACACTATATTGCTAAATACAAAGAGCACGAAGCCAACAGAACAAGCACCAACGATAGAAACAAGTATTGGCAGGATTGGGCAAAAAGGAACAACATATGAAACTAGCAGATATTATAAACGAAGATAATTTTGAAATGTCACCACAGCAGAGAATGCTAGGTAATATTGGTAGAATATTAATGGCCCAAGCCGAACAAGTCAAAGATGATGCACTTGCAAATACAATGGCAAAAGTTGGAAACGAAATGACAAACATGGGTGCTTTGTTTGGTCCAAATAGCCTAAAAGACCTTGAAAAGAAAACTGATGTTCCTGCTGCTGTTATACAAAAACTAATACAGTATGGTAAAAAAATTCATGATGCTACAAAAGATATCAAAGCTGATCACAAAGATGGCGGACTTAATGACAGCATACAAGACAATGACTTGGACCAACCCCAAAAAGCACGCCTTAACATAGCACCATTAGATCCAAGCACTGAAAAGAAAATAATGAGGGCGATATCTACAGGCAAATTTACCAATATTCGAGGTCTTCAAGGTTTGGCAAAGCAATATCAAGTTGATGTAAAAGCAGTTATAGATTTATTTAATAAATCAAAACAGGGTATGAGACCTGGCCATGCTAAAAAATTCCAGTATGAAACAACTAGTGCTGGTGGTGTAGCAGCAGTGGCTATGCCAATGGGCAATGTGATATCTCGAACTGGTCCTAAAAAGAAGAAGAAGTCCAAACGCTCTTAGATAAATAGTATAGTAATTACTATTTGGAGCATTATAATGACAGATAAAATAAAAGAAGGTTTGGCCGCACTTGCCGATGTAGCCGAGCGTGATCATGAAGTGCAGATGGCACGTAGCGATCTTTACAAAATTGCCAAATATGCAATCAAACTACACGAAATGATGAAAAACATCAGTGAAGCAGAAGGCATTGAAGGTTGGCAGCAGGCAAAAATTACAAAAGCAGCAGACTACTTGGGTTCAGTGTATCATGCACTGGATTATGAAACCAAGTTTGAAAGTGTTCAAGTTCCTGCAAAAGCAGCAGTTAAAAGAAACAAGCCAGTCATGAGCGAAGATGAATTTGTTTCTTACAAAGGCAGTTTAGCATCAAAACTTGCTGAAACTAAAAACTGTCCAGACTGTGGCAAACCAAGTTATAAAACATTTGGTTTAAGTGAATCAGAATTAGATGAGGGTAAGAAAAAAGGCGTTGACGGAAAGGCTTGCTGGAAAGGTTACAGATATGCTGGAACCGAAGGTGGTAAAGACAAATGCGTCAAGGTAAAAAGACGTAAGAAGAAAAAATAATGGATTTTAACGCACTACAACACAAACTGTTCGCAATGGATCCTACTGATCCTAAAGCTGATTTAGCAAAACTTAGAGCACAAGCAGGTGGCAATGCTCCAGCACCTGTTGATAAGATAGACTACATAACAGAAAGTGCTAGTGTTCCAGAAGGTTCATTACAGATGGATAGAAACTACAGTGTAGCAGATTTTGCAGCACTTGCTGGTGTTGTAACCGAAAAACAAAAAATGGGTAGTGCAGGACAAGCAAAAGGCAAGGATCCTATGCCTAGCACAAGCACGCCTAGTCGCACTGGTGAACAGCCTCATCCATTAAAAGACAAACTTGTAGGCGAAGCAAGTCCAGATGAAGAAGATAAATTCCACACAGATTTAGATGATCTAGTCCACAAAACATTTGGTCACAGCAGTGATGAAGAAAAATCAGACAAGGATCGTATTGCTGAATTGGAAAAGCGTGTTGAAGCATTAGAAGCAATGTTAAAAGGCAAAAATGAAGAAGCACCTCCTGGTAGAGAAAAACAAGTAAAAGCATTGAAAAAAGAGTTTCCAGATGATGAAGGTGCACCTTATGCTATTGCTTGGGCACAACACAACAAACATGGTAAGCCTAAAAAAAGAAGCACACAAACTGCAAGCGTAGATACTAGTGATATAAAGAATAGATTATACGATGCACTAAGTAAAAAAATGGGTGGCTAAATGCGTGTATTAGATATCATAACCGAAGGCCCAGTTCATCCCTTACAAACTGTTTTTAGTGGTATAGGTGTAACTAATCCTATTGGATTTAACAACCATCAACCTAATCAGGTTGTTGCTTTAAAACAAGCCTTAAAAAAACACAGACTTGTTACAGGAAGAAACGGAACTAATAGAACATTAGGGGGCATGGCATGGCAAGGTGATGAATCCGAAGAATGGACACAAGATTTAACAAATGCACTTGCTAATTGGAAACGCAGTATAAATTTACAAGTTAGTCCTAATGATCCAAGACGCCCATTAGACGTTGCAGGAACACCAACTCTTAGAGCTATTGATGTTAGATATCTTCTTGCTGAATTAAATTCTGATGGAACTTTAAAGGCATCAGCAGATGGCGGGCCGTCGGAACAAAACATTATGACTAAAGGTCCGATGGAAGGTATTACAATAGTTCGTGAAATTCCAGGAACAATTGAAGATGCTACAAACACTGCAAAAATGGTTGAAGCAGTAGGACACAGTGCATGGTTTAGGATTGCAGCAGAAATAGCAGAAAGTAAATTTTCGACAAGAAATCAAAGTTGGTTAAAAAGCACACCTGAAAACGAAGCAGGAAGAACTATACACCAAATATATTCACAATTCTTTATGGGAGTTGGTATGCCGTTTGCAGATGAAGAATGGCTAAGAAAAGTAAATAGAGCGGCAGGTAATACAAGAGCTGTTTTTCTAGACGGCAGCGAACAACCAATTGCATACACAATTAAAATTGCTCCTACTGCACAAGAATTGTTTACCTATTATTCAGACATGGCTAAAAAGCTATGGGAAAAAGACAATGCAGAAGATGCTGCAAATAGATCAGCCAATGATGCAGTTTCTAATAATCCAGTAAGTGCTGAAACTTTAGATCTTGTTGGGATAACTGCACTAGCACAAGAAATCTATGAAGCTATGGATAATAGTATCACAAGAAAAGTTAATCCATTCACAACAGGTGGATTTTTTAATGATGTTGATAGAATTAGAAATGCAATAGGTAAATTACGCACAGCAGCAGATTATGATAATCTAGCCTCAGCTTATGAAAAAATTGATAGAACAAAATTAAATGAAGATTTAGTTAAAGAACTTTCTAAAGAAGATTACACAAATATAATTGTATCTAGGCTAATCGGTATAAGACGTATCGCTCCTACAATACTACATGCTTCAATAAATTTTGGAAGTGAAACAGAAATAGAAGTTACCGGAAATGATGGAAAAACTTATACTGTTTCTAAAACAAAAGATCCAACAGATGAACATTTTATATCTAATTATGCAGGATATGACGCAATACTTATAGACGAAATATATAAGAAGGCTATAGATATAAGTGGCGGAACATTACCTAATTTTGATCAACCACCAGATGCTGCTGCATTAGATGCAATAAAACCAATGTTTATTGATGCTATAAACAGAACATATCCCGAAATGGTTGCTTTTTATGTAAGAGCAGAACCGTTTGATGAAGCTAGTGTAGATTTAGGCGGCGCAAGGCTACGTGGAATATTAGATGATGCAGCAAGGTTGGGCGGAGATCCGGACACAATAAAACTTTTTATTACGGATGAAATTGCAAAAGATAGAGAATTTTTAATCGTTGGCAAAGACGGTAGCGGACCTGCAATGAATATATACTTTGATCCTAAATACAGAGACGAAGGGTTAGCAGATAGAGATTTTACTGTATTAAATGCAGACGAAGAAGTGGAATTAAATGTTACAGAAACGCAAATAAAATCAGCTTTAATGAGCACTGATCCTGCTGTTGTAGAAGAAGCTGTGACCGAACTACTTCAAGACCAAAAGGGCAGAGAAACATATATGCGCATATATAGAGAATCAGCTGCTACAAAAGATTATCTTGATGAAATGGCTACCTTTGGTGACGGTGAAGATGATATACTGAAATTACTTAATGGCACCACAACAAACAACACTCCAATTTCTAACATTGCAAGAGAGTTTGGTGTTGCTGTAGCTGCTCCAATGGTCTGTGCAAAGTTGTTTAGAGAAGCAATTACAAAAGGCTTAATTGCTGGCACAGATGAAAAAACAATAGAACAATTATTAGGACAAATGCAAGCAATTGGTGATAGCAGAGAAAACTACGAATTAATAGATGAAAGATATCGTCAATTACCAGGTGTAGACGATAGCTTGATTGATGATTTAGCAGGTGAACAATTTGTGAGCTTATTTGGATTTGGATGGTATGCTACACTAGCAAAAATGATAGGTGAAGAATCTAGAGTAGATGCAATAAGAGTTGAATTACCGGCTGATGTTATTGATGCTGTTGAAGCAGTAGAATCGAGCCCATCTGAAGAAACTGTCAAAAAACTTAAACAAAAAATAGGCAGTGATATAAAATCAAATGAAGATCAATTAGAATTAATTATTGATAGACTAACGAATGTATTTGATGATATGAGTGATCAAAGTTCTGCAGAAGCAATTATTATATCTGAATTATTAAAAGATTTACAAGAGGCTTACGATAACCTTTAATGTCCAAAATAAACATTCCTATTGCACAATGGTATATTAGCCATACATGCAAT
>Ga0181574_10001460_pt1 | contig 22119 bp, 39 predicted proteins | sample 101ome_24_FD_145600 | JGI IMG/M metagenome (GOLD analysis project Ga0181574, IMG submission 145600) | Coastal salt marsh microbial communities from the Groves Creek Marsh, Skidaway Island, Georgia - 101410AT metaG (spades assembly) | ecosystem: Environmental > Aquatic > Marine > Intertidal zone... | reverse complement strand
GATGCCTCTTGCACCACTTTTTTATCTGGCACAAGGTTTTCTATTGACTTCTCAAATAATTGCTTGCCATCACTGTTAAGATCAAATAAAATGTAATTTCTGCCTGTCAGGATGGAACTTCTCCCCACGGTGCCTGATCCAGCACAAGGATCAAGAACAATAGATCCTTCATTACTAAACATTCGTAGTATTCTATTCAGCAGTGCCACAGGTTTCTGTGTGGCATAATCCAATTTCTCACCAGATTGAATTTGATTGATGTCATTCCACACATCCTTTACTGGAATGCCATCTAACTCATCATAAAACTTTTTAACTCTAGGAATACCAGTTTTTGTTGAATACTCTAGCCTGTTGTCATCATGAAGAGTTTGCATTTTTTGCTTTGAGACATGCCATTGTAGGTGATTACCATTCCATTCATATCTCAAATTTGGGCGAGACACAACGTTTGGTTGACGATTAACCAGTGCAGTAGTAACGTATTTTTTGTTGTGGAAAGGACAGGTCTTTGCTTTTTCTATGTCTTTTGGATCATATTCTTTATGCTCAGCATTATAAATTGACTTACTGCCTTTTTGGTAGACAATAATTGTGTCATGATTTCTTTGTAATTGATACTTAGATTTGTGATTGCCACCAGAAATCCATACAATCTCATTCTTAAATTTGTTCTCACCAAATATATCATCAAGAACAATACGAACATGATGAGAAATCTTTGCCTCAACATGCACAACTATGTTGCCAACATCAGTCAAAATACGATGGCATTCTTCAAATAGTGGGCGCAGCAACATTTCACGATAATCTGTACTGGAAGAAAACCTATCATCAAAGTGATAAAAGTCTCTCCCAGTACAATACGGTGGATCAATATAGATGAGATCCACCGTATTTGACTCAACTTCTTTTAGAAGTTCTCTACTGTCACCGATTTTGTACTCGTTGATTTTCAAGGTTGGTGATTACCTCCTTTGCTCTTCCTTCATATTTACGACGAAGAACTGCGGGGACTTGACCAACACAGAAACCAGGCATTCTCTTATCTTCCAGTTCATAGCTAGGGATTGCAAGATACTCCCACTGAGAGATATCTTCATGACCTTTAGGAATGATGAAAAGAATAACATCAAACGAGTCTACTGCATATCTTACCTGACCGTTCTTTGCACCATTGCTTGCATTTTTGCCAGTGGTGCGACGAGTCTGCTCCATGTGGAGAGTATTGCCTCCACGATATTTAATTTGGATGCGAACACGTCCAGGAACAGTCAGACGATCATACTTTTCCTGCTGTCCTTCAGAATCGTCAGGCGATTGAATCGTTTCAATGTTACAAACATCACGCAACCATTGTGGCGCGATGATACGCTCAGTAGGAAATGCAAGAAACTTACCAATTTCCCGTGTGTCGCCCTCTTTAATCAGTTCTTCAAAACCGAGAGCAACGATTTCAGAAAGTGTAGAAACTCCCATCAGTGGTCTCCTTGTTTAATTGACTTTATCAGTATAGTATTAAAAAAGCACCCTGTCAAGGGTGCTGTGCCAGTTCAGAGAATGGTTTCCTCATCATCAAATGCCATTTCCATTGGTTCATCTTCACCTTCAAGTTGGTGCATGTACCAAATTTCCATGTTAAGATCACTCAATTTCTTGGTGGTGATATCAAAATTGAATAATGATTTGACAGGATTCAAAACATTATCCCTTCTGGTTTGCCAAGTAGAATTCAATCCTTTTTTGAAAAGATTGCGGGATTTAGAAATTGCTACAGAATCGGTTCCATTAACTTCATTATGCAAGAGAACTTTAACTCTCTTCTGCTTCTCATCTAGAGTTTCTTCTAAACCATTCTTGTTGTTAAATGCATTTTCACGCTCACACACGATACGCAGAAGTCTGTCCGCATAAGTATAACAAAAACCTCCATGATTTTTAATGGGAATGTGATAATAAAAATAGTTATCATCTTCCGTATTGGTTGGTTTCCATTCTTCAGAGTCATTAACAAATTGATCTTTTTCCTGAAGACTTGCGTTAATGGTATGTACGGGAGCAGAGATGTTTTTTTCAACTAATCTATCCATAACATGAGTTACAATTCTTTCAACAACAGTTTTGTTAAAATTGTAACGAGTATAACAACCCATTTGTTCTAAGAGTTGTCTAATTACTGGTCTTGTGCAAATTTCTTGATCGTGAACATTACGTTCTCTTTCAACGTCCAAAATACTGTAAGCAGCAGTGACAAACCAATGATCCTTAGTGTCTTCAGGAATAGGTCCGAAGACATTACCCCACATTGCCGCTAAAGTAAGAACAGAATGGTCAAGAAAAGAATTAATAATTCCACCGTTATCTGGATAAACTCTACGATATACTGCTGAGGGAACACTTAAAGTTGGTTTGATATTACGACAAACATTTATGGTGTGCCTTCTATCAAATGCCTCCTTTTTATTATCAACAGGCATGTAAGGTATGGGCCAAGATGTTCTGTCCCACCCAGAGGAGAGAGAACCAGCGAGTCCCACACTTTTTTGTGTGATTAGTCCTTTAGTTCCACGAACTGTATTATCTCCAGTAATAAGTTCGTTTACATTTGTCATTTCCATCCCATTTGTTCCAACTGAGTCATCTAACTCAAGGAAAGGGAAATTGATAAACGGATCGTCTTTTGGTTCTACCGACAGATCCTTGATGGAGAAGTTGCTTCCCCAGGGCAATTTATGTGCCATAATGTACCTCGTTTTTATAATTGAAATCTTAATAACAGATTTCTTACATTATATAGTACCATAAAATTTTTGAGTTGTCAACAACACATAAAAAAGGAGGGTGTCAACCCCCCAATCTATCAGTCGTCGTAGACTCTACACTCAGATGCGTCAGGATGAGTGTCGCAATACAACTCAAGTGGTGTAGGATCGTGTGATTCTCCAGGATGATTTTCCTTATACGCTTTCAGTGCTTCTAACTCACCTTCGGTATGACGACGGGACTGTGGAGAGATTGTAGGATCATTCAGAAGTTCCTCATCTTTCTGAATGTGCTTGTCGATGTTTTCCATAGTTTTGTATCGGGATAATACTTATTTATTTTATTGAGGGGTGTTAGACTCTTTACCTTCAAGGCTTCGCACCATCAACTCAGCAAACTTTTCCATTTTATGAGCAGAAACCGTATGCGGAGCATAGGTAATTGCCTCTTTTAGGGCAATAAGTTCATTCATTTCCTCTTCGGAAAGGGTTGCAGGTCCAGTTTTGGCAAGAGTCATGAGTTTATTGCGATGTGTCCCAATATTAGCATTCTATAACATAAGTATCTAGATGCTTAATATTTTCTTTGGGATTGTGTTACAGTTCTTAATTGTCAGTAAAAGGACCGAATTTACCACTACTGCCTGGTTCACGATTGTCAATCATATCAAGAACAGTGTCGGTAATCCGAATATTCTCTAAATCTTTGAGAATATTGGCAATATCTTTGCATACTGCTGGTCGTTCTTGACGTGCCGCAAAGGATAGTGCATTACGCAGATCTGCTTCTGCTTCTTGCAGACTAGATTCAACACTTTCAGATAGAGCCATTTACTTCCTCGCATTTAGAGTAGAAAGTTCCATTGATGTAGCAGGACTTTCCAGGTTCATAGAATTTTACAACATTTGGTTGTGAATTGTCAAGTACACAATAATCACCTTGACCAGTAGTTAGACCCTCTGTACACATTCCCATAACAAGAGGGGCAAGTAGTTTGAGAGTATACATTATGCCGACACCGACATAGTTCCTTTATCAGTTTCTTTAATCCAGAAACCATCATCAGTCATTTGCCAACCGTCTTCAATCATTTGATCATGGGTTTTATTTCTGCCAGGATTGGTCCAGTGTTCTGAATGTTGAATATCAAGTTCGGCACGTTTGTTATAGTATTCTGCCTCACGCAAGTTATACTCACGGCACTTCTCTTTATCATTTTCAACTGCTGCACGTTCACACATGGCATTAAGATCTTCCTCAGTATAATTTTGAGAGATTTGATCTTGCTCTTTCCAGAAGTCTTCCCAATCCCTATCGGTCACATCAAAATCAACAGAACGGTGACCTTTTAACAGAGAAAGAAGTTCGATACTTTTAGTCAGATACTTTTTGTGATATTCTACACTATCGTCTACACACTGAACGATAGCATCATAAATTTCTTGTGGAGTGGTGTTTTCACAATTCAATGCATCATGCACCCACTCATCTACATGATTGAGAGAATACTTTTTGTAGTCAAAATCGTTACTACGGGGATCATCGGAGGTCATCGAGGAAGTCCTTGATTGCTTGCTCCATAATAACCTGAATTTCCTTTTGTGTCAACTGATTCATCCAGGACCATTTTGGGTCTTGTGGATCCCAGTCCATCGTGAAGGAACCATCTTCATTTTGTGTGACTTTAAGGGTATCATCCATTTTCTTTTTTCCAACTCTTACGAACTTTTCTCAACTCTTTGAGTTCCATTTTGATATTCTGATATGCTGTCTCAGCATCAATTTTGCCGCCCATTTCCATGGCGCAGATCATATCAACACGAGTCCCAAAGTGACTTAGGGCTTTCTCAAAACAATCCAAGTCTTCATACATCATTTTTTCCTAGTATTTTATCGTATTTCTTGCAATATTTTGTTTTTGGGGACTTGTTAAAACTAGGTTGAAACTATCTTTTGACAGATCTTCTCCATAGTGATTAACAAAATTTTTAAGAAACTCTGGGTGATATTCATTTATTGTCATTCCTACCGTATATCTTTTTTCACTACTTGGATTTTTTCTAACCATGTGATATACGTCATTTGGCATAATTATCATGTGTCCAACACGATTTTTTATGTGTTTATATCTATATCTAGGAACACCAACATCATGAACTGCATATGTTAATCCTATGTTTTCATCACCACCCAAAAAGATATTTGCAGTGTATCCTTTAATGTAAGTATGAGAGTATGCACTATGAATGTGCCACCCTATACCCTTATCTTTTTTATAAATGTTTACCCAAGAATTTAATATTAATGGATATTCAATATTAGATCCAAATATTTGATTAATTACAGTACTAAGTCTTTTGATATACTGTGGGTTGTCTCTAAAAAAGTTATAATGATCGTAACACTGCGTGGTAATATCTGGATAATTGCAATTTAAATCATCTGGATTTATTTTATCAATATTTTTAGTTAATTGAACTTCTTTGTTTTCGGCATATTCTATGCCTTCTTTACACTCTTTCTCAGTTAAGAAAGGTACTTCAATTACATTTTTATCAATATATTTAAAGTCTAACATACATCACTTATTTCCAAGATTAAAGTCATTGAATCGTTCTGTTGTCAGAATATCTATGCGTGCTTCGATAGAGTTTAGGCACTCATACATTGAGTTAGTTTGCTCTCGATTTTCATCTTCAAGCACACTCACTCGGTCTTCAAGTTGTTTTACCTTTTCAGATAAGATTTCAAGAGGAGTTGGTTCATCAACTCCCCACTTCATGAAGATAGAATAAGGATTGATCTTCACAGTTTACCTCCAACAACTCCATCATTAACAACACGACTGGTCTTTTCATCCCACCCTTCTTGTCGTCCTTTGAGATAGAATCTTGTCATACGAATACAAATGTCTTCGGTTAGAGCAGAGACCAGTCCATTGTCGTCTTTGTCATAACTGTGCCAAAGAAAACGTGCTTTTACAACATAAAAGCAATCATCAATTAGATTTTTTTCAGCACTCATCGGGTCCGACTGTTTCATTGTGTTTGTTAAATCCAAAAGGTCCTTCTTTCTCTTCCAGTGCTAGTTTCAGTGCCACACCACCAACTGCTTCCATTACTTTTAGGATGTCTTCTGGTTTAGCATCTTCACCTAGTTCTTTGGCGACATACCAATACTTTGGCCAAAAGGTTTCTCCTGCCTTTTGATAGTCTTCAAGTGTCAGTAGTTTCATTTTTTAATATCAGGATGGGGAGCATACAATGGACCTTGATAATCGTGGGGACGATTAACTCGGTTATTGACAGAAGTATTGTGCAGTTGTTTGAGTGCTGCTACAACTTCGGGAGTTTCTTCCCAAGTCCATACATCACCAGTCTTGCCAGTAAAAGTTCTTTGTGTCATGATTAGTCGTCGGTAAGGTGGTCAGCACATTGTAGCACATCACAAGGAGGACACTCATTGTTCATTGCTTCTTTGAGTGCTTGTGTTACATCTTCTTTGAAAGAACGACGAGGAATAAACATTTCATCATCCTCAGTTTTGTACTCTGGATGCTCCTCTTTGAATGTAGATTCTGCATCATACAGTAGTGACTGTGTGATGTCGTTGATAGTCTCAATAGATGATGGTGGGAGTGATTGCCAACCATATCCAGGAAAGAGTCCATCCTTAACAGTATTCAGGAGTTCAAGTTTACGACTCCAATATCCATCAAAGACATACTGAAACTGTTTCCAGTCTTCTTCGTTTTTAAAATTGGGAATACTCATTTTTTAAGGTGCTCCAATACTTTGGCGAAGTGCATGTCGCCGTGGATGTAACCTCCGATGATTATAGCACCGACACAGAGCATTAGCAAGCCCAGCGTCAGCACAATCATCACATTATCAGGTAGTTTTTTTATGATCATACTCAATCACAATCTGCTTGTGCTCCTGACGACCATTTGTAATGACCTTGTGATACCATTTACCACCCAACTCCTTTGCCAGTTCGTCAATACGATATCGGGAATACTTACGGTCTTCACTCATTACAAACTCTCTCCATCTCTACAAGGGTTTCATAGGGAATCCAGGCAGGATTCTCATTGCCAAACTGTACCTGAACTTCAGTCAATACAGTCCTATACTGAAGACTATAAGTTTGTCGTGTGTTCTTTACATACGAAATAGGATTGTCAATCATACTTATACCCCATAAAAATAATGTCTTTCTTTGTCATTTTGTATCGTGCGATGTGCTTCTTGCGATGCTCCTCACACTGGAAGTAGCAACTACGCTTCTCCCCTCTCTCATTGTGGATAAGTTTCCAGGGGAACATATCATAAGGATATTCTACCTCAAGTTCGGCAGGAGTATAAGCAACAACCTTAGGTTTGGGTTTTGCTTTTGTCCTGGGTTTTGGTTTAGTGGTAGTCTTTGCCTTTGCCTTTGGTTTAGTGGTGCGCTTTGGTGCTGCTGGTTTTTTATTTACAGTTTGTTTGGGCATTTGGTAACTACGTTTGAGAGTGCAAGTGCTCGGAGTTCAATTGGATTTGCCTCAGCGACAACCCTAATCACATTGTCAGTACCATACTTTTGATTTGCCTTACTATAGGCAAGTAAAGTTGATTTGACAACATCATTTTCCTTCTCCATATTAGCACAAAAATCCACTGACATTGTGCTGAGTAAGGATGCTAAAGTAAGTTCTATCATTTTGGAATACCCATCCGTGATGCAACCTCTTGATGCTTCAAATGTAATTTAACAAAGCACCGACACATCTTCTTTAATTCTTCAATGTCTTCGCACGTTTCTATTTCTCTTGATAGTTTTTCATACTCAAACATTCTGAATGTTGTATCAAGTGTTATGTCGTCTGGGTTCATTCGGATGCCCTCCATTGTTTACGCATATTTTGATATGTAGGATCATATGCTGCCTTATCTCTTACTAGTTTGAAGACTTGTGCCGCTTTTGCTTTTTCTGAAGTTCTCCAATCAGATTCTTGAGGTCTGACTTTTCTACCCGAATCGTATTTTTTCCCGCTACTATGATTCGCATACCTGCGGGCGCGAGTGAAACCCATTTCAAGGAACTTCCGCGCCATATCCATTCCAATGAAATCCTTTTTCCGTTTGTAATCCAGGAACATTTCGTATATCTTAGCAGAAGATTGAGTAGCAGCTGGTACATCTACAAACTTCCAATGAGCGCAAATGTCGTTAGTGTAAGGGCGTACCAATAGCACTCCTTGCTCTCCCCTTCCAATACGATAAAGTTGGCGAGTCTCTGGATCTGTGAAGTCCAGAACTTTATAGTCCAGGGCATAATCAAACTCCTTCATCTTCCAGGTAAGTCTCAGAGTATGCGATAGGTTGGAGAACGTCAAGAATGTAACTCAAGTCCTCATACATCCCTTTATAGCAAGGAACTGACTGAGGATAGTTTTGTTGATACTTTCTGACGGCGGTAAAAACTAACTTCCACTGATAGTGTGTTAGAAGTTCTTTCATTGTAGTGCTTTCTCCAGTTGGTTGATACGCATAAACTCTTCGTATGCTTTATCAGACCGCTCAGATAGAATACTGAGCAAATCCTCACGGATGACATCAGTGTCTACATAGTCGTCAAAATACTTATCCAGTGCCTCTTTTAGGTAGCGTCTCCTGTGCCACTCTGGAGAATATGGGCGATAGTCCATAATAATGCCGTATTTGAGTGTATTATAGCACTATGGGTTGTTGGGGTCAAGCCCTAGGTCTATTAAGTATTGTGTCCACCACTCAGGGTCACGTCTCATCCGCCACTGCGGGACTTTTAAACCTTTCTCAGAATAATACTCCAAGAGAGCATCATCTATAATCTGTTTTACTTCCATATTCCTCGTCCTCTTCATCAACGTCTGCATATACGTTTGCCATATATGTGTGTGGTTTTCTGGATTCTTCTCTGACATGTTTCCGTTCCTCACCTATGGCAGAAAACCACAGTGCCAGTTTCATTACCAACCAAATGACTGCAAGTGGTAAGAAACAGAGTGATAGAATTAGTGCTTGTTTCATTCATCGACTTCCAAACATTTTTCAAAACGGTCTCTCAACTCATTCAGTTTTACCTGTTGTTGAAACTCTAGAATGTGTTCGTTTATATTCTTCTCTTCTGTTGTAAGTTCCATGCGGTACTTCATCTTAATATCTATAAGACGCACCATGTCCATATAATGATCGGTGCCCTTATTGATGAAGTCTTCGTAGGTCATTTGTTTAAAATAGAGTTATACTCATCAAAACTAAACTCACTGGGTATAAGTTGCTTGGACATCTTATCCCTTAAATTATTAATTGCCTTTTCGTCGTATTTTTGGAAGGATCCGACCTTCTCTACCTTCTTGTAGTAGTGAAGGGCATTTAATATCAAAGTATAGTCGTCTAGCGTAAGTTCGAAGTTCATATGATACCCTGAGCACATAGGTAGTGTAGGGTCTCCTTCATACTCCCTATATGTTGTGCTCCATATGCGACCTGGGGGTAGGTTGCCTCTTCACCAAACTCTTTGTAAAATGCCTTCTGGTCGAAGTGTTCGCCTAGGAAATACTCATGAAACTCACCACCCAGTGCTTTCAGGAGCATACCAATACGCTCACACTCTTGACTTCCGTTCGAATAGATTACTGCTGTTTCAGTCACGTTGCCTCCAATCATCTGGTTTATCTTGGTTGAACCAATCTACAATCTCATCAGCACTACCAAATCTAGTGCGATGATTTGATGGATCTGGATCACCCAAACCCATCTTATTCATAAAATCATCTAAACCACCTTCCTGCATATCGGGATTAGCAGCACGGTGTCTTGCCTTCTTAAGCATTTCTCTGGCGGAAGTATTTGCCTTAGACAGTTTCTCTGCCCATATCATTTCTTCCAACCCAACAGCCTCACCTGAAACAATTTTATTACAAATTGCTTCAAGACGAAGACGATACTGAGTAGATAGCATATCTTTTTAGTGTTATGTTTTATTTATTTTCTTCATAATACTTATCAATCTTTGCTCTTAATTCTTTTGCCATTTTGAGGGAACGACGATATACTAAGTATTTTACCACAGGATTACGTGGGTCGTTTGTAACTAACCATACTCTTCCCCTAATATAGTTTGTTATGATACCAATTACATAATAAAAAGCAGCAGCAACACTCTCATCTGTAACGATGAAATATGCTGCTACTGCAAAGAGTAGAAAAAATATGTATTGAGGATCCATCAGTGGAACTCCTGAACTCTCCTCTCATCCAAATAACGGATGATTTCGTCCCTCCACTCCATCAACTCATGAAAACACTCTTGATTGTGAGCACACTGACGCAGTTCTGAATCTGGTTTCAATACGCTTTCGTAAAACAAACCAAGTGCATCTCTACGTTTTTCGTGTTTTTCGTTCATAATTGTCTCCTGTTGTTACTATTTACCCTACTTTTTCTTGGATTTTTTGATTTCTTTGGAAATGTAGGATCTGGCAGCAGTATAGTTCCGTGCCTCATAGACAAAAGAACCATTGTGAATGATGGCAAATGATTTGTGTCCTATAATAGGAATCGCAGCCCACATGCCATCATTTGTTACATAACCTTCTGGGTCTCCTGCTTTGTCATCTAGTACACCAGGACGATTGATAAAAGGTTTTTGAAATGCCATTAGAAGAAAGAAGCATTGACACTGATCACCTTGGCATTAGGATTGCGTGCCAGAGCAACTTCCTTTGCCTCTTGATAGTCACGGGCATGAACGGTTTCTTCAAACACGGTGCCAGCAACATACAGTTTGACTTTGCACTTCATGGTGGTGTTCCTTTGATTACCTATGTATTATAGCAGAGTTAAGGTGGTGTGGGGGCAGAGTGTGCCAGTATCAGCGGCGGACCACCGATACGGCAGGCATACCCTGGTTGAACACGGTGTCAACGACCGCTTGGACGCTCTTGGCGGTGCTGATGCCCACTTTATCGTAGACAGGCACGCAGACCAGTCCAAAGGTCTTCTGAGCGCCACCCAGACGGATCACACGCCCGATGGACTGGGAGATTCCGATGTAGTCCATGTTCCGCATGAACAGTACCGCTTCCAGACCGCTGACGTTGATGCCCTCGGACAGGATGGAGTGGTGCAGAACCACGAACTTCTTGCTAGGATCCTTGCCCCAAGCATTCAGAGTGTCAAAGAAGGTCTCACGATCCACCTTCTGATCATCAATGATGGCACCCGTCTTGCTGGTGATATACATGCAGGAGTAACCACGCTCTGCCAGTTCCTTACGGAAGTCAGATTCTGCCAGCAGTTTGATGATCTGCTTGGTAGAACGTGCGGCAATCAGAATCTTACCAAGAGAATTGTCATCAATGGTATCAAGCAGGTTCTGAGAATCACGATCAGCAATCATCTGCTTATCCTGAACCATGTCCAGTTGCTTGACAACAACCTTAGGGGGAAGGATATAACCTTCCTCAACCAACTTAGGAGCAGGAACGTTGCAGATTACCTTACCATAAACCTCAGGATCATTCATCCCAGGCTTGGAAACAGTGAGAGAATGCTTAGGAGTAGCAGTGAAGAAATAGCAGCGAGTAGCAGTAGAAGAGAAATGCTCCGTGGCAGGGAAGAAATTACGCTGGACAGAGTTATGCGCTTCATCGAAGTAAATGCAATCAACATTGATCTCTGCTTCCATCAGGCGAGGAAGAGAGTGATAGGTGGTAAAGATCAGTTGCTTGCGGTATGCTTGCTGAGACCAGTTACGGATGATAGAAGGACGAGTGCTGCTGAAGTGATGAGTCTCACCACTATGAACGTGCATCACAGCAACGTCAGTATGAAATTCAAGAAACTCAGCAGACAACTGCTCGGCAAGCAGAATACGGGGAGCAACTACAACGACAATACCACGATCGCAAGCATCAAGATATTCCTGAGAATCCTTGATCATACACATGGTCTTACCACCACCCGTAGGAACGATGACCTGACCCTTATCGTGTGCCAGCATGGCAGTCAGTGCGTCCTGCTGGTGTGGTCGGAGTTGGATCACAGGTCTCATCGCGTATGGGACTATTATAGCACAATGGGACCTCTACCGATGGTCCCTGTGCCAGTTGTTAAAGTGGTTAGAAGTAATTAAAGTTTATTACTATTCTTACTTTCTGATCAGTACAGGTTGTTCCCCTATGTTCTTTTTTGCAATCAAAAGTAATTAATCTATTCTCAACACTTTCTATTTTAGTTTTATCACGAAATATTGTGTATCCATTATTACTATTCAAATAAAATATAGAAGTTTTTGCACCTTCATAATCATAATCTGTATGATATTGATGTTGTATTATATTTTCTGTTCTAGGAATTAAATTTGCTTTAATTCTTATTAAAGATTTTGGATTTAATTTATCAATAATAGGATAAAGTAATTTTATATGATCACTGACTATGGTGTCATTATCATAAAATCTATGAGTAAATTGATAATTATCTGGATAATCAATTTTACCATCAGTAAAAACAACTGATGGATTATAAAACCATGCTAATCCACCACCTAAAAATGCATTCTTGATAAGAGAAATCTCACTACCTTTTATAAAATTATTATGAAGCTTCATAATTTATCTCTTCAACCCGGACAAAGGTAGTCTACAGGGATTTTACAGTAGTGTCAAGCTTGTACTAGCACTGCCAACAGTAAACGTCAAAGTAGAACCAGAAACGCTGATTTTAACTGCTGTTCCTATACCACTTGTGAATCCTTGGGTTGCAGTTACAACACCAACAAAAGTTTGTGGAGAGGAAATAGTTACTTCTCCTGTAGTATCATCAAGACTAATATTAGAACCAGCAACTAAAGATGTAACTATGCCTGTTAATTGGGAACCATTTCCAGTGGCAGACAGGTATGTGTTTGTATCAACACTACCATCTGCCTTTAAGAATTGACTAGAAGTTCCTCCATCTTTTACGATGGTGTTTCCTGTGATAGAACCAGAGGCAACTACATTTCCACTAACATCAAGTCTTTCCGTTGGTGAGGTTGAATTAATGCCAAGATTCCCAGATTGAGTCAGCACCATTGCACGATTTGATGCAGTGGTCATCCAGTTAAATGCCGTTCCTAATCCACTTGGATTCAAATAGAAGTTGAGATTTCCAGTATCATAGTTTATAATGTCTAATGACTCATCCGTACTGTATGGATATGAACCAAATGCATTTCCATGACCAAAACGAATCTGTCCATTGTCAGTGCTTGGAGTAGTGTTTCTTCCGAGAGTGATTATAGCCTCATTAGAACCATCACTCGTAACTTGTAAAGAAGAAATACCAGTTTTTCTTACATGAAGTTGAGCATTTGGTGAATTTGTTCCAACACCAAAGGTTTCGGCATATCCACGAGTTGATGCTGTTACGATACCAGCACTCAATGAATTAATGGACAAATCTGCCGATGATGTTACACTAGAAGCAATACTTGCGGTTCCAGTTAAATTGGCAGTGATTGTTCCAGCACTAAAATTACCAGATCCATCTCTGGCAACAATAGTAGATGCTGTATTAGCATTAGTTGCGGTTGTAGCACTATTTGGAATGTCTGTTAATGATGCACCAGAACCACTGAAAGTTGCCGCTATTAGGGTTCCAGTTACTTCAGCATCACCATGCACTTTAAGTTCATCATCAGAAGCACCAGGACTGGTAGTTGTATTAACACCTATTTTTGATGTTGTATGAAGTCCTACACCACTGTTGTCGGTAATCCATGCCGTATATCCATATCCGACGAGATTGGATACTGCAGCAGAAGTTCCCACTTGTAAGGAACCAACAGAAAGAGTTCCAGATACATCAGCACTTGTTGCACTCAGAACTCCAACTGTCCCAATACCAGAATAGAGTATTCCGATCGTTGTTAGACCAGTAACTCTTGTGTCTCCGTGAACATTTAACAAATAGTTTTGTGGGATGGAAGTTCCAATTCCCACAAGACCATTTGCGTTTACGACAAAGTTATCATTATCAACCTGAAGACCAGTTCTGAAATTAAATGACTTACGAATATTTGCCATTATAGTCTTTTTAGTTATTTATTGGATTCTAATAATGTAGTATAATGCAACGTATGGAGGTCTGTTTTCGTGTGATTGATCATTACCAGTGCTGTCAATAGTAATACCAGTGTTTGCATTATTAGTATTTCTGTTGTTGAAGTTTGAACCACCAGCAGGAACTGGAGTACCACCACCAGCTTGATTATCAGGACCATTAGAACCATTGTAGGTGTGTCTGTGTCCAGGATCAGTTAAAGTATGGGTGTGTGATGGTAGTTGATCTGTCGTGAGTGTTACGGCATTAGCACCACCACTATCATTCAAGGAATAAGAGTCTCCAGCACCAGCAACAAATTTATTTTGTAAGTCTGGAAGATTGAATGTTGCACCAGAACCACCATAAGTATATCCGATAATATTGAACAAATCAGAATATGTTGATGTACTCAATCCAGCACCATTACATTGTCTCCAGTTTGCAGTTGGCCAAGTATCTGTCGCACCTGGCCACATCATAATACTTCCGATAGGAGAAATATTTGGAACATCCAAATAGTTGGCACTAATTCTTCCACTATCTGCTGCAGATCCTGTAAGATCTATATTTCCAGTGATTGTTGTGTTTGTTTGAATAGCAACACTACTACCAGAAGCAGCACTGATTTTCAAATTACCACTAGTTGAGGTTAATTCACTCGTGGTTCCATTCAAAGTTACTGTTCCAACAGTTGCATTTGCCGCCGTGATAGTTTTGCCAACACCAATTCCACCAGAAACTATAAGTGCTCCAGATGTGGGACTTGTAGAATCGATTTCATTAGTAACTCTAACCTGACTAGTAAGTCTAGTCTCACCATTGAATGTAACTGGACCATCAAACTGTGAAAGAACCTGACCAGAATCGCCACCCTCTATAACAATTCTTTCTTTAATAGTAACTTCATCAAAGACGGAACTTAATCTGGATGGGTCTTCACCTGCCACAGTTGGAACTGGAGTATCAAATGTTGTTTCTTCGCCAGTGGCAGCAGACTTTTTCTGGTTTCCAATGAAGAAGTCTCCATTGTTGTTCATACCAGTATAAACAACAATACCAGCAGATCTTTCTTGCGATTGAACTAAGAATTGTTCTCTTTCAGGTAGAGACTTGGTTTGAACTTGTGGGAGACCAGTTGAATAGTTACCAGGACCATATCCAAGATACTCAAATGTATGACCAGAGGCACGTAGATAAGAAGGTCTGTGGAACTCAACTGCTTTTGGTTCAACCTTTCTAATAATTGTTCCAGAGTCATGTGCAACTTGTCTTGTAGCCAGAGCACCACGAATAACAACCAATTCATTGTTGCTGGCACCCTGTAAAGTGTCATTCGCAACTCTCATGATTTCTTCATCAATCTGAATGTAAGAACCAAGAGGGAATCTACTCATGGTTCCAATACCAGATTCTGGAACACTTACGGCAAACTGTGTTGTTGTTGCCGTAATTCCAGCACCGAGAGTTAATGTTTCTCCACCATAGATGGCAAATGCTCTACTTCCAAGATTTTCATCACTCTTATCAGAGGCACCAGAGTTTGCCGAGTATGCGTGCTTAAGAATGTAACCAGATGTTGCATCAATTCCAGAAATAGTAAGAGTATTAACACCAACTCTCGTTCCAATAATAAAGTCTCCTTTGTTATTGTTACTAGAATCAATGATTCTTACTCTATTTCCTGCTACAAGACCATGACCGGTTGCTGTGACAATTCCAGTCGTGGTGTCAGCAGTAAATGCAAATGATGGACCCACAACGTATGCATAATGATCTGATGTGATTACGGGATCACCAGCAGTTCTTGCAATAGAAATTTGATTTGCGGCACCAACTGCGCTGATGCGATGGTATGTATCTGATGTTGTTCCAGCACCAGTGAACTGAACTACATGTCCAATTACACTCGAAATTCCTGATGTTGAGATTGTAAGATCTGCACCGGAGAATCCTTCAAGATCCAAAGTTTCGCCATCAGTATAACCAGAACCAGGGGAAACAATAGTAACAATACCAACTGCTCCACCAGAAACATGAATGTTTGCGGTGGCACCATCCCAATCCGTTGTACCATCATTCAACAGTTTTACGTTATAATGATTTCCATTTACAAATCCACTACCAGCAGTATTAACAGTCGCCTCTACAATACCCTGAAGTCCATGTCTTCTACCAAATGTAATATCTGGTGTAGTTGTTGTGGCATCGGTAACAGAGGAAATGTCAAGACCAAATCCTAACTTTGTTGACAGTAAATCAACAGTCTCTCTGGTGATACTCTTCTTCAGGTCATTAGTTACAACTTCTCCGAGTGGAGAAACTTTGGCATATGATTTTGCTGATGATGGACTATCATTAACATTATCTCTATCAAGTTGTGGGTAGAGATCAACTACGTTCTGACTATACTTGATCTCTGTAAATTCTTCAGAAATTGTATTACCAGAGTTTGCAACGTAGAGGTGATAGACACCATCTCTCTCACCCTCAACATATTCTTGAATTACTTCGTTTCTAAAGACATACAAGTTTGATTGTAAATCATTTCTTTCAAATCTTGCGGAAGTATTTGTTCTAATTCCTACATCATTAGTAAATCCACCAGGTGTCTGATCAGATATTGTATAGGTAAAACTCATATCATCAACAACAGTAGCCGTAAAGGTTCCGTTGTATCCTTTGTCAAATGTTCCAATACCAGTGTTAATCAGATCATCTGTGACATTGCGAATAATAACACTATCACCAGTGATAAGATTGTGTGGTAATTCTGTTCTTACAGTTGCGGTTGTGCTGCTGAATGAGCATGTGCTAATGAATCTTGGATTTCTGTTGAAATCATAGTCATCTGTAGCAGTAATCGTGGACTTCAGAGAGTCTGTATTGTCTACACCACGATATCCAGTAGAACTAGATTCTTGGATAATATATCCATTCTCTGGAGTCTTGGCATTGGAGAGTTCTTTTGGAACTACGACTCTTACTTTATAGATTTTCTCATCAAGACTTCTTGTATCAGCAATTCTCTTGATGTAAGTTGCCTCCGAAACACCAGTTCCAGAGAGATTAGTATAAATGTCACTACCAGCATTTGTTGTGATGTACCACTGCTCATTGGTAGAATCCCACTGAACTGGGTGTCCGATGTCACCAGCAATTTTGTCTGTTACTCTACTCAGAACTGTAAGGTTTGTTCCACCATAAACAGTGATTGGATCATCATTGTCCGCATTATTCTTGGATGCCGCAAATTTTAAGGTTGTTGTGCTCCCACTTGGAACGATTGCATAATAAACAACATTAGTTTCTAAGTTCTCTGGAAGATCTCCATCATCACTGATAATGATGACCTTTTCGCCTGTTGTTAGTGAGTGAGTTCCCGATGAGAGTGTGAAGATATTGGATGATGGTGCTCCAACAGAATACTCTTTTACTGCACTTGTGGAACCATCAGTCATCAAGATATCAGCAGAACGTTCTGTTTCACTAATATCCAGATATAACTTATCATTTGTTCTGGCACCGACTCTATAACCTTGTGTCAGAACTGGTGGGACAACATCTTCTGATGTGAAACCATTCAAATAAAGTCTAGTATTGATGGCATTTGCAAGGGTATTTGTAATGTCAAGAGTCAACCAATCAACATTCTCATCCGAACCGGTAATTGCTCTTGGGGGAATAATATGAGTGATGTATCCTTTATCATCCTTGGCAAATGCTTCTTTCTTAAATCCGTCAGAAGAAAGAGAAATTTGACCAAAGTTTGAGTTTGAATTTGTAATGGAAGCATCGCCACCAGACTCTGCGGCAAAGTGCTTATTATATCCAATCGCAAAAACGGAAACAATCTGAACAAACGCATCATTGGATAGTTTAATGTGTGTTGTTTCCCATCCACTTCTATAAATCGCTTCGGAATCTAAGTGATATACAGTCCCCTTTGATGAAGAGTTTCCTGCCAGTGCTCCACCATACTCGGGTGTAATGGCAATACTGTCACTATAATCTCTTGCAGAAGGACTATACTTTACAAATGCTCTATCGTCTTTTTGGAGTGAAACACCAGTGAATTGTGCAACAACCATTGAACGGAAACCAGTTGCCTTGCTTCCATCGGCGTGCATTCCATTCATTCCGTATACAGAACGCATGGAGACATTGAAGATATAAGGAGAAGCACCAGAAACGGTATCGCTTTCAATAGTTACGAACTCATCACCAGTGATGACACCAGGAGTGGTCATCGTTGATGGTGCATAAAGTAAATTGTAATAGAAAACATTTACATCATTTTCATCAACTTCACTTACCTTTGTAGAGACATTATAATTAGTATCTCCATCAACTGGAGTTACACCACTGATGCGAATAGGTGTTCCTTCAGAAAGACCATGTGGTGTTTCTGTAGTTACTTTAACTCTATTTGTTACTACTCCACCACTTCCAGCTTCAATACTAGTGATTTTGAGTGGATCGGCGGCAAATGCACCAACAATTTCATATTCTGGTCTTTGTGCTTCAAACCCTTTAGGAAGTGTTGGGAACTTATCATCAACATCTCTTCCAGAACCAGTGCCATATGCGATAGAAAGTTTCGCATAATACATCCCAAGGTCTGTAATGTTATAACTTGAGACATTGTTTACACCATCAGCATACTCAAATACCGTGAGTTTATGGTGTGAGAATGTTGGAACTGCCTGGTTGGTTGTACTGAAATTATCATTCTTTGTATAAACCGTACCTAGTTCATCTCCATCAAACACGGAGAATTGCCAGAGATAACAGGCACCAGTAAGTCTAAAAATAGCAGAATTTGGTGTACTATCTGTTGGGTTTGGAATATACTTGGGGCGAATCTTGGTCTTTCTTAAGTCAAGACCAACGATTGATACACCTCTGGGAACAATAACACCACCATTAATACTGTTGAATCTATGAAGATGATTGCCAGATTGTGTTAAATCAAAGTTAGATTCTAATGAGAGATAGAAATCTGCCGGAACAACTTCTGAGGCAGTCGCATCAGAACGAATAACTTTTGCTGTTCCGCCATCATTAAATACTGTCCATCCTGGTCTGTTGTCAACAACGTGCTCACCAGGCATCAGGAGAATGGTGGTCTTCTCCGTCTCGTCGTTACTATTTCCTTTAATATATGAGAATCTTGCCGCCTCAATCAGTGCTCTCTGAATAGTCTTAAATGGACGGGCAAGAGAATTACCAGTGTTAAGAATACTATCAGTTGAGTCTAGATCTGCTGGACTTACATAGAGAATTCGACCCTCAGTGTTCTTGATAAAGTTTTCTAACTTATTCAGGGGCATTGTATTATGACTTCTAGGATATTTCTATGTTTTATTTATCAGCCCATCAAATCCTCCTCATCATATTGAAACTCAAATTCTTCCTGTGGCATATCCTCTGGATTTTCCAAATCCATAAGAAACAGACAAGGATGAGCCTCTTCATCTATAAGATAGAAGGAACTCTTGTATAAATCTTCTGGTTCAAATGCCGTTTCTTTATTTGCAAGTTCTACTAATTCTTTGTCTTCTAAATGTCCATCAGGTAGTTCATCATAAGTGAACGGAACCTGATTGATAAAGTACATTTTGACTATCATACTGCCATTATCATACCAGCAGTATGCAGTATCTATCCTATAAGACATAACCTACGGGTTTTGTCTTATTTATTTTACCCCAAAACTAGTTCAGCGAGGTCATTATGTAGCAATCTATGACAGACAGCACATAGAGGAACACACTTATCAATCTCCTCTTGCAACTTTTTGTAAGAACCAATTTTTACAAAACCACCTACACCCATTTCTTTTTCTGATGGATCAATATGATGTAAATCCATAGCACAAGGATCATACTTTATCTTACAAATAGCACAGGGTTTATCTTTCGCATCCCTAACCATTTGCTTTCTTTTTTGATAAGAAGTTTGTGCTGATTTGGGAAGTCTATTCCTAGCGTGCCATTCTTTCTGGTATTGTCTTTGTTTTTCTCTGTCTTTGTATCCCATAAAGTTCAAGTCTCTATGAGATATTTAGAACTTTTTATATGTCACCTGCGGGACTTGAACCCGCAAGGGCGTAACGCCCGACGCATTTTAAGTGCGTTTCGTATACCAATTCCGACAAGGTGACTTAGGTGCTGGTTGTGGGGATCGAACCCACCTTAGGCGAATTATGAGTTCGCTGCTTTCACCAGAGAGCTAAACCAGCAAATACTCGTGGATGGATTCGAACCATCTCAAAGCCGCTAATCTGGCGGAAAAGGTTTATAAAACCTCTCTGACTACCAAGTCTCACGAGCGCAGATGATTTACTGAGCTTCGTTGTTGTCTTCAGTGTGTATTCGATAAAAATCATCATTTGCTGGTATCATAACAGCGGCAGTGCCATCTTCTTTTACGATACCTATGTGCTCTCCGTTTTCTACCCTCTCAAGGAGGGAATCGAAGTTTTCTTCCCACTCTTTCAAAGTAAAAATTTCCATAGTTGGTTTATTTATCAGTATTCTTCGCCTTGAATTGCGAGGTCGGCATACTCGATTTGATCCTCATCAAGGTTAGCAGTCACAACTTCAAGAACATTCATGAACTCTTGAACCGTGTCGCACTGAACCATCTTTTCATTGCCCTCATCACTCAGCAGAAGGAAGGAGCGAGTGCAGACATCAATAACAATACCGAGAACAGATTCTTGTGCGGTGCCCATGGGGTGTTCCGTTGATTACCTTAGTATTATAGGGCATCTGAGCGGGGGTGTCAACTGTGCCAGTCAGAAAACTGGTTACAGACCTAAAAGACCTCTAAGTTCTTCGACCGTCAATCCAGCATTTTCTAATTTTTGTTCTGGAGTTAGAACCACAGGCACAATATCGTTAATAACCCAACCATCATCCCAGGTTAAATATTGATTTTCCCCAACTTCTGGTGGCACTTCTCTCGTACAACCTTGTGGTGCTTCTAATGGATTATCATTGAAGACTACATCCGATCCTTCTTCAGCAGTGTAATAAATTCCTCTCTTATCTTCAATAACACTCCAAAAAGTACCGTCAAATATCTGTATCTGACCATTCTCACATTCTGGTGGTGCTATTCTAGTTGCATTTGCGGGAATTAAATACTTACCCGGTTCTAGTGGTGATGGATCTGCATCATCCTGACCCACAAAATGATTATACTCTGGATGGTAGTGATATATTATCATGATTTTTATTAATATTTAATACAGGCAAGAAGTGCTACGTTACGTGGACGAGTTTCCTCTGAAGTATTTACTATACGAGCAGCATTAAAAGAAAGACCATACGCATTGTTTCCACCACCATCAGTTCTTTCTGATCCACTAGAGTTCCAAACACCAAATGCATTAGGAGTTCCTGATGTTGCGAGATTGAAATTAAATCTAATTGCCTTACCAGTAATATTTTCAATTGACCAACTTTGAGAAGAACCTAAAGTTCTTGTGGAGGAGCTTTCAGTAACAGCAACGCTAGAAGCACTACTATCTGCAGTATATGTTTTGTTTAAGTCAGCACCACGACCATCGTCCCAACCACGAACAAACTCACCACGAAGATCAGGAACTCTAAAGTGAGAGGTTCCTGCACCTCCACTTCCATTAGTCTCGCCATATGTTGTTCCTATACTACTAAACAAAGTAGCATATGCTGTTTTACTTAATTCTGCACCATTTGCTTTAACATATCCTGTTGGAGCAGAACTAGATGCAAAATAAAATACGGAACCAGCAGGCACCGCACTGGATATAGTTTCTGATAAAGAACTTCCATCTACATCTAAGTTACTTCCATCACCATAATATGTGACGATGCCAGAAGATGCCGTTACAATACCAGAAGAAATTTTAACATTTCCGAGAGTACTATTTCCTGTGACTGTTAGGATTCCTAGAGTACCCTTTTCAGTAACTTCTAAGTTTTTTACTGAAAGATTATCATAATTAAATTCACCACCAATCGTAACATCACTATAAAAGGTGACATCATTATTAAAATAAGTAGGATTTCCAAAAACGTTTATATCTGCCATAATTCTAGAAGAGAGCGTCTACTGCGGCACCAACGATTGGTATATTTCCAATTCCAGTCACGGCACCAACAGTTTTAAGAACATCAAGACCAATAAATGAATCTGCCGTTACTCTTTGTACAAAACTACCAACAGTTGATTCTACAAGATTACCAGCAAG
>Ga0181574_10001458_pt1 | contig 22131 bp, 18 predicted proteins | sample 101ome_24_FD_145600 | JGI IMG/M metagenome (GOLD analysis project Ga0181574, IMG submission 145600) | Coastal salt marsh microbial communities from the Groves Creek Marsh, Skidaway Island, Georgia - 101410AT metaG (spades assembly) | ecosystem: Environmental > Aquatic > Marine > Intertidal zone... | reverse complement strand
GTTGCCTCACCAATGGCTCTAATTAGCTCAGTGTCCCGCGTTGCGCCGAGACCTATGTTGTGTGGATAGAGCGTTGCACCGCGGACGTTGTTGTGGCCGTGGACTGCATCGGTACCCCAGACTATCGGTATGCCGGCAGTTCCACCTGAGGTGTCTAATGACGCTTCTCGCATCGCCTCAGCAAAGGTCCGCCAATCGCTTACCGAGGCCGCTCTGTTGCCCCCCGGATAAGATCCCCCGCCATTCAAAACGCTACCGATTCCGAGTTCTCGGATATCGTCTAGGCTGATGCTTGAGATTTCAGCCTGAATGAGCTGAGCCAGTTTTTGCTCCAAGCTCAAACCCTCAAGAATCGCTTGTGGACTGAGTCCCAATACGCCCTCGTCGGATCGCGGTGTCACCGTAACGAGTCGCTCGGCAGCGGCACGATTCCCGGCGGCGTCGGATGCGCTGTAAGAAATAATATAGTCTCCGGGAAGGTCTTCTACCTCGCCTTCAATCATTACCTCTACGGCGCCGTCGACGTCGTCTTCTGCTGTTGCTCCCGGCTCCTCATACGCTTGTCCCTGCTCGATGGTCATGGGGGACTCGCCAAGCAGGGTAATGACCGGGGGTGTGGTATCCACAGTCTCCGATGGCGCTTGACTGACTGCATCGGCGGATCCGCTCCCTCCACCGCAGGCATTCAGAAAAAGGGTGTACATGCCGACTAAAATGAGTCGTTTGAATGACATCTGGTACGTCCTAGAGGTTCTTTGACAGCACACCTTGATGGCCGTTGGTCGCAGTCACCAGTGCTTTGCGGGAAACTGGGTCAAAGTTCAGATAAGCGGGCTTGCCCAGCCTATCTTCGCTTACCGATCGATACCCAATTTTTTAGGTCAGTACGTGAAGCCGCACCGGAAGAGCGGAATAGCCGCGCACAAAGTTAGAGAGTACGCGCTCGGGCACTCCAACAACCTCGACCTTGGAGAAGCGCTCAAGGATTTCCTCCCACAAGATGCGCAGTTGCATTTCACCCAGGCGGTTACCCATACAGCGGTGGATACCGAAGCCGAAGGAAAGGTGATAGCGCGGATTGGCGCGATCAATAATAAATTCATTGGGTCGATCAATGGCCGTCTCATCGTGATTGCCTGAGAGATACCACATCACAACCTTATCCCCCTTGCGAATGGTTTTTCCGCCCAGCTCAATGTCGCGAGTCGCAATGCGGCGCATGTGCATGAGGGGCGTCTGCCAGCGAATCACCTCGGACACCATGCTCGGAATCAGACTTGGATTGTTCCTCAGTTTTTCGTATTCATCCGGATTTTGGTTGAGTGCGAGGACGCCGCCGGTAATCGAATTTCGGGTTGTGTCATTGCCACCGACAATCAGGAGCAGCAGATTGCCCAGATACTCGAGGGGATCGTCGACCATTGCGCAGGTGCCCGGATTGGTTGCCAGCAGGCTGATCAAATCCATCGTATCCGGGGGATTATTTTTTCGTTGATGCCACAGCTCAGTGAAGTAGGTGAGGCACTCCTGTAAGGCGGCTGTGCGTTCGTCGACGTCGCCATCGGCCCCCGCCATCTCGGGCAACGAAGTGGCCATGTCGGACCAATAGGGCAGCTTGTGACGTTCTTCAAACGGGAAATCGAAAATAGTTGCGAGCATCTGCGTGGTCAGATTAATCGATACCTTTTCAACCCAATTAAAGGTTTCTCCAATGGGGAGGTCGTCAAGAATATCGCCCACCCTCTGCCGGATGAGGCCTTCGAGTTGGGCAAGGTTTCGGGGGGCAACGACTCCCTGCACTGCGCCCCTTTGTACATCATGTACTGGAGGGTCCATGGCTATGAATTGGGTGACGGGGAAGTCGTCGCCATAACCGCCGATGGTGATCGCCGGGACTGACGAGAAGGCTTCATGGTTCCCGTCGACCGCGGTGATGTCTTCAAAGCGAGTTACTGACCAGAATCCCCCGAAGACGTCATTTTCGGTCCAATGAACCGGATCTTCTGCGCGCAAGCGGGCAAAATAAGGTCGCCAGCTATCCTGCTGATAAAGCGTTGCGTCGCTGACATCGATTGCCTCCAGCGGGGTTTGAGCCGCGTCGCTGCCTATCGTTTGCTGTGCTGGTGGATTCATGTCGTCAGGTCCTTATGTTTATTATGAGCCCCGCTTTCCAGCCAAACATCCGCCTATTCAGCGGCGGCGTCAAAGGCGGCTTGCAAGAGAGGAATAATTTCTTGACGAACTAGCCTGACCGGCGCGTCAGCATCCACGCGAGAGTAGTCATCAATAGCGACATAGCCAGCGAAATTGCGCTCTACGTCGATAAAGCTGATTGAGCCGAAGGCGCCCGGATCATCGTACACGCCGGGATTATCGGTGCTGATCCACCAGCCCATGCCGTAGGGCGTGGGGTTGTTATCAACTGCGCCGCCGCGATCCACTCGCATTTCCGCGAGGGCATTCTCGCTCAGCACGCGGGTGTCCCCGCAGAAGCCACCATTTAAATGCACCTGAAGTAGCTTTGCATAATCGGCAAGGTTGGTGATGGCGCCACCCTCGATGTTGGGGTTGGATTGTCCTAGCAGGCTGGCCACGGTCCCATCCCATTGCGTGATGTCCTCCCACATATTGCCGAAAGTAAATACCTCTAACTGGCAGGGGGTGGCCAGATACGCCTCGACCAGTTGATTCCATGTTGCGTTCGCGGCGACGGCAGCGGTCACTCCTGCCAATTGCCACTGACTGCCGCCGTAATCAAAAATAGACCCTGCGTCATTGCCGTCGGGCAGTGGCACGCTCAACAAGATTTCTCCACACGCTTCAAATATTACTGATGTATCAAAACTGAATTGACATAAATGCGGGCCATATAGAGCGAGTTGCCGGAGCCCCGGAATGCCCGACGTGTTGCTTACCAATTGCGACGGTGTACGGTCTGCGTAAACTCCATCGAAAGGGAGCACTTCACCGATAGCCTGATCCATATCGAAAGTCGCGTCGGTGTCCTCCTCCAGAGCGAGCATGGTCATGACAGCAGGCACCTTGCTGGTGGAGGCGAGCAAGACGACGGTATCAACGCTGTGGTCACCAAAGGTTGCAGTGTGGAGCGACTCCTGCGCATCCACGACGACATAACTGACACCATCGAATACGGCACTCTCTTCGATGAAAGTTTCAAAAGCGGCATCGACCTCAGTGAAATCGGGGGTGACTGGCGGTGCTGTTCCGCTACCTTGATCAGGTGGCGCTGGCGCGCTTGCGGAGCCGCCCCCGCCTCCGCAAGCGGGAGTCAATGCCAGCGCGGTAATAATGAGGACTGGCAATGCTGACAGGGGGGGAACAGTGGAAAACAGGCGCATGGGAACCTCGGGAAGACTTTGTTGGATCCTCTTTCATTGCGGGACAGAGCTCAACCCGTTTCCTCGAAAAGGGGTACGAAAACAGGGCTCCTTACCGTTGCAAAAACGATCCATATTGATATCTTAATCGTTACAACCGTTGCGTATATGAACTCCGTATAGTGCCGCCGAAGCATTTTGCTTCTCATCCATTATGGAGGTCCGTTATGAAAATGGTTGGTTTATCTGGGCGAGTGATCGCGGTCATCACCGTGTCACTGCTGGCGACTGCAATTGAGGTAAGTGCAGACACTGCCGGGCAACTGGCGATCTGCAAATCCGAGCTCAAGGCAATGTATGGCGAGGGTACGCGGGTCAGAATGTATGGCACCAAATCCTATCTCGGCGTCGAGACACTCAAGCTGAAGGTGACGCCCGAGGGTGGCTCGTCGATGCTGCTACAGTGCTCGGGGGATGGCGAATCTGATGAGCGTGTTGTGCTGAAAGACAAAAACGGGGACACGCTGGTTTCCTGATTGTAAGGGCCAGCAGCTTCCCTCAATGGGGGAAAAACACGATGAACTGGGATGACTTGAAGGTGCTGCTGGCCCTTCACCGCGCGGGGTCTACCCGCAAAGCCGCCACTACTCTAGGCGTAAGCAACACGACCGTTATGCGCCGTCTGGAGTCCCTCGAGCAACAGGTTGGGGGGCGCTTGTTTGATCGGACGCCTGATGGTTTCAGGGCCACTTCGTTTGCGGAGCAATTGCTCCCTGTCGCGCGTGAGGTAGAGGAGATGCTCACCGAGGCCGAGAGGCAGGTCTCCGGGAAGGACTCCGAGCTGAACGGCCGTATCAGGCTGTCTTTACCTGCTGTGCCAGTAACTCACGTTGCTGAGTCCATCGCGGAGTTTGCGGTCAGGTACCCCCGCATAGAGTTGGATATCACAGTTAGCGATTATCCTGTTGATCTGGCGAGACGCGAGGCTGACATTGCGGTGAGAGGCATTCCGAAACACAAGCGCCCACCGAAAGATATCGTCGGCATCAAACTGGGTCGTATTGACATTGCGGTGAGAGGCATTCCGAAACACAAGCGCCCACCGAAAGATATCGTCGGCATCAAACTGGGTCGTATTTCGATGGGTTATTACGTACATCGTGAACTACTGAGTGAGGCATCCAGAGGCTATCGCGAGCTAACTTGCATTCGCGCCTCTGGCCGAGCGCTCTCTTTGGGTGACTTGCCTGATCCCGACTCACTGGGCCTGAAGAGTCGGCATTTTATCGATGGCATCACACCGCGCACCGTGGCGGTGACCAATAAATTGGGTGTCGCGGCGCTACCCTGTTTTATGACCAAACAGAACCCCGAGCTGACCCTTTTGCCCGGCGTCCCCTCTGCGCATTGGGGCTACACCTGGTTGTTGCATCATAAGGATCTGCGGCAGTCGGCGCGGATCCGCGCTCTGTTCAAACACCTGTCGCAGCTGGAGGCCCAGTGGCCCAATGCCTGGGATACGACTGCTGAGGCGAATACCGAGGCCGCTTGAGAGGTCCAATCGGGGCTTGACCCATCTCGCGGCACCTACGATATTCGGGTTAAGGCCAAACCCGAGTCAGCATCAATGACGCAGCCGAATACGGAACTCAATCGCTCAACCGTGCACGATATGTCACCCATCCCGAACTCCCGGGATCGTGGTAGGCAGGCATTCATCTTTCATACCAAACGACATTTGGGTCAGTTTGCTCGCTCTAAGCTACAGGAAGCGTATGAGCGAGAGGCCGCGGATGCACTCCCCGTGATGCGTAGCCAATCGATATTTGCCGCATGGAGTGCGCTCAATATTGGTTCGCAGCAACAGATGTGGCGGGCTCTGGGCGATATGGTGTTCAGAGAGCAAAGCCGGATGGAGGACCAGGCAAAGGCCATTCTGAGTCAGCCGTCTGTCGGTTCGTTAGCGCTCGATCAGCAACTGCAGTTGCCGCAGTACTTCACCCAGACCGCGTACCACGGACAGCCAGGCGGTTACTGCCTGAGCAGTCATGACAATGATTGGTTCGCAGGAGCGTTGCAGGAGGCGGGGGGAACACTCTATAGCCGAGGCGCCGGTACGGGCACCAAAGACAGTAAAGGGCAGGCCGTGGTGCGCTTCATTCAGGAGCGCCATCCTCAATTTACGCCCGAAAGATTGGTGGATCTGGGGTGCGGTTATGGCGGGCAAACTAGCAACTATGTCGTAGGTTTCCCCCGGGCTGAGGTCCACGGTGTAGATCTGGGTGCAGGGCTACTTCGTTACGCTCACCTGCGCGCAGAATCACTGGGACTCGCTATCCACTTCAAGCAGGCATGCGCTGGCGATACCGGCTTTCCCGATGAGTCCTTTGATCTGGTTGTAAGCAATATCTTGTTACATGAGGTGCCTCGGGAAATGCTTGACGCGGTAATGTGCGAAAGCTTTCGGCTGCTAAAGCCCGGTGGTTTGGTGGTCCACCAGGATGTTCCGACGCAGCGTCCGGGCACGCCAGCCTTTCAGCAGTGGCTGTCAGATTGGCAGGTGGCTCATAATGATGAGCCCTTCTGGCGCTCATTTTCAGTCACCTCGGTTCCTGATGCCCTCGTGTCCGCAGGCTTTTCGAGGGAAACCGTCTTTGAGGCCTATCAACCTCAAGTCGATGGCCCGTTGGTTTGGTACTTGGTGGGTGCTCGCAAGTCATGAAGGACGGTGCGCAACCGACAGAGAAGCCCGTCTACTTCGACGATCCCGCAATACAGGCGCTTTATCAAATGGTGTTGATATTGGGCGAAGAACTGGCAGCAACCCGAGAGCAGTTACACACGCTGATTGCGTTAATTGAGCAAGGCAAGCTTCCGAGTACAGACGCTATTGAGGCATTTGTCCCCGATGCATCTTTTGATCTGCAACGCGCTGACTGGGTGGCAAGGTTGTTGGAGCCATTAGAGCAAATTGCGAATGAAAACAAACAGCCGTGACGCCAGCGAATAACCCGATGCGGCTTTACTTCGGTTGGAGTCTCGGCACCTTGGCCATGTCGAGTCTGCTCAATACCCAGACCGCGATGTTAATGGTTTATCTTATCAGCGCGATCGGCATCGCTCCGGCACTCGCGGGCAGCCTTGTTTTTGTAGCCAAGATTTATGACGGTGTTACAGATCCCCTCATGGGGATCATCAGCGATCGCACCAATAGTCGCTGGGGACGACGACGGCCCTACTTGTTATTGGGTGGTGTGCTGGCAGCGATCAGCGTTGTCGGATTGTTTTCAGTTCATCTTGTACACAGCGTGCCCACTGAGATCTGGGTCCTGACCATGCTACTGCTCGCCGCCACCGCGTACACCATCTTCAATGTGCCCTATATGTCGATGCCAGCGGAGATGGTGCAGGACCCTTACGAGCGCTCAAAGTTGATGTCTTTCCGAGTCGCGTGGATCGCCGTGGGGACTTTTGTTGGTATCGCACTGGCGCCCAGAATGGTGGCGCACGCCCGAGATAACATGGGTATGGCGGAGACCGAGGCCTTTGCCGCTATGTCCGTAATTACTGCCGTAATCATTCTTGCGGCGGCAGTAGTATGTTTTTTCGCAACGCGTCAGGCGCCGGCCACTGAGCGAACCCGCATACCGGTGCCCTTCATGGAGCAGGCGCGCTCCGCATTCAGCAACCGCCCCTTTCTCATTCTGCTGGCGATCAAGTATTTGGGTCTGTACGCGCTGTCCGCGACCGTGGCGACCAATATCTTTTTTGTGCGACAAGTGATGCAGCAATCCGAGGCCATCATGTTGTGGTATGGCCTTGCGTATATGGTTGGAACTCTAGCGGCGATCACGCCGTGGGTGCTGATTTCCAAGCGACTCAGCAAAGCGAAAACGCTGGCGGTTTCTGCGGCACTCGCAGCGCTCGTAAATCTCACCTGGTTGCTGTCTGGCCCGGAGGAGCCGGTGATGCTTTACATGCTGCGTGCATTGGTTCTGGCCATGAGTAATGGTGGCATGTTGCTGATGGGCCAGAGCTTGCTACCCGACGTGATGGAGTATGACTATCGAAGAACCGGACTACGGAGAGAGGGGCTCTATGCTGGTCTCTATAGCTTTGTAGAGAAGCTGGCTTTTGCCACGGCGCCGCTGACCCTCGGCATCCTGTTGTCGTCGATGGGCTTTGTTCCGGGTTTGCCCCGGACCGCCCTGCAGCCAGAGTCCGCGCTGCTGGCGATCACGCTGGCGATGGCTGTGATCCCCGCGATTACGAACTCTCTTAAGGTGGTATTGGCGCTGCAATTCAAAATCCCAGAGCCAGAGCTGGTAGATCGCCAGCCTTAGCCAAAGTTGACCTGTAAAACGCAGCAGTTGCTTGACAATCCTCCCGTCAGCGGCTATCAAAAGACCTAAAGATATAACTAAAAGGCTTTTCGGGTCTTGGGTTGTGGAGACTCGAATATCAATAGGGAGTCCTACTATGCAAAGTTTGATCAAAAACCCCATTTCATTGGCGGTAACCCTCTGCATTCTATCGGCGTCTCAAGCACCCGCTGTTTTAGCGCAGTCTGAAGAGGCGAGCTTGGAGGAGGTGGTCGTTACGGCGAGAAAGCGCGAGGAAAATCTTCAAGAGGTGCCGCTTTCAGTCACCGCTTTTGGTGTCGATGCATTGCAGGACTACCGCATGTTTTCGCCCGAGGATATTGCGGGATTCACTCCCGGTTTTTCTTTCGTCAATTCTTTTGGTCGCGATAGTGACCGACCCGTTATCCGGGGCATGTCCAACATCCTCGGTGTGCCGAATGCATCTTTCTTTATTGATGGCGTCTTTGTACCGGGAACCATCGCCTCGACAGAGCTACAAATGTTGGAGCGAGTGGAGGTCATCAAAGGTCCACAGGCGGCCCTTTATGGACGTGCCACTTTCTCAGGCGCGATCAATTATGTGACCCGGCGGCCAACCAATGAGCTGGAGGGCCAGGTCACGGTAACGGTGGCCGAACACGATACGGTCAACACCAATGCCTACATCAGCGGCCCGATCGTTCCCGATAAGCTCTTCTTCTACCTTGGAGCGGGCTTGAATGAATACGGTGGCGAGTACAGAAACACCATTGGTGGTGATGAGGTAGGAGGAGAGGAGACAACGACTTTCAGCGGAAAGTTGTTGTGGACGCCCAGTGATAACTTTGAGGCCTCACTGCGGGTGACGTCCCAAGAAGATGACGACGATCACATCGCGTTGTGGCTCCAAGGGGCGGAATACAATAACTGCCTACAGCCCGACGCCACCCGACCTTCAGCTCGCGGATATTACTGTGGCACCGTAAAAACAAATGATGAAGTCACCCTGCGGACAGACTTCCTGCCTGATGCCGGAATCGAGCGAGATGTACTCCGTACCTCTCTAAATATGGACTGGGAGCTGGCTAACGGGTGGACAATCTCAAGTATTACCGGCTATCAGGAGACAGAGACCGACCGCGGCATCGATGTCTCTTATGCGGGTTATGATCCGCTCTCTTATCTTGCGCCCTTTTACGCGCCCCCTTTCTTTGATCTTGCGGGATCCTTCTGGCGGGTGCAGGCAGAGGAAGAGGAAACTTTTTCTCAGGAGCTCCGTTTAAGCTCCTCTGCAGACCAGCGCCTGCGGTGGTCTATCGGTGCTTATTGGTATGACTCGGAATTTGAGCAAACGGTGAATGATCGCATTGCGCCACTGACGTCCTTTGATTACCTGTTGGACCCAGCGCAATCAGAGCAAAGACCCAACAGTTTCCCTCTGCTCAGGACGACCGAGAACACGGCAATATTTGGTAGCCTCGAGTTTGATTTTTCAGACAGCCTGACCGGTACGGTTGAAGTCCGCCATGCGACAGACAAGATTGAATCGACCTATTACGGGTTTCTTCCTTTTTCCGCTGACACGACCTTTGAGGAGGAATTCGATAGCTTTACGCCGCGCTTTACCCTGACTTGGCTCGCCAGCGATAACACGACAGTTTACGGCAACGTGTCCAAGGGCACCAAACCGGGGGGCTTCAATGACCCGGGTACCGATCAGACCTCCTATGATGAGGAAGAGGCGTGGAACTTTGAGGTGGGTGTCAAGCAACGCATTCTTAATGGGCGCGGCACATGGAACTCGGCGCTGTTTATGATCGACTGGTCTGATCAGCAGCTTACCTTCAACGCCCAGCGGCCCGACGGTAGCCTCACTTCTTTCATCGATAACGTGGGCGAGACCTCCGTAATGGGCTTTGAAACGGAAGTCAGCATGATGATTACGCCCAACTGGGATGTGACGGCCAATTACTCCTATATCGACTCCGAAATTGATGAGTACACGACGGCAGATCAGGCTATCCTGCTTGGCTGCAATCTGACCGCGGCTGATTACTATGACTGTATTCAGGCGAACGGGTCAGTTGAAGGAAACCAAACCCCCAGGTCGCCGAAAAATCAAGCCTCGCTGCGCACCATGTATCGCATTCCCATAGGCACGGGAGAATGGTTTATCGGTGGTGATATTCGTCACGAGGGCTCCAAATATGCTCAGGTGCATAACTTTGCCGAGACCGGTAGCCGCACCACTGTGGGAGCTCAGGCGGGATATCGCAGTGACCGCTGGGTATTGACGGTCTGGGGCAAAAACCTGACGGATGACGATACTGCGATGGATATCCTGCGTTATGTGGATAGCCGGGCCTATACCTCTGCTGGCGGCCCTCCTTGTGCGGTAGTGGGTTTTGGAGATCCGGCCGCAAATTGCGGGCCATTCTTTGCCCGATCAGCCAGCGATATCGGAGGCGGACCCATTTTCCCACGCGGCTTTGGCATCACCCTGCCGCGCGGTCGCCAAATTGGAGCGACCATTCAGTTTAATTTCTGATCAGCCGATCACCTCGAATATCCCGGGCTGGTCCCGGGATTTTTTTGCTGTGGAGTTACCTCTGGTAGTCAGCAGGTGGCGGAAGTTTGGCTGGGAGTTGAATCAGATTGCCATACGGAGAGCGGTGATGAGATTCCATAGTAACCAGCGGGACTTAGCGATCAACCCGACCCAGCTTTCTGATGGGCGGATGGCCCACCGCCTGAATTGTTGCTTTCTCCTCGGTAAAAAACTCGGCGGCCTGCCGGGGGCCATCGCGGCCAATTCCGGATTCTTTAAAGCCCCCAAAGGGAGCCCTTAAATCCCGTGCAAGCGGCGTATTGATCCAAAGCGTGCCAGCCTCGACGTTTTGTTGAAAAGCCTGAGCGCGTGCAAGGCTCCCAGTCCAGCAGTAGCCCACCAGCCCGAATCGACTATCGTTAGCCAGTGTCAGCGCTTCCTCATCCGCATCAAAAATTTGGATGCTGACCACTGGACCAAAGACCTCCTCCTGACAGAGAGATAACTGATTGCTGTCGACTTCAAACACAGTGGGGGCAATGAAATAGCCGTCGCCCAAGTCGGTCCGAGCGGCGCCACCGCACAGCAGTCTCGCTCCCTCTTGGCTGGCCCGCTCAATATGATTGAGTACGCGTTGCCAATGCGCTTTGAACGCCATCGGACCCACCTCAGTTGCGGGGTCAAGCGGGTTGCCCACCACGAGTGCCTTGGTGCGTGTAACAAATGCGTCGATAAATCGTTCCGCGATTCCGCGCTGCACCAGAATGCGCGAACCCGCGATGCATATTTGTCCACTGTTGCTGAAGATATTGACCAGCGAGCCGTCGACCGCCCGGTCAAAATCGGCATCATCAAAAATGATATTGGCGGATTTTCCACCCAGCTCAAAATGAACGGGCGTGAGGTGTTGTGCTGCGGCAGACATCACTTGCCGCGCAGTAGCCCCCCCTCCGGTGAACGCAATCCGATCGATATTTGCGGATCCAGCCAGTGCGGCCCCTGTCACAGTCCCACCACCATTTACGACATTGATCGTGCCAGGCGGGAGGCCCGCTTCTTCAAGGAGCGACACCATGCGCAATATGGAGAGCGGTGTGAATTCCGAGGGTTTCAGCACGCAGGTGTTGCCAAACGCCAGGCTCGACGCCAACTGCATGCTCGCTAATGCGAGCGGCGCATTCCAGGGCGCAAAGAGTGCCGCTACCCCCGCCGGTTGGCGCGTCACTACCGTCTGGTATCCGGGTAGCTGTTCGAAACTCTCTCCTGCCATGACGCCGATGTAATCGGCAAAAAAATCGAGGTTGTCCGCTGCTCGCGGCACTTGCCGCGTGGCGAGATGAGAGGAGGGCAGCCCGGCGCATAGGCATTCAAGCAGCGCGAGCTCTTCGGCGTGTTCTCGGATCAGGTGGGCACCGCGGCGGAAAACCGTTTGTCGAGTCGCCGTGGGTAATTTGGACCACGCTCCCCCTTCAAAGCTGTCCCTGGCCGCAGCGACGGCGTTGGCCACAACAGTGGCGTCATCCTCTTGCAGGCTGGCGATATGTTCGCCACTGCCCGGAAAGTAAATCGGTAGCTGCCTCAGGCTGCTGGAGACCAGCTGCGATTTACCCGCGATATGAGCGGTGATCACGCCGGGTATTTGCAGGCTCTGCTGTGCGATGATCTCATCAATCGTTGTCATCTTTTTAGTCTCACTCGATAGTGTGTTCCCGCTCGCGTGATCGGATCATAGCCGCATCAAGCAGATACTCGCGATGTTTGATGGGGTCGTTGACGGTATCCTGCAGTTCCTGCCAGATGATCTTCCGCTTATCGGCGGAGGTCTCTCGATGTCGAGCATAGTTTCGCGCGGAGAGGCGCTGCACCTCCTCCAGCGCAATGATACGGCGACGTCGATCATAGCGCTCCAGCAGCGATGGGTCTGCGCCCTCAAGCACGGGAATCAGGTGATCGGCCAAAGAACGCGCGTCATGTATGCCGCTGTTCATACCCATGCCTCCCGCGGGACTGTTGAGATGGGCCGCGTCACCAACGAACAGAATACGACCGTGGCAAAAGTTGTCCAGACAACGCTGATGTAACGTGTAGTAATTCCTGCTGCGTATGTTTGTCGCGCGCGCGCGGGGAGCAACCCGCTCAATATGCGCGCGCGCCACTGGGTCGCTCAACGCTGTTGCCGCGTCCTGGTCTTGCTCAGGCGAGTAGGTGAATCGCCATGTATCTCTCAGGCGCATCAGGCTGTAGTGCCGATCAGGTAGCCAAACATAATTGACGCCGAGCAACTGGGGAATATCTTCTTCGAAGGGGTGTTCCAGTACCAGCGTGATGGAGGTTTTGGGAAACACTTGCCCGGCAAACGCCAGGCCCAGCGTTTTTCTGACTTGACTGCTGGCGCCGTCGGCTGCCACCAGCCAGCTACATTCGGCGTCTTTTGGCGTTCCGGCGTCATCGTATCTGATGCCGACCTTGTCAGCTCCCGATGTGACACTCTGCAGGGCGCAATCAAACTTCAGCTCACAGCGGGGGTGTCGAGCCAGCTTATCTGCCAGCAGCTCGGTGAGCTGAAACTGCTCGCACTGCAGCCTGAACGGGTGATCAGTGACGTCGCTGAGACAGGACATATCGAATACAGCGCACTCGCCGCTCTCATGGATCAGGAACTGCCAGCAGGGTACAACTGTGCCGCGCTCGATTAGCGTGTCGGCGAGTCCATCGGTCGAGAGTAAATCGAGGGTGGCGGGGTGAAAGGTGGAGGCGCGCATATCTTTTGGGATGGACGCCTCCTGCTCTAACACGCGCACGCTAACTCCCTGCTCCAGCAGCCACCAGGCAAGAGTTAAGCCGGAAGGGCCCGCACCAACGATGGTCACGTTTGATTCACTCATGAGGCATATCGCTTGCTTGACTCCAAAGGCAGCGGCGCCGTTATCAATACCCCACATGCTATATTGCTGCGCTACGTGAGAACAGAAGATCGGCACTGCGGATGAGTGAGGGATACTACGGTCAGTGTGGGACTTTAGGCCTGGCAACACCGCAGGCCAATCCTACTGCGGAGCTAGAATTCCGCGCCTTGCTGCCCGATCGCGTGGCCTGCGCAACCGTGCGCATGGTCAGTGACGACCCAAAGCCTGAAAATCGCCTGCGCGCTTATTTCGAAAATATCACTGAGACCCTCGAGCGCTTCGGTGCCCTGCCTATGCAAGCAGTTGGGTTGGCCTGCACCGGATCCAGCTATCTGCTTGGTCACGAGTATGTCGAAACCAACCTGGCGCGGGTGAGTGAGCACCGTGGCCATTCGGTGGTATCTGCGGCCGCTGCCATAGAGCGAGCATTGAGCTTTATTGGTGCCCGCTCAATTGCTCTAACTTGTCCCTATCCCGCGTGGCTCTTGTCCGCCGCAGAGGGCTATTGGCAAAGTCGAGGCTTCACCCTTGCGGACAAGTTCTCCCTCGACCCCAATCAGGGTGACACGCGTGCTATTTACGCGCTATCACCGCAAGCGGCGGCGGAACGTATCACGGCACGATGGCAAACCATGAAGGCAGACGCTTACCTCATTACAGGCACTGGGCTACCGACTTTGCGCCTGATCGCCGACTTATCGCAGGAGCTGCCCGGCCCTGTGCTGTCATCGAACCTGTGTCTGGCCTGGGCGACACTGCAAGACGCCACTATCGATTTTGCAGCGCACGGGCCATCAGCGCATATGCCTTTATTGGCGGGTTGGGAATGTAATGTAAGCAGCCTTTAGTTCGGCGCCTCCTGCAATAGCCACTCGGCCAATCGTTGCGTCTCGGTAGCGCTTAGGGCGTTGACGTAATTCATGGCATTGTTCGGAACAGCCCCGTCGGGATCCGATAGCCAAGCGACAACAGTGGGCAGATTCCAAGTCCAGGTAGTGTTGAGAAGTGCCTTTGAATACGAGTAACCCGCGACTGTTGCGGCCTGCCGGTTGCGCAGTCCACCCAGTGGGGGGCCAATGCGATGGTCCAGCTCTCCTCCCATGCTGTGGCAGGCCTCGCAAGCGACCGCAAATAATTGTTCTCCCGAGAGCGGTTCTGCCGCTGAGGGCGTTTGGGGGAGCGAGAACAACAACACTGTAAGCCATCCACGCCAGTTTCGAAGGATCATGTAAAAAGCCTCAGGACTTCCAGTGCCGCACGCTCACCTGATTCCATTGCAGCTTCCATACCGCGGTAGGCTTCGGCAGTGTGTTCTCCCGCAAAAAACAGGCGGCCGGCGGGTGCCCGAATTGCATCATGACTTTGTCCCGCTTGAGCCGGTCGCCATAGTGCCCAACTCCCTCCGGCGAGGGGATCAACGCTCCAGCGAACCAGATGTCCTACGGTTGTGACCTCCTTTGCGGCCGGGGCCAGTTGCCACAACGCCTGCAGGATGCGTTCCGTGCAGGCGTTGGCATCCAGCTTGTTGAGAAGGTCACAGTCATCGCCATTGATCCAAATCGTCATATTGTGAAGAGCGGTTCCGGGAACAGGGCGGGTAAAGATTCTTCCCAGGAGGCCGTCGGTCCACCACGACCCGCCCCAGCCACCTTCTTGCCAGAAGGGTTCCTCAATAACGCAGTGCAATTGCACGACCTTGTGGTAGTCCACGCTCTGCATCAGAGCCATGCGATCGGGTGGAAGCTGAAGATCAATGCGGGAAAGTGCTGGAAGGGGTAATGCCAGAATCACGGCGTCCGCTTCCACTGCTCGTCCTGAGGCGAGGATGGTTTTTACCTCCTTTGGCGATTGGCGGACCTGCAAAGCTTGCTCGCCCAGCCACACCGGCTGTTGCAACTTGCTCGCCATGGCCTCTGGTAACCGCATGTTGCCATCAGCCACCTCCATGACAGCCAGTTCAGGGCCCGACAGGCGTCCTAACTCCCCTAGAATGCGGTATCCTAACTCCCCTAGAATGCGGTATAGGCTCATCAGGCTGGTTTCGGTTAGGTTGTTGCCATAACTATTGTTGGCATTAATCAGCTGGAGCGCGGCTTCTGGAAATCCCATAGCGCGAAGCCCTTCCTCGGCAGGCTGATCTTGCGCCATGAGGTCGGCACGATGCCAAGCACGTGTAGCTAGTAGCGGATTGTTTTCGTTGAGTCGGGCGAGCAGTCGTTCGGGAGGTATGCTGCGCCAGCCGTCGGGCAATGGGTTGGCAGCCGCGGTTGCCCAGTGGCGGCGTAAGATGCGGTGATCGCCGATCAGGTAGTCGTTGGGGAGCGTGCGCGCGGGTGCCCGCAATGGCACGTCCAGCACATGGGCCCCATGAATAACCCGCCCATAATTACTGCCAATGACATTACCACCGGCCTCCGGCGCGCCGGGCACATGATCGAGCGTCCAAAGCCGGCCGCCCACTCGATCTCTGGCCTCGACTACCGTCACTTCACAACCCCAGCGCTGGAGGATTAAGGCAGCATTGAGCCCCGCCAGACCCGCACCGATGACCACTACCTTATGCCCTTCAACCGCGCTGCTGTTGGCCTTTTGAGCGCTCGCAAAGGGTGCGGCGACGGAAGCCATTAGCAGTTGTCTACGAGAAAGTAGTGGATTCACGGGCCAATGTCTGGAGCAATAAACATGCGTCTTGAGCATATTGTCATATCTTTATAACTTTACTCAAACGGGCTATCCTCGACGGCATTCCACTGGCTGCGCGAGGTGCATGTGATGCGATTTTTGGCGATTGGGTTGGGGGCTCGGGCGAGTATGAGTCAGCGTCTAAGACTGCTTCTATTGCTGACACTCTCAAGTCTTGCTGCGCATGCCGGCAACATCGACCCCAACTCAGAGGAAGGTTTTGTCGCGCTGAATCGCAAGGTGCAATGCTCGCTCCAAGATGGTTCGCCCCAAGTATTTGAATGGTCGGGTAATGGTTATGCCCGAGTCCCAGGGGAGCGTGACCGCAAGCTCTTTGGTTTGATGGGCATGAACATTCGACAATGTGTGACGATCGAAGACCCCAACCTTGGGACAGGTTACCGGCTGGTATCAAGGGAGATCATGCTATATCTCGATCCTGCCACCGGCGACGTGATGAGAACGTTCGATAATCCCTGGACGGGTAGCCAGAACCAGGTGATTCACGTCGCCAATGATCCAGTGAACGGCCGCCCTACATTTGGTCGAAATGCGGATGGCACCGCCCGTAGCTTTGAATACCGCGATGTGAACGGACAGTATCTGATCAACTACGAAATTCCGCTCTTTTACACCAATGCGATGGGCGGCAATTACCAAAAGTATGTGGGCGGCACTTATCACGCCACCGAGATCTTTGACTTTAATGGTGATGTATCAGAGCTACTCGATGCTGATCGAGCTGTTGCTTATCCGGTCGTTTCCTGGGTGCGGTTGGCGCAATGGTTGCCCTGGATGGAAATGAATGGTCGTGCTGGGATGCTGTATTTCAACGCAATGGGGAGAAAGCTGGAGAGTTACGATCAGCTACCCGCACTCATCAGAGCAGAGATTGCCGAAAGTTATCCCGAATATGTAGCCCCACCTCCTTTGGATGACCAGCGGCGCAATGAAACATCATGGACTTACATGAAGAAAATCATCGATTCGCGAGAGGAGTCGCCCACGCCATCATCACCCCATTGAGGAGAAGCTAGATGTCCGCTGTATTCGAATGTCTCACTCAGTACCGCTTGCGGATTGGCTCGTGCTGTCAGGCAATTGCGGCGGCTAAGCTATCACTTTTGCTATTGCTCGGCATGGCCGTCCCTGCTCTGGCTGAGGGTGTCTCGGCAAGCGCTGTGGACAGACGCGCTCAGGCGCCGGCTATTGCTGTGACGTCTGACGGCAGTATCCACGCGATCTGGTTTGACAAAGGTGCCGTGGGCGAGGCGGATAAAAAAGGAGAGAAGGTCAAAGGCACCCACCACAGTCACCAAGCTTTTGCTGATCTTTATTATGCGCGTTGGGCGCCTGATGAAGCGCAATTTACGCCCAGCGTCAGGGTGAATCCCGAGCAGGGATCGGTATGGGGTTTCTCTATCAGTCGAGCGATGATTGCTACAGATGACAGTGACCGGATTCATATCGTTTATCCGGGAAACGCCACATCGCCTCACTCCGGAAAATCTGTAGCGTCGTCCTTTTACACGCGATCAGTTGATGGCGGTAACCATTTCGAGATACCACAACAATTGAACGAAGATCCCGAGGAAGATCTCTCTTCGCTCATTATGGGGGGTCTCGCGCAGGCGCAGGTATTTACTGGCTTGGCAGTATCCCAGCAGGGCGCTGTGCACGCATTTTGGTTGGACACTCGAGGGATGACCCGCTCAATGCGCGCCGCGCTCTATTATCGTCGCAGCGAGAATGGTGGCGCTGCGTTCGGTAAAGAGCGTCGGCTTCAGGATAATGAGCAGTGCCCGTGTTGTCAGGTAAGTGCTGTTGCGCGGGGCGAGTCATCACTGTTTGTATCAGCGAGAAAAATTACTGATGGCAACATCCGAACGCCGACGGTGATACGTTCCCACGATGGTGGTAAGACTTTCAGTTCACCTGTCGAGACGGGCGGCGCGCCATGGCAGTTGGAGGGATGTCCGCTGAAACTGACTGCAATGGCTACGACAGCTTCCCATCTTCATACCCTGGTGCACAACGGTGCGGAAGATCCCCCTGGCCTTTTGTATGCAAGTGCCGAAACTAGCGGAAGTGATTTCCGATCACCGGAGAAAATCCACCCCGAGGCGGCGATCAGTGATAGTCCTGCGCTGGCCAGTATCGGAGACACGTTATTGGCGGTTTGGCATGCCAAAGTCGATGGGCCTCGACAAATCTACTACCGCTTTTCGTTGAATGGCGGTGAAAGTTTTCTGCCGGTTCAGCAGTTGGACACCGGGAGGGCCAGTGTTGGATACCAGTGTTGGATATCCTGCTGCGGCGACCACGCCAGATGGTCGGTTTGTCATTGCTTGGCAGGCTGATGAGGTGATCCAGGTTAAACAGCTTGAAGCCCCCTCTGCTGAGGTGGCCGCGCGGTAATGACAAAGCGACTTCCGGTTTTGCTCCTCGCTTCGGTTTTGACCCACTGGGCGCTGGCGGGTGAAGGCCACGACCCCGCTGTATTGTTGCCAATGGATCGCGGCATCTTGAAAGATGAGCTGTCAGCGAGCGAAGGTCAGGTAGTGCTGGTGAATCTCTGGGCTACCTGGTGCACCCCCTGTTTGCGAGAGATCCCGGACCTGCTGACGCTGGAGCGGGAATTCCCTGACCATGAATTTCGCTTGCTCGCAATTAGCATGGACGATTCCTACAGCAAGGACTGGGTATCGGAGTTCAAGGCTCAGCATTTTCCGGCGCTGAGATCTTTTATTAATGCCGAACTGGATATGGATACGCTGGTCAGTGCGATTGACCCGGTCTGGAATGAGACGCTCCCCACCAGCTATATCATCAATCGCAATGGCGCGGTCATACAAAAGATCCAGGGTAAGAAGCCCGTCACCTTTTTTAGAGAGCAGCTAGTGGCTGCGGGCCTTTAGCTCAGCAACTTCTTCCACAGAGTGGATTACGCCTCGAGATATCGCGCGTGAAAGCGCAGGTGGTCCTCTATAAAAGATGCAATGAAATAGTAGCTGTGATCGTACCCTTCTTGCATCCGTACCTGAATTGGGTAGTTTGCGGCGCGACTGGCTTCCTCAATCAAATGTGTCTTCAGTTGTTCTTCCAGAAAGTTATCTGCGAGCCCCTGATCTATCAGAATGGGCTTGTGCTCAGTCGCTCTGCTCAGCAGCCTGCAGGTGTCATAGCTGTCCCAGGTGGACTCATCTGAACCAAGATAGTTGGAAAACGCTTTTTGGCCCCAAGGGCACTGAGTGGGTGCCACGATCGGCGAAAAGGCTGAAAAAGAAGTAAAACAGCTGGGATTTTTGAGGCCGATAGTAAGTGCGCCATGACCGCCCATGGAATGGCCCGTAATGGCAGCACGTGATGTGTCTACCTGCGGGCAGATCTGCGCCACTACCTGTGGCAATTCCGTGACGACGTAGTCATACATTTGGTAGTGGGTTGCCCAGGGTGCCTCTGTGGCATTGAGGTAAAAGCCTGCGCCTAAACCCATGTCGTAGCTGCCATCCGGATCATCAGCGACACCTTCCCCACGGGGGCTGGTGTCCGGCGCTACGACTGCTACGCCATATTCCGCCGCATACCGTTGCGCCCCCGCCTTGGTGACAAAGTTCTCGTCGGTGCAGGTGAGCCCGGACAGGTAGTAAACAACGGGCACCTGTTGGTCGTTGGCCTGGGGCGGTAGGTAAACCGCAAAGACCATGTCGCAATTGAGCGACTCGGATCGGTGTTGAAAGCGATGCTGTTCGCCGCCAAAGCAGCGAACAGTGCTTAAGCAGTTTGATGCCATTAGAAGGTCACCACCGAGCGGATGCTCTTGCCCTCATGCATTAGATCGAAAGCCGTATTGATTTCATCGAGCGGCATGGTGTGCGTGATCATTTCATCGATATGGATTTTTCCTTCCATGTACCAGTCAACAATCTTGGGCACATCCGTACGACCCCGCGCGCCGCCGAAAGCGGTGCCGCGCCACGACCGACCCGTGACCAGTTGGAAGGGGCGAGTGGAAATCTCCTGACCCGCGCCCGCGACGCCAATGATGCAACTTTGCCCCCAACCTTTGTGGCAACATTCCAGCGCCTGGCGCATAACGTTGACGTTGCCGATGCACTCAAAGCTATAGTCCACGCCGCCGCCTGTCATCTGGATCAGATGATCCACCACATTGTCGACTTCGCTGGGGTTAACGAAGTCTGTCATCCCGAACTGGGTCGCCAACGCCTTCTTATCCGCGTTCAGATCGACACCAATGATGCGTCGAGCGCCCACCAGTTTGGCGCCCTGAATGACATTGAGTCCGATGCCCCCAAGGCCAAATACCGCGACGGTGGCGCCGGGCTCAACTTTCATCGTGAACGCGACCGCGCCAATCCCGGTTGTGACGCCGCAGCCGATGTAACAGATTTTGTCGAACGGCGCGTCCTCTCGCACTTTCGCCACAGCAATTTCAGGGAGCACCGTATAGTTTGAGAAGGTAGAGCAGCCCATGTAATGCAACAGTGGCTCGCCATCCAATGAGAAGCGGCTGGTGCGGTCGGGCATGAGGCCCTGACCCTGAGTTTCACGGATGGCCTGACACAGATTCGTTTTCGGATGCAGACAAAAATCGCAGGTGCGACACTCTGGGGTATACAGCGGGATGACGTGATCGCCCACTTTGAGATCCTTGACACCCTCTCCGACCTCTACCACAACACCCGCGCCCTCATGCCCCAGTATCGCGGGAAAGGCGCCCTCGGGGTCGTCTCCGGATAGGGTAAAGGCATCGGTGTGACAGACCCCGGTCGCCTTGATTTCTACCATGACCTCGCCGGCAGCGGGGCCGCCGACCTCAACTTCTGCTATCTCCAGTGGTTTGCCAGCGGCGAATGCAACTGCGGCGCGACTTTTCATGGCGGAACTCCTTATCGTGAGAGGCGACTAGTATGCCTTACCCATCGCGTGGAGCCACCCCATTCGGCGGCGTACCTCGGGCGCCAGGATTTTTCTGAGTAACGCCGGTTTGTCATTCAAACCCCCGTCGTGCCGAGGCTGCGCTCCGCAATTGCAACGGGGAACCTCAGTCCTGCCGAAATAGCCACGGGCCGATGGGACAATGGGCGCTATAGTCACGGAATTACCAGTGGGACAAAATCTGGATGAATGCAGGCAACATCAATCAAGGGGAGAGGGCACTCCATGCACTGTTCCTCATTAAAATTGCAGCCCTCGGGCACTTGGTGAGGTAACACGATGGATGCAGCCATTGCGCCTCTCTGGGCGCCATCACCAGAACGGATCGCAGCCGCCCAGTTAACCCGATTCATGGATAGCGTCACAGCCGCCGGAGGCTTCGATGTGCAGGGCGATTACTTTGCGCTGCATCGGTGGTCCGTTGAGCATCCAGATGCATTTTGGCGGGCTGTCTGGTCCTTCACCGAGATCGAGGGGGTCGCAGGGGAGGTGGTCTGCGATGACCCTGCGCAGCTACCCGGTTGCCAGTGGTTCCCCCAGGCGCAGTTGAACTATGCCGAGAACCTCTTGCGTTTTGATGACGACGTCGAGGCGCTGGTCGAAATCGACGAGGGCGACACGCGTCGCAGTCTGACCTACCGGCAACTCCGAGAGGCGGTAACGGCGCTCGCGCACTGGATGGAAGGGCGGGGAATTCAGCCGGGAGATCGCGTTGCTGGATTTATGCCCAACTGTATCGAGACGGTGATCGCGATGTTGGCGACCACCAGTTTGGGCGGTGTCTGGTCTTCCTGCTCGCCTGATTTTGGTATTCAGGGGGCAGTTGACCGTTTTGGACAAATAGCGCCTCGCATCCTGTTCAGCGCTGATGGCTATTGCTACAACGGTAAGGCCTGTGACTCCTTGGAGCGCGTGTCACAGATTGCCGATGCTATCCCCGCGATTGAGGCGGTGGTAGTGGTACCGAAACTATCGCAGGCGCCGGATATTTCGCGGATCAAGCATGCGCGGTTCTGGTCGGAGTGTATGACCGACGACAGCCGCCCGCTGCAATTTGTGCGCCGCCAATTTAACGACCCACTTTTTATTCTGTATTCCTCTGGCACGACCGGCGTGCCCAAATGCATTGTTCACGGTGTGGGCGGGACATTACTGCAGCACGCTAAGGAGCACGCCTTACACGCAAACATTGCCCGGGATGACCGATTTTTCTATTTCACCACCTGCGGCTGGATGATGTGGAATTGGTTGGTCAGCGGACTCGCTCGTGGTGCGACATTGGTACTTTATGACGGCTCACCCTTCGCCAGAGACGGACGTCGCCTGATCGATGCGATTGATGAGGAGCGTATTAC
>Ga0181574_10001456_pt1 | contig 22139 bp, 17 predicted proteins | sample 101ome_24_FD_145600 | JGI IMG/M metagenome (GOLD analysis project Ga0181574, IMG submission 145600) | Coastal salt marsh microbial communities from the Groves Creek Marsh, Skidaway Island, Georgia - 101410AT metaG (spades assembly) | ecosystem: Environmental > Aquatic > Marine > Intertidal zone... | reverse complement strand
AAAAGACGATATTGAGATTGACAAATCGAATGTGGTATTGGTTGGCCGCACTGGTACTGGAAAAACGTTACTTGCGAAAACCATTGCTAAAATGTTAAATGTGCCATTCTGTATTGCAGATGCTACTGTATTGACAGAAGCTGGTTATGTAGGTGAGGATGTAGAAAGCATTCTATCACGTCTTCTGCAAGCAGCAGATTACAATGCACAGGCAGCTGAGCGTGGAATTGTTTTCGTAGATGAGATAGATAAAATTGCACGTAAAAGCGATAACCCTTCGATCACCAGAGATGTATCTGGCGAAGGAGTTCAACAAGCCCTATTGAAACTATTAGAAGGAAGCGTGGTAAACGTTCCTCCGCAAGGAGGAAGAAAGCACCCAGAGCAAAAAATGATACAAATTGAGACGAAAAACATTCTCTTTATTTGTGGAGGAGCTTTCGATGGTATTGAAAAACTTATTGCAGGTCGCGTAAATCGTCAAACAATCGGTTTCTCAAGTTCAGCAGAAGAGCGCATTGATGGAGAGAGCCTTCTAAAGTTCATAAATCCGACAGACTTAAAAACATTTGGTTTGATTCCAGAGCTAATCGGACGTTTCCCTGTATTATCATATCTTGAGCCGTTGGATGCGAAAAGCCTTCGTCGCATTTTGACCGAACCTAAAAATGCCCTCATCAAACAATATATTAAGTTATTCGAACTAGATGGTGTTGAATTAAAGTTTGAAGGTGAAGCACTTGACTTTGTAGTGAACAAAGCAATTGACTTCAAATTAGGTGCACGAGGATTACGCTCCATTTGCGAAGCTATTCTTACCGATGCTATGTTTGAACTACCTTCAAGTGAAGAAGTTAAAGAATTTAGAGTAACTCGTGCCTATGCAGAAAGTCAATTTGCACGTTCTAAAATGGCTAAATTGAAAGCTGCGTAACAAAATGTGACATTTGTTACAACTAATTGGTTCAAACAATCGTTATATCTAAGGTATGAAGCAGTTATACATTTTAATTACAATAGGCACAATCGCTTTAACGGGATGTAAAGACGATACGTTGCAAGAACCAAAGGCTCCAGTTGACAGAGTTCGTCTGGAATTAACCACCCATTACGATGGAGCGCCGTTTGACTTGAATACGGTGCACCAAACCCAAGAAGGATACACCGTTCAGTTTACCAAATTGAATTTCATCTTAACGAACCTAGAGAATGGATCTGAAATCCTTTCAGATGCAATGGTATATAAATTTGAAAACAATCCAAGCTTAATTTGGGAGGGAGTTGGAGACTTCACGAAGTTCAGTAGCTTATCTGGAAACGCAGGTGTTGATACAAATGAGAATCATTTAGATCCAGCTGGGCTAGCCTTAACTAATCCATTAAATATTCAAAATGCCGGAGACATGCATTGGGGATGGAATCCTGGCTACATATTTTTAATGGTTGAAGGAAAAGCAGACACCACTGCAGCTCAAAATGGAGTTTTTGACATGAACTTTCTTTATCATGTGGGAAAGGATCCTCTTCTGCGCAATTTCTCATTTACAGACCTTACATGGACCAGATTGAATGACTCGTTGCATTCAGCCACCTTGTCACTTGATATGTCCAAGATCTTTAACGGAACAAATCATGACGTGGATATTAAGTTAGAGCGTACATCTCACACCATGCCTGGTCAAGAGCCATTGAGCACGAAAATTATCGAAAATTTCTTAGAGGGATTAACGGGACAATAAATATGTGGACTAAAATAATTGTTTGGAGCCTCTTTTCAACAATTCTCTTTGCGTGTAGTAAAGACAAACTTTTCTTGCGAGAAACAATGACGCCTTATGAGCTCGATATTCCGTCCCATTTTCCTGAAATGCCCATTCCGGTGGATAACCCTATGACAGTGCAAGGCGTTGCTCTCGGAAGAAAGCTATTTTATGACAAACAACTTAGCCTCGACAATACTGTCAGCTGTGCCACTTGTCACCAGGCTGACCAAGGGTTTTCTGATCCCAATCAATTTTCGGTTGGTGTGAATGGAGCTACAGGAACGCGGCAGTCCATGGCATTGGTAAATCTGGGATGGCAAACACACTTCTTTTGGGATGGAAGAGCTGGAACCTTGGAAGAACAAATCCTAGAACCTGTGCCCAATCCTGTTGAAATGCACCTAGAATGGCCCGAGGCGGTGAGCCGTTTATCAGCAGACCCCTTATATCCAGACATGTTTTATACTGCGTTTGGAGAAGAAGGAATAACAAAGGAAAAAACATCCAAGGCAATTGCCCAATTTTTAAGAACTATGATATCAGGTAAATCCAAATATGATATCATGTACAAAGTGCAGAACAGCCTGCCGTTAACCGCTGATGAACAAGTAATAATGAATTCAATAACCGTTGAGGAATGGGCCGGCATGGATATGTTTTTTAGCTTAACCGGAGGCGACTGTTTACATTGCCACGATGGGCCATTAATGCAGGTGAACCTATTTTCGAACAACGGACTTGATGCTACTTTCGATGACGAAGGACGTTATCTAGTTACAGGCAACATGAACGATTTAGGCAAATTTAAAGTTCCCACCTTGAGAAACATTGAGTTGACAGCTCCCTACATGCACGACGGACGTTTTGAAACATTAGATGAGGTAATTTTGCATTATTCATTTGGCATTACTCAAAGTAGCACCATTGATCCTATGATTGAATTTGCGAGTCAAGGAGGAGTTCAACTTGATCCTCAAGAACGTGAACTCTTAAAAACGTTTCTCAAAACCTTCACGGACTACGAATTCATCAACGATCCAGATTTTCGCGCACCATAAACTATTATGCATGCATTGAAAGCCCGCTAGTATTGACCTAGCCAAAGAAAAAAGTTTCCTTTTATTGATGTTAAAACCCAACCTTATATCATCTATTTTTGTTACTTTGGTTGAAATTTTTGAGTAGAGAATTATGATAGATCAGCGCAGACTCACAACAGAAGAAAAAGCCTTACAAATTAACTTGACCTCAGACATTTATGGTTCCTTCGCAGAGATTGGGGCTGGTCAAGAAGTAGCGGCCAACTTTTTTAAAGCAGGCGGAAGTTCAGGCACTATTGCCTTTTCACACTCTGCATACGATATGAAAGTTTCTGATTCCATTTATGGAAAGGCAAGCAGATATGTCTGTGAAGAGCGATTAGATACAATGTTAGATACCGAGTACAATTCAATGTACAACAACTTAGAAGACCGACACGAAAACACAAAGTTCTTTGCTTTTTGTAATACCGTTGAATCCCTTAATTACCATAAAACTAATCAAGGACAGGGGTGGGTTGGAATTCAGTTTCAATTAAATCCGAATACACCTCCTAACAAAATCGTCTTACACGTAAAGATGCACGACCAGAGCAATAGAGCACAACAAGATGCTTTAGGAGTTCTTGGTGTGAATTTAATTCATGCGGCCTATTTTCACACGGATGGTAATCTTGACTATTTCTTGAATAGTTTAGTACATCGACTACCAAGGGATCGTATGGAAATTGATATGTTGCGCTTTGATGGACCAGACTTTATGCATGTTGACAACCGTATTTTAGCCTTAAACCTTGTAAAACGTGGATTAACCGAAGCAACTATGTTTGATCAGGATGGAAACGTTTTACAACCGGCAACGGCTCTGTACAAGAAAAACATTTTGCTCATGCGCGGAAGATTTCGTCCTGTTACAAAGGTTCACATCGACATGATTACTGCAGCACGAAATTGTTACCTCGCAGAAGAAGGAATTGAAAAAGAAAATGTATCCGAAATTTTTGAACTTACACTGAAAGACCTTACTGCGGATGGAATGATTTCTGACAAAGATTTCATTGACAGAGCCGAGTTACTCGGGTCATTAGGATACACTGTGATGATTTCCAATTACTTGAAATATTACAAAGTTGTTCAATACCTCAGCGAAATAGCGAAAGGGAACAAGATGGGCGTAATTCTGGGGATTTACAACCTACATACATTGTTTGATGAAAAATACTATACGAATCTTCCAGGGGGACTATTAGAGGCCTTTGGTAAAGGGTTTGGCCACAATGTGAAGCTATATGTTTACCCAGCACGCGACGTGGAAACAGGGGACTTGTATGAATTTGAAAACGTTCGGATTCCTAAACACCTCAATGGCTTGTTGCAGTTCATGAAAGACAATAACAAAATTCAAGGGCTCAAAGAATTTGACCCTAAACTATTGCATATTCTTTCGGATGACGTATTATCTAAAATCAAAGCACAAGCATCTATGTGGGAGGAGGATGTTCCTATCCAAGTAGCCAATTCGATTAAGAAATTAGAGCTATTCGGCTACGAAGCAGAATCAATTACGAACGCAAAATAATTGAGTCGTATTTTTTTAAAGAAAACTTTGTGAATAATTGTATAGTTTCATCTTTTTTCTGTAATATTGCACCCCAATTTATGGAGAAGATATAAAGATTGAGTCATGGATAGATTAAAAGAAATTGAAAACGAATTAGTAGAAACACGCAATTTCCCAGCATTTAAAGCTGGTGACACAGTTGCTGTATCTTATAAAATTAAAGAAGGTGAAAAAGAGCGTATCCAGCAATTTGCAGGAGTTGTTCTTCAACGAAGAGGCACTGGAGCAACGGAAACATTTACTGTACGTAAAATGTCAGGAAATATTGGTGTTGAGCGTATCTTCCCAATCTCTTCTCCATTTTTGGATGATGTAAAAGTATTGAAGCATGGTCGTGTTCGTCGTGCACGTATTTTTTACTTCCGTGAACGAACTGGCAAATCTGCTCGCATTAAAGAAAGAAGATACTTTTCTGAAAACTAGGATTTTTAGAAACAATATATCAAAAGGGTCGTTTAACCAAACGGCCCTTTTTTGTTGGCCGACAAATGGGTATGGCAAGAAGAAAAAAGAAAAGGTCGATTGGGCGTAAAATACGTGCTACTATCGTAATATTCTTACTTCTTTCAGCCGTTGCGTACTTCTACTACAACTACTCACTGAAGCGCCCAGTCCACAAAGAATACGGCATCACTATTCCCGAGGGATTTTCTTCTGTAGGAATCGACGTATCACATCACCAAGGAAAAATCAATTGGGAACACCTTGTTGACACTTCATTTGCCTCTAAACCACCTGATTTTGTTTACTTGAAAGCGACGGAAGGTATGACGCATGTCGATACGCAATGGGATCGAAATAGAGACGCATGTTTGAAGCTATCCATTAAACACGGTGCTTACCATTTCTTCCAACCAAAAAGATTACCGATTCCTCAGGCTGAACATTTCTTGACATACTACACTCCAAAAGGCGGGGATCTTCCTCCTGTACTCGACGTGGAAACAGAAGGATATTCAGATGAAGACTTAATTCATAAAATGAGGCGCTGGCTGGAGTATGTAGAAGAAAAAACAGGCATGCGCCCCATAATTTATACTTCCTATCATTTCTACAAAACTAAATTAGGGGTCAAGTTTCCTCTCCACAAGTTTTGGATTGCAGCCTATTCCAGAAAGCCAAGAGGATTAGAAGTTAACACACAAATTATTCATTGGCAATTTACGGAGAAAGCACAACTACCCGGACATCGTGTACTCGTGGACATGAATGTATCAAAAGTTTCTTTTTGATAACGCTAAGACATTAAGGAGTATGGCTCAATCAATCAGATTGTCCTATCATCTATTTAATGAACAACTTCTCGATCTTCGTGATTGGCCCTGTGCACTTTACTTCATGACAGGCAATACATGAATTAATTGCCTCATTGTATAGCTCTTTTGCTTGGGCTGGATTTTCATAAATTGAGCGCTGATTCGCTAAGAATGTTTCTGCATGCGTTTTGAAGAAATCATCCATAGGTTTGTCGTTGGTCATTTTCGCATTCAACATTCGTTCAAAGCTCACTGAAAATGAGCCCAACTCTTCCCCACTTTCTATACGTTCTTTGAGCTGCTCATTCAACTGATACATGTGCTGCATGATCGCCGACATTTCTGACACCTCATACATCTCAAAGTCTTTTTTATCTTCCATTGCGACTTCCTCTACCTTTAATTCTTCGGTAGATGACTCATTGCAAGATAATAAAAGCAGCGCACATCCAAGTAATAACCAATACTTCATCTACTTACTCTTTGATCAACACACCATGTGCGGTGAAACTGTAGGTTACTTCTGGCTCAGTAATCGCTGCGATTTCCTCAGCAGAAAGTCCTTCATCCTCTGCATCATGTTGTAAAGCCTCTACTGAACGGACAGAAACAAATGCCTTTCCTTCCGCTACAGCTTCTGAACCTGACGAATTCAACGGCATAAAGAATCCATAATCCTTGAAGCGAATGTATGCAAACTCTTCATCAGAGAGTTCCAAATTCATCCAACATCCCTTCGCTTGACAAACATTTTCAATCACCGATAAAAACTTTACCTCTAACGTATCCCCTTCTTCCATGGCTTCGTACTTCGATAACATATCGGCTGCAGAAATAGCGCCATCAGGACTAATGGTGTCACCAAAAACAGCAAAACCTTCTAGCGAATTTACAATAGTTTCTTCAACAGGCATATTCGTCTCAGTTGATGTACACGAAGTTGAAGCCAATAATACAACAACGGCAATAGGGAATAAAATTTTCATTTTCATCGATTTAATTCATCGCAAAAATAAAGAATACATTATGAAAACCCATGTAGAACAATTCTAAATTTCAAGTAACAACTGATTTGAATAAGCTGCTATTCGCTAATAATGCGTTCTAAGGTTTTCGCTTTATTCTCCGTTTCGAACCATTCATTCTCTGAAAGTGAACGCGGTGTTATTCCGCCTCCAACATATATATTGTAGGTTTCTTTTGTTACTTCCATACACCTCAAATTCACATAAATGGATAACCCATTGCTAGTGCGCTTTCCTATTAACCCCGTATATAAATTGCGCGAGTGAGGCTCGTGTTGCGCAATTAACTTCAAGGCATTTTCCCGGGGTAATCCGCAAACAGCTGGAGTAGGATGAAGACGGAGCAGTAACTCCATCCAATGTTTCTGAGCTAAGGAAAACTCGAAACGTGTGCGCAAATGATAAACCGCTCCCGTAAATATCGTTTCAACTGGGAATTCCCTGAACGTATTAGGAATTGATTCCAAGATTTGTGCTCTTACAAAATCCGTAACCAATTGCTGTTCCTCGATTTCCTTTTCCGTCCATACATCATCTGCCAATAGTTTCGTACCTGCAAGCGACATTGAATTGAGCCGCTCCTTGTTTCCACTAAGCAATACCTCTGGTGTGGCGCCCATCCATGTTCCAAATTGTGGAGAACTCACAAGATAGACAAAAGCGCGTTCTCCATAAGCATCAAGAAGGTCTTCAAATACGCGAAGTAAAGATTTTTCGCCTCGTGCAACTGACTTAATGCGCGATAAAATGGCTTTTTGAACACCTTTTGCTTCGAAATCATCCTGAAAATCGTGAAACACCTTTAGGTATTCTTCTTTCGACAGCATTGATGATGACCCATCATTAAAATGAAGTAACCTTTCACATTCTTCCATGTCAATCGGACCAATCTCATCAAAGAAATATGCTGACGATTGGTCAAAATCCGTAAGGAAAAAACAGTTTTCTGGAAGTTCATTCAACGAACATTTTATCCATCTACCATGAGCACCTAAAAGATTATTAGAATCAGGAAGTTGACAAATGAGTACTTCGTTCATTGAATTATGATCTTGGGACAACCATTACTGTCAAACGACCCGTGCAGACCAGCTTACCCGATTCGTCGTCTGTTAAATCCACCTGCCACACATGCGTGCGCTTTCCTCTATGAACTAATTTACCAACAGCACGGACAATCCCTTCACGCATACCACCGATGTGATTCGCATTGATTTCCAAACCTACAGGTACTTCCTTTTCCAAATCTAAAGCCAGCGACGACCCCATAGAGCCGATACTCTCAATCAACGTAGCACTAGCTCCTCCGTGCAACAGTCCCATCGGCTGATGTGTTTTTGAATTCACTGGCATCGTGGCAATAACGTAATCATCACCCACCTCTACACATTTTATATCCAATACCTCCATCAGCGTATTTCGGCTCATGGAATTGATCAATTCTAAGTCATATTTCTTTAGCATAGCACAAATTTAGACAAAAAAGGTTAACAGGTTGCAGGTTACAAGGACTTCGGCCGTTCCAGGTTACAGGGACTGCGTCCGTTGCAGGTTGCAAGTTAATAATCCCAAAAGCGCGACAGCGCAAAACCTGCAACTTGCAACCTCCCAACGCGCGCAGCGCACCTAACTTTTTTATTATATTTGTCAAAAAAGCCTAAATGATTGCTTCGCACGTTGATTTAACGCCATATAACACATTTGGAATTCAGGTATTCGCTGAGGAATTTGCTTCTTTCAGCACCGTAGCGCAATTGCATCAATTGGTGAGTTCTAATCGCAAAAAAGAGCTATTTATACTCGGTGGCGGGAGCAATATTTTGTTTACTGAAGATTTCAACGGTTTGATTTTGCGTAATGAAATCATGTGTAAAGAGGTGATTCAGGAAGATGAAACACACGTGTACTTAAAAGCGGGAGCGGGAGAAAATTGGCATCAATTTGTACTGTATTGCATCGAAAATAATTGGGGGGGCATAGAGAATTTAAGTCTAATCCCTGGAAGCATTGGCGCTAGTCCTATGCAGAATATTGGTGCTTATGGCGTTGAAATTAAAGATGTATTTCGTGAATTGGAAGCGTATCATATTCCTTCGGGAGAAATCAAAACATTCTCGCATGAAGCATGTGCTTTTGGTTATCGGGAAAGCATTTTCAAGCGGGCTTTAAAAGGGCAGTTTGTAATTTTAAACGTCACTTACAAACTCACAAAAAACAATCACACCCTCAAAACCACGTACGGCGACATCAAAGCTGAATTGAGTTCCCACAACATCATCACTCCCACTATTCGAGACATCAGTAATGCGGTGATTGCGATTCGTCAATCTAAAATCCCCGATCCAAAAGAAATTGGGAATGCAGGAAGTTTTTTTAAGAACCCTGTAGTTGAAAAATCTATTCTCCAAAAAATCAAAAAAAACTATCCGAACGTCCCTTCTTACCCGGTTGACGACAATCATGTAAAACTTCCCGCAGGATGGCTTATTGACACGGCAGGATGGAAAGGAAAACGCATCGGCAACCATGGCGTTCATGCGAAACAAGCATTGGTCCTCGTAAATTATAGTGATGCAAAAGGCCAACAGATTTATGACTTATCCACAGCGATTCTGAAGGATATTTATGCAAAGTTCGGGGTAGAGCTTGAGCGAGAGGTGAATATTTTGTAGAGAAGGGCTATTTTCACCTGCTACTTTTAAACCCGCCGTGTTGAGTTCAACCTAATTGTTTAAGTTCGTGTAATAAAAAAACACAATCAAAATAACTTTATAAACAAAAAACGTTGAACAATTAAATGTATGAACAATTGCATTTATCGAAAATCCCTTATCTTTGTATGTGTAAAACGATCGGCATCTTGAAAAGGATGTCGTAAACCAAAACATATGGCTGAAGACATATTTGAAAAAATTAAGAACAACAGAGGTCCGATAGGACAGTTTGCTAAAGGAGTTCATGGTTACTTTACCTTCCCAAAGTTGGAGGGAGAGATCAATAACAAAATGATGTTCCGTGGAAAAGAGTGTTTGGTGTGGTCGGTAAACAACTATTTAGGTTTAGCGAATCATCCAGAAGTTCGTAAGGCAGATGCAGATGCTGCAGCGCAATACGGAATGGCTTATCCAATGGGAGCACGAATGATGACTGGACAGACCAGTGAACACGAAGCATTTGAAAGTGAAATCGCTGACTTCATGCAGAAAGAAGATGCGATCCTTTTAAATTTTGGATATCAAGGGTGCCTATCGGCAATTGATTGTTTGGTAGACCGTCACGATGTAATCGTTTATGACAGTGAGTCGCATGCGTGTATCATGGATGGAATGCGCTTACACGCTGGAAAGCGTTATGTCTTCAAGCATAACGACATGGAAAGCTTCGATAAGCAAATGGAACGTGCTACTAAAATTGCTGACGAACAAAATGGAGGTATCCTAGTAATTACTGAAGGTGTCTTCGGAATGGCTGGTGACCAAGGTAAATTGAAAGAAATCGTTGAATTCAGAAAGTCCGGAAAATACAATTTCCGTCTTTTCGTTGACGATGCGCATGGTTTTGGTACAATTGGAGAAACTGGAATGGGTGCTGGTGAAGCACAGGGTGTTCAGGATGAAATCGATGTGCTTTTTGGAACATTTGCAAAATCAATGGCGTCTATCGGAGCATTTATCTGTTCTGATGAACACATTATCGAATACATGCGTTACAACATGCGTTCACAAATGTTCGCAAAATCACTTCCAATGACATTAACGATTGGAGCTCGTAAGCGCTTAGAGTTGTTGCGTACAAAACCAGAGCTGAAAGAAAACCTTTGGAAAATTGCATCAGCACTTCAAAAAGGTTTGAAGGAAAATGGATTCAACATTGGAGATACAAATTCTCCTGTTACTCCGGTATTCTTGCAAGGTAATTTAGCGGAAGCAACCAATATGACGTTTGATTTACGAGAGAATTACAGTATTTTCTGTTCAATTGTGATCTATCCAGTTGTACCGAAAGATGTCATCATGTTACGTTTAATCCCAACCGCTTCGCATACACTTGAGGATGTAGAATACACTATTAAAACATTCAAAATAGTGAAAGAGAAATTGGATAACGGTGAGTACAAAGCGGAAGAATTAGCGCGTGTAGAAACTGATAAATAATTAACATCTATTGATAGAGAAGGACGAATTTACATTCGTCCTTTTTTTTGCTTTGATTTTTAGAAAAACGCCCTTACTTCTACCCCTCCAGCATGAATTGCGGTGTTGCCTTCTGATTTCCGACCATTATACTGAATACTCACTTGCAAGTTTTTAGAAATACTCCGCTGATAACTGAGTGTCCAGGTGTAATTCACACCAGGCCTTAGGGATTCTAACATTTCAAATGACAACGCATTATTCTGAACACCATTGTACGCTATATTCACTGCGTTAATCCCTCCTTGTAAACTTCCCTGTTGCGCTTGGTTGAATTTAAACTGTACCCCTATATCTCGAATTTCAGCTGTTTCACCACCAAACTCTTGCGCATTTTCTTTGTCTTCCCATCTCAAATCCAACGAAACCCTGTACTTCGTATTGGGTTGAAAAATAAATGAAGGTTGTATTTTATAATAGGTAATACTGTAGTCTCTTCCCGTTGTATAATCCGCTGAAGAGCTACGTAAACCCAATTCTCCTGCATTGGTCAATGTAAATTTCTTTTTAATGTTCCAGCGCATGTTAATTTGATGAAAGTTATTAAGTCGACCGTCAAATCCATTGGCGAGAAGAATTTTAGAGCCCACTTCAGAATAGGTATAGTCCGCACCAAAAAGGGCGTTTGTTCGATTGAAAAATAATGTATTTCGGACAGTAGAGGAAAAACTAATTAGACTTGTATCCGCAATATCGCGCAAAAAAGGATTGTAGGAATCCAATGTTTGATCCGCTGTCTTGCGACTAATACGAAAGCGCGCTTGATTAGAAAACCGAGCTAAAAATTTCTTTGTTCCTTTTTCATTTGACCAAATGCGTTCGGGTCTCCAAAAAACACTCTGATTGAACTCATTGGAGTAAGTACGAACATACTCATTGGTCGGAGTAAATACTCGAATATAATTCGCTTGATCCGCGTATTGGGCAATTTCAAATTCGTTCAAGTCTTTTATTCCATCGCCATTATAATCGATCCATGTATAGACTCCTTGCCCTGTGTTCACCTCGATATACAAAAATTCCTTGCGCAATTCCAACCCAGATCCTGCTTCGTAAAAGGTATTTGCGGTCAAGGCACCTTTAAATAGTTTAAGGTTATAGTCGACTCTCCCTAATAACGTGTTTTCAGGAGGTTGAGCAATAAGCGTTTCATCTTCTATGCGCAAACTACGATAGCTCACCAGTGCGTTTAATTTCGAATGGCTACTTGTTAACCAATCATACGAAGCACCTACGCTCCTTGCCGTTGCTGCTGGTGCTAGACCCTCCGTATTACTGATGCGATCATAGCGTTCTCGATAGAAAATATTAAAGCCGTTCTTAACGGTATCCAATTGTCGCAGGTAAAGCTGCCAGTCATACCACTGATAGGAATTGGTTGTCAGCGCTGAATCGCCTACTAGAAAGGAGTTTAATTCGTGATCATCTTTAAATCCGATTTTAAAGAATTTAAATTCTTTCGAAATATCGGCTACATGACGGGTGTAATTATTTTGGTTTTCAGCACTTGATCTTAAGTAACTACCTTCCCATTTAGCACGAAATCCATTTTTATTCCAATCTCCTGTAAAACTTGCACGATTCCCTTGATAATCGCGTCCCAATGAAAAATTCTGGGCCTCCAAACCGAAGGAGCCAAATTGTTTGTTTCTTAAGGTTCCTCCAAGATTCACTAATAATTCATCTCCGACGTAATTTCTACCCCGAACGTTCCAATCACGATCAAATTCCACGGAGCGATACCGTTCAATTGGGTTAAAATTTCGGGTTCGGTATTCAAATTCATTATTAGTAATGAACTGCCAAGCCGGAACAGTGTCGCGGCCGAAGTTAAACGTACCAACTAGTTTGGTATTATTTCCAAAGGCATTATTATCCTCGTTGTTGATTTGAGAAAAGGTATTAATATCATTATGGCTAGTGCTAAATTCACTCGTAATGGTAAACTTTCGATTGATGCGATACGCTATACCCGCTGTAACCATGCTATTTTGCTTTGGTGTAACAATGAGTCGTGCAGGCTCAAAGTCTCCTTGAGAAACACCTGCGATAGGCGCCACCCATTTATAGACCCTTCCAACGGCAGTGAAGCGGTCAAAAATGTAATCCCCATTTCCCATTCCTACATTCGTAAAGACGGCCCTGTAAAAAGCTGAATCGGGAGAAACACTGTAAACAAGCACCGAATCAATACCTAGTGAATCCACTAACTTATAGGTGACTTGGCTATCCGTAAAACCAATGCTGTCTATTGCAACAGTTCTTGCCAACTGTATGCTATCTCCAATTCCCGAGAGCAATTGGCGTTCTTGCAACGATAAATCTTGTTGGAGGGTTTGATTTTTAGCATCTTGTTCAGAGTATAAATTCAGCCAGAAGTCAACTTTTTCGCTTTCATACACAGTACTCGCTTGAAACAATGAACGCGCATAATTTTGGTCTGTATACTGAAACTCTACCACAATCCGAACATCCTTCGTAATCGGATTGCGTGTTGTAAACGTAATTTCCGCCGTATTGTAATTAATTATATAATCAAACTCTTGTCCACGCTCCATAACTTTTCCATCTAAGTAAACTACTTCTGACCCTCCCAGAACAATAATAAAGGGTTCATTCTCATTCCCTGTGAGGCGATATGGTCCTTGATTACTTTCAACCCCTTGAATTACATTTCGCGCAAATTTACCCTTAGATAAGGCTCCGGCACCCTGCATGGTCCATTTTGCCTTGTTCTCATTCTCCCAAGAATATTGACCGTATAATCCTTGCGCACGCTTGTTATAATTCATGAAGTGACTCCTTGGTCTTCGCAACCAAAAATCTCCCGCAATAATTTTATAACGCTCTCCATATAATTGAATAAATACTTGGTCAAACTCTTGTAAACGGTTGGTGTTTCCATCCGGCTGAATTGGAATATTATCATCTGTTACAGTGGCAAGCATCTTCATACTAGGAGAAACGTCACCAGACAACTGAAGATTCAACGAAGAATTAATTGATAAATCTTGACTATTGCCAAACGAGATACCGCGTGAGATACTTCCCGCCTTTTGAATGCTTGAACCTCCAAAAAAGTCATCCTTTGGAATTTCTGAGGTATATAAATACTCTTCTAATACTCCCTGCCTCCGGTAAATCAAAGAGGTATCTTTATTTTGGTAGGGTTTTGTGAAATCGATGCCAAACACGCGATAAACTAACTCCAAACTATCACTGCATCTCTTCTTGAGTGCAAATTGTCGACGAAGTCCATCAAAATAGTAATCTATAGGAGACAAACGATTTGTTCCACAATACACAAAAAGACTTCCATCAAAGATGGTCAAAGAGTCCAAGATCACGGTATCCTCAGACGCAGCAATACGTATTACTCTCAGATTCGATTCTTGGGCATTGGAAAAAAATGCTACCAAAAAAAACAGTAGCACCGAAAGTCCATATTTCCCTTTATCAAACATTTCCGCTAAAGTAATAACGTTTGATAAATCATTTTGGTGCAAAGAAAAAATACTTTAAAATGAACCAATTCGAAATGTCGCTGTACAATCCCTCAAATTATTAAACTTAGCAATATGAAAACAAGTAAAAAGTATTTTAAATTAGTGGTCTTAGGAGCAATAATGGTTCCTTATTTTTCATTTGGTCAATACAACAAATGTGCAGCTCAAAATGTAATTACAGAACCCGTAGAAGAAGTGTACTACGATGCTGTTCTGCAAAAAAAAGTAACAAGAACTGTTGATAAACCGGTAACAGCAGACTCTTATGGAAATCCACAAGGAAACCAATATGATTTGGCAGTTGACGGAGCTTTTGAAGGGCAAACTGTGGCAGTACTTCACCTTTACACTGGAGAAGGTTTTGATTTTGAATTGCCAAAGAATGCGTTAAAAGAAAAAGGATTTTCTGTTTACCGATGGATCAATAACGCACCGGACATTAAAGAGTTCAAGGAAGGACTTGACAAGGCTTGTCAATTGTGGATTATTTCAGATAGCTATTCAAAACTAAGTGCGCAACACGTTAAAGCGATTAAAGATTTTTTTGATGGCGGAAAAGGAGTATACATTTGGGGAGATAATCAACCGTATTACGCAGATGCCAACATTGTCGCGAAGGCATTAATCGGCTTAGAAATGAAAGGAAATACAATGGGAGCTAAAGTAGTAAATCTTCAAACTGAAAACAACAAAGTGGGACTGATTCCGAACCACTTAATCTCTACGGGCATTCAGAATATCTACGAAGGAATTACAATTGCAACATTAGATTACAGTCAAGATTTGACACCGCTAATTTATGGCTCAGCAAATAACCTCGTGACTGCCGCATATGAGAAAAATGGCAAACGCTTAATCCTAGATGGTGGCTTCACGCGTTTGTATGTTAATTGGGATAGCGCAGGAACTGGTCGCTATGTTAAAAACGCTGCAGCGTGGTTAGTGAATTATGAAAAATTTGGAAAAGAAGTTGTTTCTGAAAAAGTAAAATAATACCCCTATGATCGCGGAATAATGGCTACTCGAATCGAGTAGCCATTTTTTATTAATGAATTCGAGGCATTTAGTTCTCCCCAAAATGGATCAGTTTTCGGAGGTAAAGTAATCCTCCTACTGAAAAAGCGAACAGCAAAAAATAGTCATGGATAAAATATAAATATCCCTCCTCCAGGCGTGCAATACTACCTGCAGTTATCATTTCTTCTTTCGCTTGAAAAATATGAAGGGAACTACCTACGATTGAACCCAAAAGGAGAAGCAACAAATAACTGGACATACCTTTTACTTTTTGTTGTTCTGATAACCGCTCATTTTTATCCACAGAAATAAATAATCCTAAGGTAACAACCAAGAGCACAAGGTACACCAACTTCAAAAAGGGAATTTCTTGATAATAAAAAGAATACCCAATTAACGCGGAAATTGCCTGTTCAGCAATTCGGTCAATGAAAAACAGGTAAAAACCTACGGCAATCATCAGTAACAAAATCTCCCAGTAGGCTCGTTTAAACAAAAAATAAAACATGAATTAGGTTTTGCGTTTCTTTTTCTTTGCGGCAGGAAAAAGAACGTTATTGAGAATTAATCGGTACCCCGGTGAGTTTGGATGTAAATTCAAATCAGTAGGTGGGTCACCAACACGGTGCTGATAATCCTCCGGGTCATGACCACCATAAAAGGTCCAAGTACCTTGACCAAATTCACCATGTACATATTTTGCTGTACCAAGCACTTTCGATTCTCCCAAGACAACCGCGCTAGACTTTATGTAATCAGAAACGAAATCGGTCGTTTGCCCATAGAAGTTTTTAATAATAGAGGTATGTGATTGCGTCAACATCGTAGGTACAACATCCCATTTTGCAGAAAATTCAAATACAGTAAAAATATCCTCTTTCTCAGTTGTGGCGCGATGGCGATCCGTTCCATCAATCGTGGAGTACTCATACTCCATTGGACTTTCCTTGATTTTAAAATCTTCAAACGCAAACGTGTTGTCAAAATCCAACTTGCTTTCGTAGCTCGGATCCATACCGTCGCCATCAAACATATGTTCACATATATCTGTTTTGTGCGCAGAAAGAGCAATATCAAAGCTATCCGTACCGCTGCACATCGTAAATAAATACCCTCCTGCGAAGACATAATTCTTGATTGTTTGCGCAACAGCTAGTTTCATTTCAGAAACTTTTTCGAAACCTAAATTCTTCGCACTTTGCTCCAGTTCCTCGACCTGTTTGCGATACCACGGAGCATTTCGATATGCAGCATAAAACTTTCCATACTGGCCCGTAAAATCTTCATGATGCAAATGCAACCAATCGTATTCTACCAGTTTACCAGAAAGGACTAGGCTATCGTAAATTTGATCATAAGGAATCTCAGCATATTGCATCACCAGCGTCACAGCATCATCCCAAGGCATAAGTCCGGGGGGAGTATATACTGCAATCTTAGGAGCTACTTCTAACTGAACTACTTCTTGGTTAGCCTCTGGAGAAGCTATACCTCGTTTAATCGCGTCAACTTGACCATCCGCTAATACTTCGTAACTCACACCGCGAATAATCAATTCATCTTCAATACGATTGAGATGAGGCAATAAAAAAGAACCTCCGCGATAATTAAGTAACCACTCAATGGTCACTTCATTTTCTAATACGAAGTAGGCTATTCCATAAGCTTTCAAATGATTGCCTTGCGTTTTATCCATTGGAACAAGGATACCCGACGCAAAAACTTCAGCCTGAAAAATAAGCATTATTAGTACACAAAAAAATTTCATACGCATATTGTATTTGCAGCATACCTGCTTAAAAAGGATTCACATCGCCATCTTGGGTGAAGTCAAAATCATCATCTTCCAAATCGTCCATTTTACTCGAACGCGTTATCATATTTGCACCAGTCGCTTCAAACTCCCGATTTGGTGCTAATGGAGTTGGAACATAGTCGGCAACATCATCTCCCGCAAATGCATCAACGTTATCAAAACGTGCATATTGTCCGATGAAGCGTAAACGGACCGTATCCAACGAACCATTTCTATGTTTTGCGATAATAATATCACCCATACCTCTCGTAGGACCATTTTCATCATCTAATAAACCGTAGTATTCAGGACGATAAATAAATGACACGATATCCGCATCTTGCTCGATTGCACCCGATTCACGCAAATCCGATAATACAGGGATTTTGCTTCCACCCCGCTGTTCCACTGAACGACTCAACTGAGACAAGGCAATTACTGGAACGTTCAATTCTTTTGCAATTTCTTTGATGGAACGTGATATTTGAGAGATTTCTTGCTCACGATTTCCACTATTCTTGCCTCCACCTCCACTCATCAATTGAAGGTAATCAATGATGACTACTTGAATATCGTGCTTTTGTTTCATACGACGACACTTCGCACGCAATTCAAAAATTGAAATACCAGGTGTATCATCTATATATATGGGTGCTTCTGCTAATTTACGTATTCGGGTATGTATTTGTTGAAATTCGTGATCTTCAATGTTTCCCTTACGCAATTTTTCTGCATCGATTCTCGCCTCAGAGGATATTAATCGTTTTACAAGTTGAACACTCGACATTTCCAAAGAGAAAATGGCTACCCCCATATTATAATCAACTGCAGTATTTCGAGCCATCGACAAAACAAATGCCGTTTTACCCATCGCTGGTCGCGCAGCAATTACAATCATATCCGAACGCTGCCAACCTGAAGTAATTCGGTCTAAGTCCCTAAATCCAGTAGGAACTCCAGAGATACCGTCAGAGTTCTTTCGGGCATTTTCGATTTCAGTCATTGCACCTTGCATGGCAGTTTGCATGGTATCGTAACTTTTCTTCATATTGCTCTGGGCAATCGCAAAAAGTTCTTCTTCCGCCTTGGACAATACATTAAAAACATCCTTGGTTTCGTCATAGGCTTCCCGTAATATTTCATTACTCATGCGAATAATTTCACGCTGAATAAACTTTTCTATGATAATTCTGGAATGATATTCAATATTTGCAGCGGAGGCCACCTTATTCGTTAATAATGACAAATAATATGCCCCGCCAGCAATTTCTAATTCTCCGTTTTTACGAAGCTTATCGGTAACCGTTAACAAATCAATCGGTTCAGAATTTCCAAACAAATCGCGAATAGCCGTAAAAATAACCTTGTGCTTCGGATCGTAAAAAGCATCTGCCGTACGCAAAATATCAATCGCATCATTGACTGAATTATTATCCAGCATCATCGCACCGAGCACAGCCTCCTCAAGGTCCAGTGCCTGAGGTGGAATACGACCAATATCCATTCCCGCCGATTTAACGCGCTGCAAGCGAGAGGCAGCAACTTTCTTATCTTTTCCGTCCACATTATCCATAGCACAAATATACCTTTTTCTTGTCGTGATAAAAACAAAAAATGGAGAAGATAGTACAATATAATTCAAACCTTGCAGCGCATCTGCGATTGATTCAAAAAGAAGTTTTCAACAACCCTAGAATTGCGCAATCGTTTTCTGCATTCTACGCGAAACACCTCAACAAATCATCAAGAAACAATTACTTTTGAAAAATTAAATCATTTCAAACCGCTGCTAAACAAGCACTTAAATAGTCAATAAAGAATTACTCCTACATGCATCACTTGGTTTTCGAATATTTTTAGAGTTATTTTGCAAACGCTTTTTGATTTGAAAGAGCATAAATCGTGAACAGTATGGCAAAAAATTTAGTAATCGTAGAGTCCCCCGCAAAAGCTAAAACAATTGAAGGTTACCTTGGAAAAGATTTTGTTGTAAAGTCGAGTTATGGGCACGTTCGCGACTTAGCTTCCAAAGGTCTTGCGATTGATATTGAAAACAATTTCAAACCAGATTATGCTATCAGCAGCGACAAAAAGGCGATCATCACGGAATTAAAAAAATTAGTCAAAGATGCTGATAATGTGTGGCTAGCAACGGATGAGGACCGTGAAGGAGAGGCTATTTCTTGGCATTTATATGAAACACTGAAGCTTGATAAAAAGGATACTAAAAGAATTACCTTTAACGAAATCACGAAAACTGCTATTCAAAAAGCGATTGAAAAGCCGCGCTCCATCAATCAAGAATTAGTCAACGCTCAGCAAGCGCGGCGAGTTTTAGACCGGTTAGTGGGATTTGAACTTTCCCCTGTATTATGGAAAAAAGTGAAACCAAGTCTGTCCGCGGGACGTGTTCAATCCGTCGCGGTTCGTTTAATCGTTGAACGCGAACGTGAGATTGAAGGGTTTACACCAGAAAGCTTTTTTCGCGTGACAGGGCTTTTCCTTAAAGGAAATGAAACCATCAAAGCAACCTTAGCACATAATTTAGGTACAGATCAAGAGGCAGCATCTTTTTTGGAGGATTGCAAAAAAGCTCAGTTTTCAGTTTCAGAGGTAACGAAAAAACCGGGGGTTAAAAATCCAAGTACGCCGTTTACCACGTCAACACTTCAACAAGAAGCCAGTTTGAAGCTCGGCTTTAGCGTTTCTAGAACAATGCGTGTGGCACAAACACTTTACGAAGCGGGGCACATCACCTATATGAGAACAGATTCGGTAAATTTCTCGGATACTGCAATCGATGGGGCAAAAGCAACGATTGAAAAGAACTACGGAAAACAATACAGTAACCCAAAACGCTACAAGAACAAAAATTCAAATGCGCAAGAAGCGCATGAGGCGATTAGACCAACGAGCTTTGACCTACAATCCGTTTCAATGTCATCCGATGAAGACCGATTGTATGACCTCATATGGAAACGCTCCATCGCTTCGCAAATGATGCCTGCTCAATTAGAGCGTACTACCATAAAAATAGCAGCACCTGGAGTGAAAGATATTTTTGTTGCTAAAGGTGAAGTTATTAAATTCGACGGTTACCTTAAGGTTTACCTTGAATCAAGTTTGGATGAGGACGATGAAGATCAAGTAATCGATGACCTGCTCCCGGATGTTGTGGAGAATGAACCACTCAGTTTTGATCAACTAAATGCTACAGAACGATTTACAAAGGCAGCACCTCGTTATGTGGAAGCCTCACTCGTAAAAAAGTTAGAAGAATTAGGAATTGGAAGGCCATCTACTTATGCTCCTACTATTTCTACAATTCAAAAACGAGGATATGTTGAGAAAAAAGAACGTGAGGGAGAGGATCGAAAATATATTGTATATACTTTGTATGGTGAAACACTGAATAAAGAAATTCAGACAGAAATTACAGGAAGAGATAAGAACAAATTATCTCCTACAGACATAGGTGTTGTGGTAAACGATTTCTTGGTAGAGAACTTTAGTAAAATCTTGGACTACAATTTTACTGCAAAAGTAGAACAACAATTCGACGAAATTGCTCAAGGGGAAAAGGAATGGACCGCAATGATTGAAGAGTTCTACAATCCTTTTCATCAAAACGTAGAAGACACACTAGAAAATGCTGATCGAGCATCTGGAGAACGATACCTTGGAGATCATCCGGAAAACGGAAAAAAAATTATCGTGCGAATTGGTCGTTATGGACCAATGGCACAAATAGGAGACTCAGAAGAAGAAGACGTTAAATTTGCGAGTCTGCGCCCCAATCAATCCATCGGCTCGGTAAACTTGGAAGAAGTGCTTGATTTATTTAAACTACCACGAGTACTTGGTGAGTTTGAAGGGAAGGTCGTAAAAGCAAACATTGGTCGTTTCGGTCCATATGTGCAACACAATAGTAGTTTTGTTTCCTTAAAAGAAGACGACCCTTTGCAAATAGATCTCACCAGAGCCATAGAACTTATACAGTTCAAACGTGAGGAAGATGCAAAAAAACTTATCAAAACATTCGATGAGGACCCCACTATGCAGCTATTAGAAGGGAGATGGGGGCCTTATTTAAAAATTGGCAAGAACAACTTTAAACTCCCGAAAGATGCAGACCCTACACAACTCACATATAAGGAATGCGTGCATATTTCAGAAAATCAACCGAAAAAAACAGGTCGGAGAACCCCAAAGAAAAAATAACACTTCTAACATACGAATAAGCCCTATTTGTTGAATTCAGATTCACGAAATAGGGCTTATTCACTTTGTATTCTTCATAGTTTTTACACTACTAACTATAATGGAGCTGTAGATTGCAGTAATTTTGAAAAAAAATAATGCATGAAAGACATCTCTATTTTCTTCCAGCCAGTTGACAGGAATATCAATAGCTCTAATAATGACACGTTAGTTAACTATATTCAACAACATACGTCTGCTTACTTCCCGGAAATTGAGACCTCGAGCATTGCCTTATTTTATGTACCTGAGTTTCGGAATTCAAAGTACACTAGCAATGTCCCATCAACGGATCATTTTAGACAGCATCTATACGACCTTTATACAGGCGATAATTGGTCGAGGCCTTTTTATGATTTAGGTACGATCTATCCAGGAAACTCAATAAACGACACTTATCACGCCGTTGCTCAGGTATTCAAGGAGTTAATCAAAAAAAAATGCACCCCTATAATCATTGGTGGCAGCCAAGATCTCACCTACGCACTTTATAAAGCGTATGAAGAATTAGAACAACTTGTTAATCTCACTACAATTGATTCCAAATTGGATTTAGGAGATGTTGATCAAGAAATTTCTAACGATGGCTGGCTCAGTAAAATCATTCTGCACAAACCTTGTTTCCTTTTTAACTACAGCAATTTAGGCGCACAGTCGCATTAC
>Ga0181574_10001431_pt1 | contig 22295 bp, 20 predicted proteins | sample 101ome_24_FD_145600 | JGI IMG/M metagenome (GOLD analysis project Ga0181574, IMG submission 145600) | Coastal salt marsh microbial communities from the Groves Creek Marsh, Skidaway Island, Georgia - 101410AT metaG (spades assembly) | ecosystem: Environmental > Aquatic > Marine > Intertidal zone... | reverse complement strand
TAAAGCGACAAATCCGACAGTTTGAGAAATCACTTGGGAAAGCGTCCTACCCATTCAGTTGGGAATTCGCTGGTCCGGATAACCGAGGAGGACGAACAAGAGCCTTTTTGGTAGATCGCAACGACAATAACGTTTTGTATTGCGGTGGTGTAATGGGGGGTATTTTCAAATCAACCAACAAAGGAGCATCATGGTATCCGGTTGACGACCAAATGGAAGACATGGCAATTTCAAGTCTATGTCAAACTCCAAATGGAACGATTTACGCAGGTACCGGAGAGTCTTTCACGGGTTCAGGCGGACAAGAAGCGTTTACTCCTGGATTTGCAGGTGGAGGTATTTACAAAAGCACAGATAACGGAGAAACCTTTGAGAAAATCACCTCTACTCAAGGATTCACTTTTGTAAACAAAGTGGTTTCACATCCAACAAAAAACCAAGTATTCGCTGCGACAAACACAGGTCTTCGAGTTTCTGCTGAAGGTAACGATGCCCAGTGGACAATGGTTCAAGGAGGTAATGCACGTGATATCGCAATAGATAAAAACGGTAACGCACTGTTGTATACAAACACAGTATACCACTCATCTGATCCAGCGAGCAGCGGGTCTTATACTGCAGTGGACGGAATTCCATTGGGAGGTGTAACTCGTGCGGTATCAGCATTTTCTGAGTCTGACCCGAACTACGCGTACATTGTCATTGTTGGACGCTCAACCTTTAATGGCCCTCTTGGTCAGGTAACCGCTTCGAACGGACTTTTAGGGATTTATCAGTCAAAAGACAATGGTAAAACATTTACCCAGGTAGTTGGAAACACAACTTCTTTCTTCTCGCCATTTACAATTGAAACACTTGCAACAAGTGCTTCTACGGTTCACTCTCAAGGTTACTATGATTTGTGTGTTGGTGTTCACCCACAGAACAAAGAAAGATTGTTTATCGGTGGTATCGACTTCGCAGAATGGACGCCGCAGACCGGACCACTTATTGTTGGAAACGGAAACGATGTTAAGGCAAACCCATTTGGTATTCACGTGGACAAGCACAACATTGTGTTCGATACGAAATCAGACCCAATTATCATGTACATCACTTCTGATGGGGGTGTTTCTAGAACAACAAATAAGGAGTTAAACAACTACACAACGTTGTACAATGGACTAGGAACAACTCAGTTCTACGGAATTGCAGCTGGAACTAATGGTATTGTCGTTGGTGGTACTCAAGATAACAACAGTATGGTGATTGACGGTAACGGAAATACACCTCAAGCTGCAGAGGATATTATTGGTGGTGACGGATTCCAGTGTGAGGTTTCTACGATCAATCCAGACATCTTGTTTGCAGAATCTCAAAACGGAAACATGCGTCGCTCACTCAATGCGGGTGGTAACACATCTCCAATTTGGGATGGTCGCATCGGAACAGCCGACTACATGGCTAATGTGACGGCAGAAGGTACGGTGAGACAACCAAATAACATTTTCAACACGCCGATGCAGTTGTGGGAAGACTTAACAGATTCAACCAACCGTTTATTCTTTGCTCTAGATGAAGGGGTTTGGATGGCCAACGGGGCTGTAACTGAGCCATCTCCACAGTGGTTTAGAGTGTTGAGCACAAGCTTCGCTCCTAACATTATGGAGGTGAGCGCTGATGGTGACGTACTGTATGTAGCCGGATTGAGAGCAAATAATGTTTATCGCGTAAGCGGATTAAACAGTGTTACATGGGATACAGCAATGCACCCTGGCGCCACAATTCCTCCTAGCTTAGAAATCAGTGAGATATCTGGCAACTTGCCAGGATCTAGATCTGTAACGGATATCGCTGCTGATCCACATAACCCGGATCGAGTAATTATCACTTTAGGTAACTACGGAAGCAGTGCATTTGTATATGTTTCAGAAAATGCTTTGGACGCAGCGCCAACTTGGAGAAGTATTCAAGGAGCTTTGCCGCGATTCCCTGTATACGATGCAGAAGTAAGTATCACCGAGCCAAATACCTTGATATTAGGTACGGAATTCGGGATCTACTATACGCAAAACGGTAACGCTACAACACCAACATGGACATTTGACCGAGACTCATTCCCACGAGTACCTGTTTTCCAATTGCGTCAGGTGGAAGGTAAAGTGTTCCAGAGTGGGGCGAGAACAGGAGCAATGCTTTTTGCCGGTACGCACGGTAGAGGAATTTGGAAGTCGTCAAGTCTGTTGACAAACGTGCGCAATGTGACGAAGGTTAACCCAATTCAGCTAAAAGCTTATCCGAACCCGGCAAAAGGCCAGGTGAATGTTTCAGTAAACGTAAACAAGTCTGAAAAGGTAACGTTCGACGTAATCAACTACCAAGGACAAACCTTGAAGTCTGTTCAGCACGACTTAAGCCCGGCAACGTCTAGTGTGTCACTGAAAGTTTCTGACTTGCCCGCAGGTAACTACTTGATTAGTGTAAAAGGAGCTTCGGTTTCTGGAGCTGCCAAGTTTATTAAGATTGACTAATACAATTAATACGAATAAGGAAACCCAGGCCTCAGGTCTGGGTTTTTTGTTTTACATCAAGTGGGTAATTTCATGGGTTTGGCCATTAGTTATTGAGGTAGATACCTCTGCAACGCCTGAACTGGAAATCGTTCTGACTCACGGAAAGAAACAGTTACATACACGAATTGCAAATTATTCGTATGGAAATCTAGAGCTGGCTTTCAGAAGGTGTTTTGAGGAGGTCTCACTGGATTGGGAGGGATGTAGAGATGTGTTGATGTTGGGCTTTGGCGTTGGAAGCGTTGCGCATTTGGTCAAAGCCAGAAACCCGAGTGTAAATATTACCGGAGTTGAGTTGGATCAGCGTATCATCGATTGGTACGGCAATCATTTCGATATAGTAGACGGTGCAGAAGTTGTTTGTGCTGATGCGTCTCAGTATGTTCAGGACGTGAAAACTACCTTCGACTTAATAATTGTTGATCTCTACCAAGATTTGGACGTGCCAAAAGAATTTGAGCAGATGGGTTTTCTATCCAGACTCAATGAATTGATCACTCCCGGAGGTGCGATGATCTTTAACAAGGTTTCAATAAGCGAGCAACAGAAGGAGGAATTTGGTGATTTGTTACTAAAGTGTTCAGAGTTATTTAATGAGGTGACAACCAATGAACAGCTCGGGATGAACCGGTTTATTGTTTCAAAGCGGTCAAAATGACACCAAAAACAACTCCTTGCTGCTAAAAGCATGACACATAGGCAGTTGTTTGGGTGATTTTTTGATTGGCATTTTGATTGAAGCAGTGCTAGTAAAAATTATTAGCATTATGACCATAACAAAATTTCAACCCAGAAAGGCTTTCAGAACCAACACATTCTTTCCAATGGCGTTTGAGAACATATTCAACGATTTAATGTCAGACGTTACAGAGAGAACAGACAATCACTTCATTCCGAAGGCGGAAGTAAAGGAGACAGAGAAAAACTTCACCATCAATTTATTACTCGCCGGAATGGATAAGAATGATGTTAACATCGACATTCAAGAAAACGAATTGGTGATTAGTGGAGAACGTTCCACCGAAAAATCGGAATCCAATGAGAAGTTTCACTTGAGAGAGTTTCACACCGGCAGTTTCAAGCGTAGCTTTTATCTCTCGGATACGGCAGACTCGGAAAACATTAGTGCACAACTGGATAAAGGAATCCTTAGCGTAGTGATCCCTAAAAGAGAAAAAGCACTTAGAAAGCAAATCAGCATAACGTAGTAGTATTCAGTATTTTGATTGTACCCGAATCTTTTGATTCGGGTTTTTTGTTATGTCCATACAGCAATACTTAAATTCGGATTGTGAATCGAAGAATACGGGAACTTCTAAAGAGAGGGGAGGACGATACGCTCGACTATAAACAGCAGATTTCTGATGCTGGAAAGATTGCTAAAACAATGTCGGCTTTTGCAAATCACAAGGGTGGTACGCTTCTCGTTGGGGTAAAAGACAACCGCAAGATTTCCGGAATACGTTCCGAAGATGAAAAATACATGCTTGATTTGGCTGCACGATTCTATTGTAAACCTGAGGTGGAGTTAACCATGTACGAGCACGACATAGGGGACAAGCGAATCATTGAGTGTTTCGTTAATCCCGGAGACGACAAACCGTATTATGCAAAAGGAGAGGATGGAAAATGGTGGGCATATGTGCGGGTCAAAGATCAAACTCTACTGGCTTCTAAGATTGTATTAGATGTACTCAGGCGTCAGAGTTCCGGATATCCAACGGTAATAGAATACAGTTCAAAAGAGCAAGCGCTTTTAGAGTACTTGAGAGAGAACGATCGCATCACAATGCAGAAGTTTCGGAAGCTTGTTAACATTTCCACACGCAGGGCCTCCAAGATATTGGTAAACCTTATCAGTGCTGGAGTTATACGCTCTCATACCACTGAAAAAACCGAATATTATACACTTGTTTAGGTAGAGTTTATCCGACGTGGTAACTTTGCCACATGAAGTTTGGAGTTGTTATTTTCCCCGGGTCAAATTGTGACCACGACCTCATTTCAGTTCTTGAAGATGTTTCAGGTGAAAAAGTTGAGCAGCTGTGGCACAAAGACACAGATTTAAAAGGTGTCGACTTTGTTTGGATTCCCGGTGGATTCTCGTTTGGTGACTATCTCAGAAGTGGTTCAATTGCCAAGCTTAGTCCAATTATGAATGCTGTGGTTGATCACGCCAATAAAGGTGGGTATGTCATGGGTATATGTAATGGTTTCCAAATTTTGTGCGAGTCCGGGTTATTGGAAGGAGCCTTACTTCGTAATAACAATCAGTTGTTCGTGTGTGAGAATGTTTTCCTGAAAACAGGAACAACAGAAACCGCAGTTACTTCTTCGTATAAGCAAGACGAAGTGATCAAAATCCCTATTGCCCATGCGGAAGGGCGCTATTACGCGGATGAGGATACTGTAAAGCGACTAGTAGACAATGATCAAGTATTGTTCTATTATTCGGATGAGAAGGGAAATGTGTCAAATGAGACCAATCCCAACGGTTCGCTTCAAAACATTGCAGGGATTACCAATGAAAAGCGAAATGTCTTTGGTATGATGCCTCACCCTGAGCGTGCTGCTAGTCAAAAATTGTTCAATACAGATGGACGACGCATGTTCGAAGGTTTGTTGCGCGAATCAGGCGTAACGATTTAATAATCAAGCCGCTCAACTGTCTATTTTTTTGTTCGCTGTGCATACCTAAATCTGGTAAACGCTTATAAATGCCCCAACTTTGAGGTATCAAATAAACGTTAAGATGCAATTAGAGTTAGGGATGTTCAGAACAACAAAGGGGTTTAAAACCAATCACAAAGCTACAGAGCTCGTATGTGAGCACTGTGAAGCTCCATTTTTAGCCAATCGCAAGAACGCAAGGTTTTGTAGTTCTAGCTGCAGATCCCAATTCTGGTTACATAAAAACAAAAAGAAAGTAATTACCCTGGCCGTACCTGCTGAAATGGATGACGATTACCTAGAGGAGGTGAAAGCCATGTTGCTCAATTATAAAAAAGGAGATACGCTTCACATCAGTCAACCTGAACTAGCAGTCAAGGAAGTTGAAGCTCCTAAAGCACCCGTTGCGTTGATGCGTAAAGAAACTATGGTGTTTGAAGACATTACCTCACTTCGAAACTACCTCCACACTGAAGGGTTTGAAGACTACAAGGTGCCTAAAATAGACAATGGTATCTATTACGATGAAGGCTTGTCGATTAAGAAAATTGAGGAAGGTTGGGAGACCCTAATTACAAAAAAGGTTCAATAACCTACTCAAACGTTAAGTCAACATCGGTAAGTGGGTGTGACTGACACGTCAGAACGTATCCCTCTTCAATCTCTGCATCACTTAAACCCTCTCGCTCGTCCATAGTGACTTTGCCGCTGTGTACCTTCGCTCGGCACGTTGTACAAACCCCAACAGTACACGAATAAGGTGGGTCTATCCCGGCGTCTTGTGCAGCTTCCAAGATGGTCTTGTTATCGTCTATTGTTACCTCATGGTGATCTCCAAACAATTCAATCTTGATGTGCTTGGTGCCCTCAGTAGCGACTATTCCGTCTTTCTCCTCAGAATCTGAGTCTTTTTTTACAGCTGTAAAGTATTCTAAATGGATGTTCTCTTTACGGGTTCCGGCATCCTGAAGAGTGGTCTCAACCATCTGCATCATACCGGTTGGTCCACAGATGTAATAGTGTGCTATGTTAAGATCAGGACCTACTTCCTGTTTGAGTAGTTGAATTACTTTCAGTGGGTTTAGCATTCCTGTTAGCCCGGTCCATTCGCTTCCGGCCTCATCGAGTATATGAACGACTTTAAATCTATCCGCAACATCTGTAGCCAGTTGGTCTATCTCTTTTCTGAAGATGATTGACTCTTCATTACGGTTGGCATATACCAAGGTAACTTTGCTGAGTGGCTCTTGTCCTAAGACTGTTTTTGCGATAGACATTAGTGGAGTGATACCACTTCCGCCACCGAATAACACATAATGTCCTTGTTTTCCCGCCTCAGGTTCAACACTAAAGTTACCCATTGGAGGCATGGCTTCAATCAAGTCCCCTTCCTTAAGCGACTGATTTAAGAATGTGCTCATTCTGCCATCGACAACTTGTTTCACTGCAACGGTAGGCATTGCGTCATCATAAGGACTTGTGCACACAGAATAAGATCTACGAACATCTTCGCCATTAATCATCTGATGAAGCGTTAGGTATTGTCCGGATTTGTACGTGAACATACCTTTGAGTGGTGGAGGTACAAGAAGTCGGATGCTTACGGCATCTGGTGTTTCTCTTGTAATTCGGTCTACCTTGAGTTTGTAAAATCCTGCTGGCATATTTATATCGTTTCTGCTCGTTCAATTAAGTCTTGTGCAACCATGTATTCAGCAATTTGCACAGTGTTGGTCGCTGCTCCTTTGCGAAGATTGTCTGCAACAATCCACATATTCAGTGCATTCGGGGCGCTATCATCTCTTCGTATACGCCCTACAAATACATCATCCTTGCCTTTTGCATATAGCGGCATAGGGTATTCGTTGTTGGCGTGTTCATTCTGAACAACCACTCCCGGCATTTGTTCGAGAACGGATATGATTTCATTTATTTCGAAGCCTGTGTTTAATTCGAGGTTGACGGATTCAGAGTGTCCACCGTCCACCGGAACACGCACGGCTGTGGCTGTGATGCCGATTGAGTCATCGCGCAATATCTTACGTGTTTCATTCACAATCTTCATTTCTTCCTTTGTGTATCCATTGTCTGTGAAGACATCACAATGCGGGAGGCAGTTTTTGTCGATGGTGTGCGGATAAGCTTTATCGCCTGGAGTACCGGCTCTTTCGCTATTCATCTGATCTACCGCTTTTTTCCCCGTACCCGATACAGATTGGTAAGTGCTTACAACCAATCGTTTAATGCCAAACTTCTCGTGAATGGGTTTTAAAGCCATAACAAGTTGAATTGTACTGCAATTTGGGTTGGCTACAATCCGACTTTTGGATGTTAATATATCAGCGTTGATTTCAGGCACCACCAGTGGTTTGTTTGGGTCCATTCTCCAAGCAGATGAATTGTCGATTACGTAGCAACCTATTTCGGCAAATTTTGGGGCCCATTCCAATGAAACAGATCCTCCAGCCGAAAAAAGTACAATGTCCGGTCTTAGCGCCAGTGCTTTGTCCAGAGTCACGCAACCGAATTTTTTGCCTCTAAGGCTCAGTTGTTTCCCTTCAGACTGTGCACTCGCCACTGGAATTAATTCAGTGATGTCCAGAGTGGAATTTTCGAGAACGGCCAACATTTCCGTTCCCACCATACCTGTTGCTCCAACTACAGCTATACGCATCGTGAAATTTTTTGCAAAGAAATTGAATTAATGCCAAATGGGGCAATTGTTCGAAAGAAGTTCAATCGGTTCTTAGACTTTAATCACTTCGGGCACTTTGTTCCAAGAGCAGGTCTTATTAACAGCAGTTGCAATCCTTTCGAAACTTGGTAGCATCTCGTCTAATTGGTTTAGAAACAAGGATTGCGGGCCATCTGATAACGCCACTTCAGGATTGTTGTGTACTTCAATCATCAAACCATCCGCTCCTGCAGCCAAAGAGGCCATGCTTGCCGCTTCGATTAGTTTACGATCACCGGTTGCTTGACTCGGGTCTGAGATGATTGGTAAGTGCGAAAGTTCTTTGGCGAGGGCTAGCCCAGCTAAATCCAATGTGTTCCGATTCGATGTGTCGAAAGTGCGAATTCCACGTTCACACAAAATGACTTCTTCGTTTCCTCCCAGCAGGATGTACTCTGCAGCAAGCAACCATTCTTCAATAGTTGCATCCATACCGCGTTTGAGTAGTATAGGCTTGTCTGTTTTACCAAGCTCCTTCAAGAAGTGATAATTCTTCATGTTTCGAGAGCCAATTTGAAGTATATCTGTGTGTGGATATACTTGATCAAGCAGACTTAAATCCATGACTTCCGTGATGATGCCCAAATTGTATTTGTTCGACACGTCACGCAACAACTCCAGTCCTTTTTCCTGTAATCCCTGGAAGTTGTATGGAGATGAACGAGGTTTATACGCACCACCTCGTAGGAAAGGGATGCCCAATTTACTGATGTGCTCAGCAATTTGGTGAATTTGTTCTTCGGACTCTACCGCACAAGGGCCGGCAATCATGAATATCTCATCGCCGCCAATACGATGGCCACGAACATCTATCACCGTGTCTTGAGACTTGTGCGCTCTGCTCGCTAGCTTGTATGAAGGGGAATCTTTCAACTCGAAACTTTCTGCAAATAAAACAAGAAGATTTGATTAAAGTTTGGTGTAGGTTACTTTAAGTTCAAGCCCTATATTGTCCGTGTTGAGAATGAGTCTGCTCGGTGTAATTGGGTTGTCAGATGGTACGATTACATAGAAACCTCGATTGCTATTTTCTCCGGATGATAAATAAGCGTCAAGGAGTGATTGTAAATGTCTATTGAATCTAAATGTATATGTCTTGCTGTCGCTATCGTAATCCCCACCATAATTGGTGTTGCCCACCCAGCCACTATTTGGTGGAACCAAAACATCAATCAAGTCCAGGATAAAAGAATTTGAGCTGTCTTCGGCGTCCGGTTGAAGCAATAGCAATCGTTCGGGCGCTGGGAAATTATCTGTTGCGCTTCCATCTTTAACCGTAAGGGTAAGCCGTGCTTCATTGATTGCAATGGCATTGCCATCTTCAACTAATTTGAATAAATCCGGAATTTCCAATCTCAGTTTGCTTCCACCCATCGCTTGGAGGTATGCTTGATTGAAGTGTGTTCCTCTGTTGTCGAATTGAGTTTGAATAGCCGCTGGTCGCGGATCAAACTGATACGTTGAGATGTTTTGCGACTCCGAATTCATGTCAAATTCTTTACGCAACCCACCGTTGTAGTACACAATCAGTTTTGAATTGTCAGACTCCTTTTCAATACCTACAATATTCCCTTCCCCGGAGCCTAAGCCAGTTGTGCGAGGGACTAGTGCGATACCATTTAAGAATTGTAAGAAAACCTCGTTACTTCCAAACTGACCGTTGGTAAAGAAGTCTTCGCCAAAACTATTATCTAATGGGATTCGAAGTGTATTGATCTGCCACTTTAGGTCGCCATCTTCTTCAAACCAAACTGTGTCTTCAGATCGTAGGTTGCCCGTCCATGTTCCAATCTGATCACCTAAGGCAGGTTGGTAGTTCGAGAAATATGCTTCTTCTCGTTCAATGATCTCATTCATTCGATAGAGATCAATACTTATGGATGAGCTTGGATTACCATAAGCGTTAACAGAACCATCTCGTTGCAGAGAGAGGACTACGGAATCGATTGTTGGAGAAGCTCCAAAGTCGACATTGATTTCCCTTAAAAGGATTTGGGTATACAGACTTGCTTTGCTAGCACCAAAATCCGGATCGTTAATAGCTCCGAGAATCTGTGTAGACAGCGAGTCTATCTTGAGTGAGTCTTCAGGTATGCTGTAAGCTCGCACTGTGAATGAATCTTCCACGATGCTTGCGTAAGCATCACCCTCCGGTAAAAAGTCTGTACCCACGACGTCATCGCCACGTTTACAAGACTGCATAAAAGGCAGTGAAAGAAAGAAGGCTGCCGTAAGGGCAGCCTTTATATTAGTTTTCCGAAAGTAAGGTGTCATAGAATTCCGTGTACTCTTCTGCGATGTTCTCCCCTCGATGTTCCAAGACAGGTTTAGAGTTCTCGTTTTGCAAGTGCTCTTGAACCTCAGGCGCGATAGAATCTTCGCACTTAACCACGGCATCAGCATGTGTGATAGCACCGATGTACATAGATGAGCAATCCGCATTTGCGAAAGGCTTCAATTCATTGTCTTCGATATAGTTTAATCCAGCTTTACGAGCAAAGTCGTCACCTAGAGACGCTTGGAACTCATTGCTGAATACACTGTATACTACTTTTGAATTCTCAAATACCGGTTCGTCTTTATAGATAGTCTTTAAGTAAAGTGGAATCAAACTGGTCATCCAACCCTGACAGTGAATAATGTCTGGATACCAACCCAGTTTTTTCACAGTCTCCAATGCTCCTTTACAGAAGAAAATAGTTCGCTCATCATTGTCTTCAAAGAACTCATTCTCGTCGTCTCCGTATACACTTTTGCGGTGGAAGTAATCCTCGTTGTCAAGGAAGTATACTTGCATCTTTGTGTTTGGAATTGACGCCACTTTAATAGTAAGTGGATTGTCGTTGTCGTCGATGGTAATGTTCATACCCGATAGACGAACAACTTCATGCAATCGATTACGACGTTCGTTAATTACTCCGAAACGTGGAACCAGAATGCGTACTTCATTGTCACTTTCTTGAACAGCTTGAGGTAGCATGCGGGCAATGTCCGACAAAGCGTTGCTTTCCAAAAAAGGACTCATTTCAGACGAAATGAAAAGGACTTTTTTTCTGTTGTTTTCCATAAATAAAAGGTGTTTTTACTATAATGCGACTGCAAAGATACCCCTGAAAATCGGCAAAACTGTCGGTTGTAACACTTGTAATTCTAGATATTTTTTACTATATGTTTATTCATAAATCCGCTGACTTACTGCACATTGAGTTGCAAAAACAACGTTCGCAAGGCAACAAAATCGGGTTTGTGCCAACAATGGGGGCTTTGCATGCCGGACATTGTTCCTTATTAGAACGGGCAAGAGCTGAAAATGATACAGTCGTTTGTAGCATTTTCGTCAATCCAACACAATTTGACGATAAGGCTGATTTGGATAAATATCCTTCAACCATAGATAGTGATATGGAAATGCTGCGCTCGGTGAATGTTGATTATCTCTATTACCCTGAAGTAGAAGATGTTTATCCGAATGGAGAAGCGAGCGATGATATTGACCTTGCAGGGTTGGATTTAATACATGAAGGTGCTTTAAGATCAGGACATTTTCAAGGTGTGGCACAGGTAGTGAAGCGATTCTTTGAAATTGTTCAACCCACTTCTGCCTACTTTGGTCAAAAGGATTTCCAGCAAACTGCGGTGATTGGTCAACTAATCAAGCTTTGTGAATTTGATACTAAAATGGTGGTATGCCCAATCGTTCGGGAGCCACATGGTTTGGCTATGTCAAGTAGAAATGAACGGTTAAGTCCGGTCGAACGCGACAAGGCATCATTTATTTATAAGTCATTATTAAAACTAAAAGAGCGTTGCTTTTTTAAAACTTTGTCTGAAGCCTTGACCACAACCATTAAATATTTGGAATCAATTGAGGATGCAAGCTTAGAATACCTCATTTGTGTAGATGGAAACACCTTGCAAGAGGTCAACGATTTGTCCGACTCGGATTATGTTGTTGCACTCACCGTTGTAAAGTATGGAGGCGTCCGGTTACTCGATAATATTATTTTGAAGAAACCTAAAGTGTAGAACTAGGGACAAACGTGTGATTGATCCCAATCTGAAGTTGATGCTTGGACCAGCGATTGTTGCTGTGCTGCATAGCCCCAACTTGAAGCTTTGTTTGTTTCGTAAAGGCATAGCCAAGTGCTCCATACAGTCGGTTTTGGTCGAAGAAACTCGCTTTGCTATTCGTTCCGAAAACTCGCTCATTCAAGAATATCTCGTTGTAGAAACTTAAGAAAATGGTTTTGGCCTGCATTTCTTGACTCGAAATTGGAACGGCTACGAATATGGCTTGTCTGTATCTGGTGCTGAAGTCTCTATTCTGCACAAATCGATACTCATGACGAAGCCTGTGTTTTACGATAAATCTTTTTCCAGCTTTTTGTGGGAGAAGAGCTTCTATATAATATCGATTTTCATTGAAACGATTTTTTGCACTCCCATAAGACTCCGTTTGAATATTGGCATATCCTGCCGTGTATATGTCCTTTCTGCCTTTGGGTTGGTAGAAACATCCCATCCGTGCCATAGTCTGCTCGAGGTCGCTGCCAATTTCCCACAAGCGCAACTGAAAATCACCTTGTAGTCCAAATGCTTTTTCGGGCGACTTAAGTTTCCATACCAACAGATACCAAGCGCCACTCTCTGTTTTGGTCTGTTGAGCATTGGTGAGGAGACTCGAACACAAAACAGTTATTAAAAGGAGTGATAACTTCAATTTCATTTGGGCGGCAAAGTTAACGGCAGTTCATACTTGCCCAAATGATATTGCTCAGGTGCTGTATATGGACCTAGGATAATTTGATATCCGACACGAGTCTTGTTGAAGTTCTTTCAGTGCATCCTTTGCAATCCATCGTGCAGACTTAGAATCAGAAAGGATTAATTCTTCGGCCACCAGAATCGCTTCGTTACGCAAGTCGGGATTTCTCTTACCGATACTGCGTAACGCCCAGTTAACTGCTTTCTTAACAAAATTGCGATTGTCTGTTGCGGCTTCAATAATCAACGGGAAGTAGAGGATGAAACGTTCGTTTAGCGATTTTTTGTTTGCAGAGCACAAGCCGGCAATTGTTGCATAAGACGTTCTTCGGGAAAATTCTCCTTTAGCATTTGCGTATTCCTGAATAATATCATCTGCGAAAGGACCAGGTGCAAAAACCTTCATGGAAAAGCTGTCGGTAATTTCCCACGTATCAAATCGCGCGATAAGTGGCTTGATTACGTCTTTTGGTAACTCAGTGGGCTTAATCAATTTGCTCGCTAATAGCAAACCATCATACTGGTCGTGTTCAATCAACTCGATACCCAATTCTGTATTCTTGCCAATTTGTTTGGCAATCTGATTGATATCACGTTGGAATACACCCCAACTACCCGCAGCAACAACGCCAAATTTTTGTGCTTTTTCAAGGCCAATATCAGGGTTGGAATAAGTCCTAAGTAATTCTAAGCAATCATTAACGGTCATTCGAAGTCTTGTTTGGTTCTTCATCATCCCAGCTAAATGGTAAAATCCAATTGCTGTGTTTAAAACGATGCCATTTGGTATGAGCTAAATCAACATTGGGGTCAATGAGCAGCTGCATTGGTCTTCGGTTCAGGCTCACATACGCTTTAACATAAACACGTATATCGTCCCCGTATATCTTTTTCAAGAATTGAGCATACTGCCAAATCATATCGGGTTGAGAACACATGGTGTTCAATTGTTTTTTTGTGATGTGATCTAGCGGATTGTGGTATATCAACTTGTTGTTTTTATCAGAGATTGTGAAGTGAATGCGGCCAGACTTGTACCGTAGCATCATCCGCCAACTCAAGCGGTGACCTTCTTCCGTCCAAAAAACGGTACCTGGGTAAATATGGTGCCTGAGCGGAAGCACGACCTGAATGGCAATAAACAGGTAGAGTGCTATAAGTTTCAGTTGTGGATGATGAAAAGATAATGCCGGAAGTGAGGAGTCATTTGGATGACGTTTAAATCGCTTTCGGAGTAATTCTGGCGGGAAGAAAAGAACCGATGCACCAATCATCATGTATGGAAAGGTCCCAATTTCAAGCGTGATGGAATTGTATAGGTGGAAACCGATGGATATTACTAAAGCGAAGTTCCTAGTTCGCTTCCAAAGCAAAGCCGGGATAACCAATAGGTCGTAGAAAATCCCTCCCCAAGCCAGGATTAGCGGGGCGTATTCTGCTCGATAAAGCCATCCGATGAAAGGTCGTGTCTCTTTCCCTTCGACTAGCAAAGAGGTGAACCTGCCGGATATCCAATCTGGGTAAAACTTAGCTACACTCGCGTAGGTATAGACGATCAGAAATAAAATGAGGTATTGCCATCGAAATAAATTGGGGATGGTACTTTTTGCCTTACGACGTGCATCTAAGGAAAGTTGTACATGAGCAGGTGTGAAACAAAACATGCCACTCAATAAAAACATGAGGTAATGATGGTTGTTGTAGCTGGTTTTGTGCATTAAATACAAGCCTGCCCAACCAATAGCAAACAAGGGCATTACGTAGCGATACTTCCAACCTATTGTAATGAATACAGCTAGGCAGCCCATCGCTATAAAGTAGAAATACATCCCGTTTCCGGGTAACGGCTGAAGCCACTCCAAACCAATGAAGTTGAAGGTTAGTGAAGGAGGGTCGATGAAGACCATTTTTGTCCGTCCGATAAGAACAGCACCAAAACATTCAAACACCATGACTAATCCAAAAACGATACGCCAGAGTGCAACTTGAATTGGGTCGATTGGTTTTAGGAGCCAGGTCTTAATCACGGGAATCAAAGATATCCTTTCGTAGATATATTTGTTTGATGGAGTCATTAATCAACGATAAAGAAATTGCAGTTTTTGATGGACAAGGTTTCGACTTGGGAAATCATCAAACATCATACACAGCTGGATTGGATAAAGAGACTGGGAAAACCAAACTAAAGCGTGACAAAAAGCGCTTGCACGAGCTCCAACGAATGATGTATGCCAACGACAGCCAAAGCGTGTTACTTATCTTTCAAGCCATGGACGCTGCGGGGAAGGATAGCACTATTCGAAAGGTATTTGCTGGAATGTTCCCACAGGCGTGCAAAGTGCATAGCTTTAAATCGCCAACGAAACACGAGTTGGATCACGATTACCTATGGCGGTCTTCTCTGGTGTTGCCTGAACGCGGTTGTGTGAGTATTTTTAATAGGTCTTATTACGAAGAAGTGCTCGTAACGCGTGTTCATCCCGAATATATATTGGGTCAGCGCATACCTGGAATTGATGGTTTAGAGGACATTTCTGATTCATTCTGGCAGAAAAGGTTTAAATCTATTCGAGACCATGAAGAACACTTGGCGGAGAACGGAACCATTATCCTTAAATTTTTCCTTAATGTGAGCAAGGAAGAGCAAAAAGCGCGCTTCTTAAGTCGCATTACAGAGCAAAACAAGAATTGGAAATTTAATATTAGTGACTTGCGGGAACGCGCGCGTTGGGACGACTATATGCATGCGTATCAGGAGGCGATATCAGCCACAGCAGCGCAACATGCACCTTGGTTTATCATTCCGGCAGACAACAAATGGTTTATGCAATCGGCGGTGTGCGACATAATAATTGGAGCACTTGAAAAACTTGACCTGAAGTATCCTGAGGTGAGTGCTGAAGATCAAGCTAATTTGAGACTCGGATACGATCAATTGATGACGGAGTAACTTGTTGCGTGACTGTAAGTTTTTTGTAATTTAGTAGGCCTTATTCCCAATTCAAACAACGAATTACAACAATGAAGAAACCTTTGCTTATTACTTTACTTCTAGTGAGCGGACATGTAATGGGCTATGCTCAATGTATAGATTCTTTTCCGTACGTATTTGATTTCGAGACGTTTACAACACTGCAAACGACCGAGAGTTGTGACGCTACCACGGTTGGCGCGTCTGGTTCAGGCTGGACTCAGGATGCGAATGATGATGGGGACTGGCGAGCAGATACCGCCGGTACAGTGTCAATCGGAACAGGTCCCGGGAGTACAGATACCACCAATGGGATAGGAAATGCAAAAGACTATTTACCGGGTACAAATACTGGTATTTACCTATACACTGAAGCAACTGTCGCAAATAATGCGTGCGCTGGCAGTGAGATAAACTTACTAAGCCCTTGTTTCGATTTTTCAGATACGAATTACTATCGCTTGAAGTTTGCATACCACATGCATGGTGCAGGAATGGGTTCACTACATGTGGATGTTTACAGTGGCGGTAAATGGATTGAAGATGAATGGGTGCTAAATGGGGACCAAGGAGAGGGTTGGAAAATTGCAACCGTAGGTCTAGGAAACTACAATGACTCCAATGTGCAAGTGCGCATACGGGCTATTATGGGGGTTAACTTCATGTCTGATGTTGCAATAGATGCCGTAACGGTTGAAACGTATTCTCCAAGTATTTATGATGGTCAAATTTTAAGCTCTGGTTGGGCTTCGGATGGTGGCTATGTTATGCAACCAAAAGGGCATAGAGATACAGTTCGATTGTCGGCTATAATCAAAAACGATGGAATAAAAGAAATTACAGGAGTGCGCTTGAAAACAGGCTTAAGTACGAGCTTAGATTCTGTATCGTTGGGCACCATGAGTCCAGGACAACGCGACACGCTGACAACCTACCACAAACGTGTGTTAGGGGACAACGATACGCTTGTTTCGTTGGAGCTTGTTCAAAACGAGGCAGACGCAAATAACTCAGATAACAATGCCAGTATGATGTTATACCCAACGGACACGATATATAGTCGTGACGACGGCACAGCCGTTGGCGGTGTTGGTAATAACAATGGTGGTATTCAAATGGGAAGCATCTATGAATTGTTTACACAGGACACACTCACTTCGGTTTCCATGTATTTGAACGGAGGAACTCCGGGGGATTCGTTCAAATTGCATTTGTATACGGTCACCAATAATTTGCCGGATCGACTGGTAACAACATCCGAAACATACTACATATCAGGTACAGCTGGCTGGTATCACCTCAGTTTTGATTGCGACGAGATCTTGAGTAAGGGGAAACACTTTATTGCAGTAGAACAACTCACGGGAAATAACCTCAACCTAGGCTACGATACAAAATACTACACTCAGGGAGCCGGTCTTTACAGCGTTGGGGGGAACTGGACAGACTTTAGTGTTTCAAATCTGTTTGTTTCACTAATGCTTCGGATGAATTTAGGTACTCCTAAAGTGCCCGATGTTAAAGTATCACTGGACGACTCGATCTGTTACAATCAAGAATATGTTGTAACCGCTGAAGGTGCGTCAACTTTCCGATGGGAACCTTTCGGGACGGTTCAAGCCAAGGTAGGTAAAACGGTATCTGTAAAGGCTGTTAAAGACTTTCAACTTAAGGTGACCGGTGAAGACCAGTGTGGAAACAAGGACGTACTCGTGAAGGACATTACTGTAAAATCATTGCCATCGCTCGAGGTGATAGATGATACCACAGTATGCCAATACCAGAGCGTTTTGTTGCAGGCATTTACAGGTTCGAATTACAAATGGATAGGTGGTCCATCGAACATGAATTATGGGGTGAACCCGGCTAAAACCACCTCCTATAAAGTACAGGCGGATTCCTCAAATGGTTGCTCTAGCGAGAAACAAATTACCGTAACTGTTAGCATTCCTCAAGCAAAAGCAAACAACGATACGATTTTATGCGAGCGGCAATTGTTGCCACTCGTGGCAAACGGAGGAACTACTTACCAGTGGACGGGTGGTCCAGCTAGCTCAACTTACAATGTATATCCAACCACAAATAGTACATACATCGTAAAAGTGACAGATACGTATAACTGTTCGGCCTATGATACGGTTAATGTACAAGTGACTATGGGACCAAGCTTGAGCACGTCCAACGATACGTCGGTTTGTTTTGGTAATCGAGTATTGATGAGTGCAAGTGGTGCAGATGCATACGAGTGGGAAGGAGGGCCTAACACGGCCACGTACAATGCACTCCCGATTAGCACCAAAGCGTTTATAGTAAAAGGAACCGACAATAACACGGGCTGTTTCATTATAGATAGTGTAGTTGTTACAGTTGTTCGATATCCGTCAGTGTCTGTTCAGGAAGATACTGCAATTTGCGAAGGTGAATCGCTTACTCTTACGGCAAATACATCAGATCAAGTAGCCTACGATTGGTCTTCGGGCCAAGACACAAAAGATATTACAGTGTCACCTAAGGAAACGACAACGTATAAGGTTGTAGTCTCAAATACTACGGGTTGTTCAGGCGAGGATTCGGTTACTGTAACTGTCGACCCTTTACCAACAATAGATTTTAGCGTTTCTCAGAATCATAAGATAATTACCATCAGTAACTCAAGTATGCACGTAGAGAATCACGAATGGATTTGGGGTGATGGAGACACGACAACGAGTGCGAGTCCGGTTCATCGTTATAACGTTCATGGTGATTACACAGTGACTTACTCTGTGAGTAACAAGTGTGGAACGAAAGATACGAGTTTCGATGTCAACGTAGAGAACATATCGGTTGAGGATATTCTCAAATCTGTTGTTAAAGCATACCCTATACCGGTAGCGGATGTGTTGAACATAGAAGCCGTAGATGAAGCAGGAATAACTGAACTTACGCTAACAAACTCGATTGGGCAGATTGTTTATCAATCCGAGGATGCGCTGACCGTAAGCCAAATAGACATGAGTTCTATGGTTTCCGGGTATTATTCCCTTCACATTGTAACCGATTCGGGACAATATCAATTACCAATCATTAAGAAGTAAATAGATTAGAGTATTCTATATCGAATACTCTTTTTAATCAAACTTTCAGAAATAATTGAAAATTAAATATTCATTTGTATATTTGTCCTGTGAAACTAGAAGAAGCACAAGATAAGTTCATACAAGGTTGGGGTCAGCTCGGGGCGAGTTGGGGGATTAACCGCACAATGGCGCAGATTCAAGCTGTGTTGCTCGTCTCACCCGAAGCACTTTGTACAGATGATATTATGGAGCGTCTTCAGATTTCCAGAGGGAATGCAAACATGAATATCCGAGAGCTAATTGCTTGGGGTGTGGTTTATAAAAGCTTCAAACCGGGGGATCGAAAGGAATATTACTACGCGGAGAAAGATATGTGGGATCTGGCAAAAAAAGTTGTGCGTGAACGAAAGAAACGAGAACTCGAACCATTGAACAGAATTTTAGGTGAACTGAAAACGGTTGAGGGAAATTCTAACGAAGTAAAAGAATTTAAGAAAGTCGTGAAATCTGCAGATGCTATGGCTAAACGGGCGGACAGCATGCTGGAACTGGTTGGCAAACTAGACGAGAACATCTTTTTTAAATGGATGACAAAAGGAAAGTAAAAATTTTTGAAATAAACTTTCAATAAAAATTGAAAATACAATAACAATGAGCTGGAATGAAATAGCATACATGGTTTACCTACCCATCTCAATCTACGTGACCGTTGTGGTGGGATACAGGTTCCACAAGCATGGCTTGCATCTCATTTCGGATTTATTCGCACCAAATGTTATGCTCGCAAAAACAACCAACAACTTACTTTTGGTTGGCTACTATTTGGTGAACATGGGTTGGATTACGTTATCCATTAACCTATGGGGAAGTATCGAAACCGCAGCGATGACGTTTTTGATCGTAACGAGATCACTCAGTATGATTTTTATTGTGCTTGCAGTGCTGCACTACAACAATATTTTCTGGTTGTATTATTTCTCAACTAGGCAACATCTTTTAAAATTTTTAACCTCTAAACACTAAAGTTATGGACAATTACATCGTAAAAGCGTATCTCGTATACCTACCGATTGCCCTCATCTTAACACTAATTGTTGCACGAATCTTTTTCCGCAACAGCAAGATTTTTATGTCTGACATCTTTCGCGGAAGAATGGAAATCGCAAACAGTACCAACAAGCTTTTCGAACTGGGTTTCTACCTATTAAACTTGGGGTTTGCGCTTTTCATCATGCAAGTAACCGGCGTGTACGACATCACACGACAACAGTTCTTCGAAATTCTCAGTAAGAAAGTCGGGACGTTGACGGTCTTCTTGGGAGTTATGGTTTTCTTTAACCTGTACATGCTATTTCGTGGCAAGAAAAAAACATCTGAGAACGAACGACTGCGCAAACGTGCCGAGCAATTAGCGCAACAGCGATTAACAAACCAATAAAACAACAGCTATGAACTATATAATTCAAATCATCTGGATATGTGCCTATGCGATTTTAGGTGCGGTAACCTTACTGAACAACGAGTTTATGATTTGGTTGATGTTCCTGTCATTCTTCCTTGGGCTAAACCATGTTGTCGTTAGTCTGGTCGATGTTGTCGTGAATCGCGCTGAGGCAAATTTTAAGTATCATCTCATCGGTTCAATAGCCTACTTAGCAGTGTTGTTAATTGGATACGTCATGGAAGAAAAGTACAGGATACATATCCCTGAAGGTGGAATTATCGGGGACTTAATTCCTGTTCTTGGTATTGGAATTCCGATTGTCCTGGCTATCTATTTCTGGTATTTGTCACTAAAAGATGGATACCCTTATGCAAAGCGGTACCACGACGTGTTTGAGCTATAAAGCTCTCCTCATCATAACCTCCTGACTTCAAATTCAGGAGGTTTTTTTTGTGCCAGCTATAAACTACACAAGATTTTTATTGATATCAACATGCAGCTTGGTGAGGCAAACCTTGTGATACAAAAGCAGAACACAGACTTAAGCAAAGCAAATGACGCGAAGGACCAGCTTCTTGAAATACTGGGTCATGACCTGAAAGCACCTTTCTTTCATCTATCCGCATTGATGACCTTGATTGACGAATCAACTGATCCTCAAAAAAAGGAGGAGTATCGCGCACTGATGAAACAGGCAATTACTGACGGGGATGAGTTGGTTGCGAGCTTGCTGGATTGGGTAGATGTGCAAAGTGACTACATGAAGTTTGAACTCTCGGCATATGATATGCGCGCCATATTAGAGGAAGCGATATCTGGAGTTGAAAGTGCCGCCGCTCTTAAAAACATCACAATCAACGAAGAATTTAACTGTGAGCCCCTTGTAAAAATGGATGCCAAACTAATGGAGACCATTGTTCGAAATTTGCTTAATAATGCCATAAAGTTCTCGCATAACGGAAGTGAGGTTTTTGTGCGAATGACATGCGACAAGAAAAATGTTGTGGTGGAAGTCCAGGACTTTGGTGTGGGTATTGAACCTGAGCGCATAGAGGAATTGTTTAAAGTTGGGAAGATAAGACCGTCCATGGGTACCAATAACGAGACCGGTAGTGGTTTCGGGCTAAACATCGTAAACAAACTGGTTGCCAAGCTAAAAGGTAAACTCGATATCAATAGTGAGGTTGGAAAGGGAACGATAATTCGTTTAACTTTCGCCCAAACTAGTTGATTCAATGCTAAAGGATTTCTGGGCAAAGTATCGTAAAAATACATTGGCAGTAATAGGCTTGCTGTTTATCGTGCTTTGCACGGTAATTGCCATTCTTGGTTATTGGGTAACACCGGATTCCTCATATGCCTGTAATACACAGCATGTGGAGATGGGGCGGAAACCCCCGGGTTATGTTGCCACAATAGTTCAGGAATCATCAGATCGTGAGTCAGTTTTCAAGACATTGCTCCATGGTCACGCTGCAACTCAAGAGTTATTTCTTTATGGTTCAGATGGAGATACAGCATATTCAAATCTAGTTCACAATCAAACCAACGCCACTTTAGATACCAAACGCTTCGTTCTGGGCTCTGATATTTTCGGGAGGGATGTTTTGAGTAGGGTCTTGCTTGGAACTCGAGTCTCTTTATCCGTAGGGTTTATTTCAGTAATAATCTCATTGGTGTTGGGTGTATCCTTGGGTTTGGCAGCCGGATACTACAAAGGTCGCGTAGACAATGTGGTGATGTGGTTAATCAATGTCATCTGGTCGTTACCAACACTATTGTTGGTTGTTGCGATCACCTTTGCTATGGGAAAGGGATTCTGGCAAATCTTTGTCGCAGTTGGTCTTACGATGTGGGTCGAACTTGCTCGTGTGGTTCGTGGTCAAGTATTCTCATTGCGCGAAATGGAATATGTACAAGCTGCAAAAATGCTTGGGTTTTCAAACATCCGAATCATGTTCAAGCATATTCTCCCGAATTGTATAGGGCCGATTGTAGTAATCTGCGCCGCAAATTTTGCGAGTGCAATTCTACTCGAGGCAGGACTCAGTTTCCTTGGATTGGGCGTACAACCACCTTTCCCAAGTTGGGGGCAAATGTT
>Ga0181574_10001430_pt1 | contig 22298 bp, 20 predicted proteins | sample 101ome_24_FD_145600 | JGI IMG/M metagenome (GOLD analysis project Ga0181574, IMG submission 145600) | Coastal salt marsh microbial communities from the Groves Creek Marsh, Skidaway Island, Georgia - 101410AT metaG (spades assembly) | ecosystem: Environmental > Aquatic > Marine > Intertidal zone... | reverse complement strand
CCCCCAGAACGACGTCCTTCAGGGCGCCGAGAAGGCGCTGTGGCCTGAGCTCGTTCTGCAGCCTCACGCTGGGCAGCAGCGAGTTTTTCTCGCTCCTCTTCCTCTGCTCGCTTGAGCTCAAGAAGTTCTCGTTCCTCAGGTGATAATTCAGGTTCGGGAGGTGGAGCTGGCTCGGGCACCTCTACCTGCGTTGGCTCCTGAACTACACCACTATCGGCAGCTGTGGCCATGACGGCCTCTGCTTCATCTGCTTCATCTGCTTCAGGCTCAGATTGCTCGACAGCAACTGGCTTTGGCGCAGGACGTGGGCGAGGTGGCGGTGCAGGGGGAGCGACAGGACGAGACGCACCCGATTGCAAAGCTTGCAGCGCTTTGAGACGCGCTGCCTTTTCCGTTTCACTCAGGCCACCGGCAGCTTCCTGGTTGCCGCTATCTCTCGAAGGTGCGCGCGTCTTTTTTACCTCTACCGTAACGGTTTTGGTTCGGCCACGCGTAAATTTCTGCTGCACCTGCCCAGCATCTACGGTCTTTTTGAGACCTAGAGTACCTTTTGGCTGCAGGCGAAGTTTGCCTGGTTTACGTTCGACAGTTTCATCTTCGCTCATATTTTTGAGCCCTCGCCCTTCGGGGTCGTCGCGGCACCGTCGTCTATCGGTACGGAAAGGCCGCGGCGCCGCGCCGCCTCCCGCAATAACATGTCGGAGAATTTACCTCGCGTCACGAGTGCATTCACAACCTGGTCACGCCCAAAAGCCCGTCCCAAATTGCTCGCCGACAAAATATCTATCACTGGCACACCTCTAGCTAACCGCTCGAGCCTTATACGCGATGCTGGTGCAGCATCAGAAGCCACAACAACTGCTCCTATAACACGGTTACGAGCAAACTCACGAGCCTGCTCCCAGCCAATGCCAACCTGACCAGCTCCACGCGCCATCCCAAGCAGCCCTAAGATACGGTCGTCCAAAAGGCAAATCGTATCGTCCAGCAAACTTGATGGAATGTTGATATCAGCTTTAAAGCCAGCCTTAAAGCGTCCAGCAACAGCTTTGCAAAAAATTGTATGATCTGGCGTTACCCATACACCCCGTCCCGGAAGACGTTCAGCCATATCTGGAGTAACTCGACCTTCTGGGTCGAGCACATATCGAAGAAGTTCTGCACGTGGGCGCTTGGAACGCGTGACAACGCAACGACGCAATCCATCGTCTCGAGTCGGCCGATGGGCTAGTCCATCGCCAATGATGTTTTCAACCGCTTCAGCCATTTCGGCTCCGCATCCCCAATCCGAATTGGCCGGCTCACGCCGGCTCATCCTTATTCTCAGAAGCTTCACCTTCTGAGTCGTCAAACCACTCGGCCCGCAGAGCCATGATCAAGCCATCCGCTTCTTCTGCAGAGAATGGGCTTCCCTCGATACCCGTCTGGAGGGCCTCTGCGTCCAAAGTAGCAATGTCATCCACCGTTGCCACTGCTACGTTAGGGTTAGTCATATAACGGAACTCATCGCTGGCGAGGTCTGCCAAATCATCAAGACAGAGGACCCCACATTCACCAAGTCTTACTAGCTGAGAAAGCTCTAATCCTTCGATTTGATCCATATCGTCGGAAATACCCAGTTCGGCTCTGCTCTTTTCCAACCGCTCTTGCTCGGTTTTAACAAACTCTTCGGCGCGGCTTCGCAATTCCTCGGCAATATCACCATCAAAACCTTCAATTGCCTGAAGCTCTTCGATCGGAACGTAAGCGACCTCTTCGATGGTAGTGAATCCCTCAACCACCAGAAGATTTGCAATCATCTCATCCACGTCCAAAGCTTCGATGAAGGTCTTGGAGCGCAGCCGCGCTTCCTCTTGCCTGCGCGCTGACTCTTCTTCCTCAGTCAAGATGTCGATCGACCAGCCACTCAGCTGGCTCGCGAGACGCACATTTTGGCCTCTACGCCCAATAGCGAGGGACAATTGGTCGTCAGGCACAACAACGTCTATTCGACCCGCATCTTCATCGATAACGATCTTCGCGACCTCAGCAGGGGCCAGGGCGTTGACAACAAAAGTGGCAGGCTCCTCTGACCAAGGAATGATATCGATACGCTCTCCCTGAAGCTCAGCAACAACCGCCTGCACCCGGCTACCCCGCATTCCAACGCACGCTCCAACAGGATCGATGGAAGCATCATTACTAATAACACCTATCTTCGCCCGACTTCCTGGATCCCGGGCCGCAGCGCGTATTTCAATGATTCCATCATAAATTTCTGGAACCTCTTGAGCGAATAGCGATACTAAAAATTCTGGACGGGTCCGAGATAAAAAGATCTGCGGGCCACGGGTCTCTTCGCGCACGTCATAAATTATCGCACGCACCCGGTCGTTTCGGCGAAAATGTTCACGCGGCAACAATTCATCTCGACGAATAATAGCCTCAGCCCGCCCCAAATCGACAATAACGTTTCCGAATTCAAGTCTTTTGACGACACCATTAACAACTTCACCAACACGACCCGAATATTCCGCATACTGCACTGCTCGTTCGGCTTCACGAACACGCTGGACTATAACCTGCTTTGCTGTTTGGGCAGAGACGCGGCCAAAATCAATCGGTGGCAACTCATCAATCAAAACATCACCGACAACTGCCCCAGCCTTAAAGCGCTGAGCGGCTTTTACTGGAATCTGAGCAAACTCGTTATCGATTTCCGCGTCGTCGGCTACGACCTCTCTGTAGCGAGCCAGGGTAACTTCCCCCGTCTTCCGATCTACCTCTGCCCGGATATCATGCTCCATCCCGTACTTGGTGCGACCAGCTTTTTGAATAGCCTGCTCCATCGCATCGAAAACTTCTTCTCGATTGATACCTTTTTCACGTGCCGCCATGTCGGCAACTTGCAACAATTCCCCACCAAACAAATGAGCCATGTCGTTTTAACCTTTGTCGCTATTCGCCGCCGCAGCCGCAGACTTCTTTGCATGGTCAGCTAGAAGTGCGTCCGTCAACAACAATTTTGCCCTTCGAACGTAAGAAAACGGCAAATGAAATTGCTCGGTTCCCTCACCAATTACAATATGTCCGTCAGCATCTAAACCACCGAGCTTTCCTTTGAACCGGCGTTGACCCTGCTGAGGTTCGGAAAGCTCAATCCGCGCATCGAATCCACTAAACTTCTCAAAATCCTCTAACCGCACTAAAGGACGATCTACCCCAGGTGACGAAACTTCCAGGGTGTAAGCTCCACCAACTGGATCTGCCACATCAAGAACGGCTGAGATTGCCCTACTCAAGTTGGCGCAGTGCTCCACCGTCATTGCCCCACCCTCAGAAGGTTCCGCCATTACCTGCAGCACAGGTCGGACCGTGCCTGTCATCTGGACACGCACCAATCGAAAACCCATATCTTCAACTGTGGGTTCAATAGCAGATGTTATACGGCAATTCGCAACCATGCACTTCCCAACTAAAAAACAGACCCGGATAACAAAAACGGCGGGCTCAAGGGCCCACCGCCATCCAAAACCGATGTCGATTTGCTTGTCGTAAAGACACTCCGCTGTGATATATACACAAGAACCACACCTGGCAAGCAAATCTGCCTCTGTTGAACCACGATACAGCGATAACTTTGAATGAGCCTATCGAAGTCAGTCAGCATCGCCGAATTAAATGCTCGTTCCCGAGATATATTTCGGACAATTGTAGATGCTTTTTTAGAACAGGGTGAACCAGTCGGCTCGCGCACTATCTCGCGCCGTCTCGAAACTCAGCTTTCGCCTGCGACTATCCGAAACGTCATGGCCGACCTGCAGGAATTAGGACTTCTGCACGCTCCTCATAACTCAGCAGGCCGATTACCCACTGACGCTGGCTTGAGATTGTTTGTCGACGGCTTAATGCAAGTTGGAGATATAAGCGAACAGGAAAGATCAGAGATCGAAGGTCACATTGGTGGGTCTGGCTTGACTATGAATCAAGCTCTAGAGCAAGCCAGCACCGCACTTGCAGGTCTATCTAGTCATGTCGGTCTAGTACTTGCTCCTAAAACAAATTCTGCTGTCACACATCTCGAATTTGTACCATTAGGCGATGGTCGCGCCTTGGTGGTTATGGTTGATGCCACAGGACAAGTTGAGAATAGAGTTATCGATCTCCCAATGGGTTTACCAGCATCCGCTCTGACGGAAGCATCTAATTATCTGCGTGCTAGATTAGCTGGAAAAACTTTAGACCACGCCCGTAAAGACATCATCCAAGAACTAGCCGACCATAGGGCTCAACTTGATGAATTGACTAGCAGCGTTATCGAAGGCGGACTGGCCGTTTGGTCTGGAGGAGAAAAGGGCTCCCTTATTGTTAAAGGACAAGCCAGGCTTCTTGATGATGTTGCCGCGGTACAAGATCTTGATAGGATTCGGGGCCTTTTCGATGCATTAGAACGCAAGGAAACCATGCTTCGTCTGATGGATGCAGCAGACGATGGAGATGGCGTGCAGATATTTATCGGGGCAGAGAATGCTTTATTCAATCACTCTGGTTGGTCCATGGTACTGGCCCCTTATGGGGGCCCCAATGCAAAAGTTCTTGGTGCAATTGGCGTTGTAGGACCAACAAGATTGAATTATGCCCGTATAATTCCCATGGTGGATTACACTGCCCGTGTTATTGGGCGCATGTTGAACGGAAAATCGGAGCAAGGAAGTTGAGTGAAGCCGGCAAATCCGGAAATACACAGGAGCCCGAAGAGGTAGAGGAAACAGTTGAAGCTGAAGCCGAAACTGAAGCCCCCGCACCAGATGCCCAGGCTGCAGCAATTGCATTAGCTGAGCGCGTAAACGAGCTTGAGAACGAACTCAGTGAAGCAAGAGATGAGAGACTTCGAGCACTGGCTGAGGCTGAAAATGCACGACGAAGAGCGCAGAAAGACCGTGAAGAGGCGAATCGTTACGGTGCATCTGGTCTAGCTCGTGATGTTGTCAGCGTAGCCGACAATCTTGCTCGTGCTCTCGCAGCGATGCCCACAGACACAGAATCTGAAGCGGTAAAGAATTTAGCTTCTGGTGTCGAAATGGTGGAAAAAGAGCTAGCTCAAGCCTTATCTAAACATGGCGTTAAGGCTGTTGGTGAGATCGGGGATCATTTCGATCCAAATACCTGCCAAGCCGTTTTTGAAATGGAATCAGCAGATATTCCTGCAGGCCACATCGCTCAGGTGATGCAAAAAGGTTATATGCTTCATGACCGTTTAATCAGACCGGCCATGGTAGGCGTGGCAAAATCGATCAGTGAAGCTTCAGAGCCCACAGAAAAAGAGGGCGATGCTCAAAACGAAAGCAACGACTAGTCGTTAAGGATCAATCATGGCTCTGAACAGCCAGCGTTCGCGCCTGTTACGGCTGGCGTGGCCAATAATGATCTCTAACGTCACCGTGCCTTTAGTGGGGGCTACAGATGTCTTTGTGCTAGGGCATCAGCCTAATCCAGCACTTCTTGCTGGATTAGGCCTTGGAACGGCGGCATTTAGTTTATCCCTGTTTTCCTTCAATTTTCTGCGAATGGGCACAACAGGCCCCACGTCGCAGGCCGTAGGTGCCGGTAATATGCTGGAGGCGCGCGCGATATTGTATCGCGCAACAGTTCTCGCTGTTTTGGTTGGTATCCTGCTGATTTTGATGCGCCCGCTGATTATTCAAGCGATGAATTTTGCTGCTCCGGCAGAGCCAACAGTGGAGCAAGCAGCGGCAACCTATCTTCAAATACGCCTTATCGGCGCGCCTATGGCCCTAATCGAGATGGTTCTAGTAGGTTGGCTTTGGGCACTGCAGGATACTCGAAGCGCCTTATACATCCAGCTAATGACAAATTTGGTGAATATCGCCCTGGATATTTGGTTTGTTCTCGGCCTGAATTGGGGCGTTGAAGGAGCAGCGATCGCGAGTGTTTTTGCCCATTTCTGTGGCGCATCTTTGGGGTGTTTGATCATCTGGCAAAGGCTCGGCGTTGATCGCTGGAAAGTATCACCTGGTATATTTGCTTGGGACCGTGTTCGCGGAATGCTTCTTGTCAACAGAGATATCTTCATTCGCACAGTCTGTGTCGTTCTTGGACTTTTGTTATTTCGTTTGGAAGCCAATAGATTTGGTGCGGTCGCCGCAGCGAGCATAGAGCCCCTTTATCAGTTTTTGACAGTAACAGCCTATGCCCTGGATGGGGTTAGCCACGCTGTAGAACCCATGACTGGGGATGCTATCGGCCGCAAAGACCGCGGTGCACTTCGTGAGGCCGCTATTGCTGCTCTTCAAGCGGGTGGAATTCTAGCGTTTGTCATGTCGTTAGCACTGTTCATCTTAGGCCCAGAAATTATCTCATTTTTTACTATCATTCCCGAAGTAGTAGCTCTTGCTCAAGACTACTATCACTATGCCGCCATCCTCCCATTCATAGCGGTCTGGTGCTATCTTTTTGATGGAATGTTTTTAGGTGCTGCTCTGACAGCTGTTTGCAGAAATGCAATGCTTCAAACTATGGCAGTCTATCTTGTCTGTTTATTTACCTTACCCCGCTGGCTTGGATTAGATGGTCTCTGGATCGCTGTTATCATCTTTATGGCGCTTAGAGGCGTGACGCTAGCCATGAAGTGGGAGCGCTTGCTAGGATCTGCTGAACGCACGCCTAATTGAGGACTTAGCCATGGCCGAATATGAATTCCTATCACTTGATCGTGAAGGTCCAATTACAATCGTAACAATAAATCGCCCTGAAGTTTACAATGCCCTGCATCCCCCTGCTCATTGGGAATTTGACAAAGTTTTCAATGATTTTCGTGACGACCCTAACCAATGGATAGCGATTATCACGGGAGCGGGAGACAAAGCTTTCTCGGCTGGAAACGACCTGAAGTATCAAGCCGAGGCAAAAGGCCCTCGAAATAGACCTGCAACGGGCTTTGCAGGCCTTACATTTAGATATGACTTAGATAAGCCCGTCATAGCTGCTGTTAATGGCTTTGCAATGGGTGGTGGGTTCGAGATAGCACTCGCAACTGACATCATAGTCGCCTCCGAGAATGCTATCTTTGCTCTACCCGAGCCCAGAGTCGGGCTAGCTGCCCTTGCAGGTGGCGTCCATCGTCTGCCACGTGCGATACCTATTAAACGCGCTATGGGCATGATGTTGACTGGTGGACGTGTTTCAGCATCCGAAGGCCATATGCTTGGCTTTGTGAACGAGGTTACCCCTGTTGGCGAAGCGTTAGAAGGAGCCAAACGCTGGGCAGCCAAAATTATGGAATGCAGTCCCATGTCGATCCGAGCGACTAAGCAAGCATCGATGAGAGGGCTCGCAATGCCCACACTTCAAGATGCTATAGAAGCAACCTATCCAGCAGTGCGTGCCATGCTAGGCTCGGAAGACTACATTGAAGGTCCAAAGGCTTTTGCAGAAAAACGTTCGCCTAACTGGAAGGGACGTTAAACAAGAATTACACGGCGTTCTCTGAACTGCAGAAAGTAACTGCTTAACCGGAAGATTTAAGATAGCTTACAGAGAGCACTTACGAGTAACTTTACAATTCACAGTTCAGGCAAGGGATGCCAAGCAATGAGCACTTCAGATTCCAGCAAGAAAAAACTTCGTTCCCAAGAATGGTTTAATGACACTACTGATCCGGGGATGACGGCTCTATACATTGAGCGTTACATGAATTGGGGTGTTACAAGGGAAGAATTGCAATCGGGTAAACCTATAATTGGCATTGCAATGACAGGGTCGGACCTCTCTCCTTGCAATAGAAGTCACGTTGAATTGGCGGATCGGTATAAGGCTGGAATTCGAGATAAAGGGGGTATTCCCTTCGTATTTCCAACCCACCCAATTCAGGAAACTGGTAAGCGGCCAACGGCTGCACTTGATAGAAATCTCGCGTATCTGAGTTTAGTTGAAGTACTGCAAGGCTATCCATTAGATGGCGTCATCCTCACCGGAGGCTGCGATAAAACAACCCCGTTCCTTGTCATGGCCGCTGCAACTGTCGATATCCCAGCAATTCTATTGAACTCAGGCCCAATGCTGGACGGATGGTACAAAGGTCAACGCGCTGGCTCAGGCACCATCGTTTGGAAAGCACGCGAAATGCTTGCTGCGGGTGAAATCGAATGGGAAGAATTTATCGAGATGGTTGCTGCTTCTGCCCGCTCACCTGGGCACTGCAACACGATGGGCACTGCACTATCAACCAATTCACTCATTGAAGCATTGGGGATGACACTCCCAGGTACAGCTGCAATTCCCGCTCCTTATAAAGAACGCGGTCAGGCTGCTTACTTAACCGGTAAGCGGATTGTAGAAATGGTCTGGGAGGATCTCAAACCTTCTCAAATATTGACCCGAGAAGCATTTTTAAATGCGATAGCTGTAAACACGCTTATTGGTGGGTCTACCAATTGCCCAATCCATTTGAACGCAATAGCACGCCATGCAGGTGTTGATCTTACAATCCAAGATTGGGAAGACCACGGGTATGACCTGCCATTAATCGTAAACTGCCAACCTGCCGGTGAATTCCTGGGTGAAGGCTATTTCGCGGCCGGGGGTGTGCCCGCCGTAGTTAATGAGTTGATGAAAGTTGGCCGCATCCACGAAAATGCAATAACAGTGAACGGCAAAACAATTGGTGAAAATTGTAAAGGCTCAGAAATTCTGGACCAGGAAGTTATCAAAACAATAGACGCCCCAATGAAGGCTCAGTCAGGCTTCCTTGTTATGCGAGGAAATCTTTTTGACAGCGCCATAATGAAAACGTCTGTAATTTCGGAAAGCTTCCGCAAGCGTTTTCTATCACGTCCAGGACACGAAAATATTTTTGAAGGCCGTGCCATCGTGTTTGATGGACCGGAGGACTACCACAAAAATATCAATAACCCTGACCTAAATATTGATGAAAACTGCATTCTTGTAATTCGGGGGACAGGGCCTGTGGGCTATCCTGGATCAGCCGAAGTAGTAAACATGCAGCCACCCGATGCTCTCATAAAAGCCGGTATTAAAGAACTTCCTTGTATTGGAGACGGCAGACAAAGCGGCACCTCAGGAAGCCCTTCTATCTTAAATGCCAGTCCAGAAAGTGCCGCCGGTGGTGGTCTTGCACTGCTAAAAATGCATGACATGTTAAGAGTGGATTTGAACGCACGTACCGTTGATATGCTGATTGACGATGCTGAATTAGAGCAAAGAAAAGCAGCCTCTCCACCAGCAATTCCTGAGAATCAAACTCCTTGGCAAGAAATCTACAGGAATGGCGTAGGTCATCTTAGTGAGGGTGGTGTGCTAGAAGCCGCAGTTAAGTATCAGAAAACTTCAAAAGCATCGCCACGGCATTCGCACTGATGCCTAAGATTGTAGCTGCTGAGTCCCATCTCTTTGAGCTGCCCCTCCCAGAGAAAATGGGTGATGCAAAGCATGGATTACATGAACATTTTGAGCTGCCCATAATTCGTTTAACCACAGACAATGGCTTGGAGGGGGTAGGTTATACCTACACTGGCGGTGTTGGAGGGCGCGCTATCCTTGCACACCTCAAACATGACCTAACGCCCATGCTCTTAGGTATGGAAACGCAGGATATCCAAGGCCTGTTTGAGGCAATGTACTGGAAAACTCACTACGTAGGCCGTGGGGGTGCCGCAGGATTTGCAATCTCTGCTGTGGACATTGCTCTTTGGGACCTGAAAGGAAAAAGCGAAGGGCGCTCCCTAGTCCAATTAGCCGGAGGCAACAGCAAAAAAACGCGTGCTTACGCTGGTGGGATAGATTTGAATTTTTCTACCGAGAAACTGCTTTCAAACGTACAAGGATATCTCGACCGTGGCTTTGAATCCGTAAAAATCAAAGTAGGCCGTCCTGATTTAGCAGAGGATACAGCTCGCGTTGCTGCCATAAGAACTTTAATTGGACCCGATAGGGCGTTGATGGTGGACGCTAATTACGGCTTTTCAAGAGATGAGGCTAAGACTGCTTCTGAAGCCTTTGCACCTTATGACGTTCTTTGGTTTGAAGAACCAATCGACCCAGAGGACATTGAGGGGTATGCCTGGCTTGCAGAGAAAACTTCAATACCTCTTGCGCAAGGTGAAAATCTCCACTCTGCGAATGAATTTCGCCAAGTGATCAAAAATGCCAACGTTACTTATATCCAACCAGATGCAAGCAATTGCGGAGGCATAAGTGGTTGGCTAGAAGTCGCTCTCATGGCAAAAAAAGCTGGCCTCACTGTATGCAGCCACGGCATGCAAGAACTTCACGTTAGCCTCATGTCTTCGCAAGCACATGCCGGATGGATGGAGGTACACAGCTTCCCTATTGAAGCTTACACGAAACGGCAAATACATCTGGAAAATGGTCTTGCTGTTGCACCAGACGAACCAGGGATTGGCGTGGAATTTATCTGGGAAAAATTAGCCCCATTTGAGGTTCATTAAAACAAAATGAGGCTTCTATAAAACCATCATTTCACGGCCGCTTTGTTTACAGTGCCAAAAGTTGTCCGTGGATTTGAAAGGCAAATCACTTAGGCCTCTGTTGTGGACCGTAAGTTCCAAACTTTGCGACCACGCGCTCAATCTCATCATCTGGAAGAATTGATGGTTTTCCTAGCAACATCGATAAATGAAATTGCTTTGCTAGAGTTTCTACTTCACCTGCAAGCCAAAGCGCCCGTGATAAATTTTTTCCACATGCGATAACGCCGTGATGCCTCAAGATACATGCATGACGGCCTTCCAAAGCTTCAACTGCATATTCTGAAAGCTCTGCTGTCCCAAATGTAGCGTAAGGTGCACAACGAATTGTAGGCCCGCCAGCTGCAGCAATCATGTAATGAACGGCAGGAATATCCAAACCCTTAATTGCGATAGTAGTGGCGTACATCGAATGCGTGTGAACTATCGCTCCAACATCAGAGCGCTCTCTCATAATATCCACATGGAAGCGCCATTCACTAGAAGGCTTCAAACCTTCCTTTGCCTGAAATGATCCATCAAATTTCATAAAAACAATGTCTTCGGGTAACAACTCCTTGTAAGGAATACCTGAAGGAGTGACGAGCAGACCATCTTTCCATCTAGCTGAAACATTGCCGGATGTACCTTGATTAATCCGTAACGAATTCATTTCGAGGCACGTATTAATTACATCCTGGCGCAACAAGCGCTCGGCCTTTGTGATGCGTTTAGGCATAAATTAAACCCACAGACTTGGCATTGAGACATGATAAAAAACACGTAATTCGTTAACAGTCTAGTTACCGACTTTCTGCTAAAGTGTCTCAACGACACTGACTGATGATTGTAAAACCGGAGTTACGTTATGCCCGAGATGAAAGACTGCCGTGGCCTAACGGTTACAATGAGTGGACCGGATGCCTTAGCCGCCCATGAGGAACTCACTAACGCTTACCTGGGGTTTAAGGTGAATACCGGCGATTGCCTGAAAAAAGCGTTAAGCGTTGATGCTGAGGCACCAATGCACCAAGCAATGGCTGGGTACATTTTCCTCTTGATGGCATTAAAACCAATGGTTTCACGAGCCAATGCCGCATCCGAAAAGGCAACTGAATTGGCTGAGCAGCGAGGGAACGCACGCGAAAAACTACACGCGGCTGCTCTCGCAAAATGGTGTGTGGGAGATATAACTGGTGCAGCTGATCGGCTCGAAGCTCTACTGATTGAATGGCCAAAAGATATTCTGGCGATCAAGCTGGCCCATTATTTGCATTTCTACAAAGGAGACGTGGTTGAGCATCGCGATTCGTTGGCTCGAGTAATGCCAGCTTGGAGCCTTGGCATGCCAGGCTATTCAGCCGTGCTTGGCATGCGTGCTTTTGGACTTGAAGAAGCTGGGCACTACGAAGAAGCAGAACGGATTGGGCGGCGCGCAGTTGACTTAGACCCCGAAGACACATGGGCAATCCATTCGGTAGCTCATGTTCTTGAGATGCAAGGACGTCATCAAGAAGGAATTGAATGGATCGATCGTAACGCTGATGAATGGGACGGCAAGATTCATAGTTTTGCCAACCATGTATGGTGGCATAAGGCTCTTTATCACCTTGAACTTGGGCAATATGAGGAAGTGTTATCCCTCTATGACAAACGGTTTTACTCTGAATTATCGGACGATGGTTTAGACATAGCGAATGCCAGTTCAATGTTAATGCGGCTTCGCCTCCACGGGATTGATGTCAGCGATCGTTTCGAACACCTTGCTGACGTGATTATAAAAAATAAGCTGGAAGAAGCGTTATTGCCGTTCAACGACCTCCATTACAGCCTGGCATTAGCTGGTGCTGGTAAGCCAGAAGCTAAATTACTTTCAGAACGCATCTGTAAAGAGAACCGGAAAACACATTGGGGGGCAGTTTATCGCGATGTTGGTGCACCTTTGAGCCAAGGCCTTGTCGCCTACGGCAATGGGGACTTCAGGGGTGCAATCGAGGCATTGAACCCAATCCGGTATTCCTGGTCTCGGATCGGGGGCAGTCATGCCCAGAGGGATATTTTCCAGCAGGTCTTAATCGATGCTGCAATGAAAGCCGAAGACTGGGCCTTGGCCAATTCCCTTCTGGCAGAACGGACGGCCCTTCGCCCAAATAGCCATGAAACGCATCGACGCGCAAAACAAGTAGCTTCAGCACTATAGGTCTATTAACTGTGCGACTTTTTTCCGCCATCGAATTGCCCTCTCAATACCGAAGGGCCCTTTCAAATCTTCAACAGAATTTTGAAGGTGCAAGATGGGTTCCAGAGAGTAATTTGCACATTACACTTCGCTTTTTCGGTGAAGTTAATGGCGGGCAAGCAGAAGATTTAGCTTATGAACTGCAACGCATAGATATGCCCTCCTTTGAGATAATGGCAAAAGGCACTGGGCAGTTTTCAGGGAGAACAGGCGTTAAGGCTCTCTGGGTAGGGCTAGCGCCTCAGGACTCACTCAAGGGCCTTAACAACATAGTAGAAAGGGCAAGCCGCAAAGCTGGCCTAAAACCTGAGCGCCAAAGCTACCGACCGCATATTACGATTGCACGATTCAACAGTCCTCCAGATCCAGAGAAAGTTCGCAATTTTCTGGAGCGTCACGCAAATTTAAGCCTTAAGCCCTTCAGAATTTCTGGGTTTTCCTTATTTTCTTCAGATTTAAGAAAGTCGGGCGCTTTATATCGACTAGAAGCTGATTTCCCATTCTCAGACGCCGGTCTGGGTGACACACCATTTTTTGGCGCGTGGGATAATAAGCAAGCATAGACTCATGATGGCTTAATTAGAGCCCCCGAGTATCTCTTGAAACTCTGCAAGCTTGTCTTCGCTGAATAGTACGAAAATTACCTGCTCAATCAGGGGCAATCTCTCTAGTTCCATCATAGTTGATGCAATGGCAATGCGTGACGCCCGCTTAAATGGGAATCCATAAGCGCCAGTAGAAATCGCTGGAAAGGCCAAACTCTTGCAATGGTTTTCTGCTGCAATTCTTAAAGAATTTCGATAACAAGCCGATAAGGATGGGTCATCATCACGGGCTCCCGAATAGACTGGGCCCACAGTGTGTATTACATGGCGTGCAGGAAGGTCATAGCCCCGCGTAATCCTAGCCTCTCCGGTAGGGCAACCACCCAGGTTTCTGCATTCTGCCAAAAGTTTCGGGCCAGCTGCGCGGTGGATTGCACCATCAACGCCACCCCCTCCTAAAAGAGTTACATTTGCCGCGTTAACAATTGCATCTACGTTTAAACGAGTAATGTCACCTACGATGGAAGAAATTCGTCCAACATTACTCACTCAAAAACTGCCCACTCTGGCTTACTCGGCCATATACGAGCTGCACCCGATACAAATGGTTCGCCAGCATCCCTTGCCGCCCTCCATGCATCAAGTCGAACAAGGGCAAGACCTGTTTCACCAACATGTGAGCGCATCTCTCCAGCGTCCTTTCCCAAATACTGAATAACTTCTCCCTCCGCTGGAGCCTCTCCTTCAATCCGAACTGCCATTAAACGACGCTTAACAAGACCCCTATATCGGGTCCGGGCAGTCAACTCTTGCCCGACATAACAACCTTTTTTCCAGTCAACTCCATTCAATTCATCAAATCCGTTTTCCAGCAAGAAGCCTCGATCAACCAAGATATCTGACGAACCTTCTGGCACGCCGAGCGAAAGTCGGTATGCCCTATATGCGTCAGCCGTACCTTCTGAAAAAGGTGCTGCTAATTTAACAGCATCAGGGCCGACAAGACGGGTTCCAAGATCTATCAACCGGGGGTCTATATACGCTGTTGCGCCATCGAAAACCTTCGCTGAACCTGGCTTGTTTCCAATTTCAAAAGGGTCTTGACCCCATAGCACAACACATTGCCAATCACTCAACTTTGTGATTTCTGCTTGTGCCCTCAAACGATATACCTTCAAGCGCTTTAGAAGGTCGTCAACACGGGCGGTCTCGCATTCCAACACAAGGCCGTCATCTAATGATGTCAGAAACAAGTCATGTAGGTATTTACCTTGTGGCGTAAGCAAGGCTCCATAGCCAGCTCGCTCAGTTGTGACTTTTTCTACATCTTGAGAGAGAAGGCCCTGCAACAGACTGCGTGCATCTGTTCCAGTTACAGCCACAAAGGATCGGTCCTCTCTTAAAGCTGTTGTAACTGTATTTTCCGCCATGCTGCTTGGCCTCCCCATTTTTTCACCCTCGTTGGACATTGGGTCACAAGAAAACCTGGTAAGTATCAATAGAAACTTCTGACAAAAAGTAATCTATTTTGAACAATAATTTAATTGGAATCGCTTAACGACTGACATGTATTTTGTAATTCACTTTATATTTGCAATAAGATGTTCGAACATTTTCACAGCCTGCGCATGTATTGCTAGGGCTGTTTGATAGGTTACTTACATATCCTGCACGACAAAATGGGGTGGCTGAGCTCATGGCGGAATTCCGCGCAATACTGCTTGAAAAACACGGAGAAACTGTTGCGCCAAGCATTCAAACTTTGGATTCAAACCGTTTGCCAGATGGCGACGTTACAATCCGGGTAACATACTCAACGCTGAATTATAAAGATGGCCTGGTACTTAAAGGTCAGGGTGGCTTAGTGCGTAACTATCCCCACATTCCTGGTATTGACCTCATCGGGATAGTTGAAGATCCAGGGACCTCCACATTCAATGCAGGCGATAAAGTCATCTCAACTGGTTGGCGTGTTGGTGAAGTCTGGTGGGGCGGTTATGCCAGTATGGCAAAATTAAAATCTGAGTGGTTAGTAAAAGCCCCAGAAGGACTTTCTGAAACACAGTGTATGGCTATTGGCACTGCGGGTTTTACAGCAATGCAGTGCGTTCTTGCGCTAGAATCAAACGGCGTACACCCAAATTCTGGCGAAGTCGTTGTAACTGGTGCAGGGGGAGGAGTGGGTTCAGTCGCCGTTTCAATCCTCGCGGGGCTGGGGTACGAAGTCACTGCCGTCACGGGCCGGCCTCATCTAGAGAAATACTTCAGTGACTTAGGGGCTAAAAACCTCTTAAGCCGAGAAGAAATATATGATCTCGCAAAACGACCACTCCAAACTGAGCGATTTGCTGGAGTAATTGATACTGTTGGTGGGGATATTCTAGCGGGTGTACTACCAGCCATTAAGTACAAAGGTACTGCCGCAATTTGTGGGCTTGCAGGAGGAGCTGGGTTAAAAACCACTGTAATCCCATTCATCTTAAGAGGTATTACCATGGCCGGAATAGATTCCGTGATGGCACCAACTAAAGAGCGGGAGCAAATATGGTCTCGCCTATCCACTGACTTACCGATGAATAAACTAGATGCTGCAACTTCCGTCGTTGGGTTGCAGGATGCTATTGACCTCGCTGATGAAATTCTTGCAGGACAAGTAAAAGGGCGAACTGTTATCGACGTTAATGCATGATCTAGACGTGGTTAGATTGTCTGGTCTTTCGTTTTAAGAAAACGAACATCCGGATATGTCTCTTCTGCGTTTTGAAGACGCCAAGCATTACGTGCAAGAAAAACAGGTTCACTGTCATGGTCTTCCGCGGTCTCTCCTCGATTTTTATCGAGAAAATCCTTAAGTTTGCGTGGATCACTCGAAGCAACCCAGCGAGCTGTATGGAGGCCCGCGGGTTCAAAACGAACAGGAACGTCGTACTCTGCGCGTATTCGATCAGCTAAAACATCAAACTGAAGCTGTCCCACTACACCAACAATCCAATAGGCACCAACATTTGGTCGGAATACACGCGCCACTCCCTCCTCTGCTAACTGCGTTAATGCACGAGTTAAGTGCTTTGCCCTCATTGGATCATCTGGAAGCACGCGCTGCAGGAGCTCAGGCGCGAAATCTGGCACACCAGTAAAACGAACCTCTTCACCTTCCGTGAGGCTATCACCAATCCTGAGCTGACCATGATTCGGAAGACCTACAATGTCTCCCGGCCAAGCATTTTCAGCAATCTCACGATCCTGAGCCAAAAACATCACAGGCGCAGATATCGCCATCATTTTACCTGACCGCACATGACGAAGCTTCATGCCACGTTGAAATTTTCCAGAGGCTAGCCTTACGAACGCAATACGGTCTCGGTGTTTTGGATCCATATTCGCCTGGATTTTAAAAACAAACCCAGACACTTTCTCTTCAGTAGGCTCCACAGACCGTTCCACAGCTGGCTGTGGTCGGGGTGGGGGGGCAAGTTGGGCAACACCATCCAATAGTTCGCGCACCCCAAAGTTATTGATAGCACTTCCAAAATAGATGGGGGTCAAATGTCCCTCTAAATAACTCTCTCGATCAAAAGCAGGACATAACTCTCTTGCCATTTCTGCCCCCTCTCGGAGTTCAGCAACAGCATGGCTTGGAAGCAATTTTTCTAGTGCTGGATCAGAAAGGCCGTCTACGCGAGCCCCTTCCTCCGGAATACCTTCCCGTGACCGTTCAAGAAGGATTAGCCTGTCGCGGTCAAGATCGTAACAGCCCTTAAAATCCCTACCAGACCCAATCGGCCAGGACATTGGAGCTACATCAAGAGCCAATTGTTCTTGAATTTGATCAATAAGCTCGAAAGGTTCTAATGCCTCCCTATCCATCTTATTAACGAACGTGACAATGGGAATGTCACGGAGACGACAAACTTCAAATAGTTTTAAAGTTTGCGGCTCAATACCCTTAGCAGCATCGAGTACCATGATAGCGCTATCAACAGCTGTGAGTGTGCGGTACGTATCCTCGGAAAAGTCTTCGTGGCCTGGAGTATCGAGTAAATTGAATGCCTTTGCATCGTACTCGAAGGACATAACAGATGAGGCAACAGAAATGCCTCTTTCCCTTTCAACTTTCAGCCAATCTGAACGTGCTCGACGTTGCTCACCTCGAGCCTTAACGGCACCAGCCATTTGAATAGCACCACCAAACAAGAGGAGCTTTTCAGTTAAGGTAGTCTTACCTGCATCAGGGTGTGCAATGATGGCAAATGTGCGCCGTCTTGCTGCCTCTGTCTCAAGGACGTTCATAAAAATTCTTCCAAATACATTTTAAGCTACAGCTAATCTTCGGATGCACAGCAAAATCAGCCCCACCAATCAGAAAAGAAACTTGTGCGCCTCTTTGATTGGTTACTCGAAGCACCTAAACCAGAATCCTACGGTTGGAAAGGGGGTGCTGATAGCAATTTATCAGCAGCCTCCATTATCTAAAAAGCATGAGGGATTTGATTACTCACGAGTTGGCTTGACGGCAACAAAGCGAAGGGTTCCTTTTCGGTTTATAAGCAACAACACGGACTTACGCTTACTAGCAATCGCCTCGGCCACCTTCTCTCGGACATCAAGAGGACTAGAAACTGGATCCTGATTTACCTCAATGATTACGTCACCAGGACGAATATTTTCTTGCGCTGCTGGGCCTTCCTCCTGAACAGCTACAATCAAAGCTCCTTTGATATCTTCTTCAATGCCGTTTTCTGCACGTGCTTCATCATTAAGAGGAGCAATCATCAGTCCAACATTAGGAATTTCCAGCGAGGGGTCTGCCTCTTCAGCAGCTTCTTTCGCTAATGTTTCATCAAGTCTTGCAACTGTTATACGGACTACTTCCTCTGCTTTATCTCGCCAGACAACAACTGGAACCTCAGAGCCAATTTTTGTCTCCGCCACAATTCGGGGCAAACGTCTAACTTTATCGATATCGATACCATTGAATTTAAGAATTATGTCCTGCTCTTTAATACCCCCCAGCATCGCTGGGCCATCTTTCGCTACTGAAGCAACTAATGCCCCGCGCGCTTTATCAAGGCCCAACGTTTTCGCAATTTCATCTGTGACGGTTTGGATATGTACTCCAAGCCACCCTCTCCGGGTTTCACCAAAACGCTGGAGTTGATCAATAATTGGGGCAGCCAGCGATGTAGGCACTGCAAAGCCAATACCTACTGACCCACCAGTCGGGGAATATATTGCAGAATTAACACCGATTACCTCCCCATCCATATTAAGCATGGGCCCCCCAGAGTTACCCTTGTTTATGGCAGCATCTGTTTGAAGGTAATCGTCATACGGACCTGAACGAATATCTCTTTGGCGAGCGGAAATGATTCCTGCCGAAACCGATCCACCCAGACCAAATGGATTTCCAATAGCAATCACCCAATCGCCGACACGTATTTTCCTACTGTCGCCAATTTTTAAAAAAGCTAGGGGCGTTTCACTTTCTACTTTTAAAACAGCTAGATCTGTCTTTGGGTCACGGCCGAGCACCTTTGCGGGCAATTCAAGATCATCTTGAAATCTGATAACGATCTCATCAGCGCCTGCAATGACATGATTATTCGTCACTACAATACCTGAGGGATCAATTACGAACCCAGAACCAAGTGAACTTGCTTGACGGGGCGGAGAGCCGTTTGGGTTGCGCTCTAAAAACTCTTTAAAAAAATCCTCAAAGGGGGTGCCTGGGGGAACATCGGGGCGATCACCGACAGTTCTATTCTGGGTTGTAGAAATGTTTACTACCGCTGGCAAAGATTTTTCAGCGAGATCGGCAAAACTCTCTCCAGGTTGACGCGCAGCAACCGGATTAGTTCCAAACACAAACCCAATAACCACAACGGCAGCGAAAAGATTAGCTATCAGACAGCGCAAGGTTTTTTCCTTTCGCAGAAGTCGGTTAAGCAAAAAATTCCGAACAGACATGGCGAGGTCTAATAAGAACCGCCATTGCATAAACTTCTCAGACCCGAGCGAACCAAATTATGGTAAGGCCTATGCATGCTATCAGTAAGGCCCTGTAGCGCAATGCCTCTGCCGGCTCATCAAGGACGCGCTCCATCATCTTGCGCATTGCATTTGGGAATAGCCCGTACAACATACCCTCAAGCACTAGGGCTAATCCCAAAGCCGTCACAAAATCAACCATTGCCGGCCCCCGTCCTTAGCGCTTGGGGGACCCACTTTGATTTTCAAAGAAGCGGAAGAAATCGCTATCTGGCGATAGAACGAACGTTGTACCATCACTTCCCAGAGCATTTCGGTATGCTTCCATAGATCGATAGAATGCGAAGAATTCAGGATCTTGTCCGAAAGCGTCTGCATATATGCGGATCGCCTCACCATCTCCTTCACCCTTCAGTTCTTGTGAACGTTGCTGTGCTTTAGCGACAAGCTCTACGCGCTCACGATCGGCAGCAGCACGGATGGTAATTGCTGCTTCTTGCCCTTCTGCACGAAGTTCACGCGCATCCCTCTCACGTTCAGTCTGCATACTTTGATAAATTGCCTCTGCGTTCACTTTAGGCAGATCTGCCCTACGCACCCGCAGGTCAACAAAGCTGATCCCAAAACGTGTGGACTCCTTATTTGCCACTGTCCTGATCCGAAGCATTATCGCTGAGCGTTGGTCAGAAAGTACTGACTTCAATGTCTCAACAGCGAAAACATCCCGCATGGCTTTACTAACCAACTGGGCTAAGCGAGGCTCTGCATTAGATTCTGATCCAAAGGATTGAACGAAGAGAAGAGGATCCTGAATAACAAAACGAGAGATAACGTCTACAACTAGCCGGTTCTTGTCTTTATCGACGATTTCCTCTGCTGCAGGATCCAGGTTTAGAACACGACCTTCTACATATCGGACGGATTGCCAGGGTAGCTTCCAGTGCAGACCTGGATCAGTAATTACCTCTCGAGGATCACCAAACTGGAAAACAATCGCCTGCTGTGTCTGGTGTACCGTAAAAGCGGACATGGAAACACCAACGACGGCAATGGCTAATAAAGCTAATACGCCAATACCAGATGCAAGTTTACGCATTAGTTCTGCCCTCCGGTTGTCTTTTCAGAAGCTGTCCGCCGTTTTTGTATTTCTGGCAACGGCAGATAAGGGACAACTCCAGAGCCACCGCCTTTACCATCACCATCAACGATCACTTTGTTTGCGTTACGTAACACTTCTTCCATCGTTTCAAGATAAATACGACGTTGCGTAACATCCTTAGCCACTTTGTAAGAGTTATAGACGTTCATAAATCGGTTCGCGTCACCAGTAGCTCTTGCTGTTACTTCGCGTTTGTAAGCTTCCGCCTCTTCAATGAGTTTTGCAGCTTCACCTCTAGCCCTAGGAACGACATCGCGTTGATAAGCTTCTGCTTGCTTTTGAAAGCGATCTTTGTCTGCGACAGCGCGCTGGACATCGCGGAATGCGTCAATAACTTGTCCAGGCGGGTCGACCCGCAAGACTTGCATATTGGTGATAGTTACGCCCGCTTTGTATTCATCAAGTAGCGTTTGGAGGTTGACTAAGCCGTCAGCAGCAACCGCTTCACGTCCGTCTGTTAGCGCATAGTCGATTGAATTTTGACCGATTATCTCTCGCATAACTGATTCCGCAGCGGCCGCTATGGTTTGTTCTGGGTTGCGAATTTGGAAGAGATAATCGCCAGCATTAGCAATTCTCCAGAACACAACATAATCGACCTCAACAATTTTACTATCGCCCGTCAGCATACTTGCTTGATCTTCACCGCGATTAGGGCCGCCTAATTCAATTTTATTTACTCGGGTCACCTTCGGTGTTTGAACAGCTTCAATAGGGTATGGCAGATGAAAGTGCAGTCCGGGAGTTTCAAGTCGCACAAATTTACCAAATCGGGTCACGGCACCTTGCTCATCAGCCTCAACTCGGTAGACGCCGCTGAATAACCATAATCCAAGGCCAATCAGGACCAGCAATGCCAGCATCGCCTTATCGCCCCCTTTAGGAGCAAGTCGCTTAAGCTTTTCTTGGCTCTTACGGATCATCTCATCGAAGTCAGGTGGTTGTGGGCCTCTGCCACCACCGCCAGATGGACCGCGGCCTCCACCGCTGCCCCAAGGGCCTCCACCACCATTATTAGAACCACCGTTGTTGGATCCCCCACCCCAGGGTCCACCTTGATTTTGCCAGGGCATTCCGCCGCCTTTCGAATTACTCTAAATAACTTTGCGTGCGCTTTTAACGTGCAGAATGTAAATATACTACTGCAGCGCTAACCGGTAGACCCGGAGCACATTTATCCCATATGTAGATGCAAAGGCATTGTATCAAGCATTTCCTAGGAAAGAGATTATGACAGAAGTGACAGAGGCAGCAGTTAGGCGAGCATTAGGCAACGTAAAATTTGGGGATCAAGACATTGTCTCTGCAGGTTTTCTAGGCGGGATTGCAATAAAAAATGGCTCTGTCCAAGCAACTCTTGAAATTGACCCCAAAACCGCAGCATCAATGGAGCCCGTTCGAAAGGAAGCAGAAACTTGTATCAGCGCCATACCGGGCGTTTTATCTGCCACCGTCGTAATGACTGCAGAGTCAAAGCCAAAAACAGCTGCCACTTCGACACCGAATAGTAACGGACCACAAGCAGGCTCTGATGGCGGCGCTATTCCTGGAGTGGGTGCAATTATTGCTGTTGCTTCCGGAAAGGGCGGAGTAGGAAAATCAACCGTTGCAGCTAATCTAGCCACGGCAATGGCTCGCCAAGGCCTGAATGTTGGACTTCTAGATGCTGATATCTACGGCCCCTCAATGCCTCGGATGCTTGGACGAACCGAACGACCAGATAGTCCGGATGGAAAGCAACTCATTCCACTCAAGGCTCACGGCGTGAAATTTATGTCGATCGGCCTGCTTGTTGAGGAACGTACACCTATGATCTGGCGCGGGCCAATGGTGATGAGTGCTCTGCAACAGATGTTGCATGACGTTGCCTGGGCAAGTCCTGA
>Ga0181574_10001428_pt1 | contig 22309 bp, 20 predicted proteins | sample 101ome_24_FD_145600 | JGI IMG/M metagenome (GOLD analysis project Ga0181574, IMG submission 145600) | Coastal salt marsh microbial communities from the Groves Creek Marsh, Skidaway Island, Georgia - 101410AT metaG (spades assembly) | ecosystem: Environmental > Aquatic > Marine > Intertidal zone... | reverse complement strand
CTCTTCAGCTTTTTTTACAGTATAGGCTTTTTAAGCCTTTTCTTAAATTTAATTTACACGAAATATTTTACAGACCCCATAACCGAGGTATTGATTTTATGTTATCATGAGCCTTTCTATAACTTTCTGCTAAACCAGCCGACGTTGCACCTGGCAGTAATGATTCTATTTTTGAGAAAAGAGTTTTCCTATCTTCTTCTATTTGTTTAAATTTAGCTTCTTGTTCATTTACTAAAGAGGTCAACCGTTCTTCAAGATCATTAATTCTCTGTTTTTTATTTTTTTCGTGTGAGTCTTCTTCATATTCTTCAAAAAGCTCATTGTAAAATTCATTAATATGGTTTTGAGAATTTTGAACATCATTTTGAATTTCTATAATCTCATCTTTTGCCGTTTTTAAGCTCGTCTCTAGCTCTGAAACGTTTCCTATAGAAGCTTGAGCACCCTCATACCACTTATTAACTTGCTCAGATTTTGTTTGAATATTTTTAATATGGTCTTTTGCTTTTTGAAACTCTGTGATCAGCTCATCTTTTTTTCATTTTTTTAGGCTCCATGGTTCAAACCTCCTTCTTCAGATTTTAATGGCTTCAATGTATATTCATTTTTCAGTAATTTCTTCTCCTGAGATTTCACGCGTCGCTCAAGCTTTTTAATATCTTCTTCCGGGGGTAAATCCTCGGGGCGAATATCGCTTTTTGCTAAAACCTCTCGTACATCGTTGTTGTTTTTTACGTGCTCATTCCCAATAATTTGAGTTCCTTGTAAGTTGTCTTTCCGAACATTAAAATCGGTAATGGCCGATGCAAATTCTTTGGCTTTTAGTGTCACGGTTGGCAAAAAGTCAGCCAATGCACGTTTGGGTTTTACCCCTAATTTCTTTTTCATGGATGCGGTATTGTTCCCACCAAAAAGTGAATTGTCTCCCCGAGAGCGAATAGTCGCAAACCCTCGATCATCAACGCCGTGTTCATACAACGTGTCAGACAACTGTTTTTCCGTTTCAGTCAATTTGGCACGGGCTTGTAATCGTTCTGCTAATAGTAAGCGTTCCTCTAAGACTTCTTGTTGCCTTGTTTTAATAGCAAAATAGCTTTGAGCAAACGCAATGGCTTCTTTTCTTGGATCGCCGTTTTGGGCAATGAGGTAACAGGCGTAGCGAGTGAGTCGATAATCTTCAATATCTTCTTCTTTTCCCTTACCCGATATTGACTTCCTGATGTCAGGAAGCCAATGGTTTTCTATGTCTTGCCCTGAATTTTCGCAAGCCCGTCTTGCTTTTTCCAAAACATTTTTAAAATTCTCCCATTTTCCATATTCCAACAAGCGTTGCAAGTCTCTTGCATACCAATACGTGATATCTCCTTCAGAATATGCTGCATCTTCAAAACTAGAATGGTGCCGTTTAATATTATCTTTTTTCATGATTTTCCTCCTTAGGGTTGAGTTGCCACTCGCCGGATAGTAGCTTTTGCATCAAACCACGCTTTTGGGTTCGGTATTGGGTGGATAGGTTTTTTAGGATAGTGATTTCTTGTTGGGCTGTATCGAGAATTTCTGCAATATTTTTTTGCTCTTTAATACTTGGAATTACGACATTGTATATTTTTCTTATGACGCTTGGATGCGCTTTAAACTGATAATCAAATTTAAGTTTAGACTGTCTCTCTTGTAATTGAGCTGCAAGAAAACCACAGTTAATTGCTTTCCGTGCGACTTTCATAAATCCACAAACATTTGTCACTGAAAACTTGTGTTTCTTACGTAGAAAAAAATTTCCACCTCCATCAATAGACCAGGTGATAAGCTCCTCATCAAACATAAAATTGCCATAACATCCAAAAAGGCCATTATTTTTAACAGAAGACGAGTAAATTGGATTATCACCGGGATTAGCTAATATATCTTTTTTTGAAATGATATTACCTCTCCCCATTTCAATTAAGCCTTTTTCTTCTAAGGCTTGAAGACTAAACTTCTCTCCCTGACATTTGTTAATTAATTCAGAGCGTAACCACCCAAACTGCCGCTCTTTAGCCGAAATTAGGGCTTCGGTTTTTTCGATGGCGGTGTCCCATGTTCGAAGGGTTTCTGCAATGGATCTCTGTTTATCTAAAGTAGGCAAATGTATTTTTAGTTGCCTTACATCATCTTTAGTTATTGTTTTGGTAGAAGACCCACTTGCAAATGACTTAACATAGTGTTCGTTGAATTTTAGATACGAAAATACATAATATGGATCGGCTTTTTTTGTATTTAGACGAATAAGAAACAAATTCATGCCTAGTGAAACTTTTTCATTAATGTTAGGCATAATGTAACAAGCACCAGCATTCGCAATTTTATTCATTATGATATCGTTGGGATACACTTTCGATTTTTTAAGATGATCATAAGCATTTTTATCAATGAATTTCAGGTTATCTGAAAAGTTATTTTGCTCAAAATTCGTAGTCCGCACCATAACGGCAGATTTGGTGCATCTAAAAGAACCACATTTTCTTTTAATGTCTTATATGATCCGTTTGCATGGTAGTCTGTTAACAAATCTATTACAGTGTCTAGCCTCATTTTATTCACCCTTGATCCCACCACGCCCCAAAATCTTCTCCTCAAGCCCTTTAAATTGCTTGTCAAAATCCGATTCATACAACTGATCCTGCACAATCCGATATTTCTCAAACTCAGTTTCGGCATGCGCTTTGGCAATTTCAGCACTCACTTTTCCGGCATCTTGCAAGATTTCACGGTCCCACAGTGTTAAAAACCCACTTAGACGCGCTTCCCAGTCCGCCATCGTCATGGGCATTTTACGCATGGCTTGCATTTCCGCCATATCCAGATAAGCGGACACGATCCGTTGCATTTGTGCTAACTCATATTCAGAGAGGTAATTTTTGGCAACCACCACATCATATTTATGAATCTTACTGTCAGGTGCCCCATCCCAAGTACTCAGACCCATATTATCTTTTTGATAATCCGCCCGATCAACAATGACTTCAGCAGCGGTTTGACCATGAATGGCGTAGTGCATCTTGTTTTGAACGGCGGCAAAAAAACGTCTGGTTGCGCTAGCTGTGGCATCATAATCCAGTGAGGTGGCATAAATATCGGTGATTTTTTGGTAGAACTTGCGCTCGGATAGTCGAATTTCTCGTATTTTTTCGAGCTGGCGTTCAAAAAAATCATTATCTAGAATGGTGCCGCTTTTTTTCAGACGCTCCTCATCCATTGTCCAACCTTGAATCGTGTAGTCCTTAACAATCTTGTTCGCCCATTTGCGAAACTGAACCGCTCGCTCATTTTCAATTTTAAACCCAATGGCAATGATAGCTTGTAAACTGTAATGCTTGGTATTGTAGGCTTTGCCATCGGTGGCAGTTATTAAGTAATGCTTAATAACTGAGTCTGCGTCAAGCTCATGATCTAAAAATAACCGCTTTAAATGCTGATTGATAGCCGATACCGATACATCATAGAGGGTGGCCATCATTTTTTGTGTCAGCCAGATATTTTCATCTTCATAGCGCATTTCAATACTGGCGTCAGCATCACCCACAGCCGCCACAAAGGTAAGGTATTCCGCTGCCGATGATCGAATTGACGGCACGTGATTTTTTTTCTTGCTCACACGCCCACCTCGTTAAGAAGCTCGGCCATTTTCTGTCGTACGTCACCTAATTCACTCTCAAGTGTCTCAATTTCTTTCTGAACAGCCTTAATATCGAACTTCTTTACATACTGACGTTGTTTCGGGGATTCTATTTTGAATTTTACGAGTTCATTTAGCTTAACAGTATGATCATCCCCTAGGTCTTTCATTTGTATTATTGAAACATTTCCATCCGTAGCATGCTCTAATCGCATTCTAAAGGTTACTCCGGTGGATATTTCTGATATGTCTTTGAGTTTCTTAATCATTTTTACTCTCTGTAAACCGATTACAGCAAATGTTAATATAATAATGAGAGATTTTCAATAGAATATCTGTAATCTAATTACTGTAAATATTTTTAGGTGTATTTAAACCACGCGCACCATGGCATCAATGCGCAAGACAGCCGCTAGCTCATTGAGTTGAAGCCCTTGAATAACCGATTCTTTAACCGGGTGCGTGATCAGTAAAATGGATGCTTCATCCCCTTGATTTTTCTGAACCACCGTTTTTAAACTCACGCCTGCTTGGCTCAACACATGCGTCACCTGCTCCAAAACACCCACATGATCCTGGACCGATAAGCGCATATACATGGACGTGACTTGCTCAGACAACGGGACCAATTGAGCCGGTTCCAACCGAACCGGCGTAGACGTCGATGCGCCAATCGCCACCACGTCAGACAAAATGGCCGACGCCGTCGGAATGCCACCCGCCCCTTTTCCCACCATCATCGCATCCCCCACACAATCCCCATGCAAAAACAACGCATTCACTTCATTGTTAACCGTCGCCATCGCATGGGTATTGGGCAACAGCATCGGGCAAACACGCACCGCCAACCCATCATCCGTGGCCGTAATCGCCCCAATTAACTTCACCACATACCCCATGTCTTGGGCATGCAGCATATCTGCCAATTGAATGGACTCAATGCCTTCAACTGGCATCGCCTCAATGGGAATATCCACATGAAACGCCACCCCAGCTAAAATAATGACTTTATACGCCACATCCATGCCACTCACATCCATGGTCGGATCCGCCTCTGCAAAACCCAAGGCCTGCGCTTGCTTTAACGCATCATCATACGGCATTGAATCGGCCAGCATACGGGTTAACATGTAGTTGGTTGTCCCATTTAAAATACCCATAACGGACTGAATTTTGTTGGCCGCAAAGCCCACACGCAACCCACGAATTAACGGAATACTGCCCCCAACCGCCGCTTCACACGCCAAAATTACTTGGTGATCGTGGGCCAACTGGAACAAAACCTGCTGATGCTTAGCAATCACCTCTTTATTGGCCGTTACCACATGCTTACCAGCCACCAATGCATCGTGAATATACTGATACGCCGGATGCTCGCCCCCAATCGCCTCAATGACCAATTCAATGCTAGGATCTGCCAAAATACTGCCAATGTCATCGGTAACTGGAATAGACTCCGGCAAGCCGTTGTTTCGAGCCTTTTGACAATCGCGAACCCCCACAACCTTGAGCTGAATATCCGCTTCATCCAACCCCAGCTTTAACGCCAATTGCTCACGATTGGATTGCAAAATATGCCACACCCCCTGCCCAACAAACCCAAATCCAAGTAATGCAATATTCATAAACCTATCCTTTTTGTATGTGATTGATAATTGTATCCACCGTGTGCTGTTCAGAATCCGTATCCAAGTCAATGGATTGCCTCAGGCGTTTGATGGATTGCCTCAGGCGTTTGCCGGCATTAAAAGCCGTGTGCTGTTCAGAATCCGTATCCAAGTCAATGACCTGCACATCAAACGGTGCAGCCAACGTGGTTAACTGATTTAATTCTAAGGGCGTTAGGCCTCGAATCGCCGTAATAAAGACCATGCCCGCATCCAAAAAGGCATACCCAATATCCATCAAATGCCGCAACATATCCTGACGCAACTCCGCAATCGAATCGGCCTGGGCATCTGCATGACGCAAAAATTGAAACCCGTGACGATAAACCTGAATACCACGATCAAATAACGCTTTTTCCAACTGAATGCCCGTATCGGAATACTGCTGGCGAGGCACCTGGCCAGTAATCACCACCAACAGGGGCTGATGCCGATTGTTTTGAGTTCGATCCGCCACACTCACCTGACCCGGTCGCCAATATTTGGCCCGCTGTTTCACATAGCGCTGGGCCCAATCCTCTGTACCCACCGTCGAATGAATGAGCCCCATGCCAACCGTATTGTTGGATTGGCGATCCACAATAATAAAACTGCCTAAATGCGGATTGTCTTGATAATATTCATAGGGAATCGGTTGATCAAAGGTACACACACAGTGCCCAATTTCATTGAGGGTTAAGGTGGGCGCATCCACATGCTCTAACGTATTAATGTTTAATCGATACTGAGGGGCTTCCAACGATCCACTCAACAACTTGGCTCGAGTTTTAATCCAATACAACTGATTGGGAATCATGGGAATGTCCGACATCCACACAATCGTGGATACAAATTGATGGCCAATGCGTACCGGACTGGACGCACCCACCAAAACATCCCCCCGAGACACATCCACCTCATCCGCCAACGTCACCGTAACGGATTGCCCCCGAATAGCCACATCCAACTCCCCATCCATGGTCACAATTGAGCGAACCGTTGTGGACACATTGGCCGGCAACACTGTAACCGAATCCCCGACTGCAATTTGGCCTGTGGTAATTTGACCCGCAAACCCCCGAAAATCCAAATTGGGCCGATTCACCCATTGCACCGGCATTGAAAACGCCCGATTGGGATCCACCGTTCGCAACGGAACCGTTTCCAAATACGTCAACAAACTGGGGCCTGTATACCACGGCATTGTAGTGCTGGTATCCACGATATTATCCCCCTTCAAGGCCGATACTGGAATCGCCACACTGTTGGAAATCCCAATGCTGGCCGCAAACGCCTCATAATCAGCCACAATGGCCTGATACCGAGCCTCACTGTAGTCCACCAAATCCATTTTATTAATCGCCAAAACAATTTTATCTACACCCAATAGCTGCACCAAGGTCGAATGCCGACGAGTTTGTGTCATAATCCCATGCCGGGCATCCACCATTAAAATGGCCAACTCCGCTGTGGACGCCCCCGTGGCCATATTGCGGGTATACTGCTCGTGACCCGGGGTATCGGCCACAATAAATTTGCGTTTGTCCGTTGAAAAATACCGGTAAGCCACATCAATCGTAATGCCTTGTTCGCGCTCAGACGCTAACCCATCCACCAACAAAGCAAAATCAATGTTATCCCCCTGGGTGCCCATCTTTTTTGAATCGGATTGCAAGGTATCCAATTGGTCTTCATAAATTAATTTGGACTCGTACAACAACCGGCCAATTAAAGTGGATTTGCCGTCATCCACCGACCCACAGGTAATAAAGCGCAATAAACTTTTATGCTCTTGCGATTTTAAATAAGCCAATATATCGGTTTCAATTAAATTGGATTGATGGGCCATTAGAAATATCCCTCCTGTTTTTTCATTTCCATTGATGCCCCACTGTCTTTGTCAATCACCCGTCCCTGCCGCTCGGATGTTGTGGTTAACAACATCTCCTGAATAATATCGGGCAATGTGGTCGCCGTGGATTCAATCGCACCGGTTAGGGGATAACACCCCAAGGTCCGAAACCGCACGCATTTCATCTCGGGCGTTTCCCCCGGATTGAGGGGCATGCGCGCATCATCCACCATGATCCAAGTCCCATCGCGCCACACCACCGGCCGTTCTTTGGCAAAATACAACGGCACAATGGGAATGTTTTCTAAATAAATGTATTGCCAAATGTCCAACTCCGTCCAATTTGACAACGGAAATACCCGAATGGACTCCCCGGGCTTTTTTTTCGTGTTGTATAACGACCACAACTCCGGCCGCTGATTTTTAGGATCCCACCGATGCTGGGCCGATCGAAACGAAAAAATACGCTCTTTCGCCCGTGACTTTTCCTCATCGCGGCGTGCCCCACCAAAAGCGGCATCAAATTGGTGCTGATCCAAGGCCTGTTTCAAGGCTTGGGTTTTCATAATATCCGTATGAACCGCAGAGCCATGCGTAAACGGCCCCACATCATTGGCAATGCCATCGGGGTTAATATGAACCAATAAATTCAAGTTGTATTCCTTGGCTAATTGCTCCCGAAACGCAATCATTTCTTTAAACTTCCACCGGGTATCAATGTGCATCACCGGAAACGGAATATCCGCCGGATAAAACGCCTTGCGTGCAATATGCAACAAAACCGACGAGTCTTTTCCAATGGAATACAACATCACCGGATTGTCCGCCTCAGCCACCACCTCCCGCATAATGTGAATGCTATCCGCTTCCAATTGCTGCAAATGCGTTAATGCCATCTTACTGACCCTCCTGTTTCTTTCGTACTACTTTACCATCCACCACATGCAACCCACATTCTTTGGTACTGGTTTCCCACCACCACCGCCCTGATCGATTCGACTCCCCAGGCTGAATCGCCCGAGTGCATGGGGCACACCCAATGCTGGTATACCCCTGCGCATACAACGCATTCATGGGAATGCGTTCCGAGTCAACCACCGCCCACAAGTGTTCTTCGGTCCAATGAATTAATGGATTAAACTTCGTTTTATCGTGCCCCGCATCCCATTCCGCTAAGGGCAACTGGGCCCGATCCGGGGATTGCAACCGACGCAACCCCGTAACCCAGGCATCGTATGGGGCTAATGCACGCTGCAACGGCTGTACTTTTCGGACAAAACAACACTGCTGACGCACCGCCACACTGGTATAAAATCCATTAATGCCGTGTTCCTGAACCAACGCTTCCACAGCCTGGGTGTCTGGACTGTATACTTGGTATCGGAACCCATAGGCTTGCTCAGTCTCCGCAAGCACTGTATAGGTTTCCGGATTCAATCGACCCGTATCCAATACAAAAATATGCGGATCCACCCCCTGCGCTTGACAGGCCTTGACCCAATAGTGGGTTAAAACCTGGTCTTCAAGACTCAACGAAGACGCCACCACCACACGCTCCCCAAACGCATCCAAAATCCCAGCAATCGTTGTGGGTAAATCCGCCGTATCCAATGTGGTGTTAAACGCCGTTATATCCATACTCTAAATTTGATAATCATACGTCTTTTTGCCAAACGGAATCAGTGCCCACAATCGCTCATGCCCATAATACAATAGAATTTTTGATAAAAATTCAATGCTACCAATCGACAAGGCCATGGCCCACGTCCCGGTGATATACCAGGAAATCAGGGTCGTGACCAACGTCGCCGTAATACGCCACGAAAACGATTTGGCTAAACTGCGTCGATGTGTATCGCCTATGCTTTTCGTATTGTGACTTGCCAATGGTTCTCTACCTTCTCTTTTTTCACAATGGTGTGGCCCTCTTGTTGCACCGAATTGGGCACATTTTCAATTGGTTCACCATCATCCAACAATACATCCAAACTGTCTCCAGATTTCAGAGCCTCTAAGGCTAATTTTGTTTTCACGAAGTTCATCGGACAGGCAACCCCACGAAAATCCTGGGTTACATGTTGGGCCGTATGGCCCGATTCAGCGGCATCATCCAGCTTAAACTTTAACGAATCATCCATACCCTTATACAACGCCATCACCGCATTGGCTAATTCAACCACTGCGTCCGCATGTGGGACTAAGGCATCCGAAGATCCCAAGCCCAACAAGACCACGGCACTGTACTGTTTATCCACCAATTCGGTTTGAACAAAATGTTTTTCAAATAATTTAAATACCTCGGTATCTGTTTTAGGGTCCAACCCACGGGTGACCAGCAACATACGCGACGTATGAAACAACAACGTTTTCAAGGCATCCGCAGGCTCTGCTGTATCGGGCAACGCTTTGATGATCTGCTTCATATTTTTTTGATCCACATCAATCATATCAAACATACCAGCCGAACATTCCGCCGTGCCCAGCTGCTCTAGAGACAAGCGTTTTTTCGCCCCAAAGTCTGTATAAAACGACGCATCATCGGCATACGCTGGAACATCCCGATACTGGTCACACAAGGCTTTAATCAAATCAAATCCTTCCGAATCCAAATACGCATTATAGGTCGCATACTGATCTTTTTTAGCAATATAATCACGCAAAAACTGGTACACAAACTCGGGAATGGCATGCGCCGCAATGTCCGTGACCCGTTGCGCATACTCCGTTTGCCCAGCCGCCACTTTTGCACCCGCCAAGACATTGTAGGCCGGATACAGATCCCCATCTTTTCGGCCCACTTTACCAAAAAATCCCAACTGTGCAATGTGATGCATCCCACAGGTATTGGGGCATCCCGACATGTTTAACCGGAAATCCGCAATCGCATCAAAATCAAGATCACTCACAATCAACCGCTTTTGAATCGCTTTAGACAGCCCACGCGGCAAACAAATTCCCAACTTACAGGTTTGGGCCCCCGTACAGTTCATCATACGGCCAATAAATGCTGGCTGCTCCGACAACGTGTCCAACTGCTGAATCATGCGGTAGGCATTGCCCAAATACGCATCCGGTATGTTGCGCAATCGGATATTTTGCGCCCGCTCGCACCGCATGGTGTTTGGCCCAAAATGATCCAAAAAGTCACACAAGATATCCGCATGATGCTTGTAAATATCCCCCAGCTTCAACGGAATCAAAATGGAGGACAAGCCCGGCTGTGATTGCGCCATCACATACCGATTTTTCCAATTCTCAAAGTCCTGCCCAGTGACCGTTTCAATAGGCAAATCCGTCGCTTGCGCCTCGTTGTTTAATTCGGGCAAAACCAACGGGTCTTTCCCTTGAACCAACGCATATTCATCATGAAACAACTGCTTAAATTCTTCTTCACCAATTTTTTTCCATAAAAACTTAATGCGGTTCTGATTGCGGTTTCGACGGTTGCCATGCTTATCAAACATCGTTTTAATCGCACGGGTCACTGCATACACTTCTGTATCGGGAATCCACGCCAACAACAAATGGCCCACCATGGGTTTGGCCCCCATCCCACCAGAACAATAGACTTCAAATCCCTTCTGATCGCCATTCATTTTTGCCACAAACCCCAAACACGTGGCTTGTGTAAAAGACACATCATCCGGTGCCGTTGAAAATGCAATTTTAAACTTTCTAGGCAAATTCCATGAATCGGGCTCATGAATTAATCGAGTCGTCAACGCCATGGCATACGGATCCACATCAAACACATCCCCCGGACGAATCCCAGAATGCGATGGGGTCAAAATATTTCGAATGGTATTCCCACCCCCACCCCGAGTGCTTAAGCCCACGGATCGCAAACCTTCAATGACCGTCATTAAATTTTCTATCGTCACATTGTGGACCTGGATTTCTTGCCGAGTCGTAAAATGCACTTCGCCACCCCCATAGGCTTCTGCCAATTCAGCGGCCTTGCGCAATTGCTCCGGGGTTAAACCGCCCGCTGCACACCGAATCCGAATCATATAGGTGTGATCTTGACGCTGCTCATACACCCCATGCGCCACACGAATGGCTTTAAACTTGGTGGGGTCAATGTTACCCAAGGAATAATCCACTAAATCATGAACAAACAAGGCTTGTTCTTCGGCTAATACAGGGGGGTTATCATAAAATCGCATATTATTCTCCTACTATCTCAAGTGCTACATCGTGCACGGTTATTGTTTCATTGGCTTTATCAATCTGGTAGCCTTTGATGCCGGGGACATCGGATTGAAACGACACAATAATATAGACCATATTCGGGTCATTCAATAGCCGCAAATCTTCTTCCGATAACCGTGGTGGCGTTTCCGGATGCGAATGGTACACCACCTGCAAGTGTTTGCCCGCAGCGCGTGCCGATTTCAAAACCGCAAACTGATCCTCGGGCCGAAATGAAAAGTGCTCCGGACTATGATCAATATTTTCTAGGGGGTAAATGGTATCCACACAGCCATCCGACCCGGCCAAATACCCACACCCCTCATTGGGCAAGACCGTACGCAACTCTGAAACCATGCGATCGATAACCGACTGTTTAATTTTTATTGTTTTATTCATGCTGCCCCTCCACGGCTTTTCAAATCACATACCGGCGCTTCGTAATCCACTAATTCTGTAATTGTCGGTGATTCCGAACACACCTTACACGCACTGTTTCGGCTCACTGAAATTGTTCTAAATTGCATCTGTTTCGCATTAAAACTGAGAATGCGATCGGTTAACCCAGTGCCCACACCCAACAAATACTTAATCGCCTCTGTGGCTTGAATAGTACCCAGCATCCCCGCAATAGACCCCAACACACCGGCTTGAGAACAGGTTGGCACCGCATTTTTAGGGGGCAAGTCATCAAATATACACCGATAACACGCATGCCCAGGTGCATAGGTAAACGTTTGCCCATCAAAGCGCAAAATACCCCCATGCGAAAACGCCTGCTTGGCCATGACACAGGCATCATTAATCAAAAACTTACTCTCAAAACTATCCGTCCCGTCTATTACAAAATCATACCCCTGCATCAACGCAAACGCATTGTGGGCTTCAAACCGTTCATGATATAGGGTCACGGAAACATCCGGGTTCATGGCATTAATTTTTTCCTGAGCCGATTCCGTTTTTAGTCGACCCACATCGGCAGTATAATGCGCAATCTGGCGCTGCAAATTACTCAAATCAACCCGATCCGCATCCACAATTCCCAAATGCCCCACACCAGCTGCCGCCAAGTACAACGCAATGGGGGACCCCAAACCACCCGCACCAATAATTAAGACACGGCTAGACAACAATTTTTGCTGCCCATCGCCGCCCACATCCGATAAAATAATATGGCGAGAATATCGCTCAACTTGTGCATCACTGAATGTCATAGTACCTCCAACGCTTGTGTTAAATCGGCTATTAAGTCTGCCTCGGACTCCAAACCAACCGATAATCGAATCAAATCATCATACACACCGGCTTCGGCCGCTTGCTCATCAGTTAAATCCCGATAAATTGTTCGCCGTGGGCATACTGCCAACGTCTTGGCATCGCCCAAATTGACCAAACACTGAATCACACTCAGCGCATTTAAAAAGGCATACGCCCGTGCTTTACTGCCCAGTCTCAGCGTCACCATACCGCCATAACGTCCACCAAACTGACGGGTAGCCACCGCATGGTCCGCATGGGTGGACAGCCCCGGATATTGCGTGACCGTAACCGCAGGGTGCTGATCCAAATACGTGGCCACGGCCATTGCGTTGCTGCAATGCCGATCCATACGCAAGCTCAATGTCTCAACCCCTTTTAAGGTTAAAAATGCATTTTGAGCCGCCAAACTATTCCCTGTTGTGCCACGTACTTTTTTAAACGCAGCCACACCCCCCAACTCCCCCAACTTACCAACGGCTGTCTTCAAAATATCCGGTGAATTGGAGATGCAATCGGGCCAATGGAACAGGCCAGTATCCACAATGGCGCCCCCAATCGCCAACCCGCCCCCACATAAATATTTTGTCGTGGCCACGGTAACAATGTCGATGCCTAGGGACCGTGATTGAGCCAAATAGGGCGTTACAAAAGTAGTATCAACCACCAAAGGAATGCCATGGGCATGGGCCACATCGGCAATCGCACGAACATCCGGCACATCCAACTTGGGGTTGCCAATGGCCTCTAAAAACACAAATCGGGTACGCGCATCCAGCGCAGCTGCATACCCGGACACATCCGTACTATCCACAAACCGAACATCAATACCCATCGAGGCAATAACCCCATGAAACAAATAATACGTACTGCCAAACAAACTTTTGGCGACCACAACATTGTCCCCCGATTGCGCCAAGGTACAAAACACCGTCATAATCGCCGCCATACCCGAGGACACACACACCGCTCCACGCCCCAATTCCAACGCCGTTAAGCGTTGCTCCAAGGCCGCTACTGTGGGATTGCCCGTACGTGAATAATAAAACCCGGGCTGACGCCCATTAAAAATAGCCTCTAAAGTATCCGGATCATGCGCAAATCCTGCTGACTGGTAAATCGGCACATTGGTCGCCCCTGTATCCGAATCCGGCGTATATCCGCTGTGAATAGCGCGGGTATCAAAACACCAAGCATCCCCGTTCATTGATCGATCAATGGCCTCCACCCATAAAATACAAAAATTCAATCACATCCCCATCCTGAATTAATGTGGCATCAAAATCAGCTCGATTTAGCATTTTATCGTTGCATTGCACAGATACCATGTCGGGCATTTTAACCGACTCCTCGGCCAACAATTCAGTAATACTGGTAGCATTCACTGTTTTTTCTTCACCATTAATCACAACTTTTGCCATTGCTTATCTCCTTATATTCCTTACCTTATTGATCAAACAACACCGTGCTGAGATACCGCTCACCCGTATCGCAAATGATACACACAATGGTTTTTCCTTTAAATTCTGGACGTTTGGCCAACTCAACGGCGGCATGCACATTAGCACCCGATGAAATTCCAGACAGAATCCCTTCCGTTCGTGCCAAATACCGACCCATACCCAACGCATCGTCGTTGCGAACCGTCAAAACTTCATCCAACACCGTTCGATCCAAATTGTCGGGTATAAATCCCGCTCCAATACCTTGAATCATGTGCGGCCCTGGGGCCTGACCGGAAATAACTGCCGAATCTGCGGGCTCAACGCCAACAATGCGAATATCCGGTTGATACCGCTTCAACACAGACCCCACACCACTCACTGTCCCACCGGTACCAACCCCCGCAACAAACGCATCAATCACACCACCGGTATCGCGCCAAATTTCTTCAGCTGTCGTATCCCGATGCTTTTGCGGATTGGCGGGATTTTTAAATTGCTGGGGCATAAAGGCGCCCTGTGTTTTTTCCACCAACTCCTCAGCGGTTTGAATAGCCCCCGCCATCCCCAAATGACCCGGTGTCAACACAACATTGGCCCCATAGGCTTTTAAAATAGCCCGACGTTCGATACTCATAGAATCTGGCATTACCAGCGTCACCGAATACCCCTTCAACACACCAATAAACGCTAAGGCGACCCCCGTGTTTCCCGAAGTGGGTTCGATAATGTGCCCCCCCTGAGTTAAGTCCCCACTGTGCTCCGCCGCTTCAACCATCGCCAAAGCGGCCCGATCTTTCACCGACCCCCCCGGATTGGCCGATTCCAATTTTCCCAATAGTGTACAGCCCGTCTTTTCAGACAACGTGGTCAACCGCACCAACGGCGTATTGCCCACCAACTCTTGCATGGTGACAATCCGGCTCATATTGCGTACACCAAGCCGGATTGATACCGTTGCACCCACTGCGCTAAGGTTTCAGACAAGACCGGCGTCATCGCCGCTTGCAATCGATTATCTAAATCATTAATCATATGATGTCTATTATACCCATACTGAGGGTTCCCCTCCAAGGCCTGAATCACATCGCCAATCTGAATAGATGCCGATGGCCGTGCCAACTGATACCCCCCATGCTTGCCACGAATGCTTTGACACAACCCTGATTTTCGTAAAATCACCAGGACTTGCTCTAAATAGGCGTGAGGAATACCATAGCGCTCGGCAATGCTGCGGCTTTGAACCACCTGACTGGCTTCTGCCATCGCATACAAAGCCATTAAGCCGTAACCCGTTTTTTGTGACACACTGCTCATACCATCTTTATACTACCATAATCTGATCAGGATTACTATGTTTTGAGCAATACTTGACATATGACTTAATTTTGGATTACTACTTATAATCAAGAAATTATCATGTCAAATACAACAAAGAAACCAACAAAAAAAGCAAAAAAGCCATCGGCTCGTCATTTGGTAATTGTTGAATCACCCGCAAAAGCCAAAACGATCGAGAAGTTTTTAGGCCGAAGCTATGTGGTTCGAGCCTCTTACGGCCACGTGCGCGACCTGCCTAAAACACGCCTCGGCATTGATATTGAAGACAACTTTGTACCCAAATACATTGAATTAAAAGACAAAAAAACTATTCTAAAAGAATTAAAAGCTCTGGCCAAAGCCGCACCAACGATTTACCTTGCCACAGACCCGGATCGTGAAGGTGAAGCCATCGCTTGGCATGTCCAGGAATCCCTCGATAGCATTGATGCCGATAAATTCAAACGCATTGTCTTCTCTGAAATTACCAAAACATCCGTCCAGCGCTCCATTGAACATGCGCGCGATATTGACCGTGCTATGGTGGATGCCCAGCAGGCTCGGCGTATTTTGGATCGGCTCATTGGCTACAGTTTAAGCCCTATTTTAGGCAAAAAAATTCAACGTGGCCTGAGTGCCGGACGGGTTCAATCCGTATCCGTGAAATTAATTTGTGAACGCGATGCCCAAATTGCCGCCTTCGTTCCGGAAGAATTTTGGATTATCACCAGCACCTTTGATTTGCCTGATGACCAGACCTTGCAATGCCAGCTCATTGCCAAAGATGACCCCAAAAATAAACTTGAGATTCCCAACGAAACTACCGCACGGCGTGTTGAATCAGACCTAAACGCATCTAAATTTCACATTGATACCATTACCATCAAACCCATTCACCGGCAACCCAAGCCCCCGTTCATTACCTCATCCTTGCAGCAAGAGGCCTCCCGCTGGTTTGGTTGGTCAGCCAAAAAAACCATGTCTGTGGCCCAGCAATTGTATGAGGGAATTGACATTGGCGATGAGACCGTGGGGCTTATCACCTATATGCGAACCGACTCTGTTCGCATTGCGGACGAAGCGTTGCATGCGGTTCGGGGCTACGTTGAAAAAACATATGGGGACAAGTATTTGAATCCACGCGCATTTAAAACCAAAGGCAACGCCCAAGATGCACACGAAGCCATTCGCCCCTCTTACGTCACCCACCCACCCGACCGGATTGACCGATACTTATCGGCGGATCAAAAGAAACTCTACCGATTAATCTGGAATCGGTTTGTGGCTTCTCAAATGACCGCGTGTGAATTGGAATCGACCCAAATTTTAGTCAAAACTGATACCAATTACTATTTAAAGGCTAACGGTAGTCGCATTGTGTTTGATGGATTTAAGAAAGTATATGAGGAAAAAACCGAAGAGGACACCCATTCAGACAATCAACAATTACCCAAACTATCCGAACAGCAAACCTTAGACTTAAATGCCGTTTTAGCCACTCAAAAGTTCACCCAGCCCCCACCCCGATATACCGAAGCTAGTTTAATCAAAACCTTAGAACAAGAAGGCATTGGACGCCCATCAACCTATGCCCCCACCATGAGCACCATTCAAGATCGGGGATATGTAGACAAAAATGGTCGCCAGCTCATTTCAACAGAGCTTGGGCAAATTGTTAATACCAAATTGGGCGAATTTTTTGATGACATTTTAAACGTCAAATTCACAGCCAATCTAGAAAATCAGCTGGATGAAATTATGTCTGGGGGGCATGATTGGCATGCGGTTGTTCGGTCTTTTTATGACCCATTTTCCAAACAAATTAGCATCGCCGATGCCCAAATGGAAAAAGTAAATCGAGACAAACCCACCGACTTGGACTGCGAAAACTGTGGTAGCCCTATGGTTATTAAAACAGGCCGATATGGTGAATTTACGGCCTGCTCCAATTACCCCGAATGCAAAACCATTTTAAAGACCCCCAAAACCATTGTGTCCACCGGCATTCATTGCCCCGAATGCACCAAAAACAATCTTGAAAACCCCATTGTAGAACGAAAAACACGCCGTGGGAAAATCTTTTTTGGTTGTTCTGGATACCCCAAATGCACATTTGCCTTATGGGATCGACCCATTCAACACGCTTGCACAGAATGCGATAGTACAATTATACTTGAAAAAGTGAAAAAAGATACCAAAACGTGGCAGTGCATGCGTTGCAACACCGAACATGTTCTCGAAAATTAAACAGATTTTTCATACGCTAGTTATTCAAAATATTGAACTCAAAATTATTAGTATTTTGATTACTATTTTGATTGTCATTTTATCCCAATGAGTCTGGGCTTTGTGCCCACGATGGGCAATTTGCACGCAGGGCACGTGTCCCTAATTGAACGCAGCGTCCGTGAAAATGAAAAAACCATTGTCAGCATCTATGTTAATCCTCGCCAATTTGGCCCAAACGAAGACTTTGATCAATACCCCAGAACGCTAGAAGCCGATAAAGCACTGCTAAGCCAGTACGATACCGTGACGGTATGGACACCCAAAACAACCGATATATACCCCTTAGGCCCCTCGAACGCCTATGGCATTACTGCGCCTAAACCAATGGCTGAGCATTGGTGCGGAAAAAGCCGCCCCCATTTTTTTGATGGTGTATGTACGGTTGTATTTCGCTTATGCCAGCAGGTACAGCCAACCCGATTGTACATGGGCGAAAAAGATTACCAACAATACGCAATTATTCACGCATTGATGCAGGATTATCAATTGCCCATTGCGGTTGTCCCGTGCCCCATTGTGCGAGAGACTGATGGGTTAGCATATAGCTCCCGAAACCAGTACTTGAGCCCGACGGAGCGCCCCCATGCCACACATTTGTATCAGGCGATCCAGGCTGCCAAAGAAAGGGTATCTTATGGGGAAAAAAAACCGGCGGTGATTCTGCAGGCGTGCCGCAATATCCTTGGTGAAGCCCTGACGGTTGACTATGTTGGGATCGCGGACCCCCTGTCCCTACAACCCATTGACCGGGATATCCGCTCGAACGACCGCTTGATGCTGGCTGCCTACCTTGGGAGGACCCGGCTGATTGATAACGATACATTATAGAAACGACGTGCTTCACAATAATGAGAAGTGGAAAATCCGACAATCGAAGTCTAAAACATTAAGACACAACTATATCTAGCAAGCTTTCGTTTGCTGAAACCCTCGCCTGTTCTCACAGATTCTACGACTACGCTTTTAGTTTACACAAAATATATTACACTCCCACAAAGACCTTCGCTATATCAGTCGCATACTGAAATGCATCAACATTCTGGTTCACAGCTTCTAGCAGAACCTGAAAATTACCACGCAATTTCTCACTCGCATGCTGCAACGCATGCCCATCCTGCCTCACCGCTTCCATCACCACCTCATGATCACCCTTCAAGTCCTCACTCGCAAACTCCAACGCATGCCCATTCTGCCTCACCGCTTCCATCACCACCTCACGATCACCCTTCAATACCTCACTTGCAAACTGCAACGCATGCCCATCCTGCTTCACCGCTTCCATAACCAACTCACGATTACCCTTCAATTTCTCACTCGCATGCTCCAACGCATGCCAATTCTGCCTAACCGCTTCCATCACCACCTTACGATTACCCTTCAATTTATTACTTGCAAACTCCAACGCATGCCCATTCTGCCTAACCGCTTCCATCACCACCTTACGATTACCCTTCAATTTACTACTTGAAAACTCCAACGCATGCCCATTATGACTCACCACTTTACTGACAAACGCTTTATCATCCTTCAATCCCTTTGAGGCATGCCGAAACACCCATCTACCCTTCTTCACCGCTTCCATCACCACCTCACGATCACCACGCAATTCCTCACTCGCATACTCCAACGCACCCCCATCCTGCTTCACCGCTTCCAGCACCACCTCACGATCACCACGCAATTCCTCACTCGCATACTGCAACGCACGTCCATCCTTCATCACCGCTTCCATCACTACACCACAATCACCACGCAATTCCTCACTCGCAAACCGCAATGCAACCACATTCTTCTTCACTGCTTCCAGCACCACCTCACGATCACCACGCAATTCCTCACTCGCACGCTGTAACGCCTTCCCATCCTGCTTCACTGCTTCCAGCACCACCTCACGATCACCACGCAATTCCTCACTCGCACGCTGTAACGCCTTCCCATCCTGCTTCACCGCTTCCAGCACCACCTCACGATCACCACGCAATTCCTCACTCGCATACTCCAACGCACCCCCATCCTGCTTCACCGCTTCCAGAACAAACTCACGATCAGCACGCAATTCCTTACTCGCAAACCGCAATGCAACCACATTCTTCTTCACCGCTTCCAGCACCACCTCACGATCACCACGCAATTCCTCACTCGCATGCTCCAACGCACGCCCATCCTGCCTCACCGCTTCCATCACCACCTCACGATCACCACGCAATTCCTCACTCGCATGCTCCAACGCATGCCCATCCTGCCTCACCGCTTCCATCACCACCTCACGATCACCCTTCAAATCCTCATGCGCATAACACAGCGCATTTTTATTCTGCATCACCGCTGCCATCACCACATCACGATCATTCTTCACGTCATCACTCGAATACCGCAACGCACTCCCATCCTGCATCACCGCTGCCATCACTACATCACGATCATTCTTCACGTCATCACTCGAATACCGCAACGCATTCCCATTCTGCATCACCGCTTCCATCACTACATCACGATCACCACGCAATTCCTCACTCGCATGCTCCAACGCACGCCCATCCTGCCTCACCGCTGCCATCACCACATCTTTGTCTTTCTTCAAATCCTCACTCGCATACTGCAACGCATGCCCATAGTGCTTCACCGCTTCCATCACCAACTCACGATCACGCTTCAAATCATCACTCGCATACTGCAACGCATCTCCCCTATTCTTCACCGCTTCCATAACCAACTCACGATCACCCTTCAATTTCTCATTCGCATAATTCAAACGATTCCCTTGCTGCCTCACCGCTTCCATAACCAACTCACGATCACCCTTCAATCTTTCACTACAATAAAATAACATACCACTATACTTTGCCACCGCTAACCAAGCTAACTCATCATTGTCACGCAATTGAGAATTCATAATCCTGAAATTATCCGCATTTCTCCCTATAGCTCTCCTAAACTGGTCAACGTGGTCAACGTCACCCTTACATTTAATTTTAGCCAACCTAGCAGGTTGTTCAATAGCATAACTAGTAGTAGCAGCGGATCGATTATTACATTTGGAAGGCCCCTTTGATGATGGCGACACAACAGGGCCTTGACTAGAGCTTGATCCAGAAAGGCTCAGTTGCCCTTTTTTTGATTTATCAGAATCTCTCTCATACTTCGAATTCTGCAACCCACGCTTCTTACTACCCTGTGCAGGTCTATCCAGACTCGAGCTAGAACTTTGCCCACCTACATAACCTGATATATTAACCATAAAATTATCCTTTTTAAAACTAAAAAAAACAATCAAAAAAACCTATTTTTTTTTATTTTTTATTATAAAACAAACATTATAATAACAAAAAAAAATATTTTTTCAAGCACTTTTTTACCCCCAATTAGATATTTTAAACCCACACAGAAAACCACTTAGGCCCCTATCCCCCTAAAAGCCCCCTAAATCCCCAAGCCCCCTAAATCCCCCTAAAGGGGGACTTTTGTGCATTTGGATTGTTGAAATTACTTTATCTAAACTTGACCCAATGCTATGGCATCGCCTAAATGTCACGCCTCATGCCTCTTTATTGAGATTATCCGTATCACAAGTCCCCTTTAGGGGATTTAGGGGCTTTAGGGATTAAGCACCTAGAGGTACACGCTTTAATTCCTCAATTGCAAGTCAAAGCAATTGACCATAGTACTGCCAACTTCATATCATAATCACCTTTCAATTCATCACCCGCATACTTTGCCCATACTGATGCCAGCTTCTTCTCATAATAATCTTTCAATTCATCACTCACATACTGCAACACATCCACATTCCCACTAACCGCTTCCAGAATAAAATCACGATCTTCCTTTAATTCCCCACTCGCATACTGCAACGCACGTCCATTCTGCTTCAGCGCTTCCATCACCACCGCTTTGTCTTTCTTCAAACTCCAATCCGCATAACACAGCGCAGTCCCATTCTGACTCACCGCTGCCAGCACCACCTCACGATTACGATTCAATCCATCACGCGCATGCTGCAACGCAAGCCCATCCTGCTTAACCGCTGCCAGCACCACATGATAATCTTTTTTAAATTCAGCAGGAAGATGCATCAACGCCAACCCATTACGCTCCACCAATCTCAGCATAAAATCAATAACATCACGATTATCATTGACTAATTTATTGCAGAATTCCTTAATACCACTCTTCAACAAATTCGGACTCTTCGCCGCCAATTCCAGAACCAAATCACAATAATCACTCGATTCCATACTCACATGCCGCAACGCATTCAAATTGTTTTTCACCGCTGCCAGCACCACCTCACGATTACGCCTCAATTCATCACTCGCCCATTCCAATGCTTGCCAATTCTGCCTCACTGCTTCCAACACTATATTACGATCGCCCTTCAATTCATCACTCGCCCATCTCAATGCTTGCCAATTCTGCCTCACTGCTTCCAACACTATATTACGATCATTTTTCAAGTCATTTGGAAAATTCTGCAACGCGAGCCCATTACGGCCCACCATTGCCAGCTTCTTTTGATAAAGTTTATTCACTACCAGATCCACAGAGGCCGGATTTCTAGTGGGACTGTTGCGAAACGGGTGATTTAAATTGAAAAATTTTCAAAAAGCTTAAAAGCAAGTGCTAATTGTCAAAAAGCAGGGGGTAATTTGGTTAATTT
>Ga0181574_10001417_pt1 | contig 22386 bp, 18 predicted proteins | sample 101ome_24_FD_145600 | JGI IMG/M metagenome (GOLD analysis project Ga0181574, IMG submission 145600) | Coastal salt marsh microbial communities from the Groves Creek Marsh, Skidaway Island, Georgia - 101410AT metaG (spades assembly) | ecosystem: Environmental > Aquatic > Marine > Intertidal zone... | reverse complement strand
GGGCAACATCATTGGCTCGGTCTACACCTGCTGTAATATCCCGGTCGAACTGCTCAAAAATCGATTCGCTCGAGACGCGTTCCTTGCCTTCGGTATTCCACTCGAGCTTCAGCGCTGCAAGCGCCTTCTCTGCCCTCCAATAGCTATCAGCGACCACCGCGATGGTGTCGCCCGCAGAATACGTCCCCACGAGACCTGCGGCACTCGACGAGCCCACTTTGACCACATCGATAACGCCTTTCATCGCGCGCGCTGCACTGTCATCCACGCGCCGAAGCGTGCCACCCGCAACTGGGGTACGCTTTACGGCGGCATACACCATACCGGGACGCTTAACGTCCATGGCGAACATCGCCGTACCGTCTACTTTTGATGGGATATCGTGTCGAGGCTTGCTCTGCCCCATGACAGAAAACTCGCTCGTTTTCTTGAGCTTGGGTGTCGATGACGGCGTCATCTCAGCAGCGGCTGCCGCAAACTCCGAATAAGGGGCCGATCGGCCACTAATGTCGTGATGCAGCATGCTCTTAGCCGTTCGAATCTCACTCTCAGGGACACCCCAAGCCTTTGACGCGGTTTTTACCAGCATCTCGCGAACAGAGGCACCAGCTGCGCGGAGGAAATACTGGCCGGTGGTACGAATACTCATGCTACCGCCCGTAATCTGCATACCCAGCGCGTCCGCGAGATTCAACATCAGACCATCAACCGTAGGCACTACGGCGTCAGGAAAATCGACACCTTTAAATAGGTAGCCCCGCCCTACTGCCATGTTGGCATATTCGGCATTGGCTGGCGCCTCTTCAAAGCGCATGAGATCCCAGTCTGCATCCATCTCTTCCGCAAGCATTTGCGTCAGAGCAGTTTGTGCGCCCTGCCCCATTTCTGAGTGAGGCAAAATCGCTGTTGCGCGATTCTCAGCGTCGATCTTTAAATAAAGATGTAAGAGGTTCTCCCCTTCACCCGCTACCAAGTGTCCGGCCATCTCTGTCGGGTTGCCGGGACGAACGGCGATGCCAATAACCAGCCCCGTTCCACCCAAGACACCGGCAGAAAGGACACCACGTCTGGTCCACTTACCCATTCTGACTACCCTCCATCGCATCGTAGAAGGACACGCCCGCTACCTGTTTGATCGCTGATCGTATCCGTCCATACATGCCGCAGCGACAGACATTGCCTCGCATCGCGGTATCGATATCGGCATCCGATGGATTGGGGTTATCAGCAAGCAACGCCGCCGCCGACATCAGCTGACCCGACTGACAATAGCCGCACTGCGGAACCTGGTGATCAATCCACGCCTGCTGAAGCGCATGAAGCGATCCATCAGCACCCTTCAAACCCTCGATGGTGGTGATACTGGCACCCTCCAGAGAGGCGATGGGTGTGATGCAGGCACGTTGCGCACGCCCATTCACATGGATAGTGCAGGCACCGCATTGCGCCATCCCGCAGCCAAATTTGGTTCCGGTTAAGTCGAGCTGCTCTCGGATGACCCAGAGCACGGGTGTTTCCGGATCAGCATCAACCGTCCTTACTTCCCCGTTAAGCGTAAAGGTTGTCATTCACTCGTTCCTCAGTATCTAGGCGTCTGTAACTGCCTTAGTGGTGCCGACAGTATGATCGAATTGTTCGCATGTTGCTGTTACGTACGAGTACATACGATCATAATCGGGCTTGGGTTAACCTTGTTGACCCTTAGTCAGTTAATTTAATGACTAGCGGTCATTTGTCAACAAAGTTACTATCCGGAAATGGCATCAACTATCAGTCACATCAAGCGTGCGCGAACGCCCGAGCAGAAAAGCGATCGGCGGGAGACCATACTCGCTACTGCAAAGGTCCTATTCATGGAAGCGGGCTATGAGGGCTTTTCCATGGGACTGCTGTCGAAGCGCGCGGGCGTTGCTAAGGGCACACTCTATCTGTACTTCGGCACCAAGGAAGAGGTGCTGTTGTCACTGTACAGCCAGGAGTTTGAGCGTTTCTGTAACACTATTGCCGTGGGCATCTCTCCCGGCATCTCAGATGCTGACTTTGTATCCCATCTGTATGAGATCAGCCTATCGGACCCAATTTTCCTGGCACTGCATGCCAGACTGGGTACCGTAATCGAGCAGAATATTTCAGTCGACGCGTTGATAACCTCTAAACGACACATGGCTACTCACTTTCACACCATGGTCACACAACTCTCTGAACCGCTTGGTCTGAGCTTCGAGCAAACGCTCGAGGCGTTAAGTGGCATATCCGCACTGTTGACAGGATCCTACGACGGCTCCTCACATTCCGTCATCGAGAATGAGGCGCTTCCCGAGGACGTGGCAACCTTCATGGGTTACTTCGATATGAAAGTGCGCTTTGAAAAAAATGCGGGCTACATTCTCCAGGGTATCCGCGCCTCATCACGCTAATGTGCCCATGAAGCATCGTCACCACCTTACTCACCGAGTCGTCCATCGTCAGACCAACCCATCGCTTCAGGGGGTCTGGTCATGACGATGCAGCTAGCGGCAATGCTTTCGCGCTGGGAACCCCAACGCGATGCAGACGAGTGGATTTTAGGCACCGTTTACCAAACCGAAGGATCGAGTTATCGAAAACCCGGTGCAATGAGTCTGATCAGCTCCGGGGGCGAGCAGCTCGGGCTATTAAGTGGCGGCTGTCTCGAAGCGGACATAAGGCTTAACGCGCGCAAAGTCATGGCATCGGATATCCCCATGTGCATTCGCTATGACGGCGATGATGAAGATGATCTGTCGTATCGACTCGGTATCGGTTGCGGGGGTGTCGTTCACGTCTTACTAGAACCAGTTAATGCCGAAAACAATTATCAGGGCCTGCTCGACATTCAACGCTCGTTGGCTGACCGCCAGAGCGGATACTTAAAGCAACACATTCCTGCACCGGGAGCCGTGAGTCTTCCTAGCCAATACGCCGTCGAATCCGTTCTAACGCGCAAGCGCGAGAAAAGCCGACTGGACGTAGTAGATGGTGAAAACTGGTTGATTTCGCATATCACGCCAGCCCCTCATTTACTGATCGCTGGTGGTGGCATCGATGCGCAACCAGTGGTCGCGCTAGCCAATCAACTCGGTTGGGAAACGACTGTTTGGGATCCGCGACCCGCCAATGCTAGAGATGAGTTTTTCCATATGGCTGACCATCGACTGCGATGTCCAGTCGAGGAGCTGTCGCAGTGGGTACGGGACGCCGCGGTCAATGCCGCTATGCTGATGACTCATAGCGTACCCATGGATGCCCAGAGTCTAAGTGCTGTCGCGGGTTGCGGCCTTGATTATGTAGGCCTTCTCGGTCCCACCCACCGAAGAGAAGAAGTATTCGTCGAAGCTGGTCTCAGTGATGAAGAATACCAGCCTCGTGTTGATGGTCCTGCCGGATTTGATATCGGCGGCGAACTGCCCGAAAGCATAGCGCTCTCCGTCATCGCCAAGTGTCATGATGCGATCTTTGGTGCAGCAGCTATTGGCGCGACAGCCAAGCAGGAATGACTGAGCCTCGGCTAGGCATCGTTATTCTCGCTGCGGGTGAAGCGCGTCGGTTTGGCGCGTGCAAGCAGCTCGCCTTATTCCACGCGAAACCACTACTGCAACATGTGATCGATGCTGCGCTCCCTCTCAGACCTTCGCGACTTGTGGTCATGACCGGCAAGTATCACGAGGCCATCGCGGCAGCTAAAAATGAGGGTGTCGTGACCGGCGCTGAACTCATTCTCAACCCCGACTGGTCATCAGGAATGAGTAGCTCCATCAGGCTCGGCTGCGAGCTACTGTCTGACGACTGTGATCAGTTGTTAGTGCTGTTGGCCGATCAGGTGCTGGTCTCGACCAGCGAACTCGAGACCCTCGTCGCACAAGCTGTGGACGGTGGGAGCGCCTGTGCGGGCTTCGGCGAGACTGTAGGCCCACCTGCCGTATTCTCTCGCGTCTGGTATCCCGATCTGCTGACACTAAATGCTGAAAACGGAGCTAAGAAGCTTCTGACCGATCCAGCAAAACAGGTGACGATTGTTCCCATGAAATCTGCAGGATGGGATATTGATTCGAGGGATGATTTAGAGCGACTCAGTGACGTCAGTAGCTATATTTTTGGAAATTGAGGTGCCTTCTCTGCAACACTCTCTGTAACACTCACACGGCGAAACATGGTCAACAGTCGTCATCAGACTTAGGGATAACCCCATGGATAATCAATTACAAAAAGACATGTGGAATGGCCGCGCCGGAGCCAGCTGGGTTAGACATAACTCGTTGCTGGAAGAGCTGCTTTCAGAGCCGGGCCGTCAGTGTATGGCGTTATTTGACTTACCGGCGGGTGCACAAGTGCTTGATGTCGGCTGTGGCTGCGGCAATCAGACGCTCGACTGGGCCTCTCAGCTTGACCCATCCTGCACCATTACAGGGGTTGATATTTCGGAGCCCATGTTGGCTCTGGCTGAGGACTTAAAGTCAGCCAATCACTCATCGCTACAAGCCAGTGTGTCGTTTGTACTGGGCGATGCCAGTGAACCAATATTTCCCGAAGCGTCGTTCGATGCGATCTACTCCCGGTTTGGGGTCATGTTTTTTGCAGACCCAACGGCGGCCTTCGCCCAACTACGTTCCAACTTAAAACCGAACGGTCAGCTGGGATTTGTGTGTTGGCAAAGCCCCGCGCTAAACCCTTTCTTTACGGCTCCCGTGCAGGCGGCGCTTACCGTCCTGCCACCCCCGCCACCGGCGAAGCCCGGAGCACCCGGCCCCTTTGGGTTATCGGACAGGGAACATACCCATAATGTTCTAAGTGAGGCGGGGTTTACCGAGGTCACTGTGGAGCCGCTACAGCTAGAGCTGTCAGCCGGCGCTGAACGCTCTTTCGACGACCTGTTTCAGGAGCTGATACAGATTGGCCCAGCCGCCGCATTAATCGCCGAAAGCGACCCTACTCTCAGTGAGCAAGCCAAAACCGCGGTTTATGAGACACTCAGGGAGTTCTATTCACTCGGTAAAGGGGTCCGTTTCGAGGCCAACTTCTGGCTTGTCGGCGCCCGACCTTAGCCCATGAGCATGCCAGTAAGACCCGAGCCCTGATCGCTGCCAACAAATTTCGTCCAATTCGGCAAGACCGACTCAAGCGACTCGGGAGCCACACCCATCCACCTCGAAACCTCTGCATACATTGCGTCGGTTGCAGTCGTGGGCAGAAAACGGCCTCGACCCACATCAAGTGGATTATCCTCGACTTGCTCGGGGAAGTGACCGTATAGCTGGCCACCCTGCACGGCACCGCCCATCACCATGGCATTACCGCCCCAGCCATGATCCGACCCTCTGCCATTGGAGGTCAGTGTTCGGCCAAAATCAGAAATCGTGAACGTGGTGACTTGGTTTGACAGTCCCAGCTCCTCCAATGCCAATTGAAACTGACCAAGACCCGCATCCAACGCGGGCAGCATTGTCGCTTGCTGGCCCAGGGTGTCTTCATGGTGGTCCCAGCCACCAAAGGTCACAAAAAAGGTCTGGCGGCTTACCCCAAGCTGCTGATGCACGCTGGCAAGCTCGGCAATACGCTTCATAGCGGACGAAAAAGAGTCCTCGGCGAAGGGTGTGCTCAACGAAGTCGCTTGAGAGAGCGCCGAAGAGAAAACATCGCCTGCGTCAATCGCCGACTGCAATTTGTTTCTGTAAACCGTTTGCAAGGTCGACGCACTGCTATCAGCCATAAGGCTCTCGAAGGAGCGCTTGAAGAGATCGTTGTTAAAACCATTGATTGACTGCACACCTCGATTTGCACTGATGGCGTATGAACCTGTGGCGGCACCCGCTTGAAAAGAGTTATTTCCCGAAAGCGAGATATTGCCCGCGAGCGCCAGACCTGTGTTAGCACCGGGGAGCGCATCGATGAGTCGACCGCCAAATCCGGTACCCGCACGATTGGCGGGTGTGGCCGTTTGCCAGCTGAGAATCTGGTCAGAGTGCGAAAATAATCCAAGCGGCAACGTCACCGTTTCCGCATCGATGGCAGCTCGTGTCGTAGGTTCAACCAGAGGGCCAACGTTGGTCACCATTGTGGCCTGACCCGCATTAAAGCGTTGTTGCAAACTACTCATCGCCGGATGCAAGCCAAACCGAATGCCCTCGTGCTCGCCATCCAGCGGCAAGAGATCGTTTTGACTCAGTGCTAAATCCGACCGTCTAGTCTGATAGCGGTCATAAGCCAGCTCGGACCGCGGCACCAGAATGTTAAAGCTGTCGGCTCCGCCAGCCAGCAATACGCATACAACAGCGCGGTACTCTTCCGAGGCAACTGCTCGGGCCGACCCCAACAATGAAAACGGCACAGTTGTCGCCATGGTCATGCTGACCGCACTGCCTAAACCATTTCGCAGAAAACGTCGTCGATTCATCATAGTGCATTCCTCTCTGCCACTGCCTGATCAGGCGCGCTGAGCGCGAGATACAAGGCCAGTTTTAGCCGATCTGTGGGACTAGAGCCTGCAGCTTCATCCCAAGCACCTGAGATAACAGAGCGTGTGTGCTCACTCATGGTCCCGGCAAAGAACAATCGCTCGACGCGAATCAGGAACGCTTCTTTGTCATCAGCAAGGTTCACCATTGACGTGAGATCCAGTCGCATCTCGGGCAATTCCGGATGATTGTGCATTGGCCGATTGCCGTAGAGGAGTTGAGCCATCAAATTGGTCACTCCAACGATCGTGTCTTCGGTCGTAATCTGCATCTCAGGGGCTATCAAACCCTGCCCACCCTGTGGTCGATAGAATGGCGAATAAAAATTGAAGACACTGGGGGCGGTTAGCACCATCTGATCTGTTGCGTTCTGAACAAAAAACCCGGTCACACCAACGTCACTCCCTTCGGAGGGCGCGGTATTAAGCGCTCGGTTGGCTGCGAGGAACCGCCTAAAAGGCTCTCTCACTCGCGAAGCATCTGCCACTTCAGGGTCAGTAAGAATGGCACGGATGACCGCTTTCATATCACCTCGAACGCCATCGCCGTTATCAGCGAAGACAGTGGAAATACGGCTCACATAATCTGGCGACGGGTTTGAGGTCACTAGCCTTTGAATCAACTGCTTACTGACAAATGGCGCCACATTGGGGTGGTTGAATAAATTATCGACCGCATCATCGATGTCCTGAATACCAGTCTGTCCATCCGGCACCGTAAATCCATTAAGCAAGTACTTTTCGCCAGGCTCGTGGTAGTTGTCGAACATCACCATGGGGACATGCAGTACAGCCCTATTGCGCCCAAATTGAGGTTCCTGGCCAGCACTACCCGCATAGGCAAGACCGGTGAATATCTTCGAGAATTCCCGAATATCCGTGTTGTCATAGGTGGGAATGGGCTGACCATCAGGATCTAACTTCCGCGTACCGTCAGAGTTCAGCTCATACAATCCGATGGTGAAGAGCTGCATGACCTCACGTGCATAGTTCTCGTCGGGAAAGGTATTCGCGTCCTCGTCGGTCTTCGCGTTGTTGACGTGACTTAGATAGAAGCCCATCGCCGGGTGAAGCGTGACAGCGCGCAACAGGTCGCGGTAATTGCCAAAACTGTGAGTGAGTAACGTGTCGTAGTAATTGGAGAGACCTAACGGATTGTTGCCTAGAACACCGGTCTGAGATACGACAAATAGCTGAGTTAGCGCATAGGCCGTAACTTGTCTCAGTTGGTCGGGAGCCGTTAGCGCATTCTCGAAAAAAGCAAAGCGCCGGAATAGCCCGATGGGGATCGGACTATCTTGATTGTTAAAGCCGTACTGTGCCCCATAACGGCGAACAATAGGCTCATGCAGGCTGATGGGCATGGTGAACTGCTCATCAAGCCAGGCATCAACGCCACTCTCTGCCACGGATTCAACATCGCTGTAGCGGGCACCAAAGGTACCAATATCGAGTATGAGTGCTGCGTCACGGTATTCCTCAGCCGTGGGTTCTGTTGGTCCCGTCGATCCACCGCCACCACTACCACCACCGGAACCTGAGCCGCCGCCAGAGCCTGGGGGATCAACCGGTGAACTTCCGCCGCCTCCACCGCCGCAGGCTGATAAGAACGACACCAACGCCAATGCAATAAGGGAATGTTTCATGGGAGTAAGCCTCTCCTGATTGCCCGTTATGTTTATCGTACGGCGGGTCACTTAATATCCGTCGTTCGAATCCGTACGGCTTTAACCTAACAAGAAGTTTCGCCTCCGCATCTTTTTTTTGCATAATGATTTGCAAATTGCGATTAGCGTCTCATTTTACGACGGCAAGTGAACGTTTTTTCAATGCAGGCTGTCAACAATCTGCCAAAGCACGCGTGTTTCTTTAGTTTAAGGTTATTTAGCTGCAAGCCCCGTATACTCGCGACCAATCGCGATTCGACGCATCATCGGTCGTGTTTTAGCTATTCATTCAAACAACAACTAATGCAACAGTGGGATCAGGTATGAGCAGAGAGTTTGACGTCATCATCTATGGAGCCAGTGGCTTTACTGGCCGCCTTGTGGCCGAGTACATGGGAAAAACCTATGGCGACAGTGCCAACTGGGCCATGGCAGGCAGAAATGAAGCGAAGCTGGCCGAAGTAAGACACTTGGTTGGCGCACCCAGCACAACACCACTCGTGACTGCCGATGCCAGCGATTCTGACTCACTGCGTGCAATGGTGAAGCGAGCGCAGTGTATCTGCACAACCGTTGGTCCCTACCAGCTGTATGGATCCGAACTCGTTAAACTCTGTGCTGAAGAGGGGACACACTATGTCGACCTTTCAGGAGAACCCGGCTGGATGCACGAGATGATTACATCGCATCAGGCTGCCGCAGAAGCCTCTGGCGCACGCATTGTTCATAGCTGTGGTTTTGACTCCATCCCCTTTGATCTGGGCGTCTACTTTCTTCAGAAGGCAGCTATAGATCAAACGGGTAAGGCCATGCCCCGGGTACGCGGTCGGGTTCGTGCTATGAACGGTGAGTTCTCCGGCGGTACCGCAGCGTCACTAGGCGCTACGATGGCTGCACTTAAAACCAACCCAGGCCTTATTAAAATTCTGGCTAATCCCTTTTCGTTGGCTAATGGCTTTCAAGGCCCTGAACAGCCATCCGATGCCAAACCGTATGAAGATGAAGTCGTCGGCTCGTGGGTCGCCCCCTTCATCATGGCACCCATTAACACCAAAAACGTGCATCGATCTAATGCCATGCTGAACCACCTCTATGGTGAAGATTTTCAGTACGATGAAATGATGGTGACAGGACCGGGCGACCAGGGAGCAGCGATGGCCAAGATGGTAGCGAGCAGCAATCCTTTGGAAGGCGATGATGTCCCCAAGCCAGGCGAAGGCCCCTCGAAAGAGAGCCGCGAGGCAGGTCACTACGACGTGCTGTTTGTCGGCACAAACGACGAGGGAGGCCGCATCGAAGCGACCGTCACCGGTGATATGGACCCAGGCTATGGCTCAACATCTAAAATGATTGCCGAAAGTGCGCTATGCATCGTTCACGACTGCCCGGATCTACCCGGGGGTGTTTACACCCCTGCACCCGCCATGGGTGAGAAGCTGATCGAGCGACTCGTCGCGAACGCAGGCCTAACCTTTGATCTAGGCAGCTAACAGCCTTATCTAACGACCGCCGAATAAGCGGTGCTGGGGCAGATCCTCGGCACCGCTCAACACCAATAAACCGGCGAAAATAGCCAGATTTTTAACGAAGTTCTGCGTCTCGTGCGCCTGGCTGACGCCCTCATACACGTTCCAAAAATCGTGCATCCCCAGATTAATAATCAAGGTCATGCCTGCGAACATGAGGGCGACTTGGCTGACGCGCATACCTATCATCAACATCACACCGCCGCCGATCTGAAGAACAATTGTGATGGGTAACAGCAGTTCTGGAGCCGGGATATTGTGGAGCGTCATGTAGTTCAACGTGTCGGCATAGCCAGTCACTTTGGAAATACCGGGAAGAAAAAAATAGAGACCGAGCAAAAATCGGCCGAGGGTTACAGCAAAGCTCATTGTTTTTGTTCTCCGTTGACTAAGTTCCCATTTAACACTGATATACCCCTCGCGCGCACCTTTTTGCCTAGCTCTTCGCGCATCCCTTCTAGGCACCAACACTGGTAATGGCTGCAAGATCAGACCGCTCGTGCAGGCACAAAAAAGGGCGCCATAAGCGCCCTTTCCGAAAAGTTGATGACCTTATACAAAGGTTTCACCCGCCGCCAATTTCTCGGCCACAATGGCAGGCGTCTCAAAACGATCACCGTAGGCTGCACTCAGCTCACTACATCGATCGATGAAGTTTTGCAGACCATAGGTGTTCACAAACTGCAGTAGGCCGCCAGTCCATGCGGGTGCACCGATACCCATGATCGAACCAATATTGCCGTCTGCCACGCTGCGAAGAACACCGGTCTCAAGGCATTTCAGCGCCTCGATAACCTGACGGAAAAGCAAGCGCTCCTGGACATCCCGATCCGATATATCGACGCCGTCACGGCCATAAAGATCGGATAGACCAGACCAAACTTCTTTAGAACCGTCCGCACGGTACTCGTAGAAACCACCACCGTGATATCGACCACCACGACCGTGCTCACCGATCATCGTCTCGACAACCTCAGCGGTAATCGATCGATCATCCCCGTCAATAGCAAGCCCCATTTCCTTCCAGGTCTCTTGCGCCTTTCGTGACAACTCCAGACTCACCTCGTCGTAAACGGTGAGCGGACCCACCGGCATCCCCACGGCCTTGCCAAGATTATCGATACGCACTGGCTTCACGCCCTCGACAAGCATACGTACACCCTCATCGAGGTAGGTACCAAAGGTTCGTGATGTAAAGAAGCCCAGAGAATCGTTAACAACAATAGGGGTTTTCTTAATTTGCTTCGTGTAGTCAAACGCCTTGGCGAGTGCGACATCACCCGTCTTTTCGCCCATAATAATTTCAACGAGCGGCATCTTGTCGACTGGAGAGAAGAAGTGAATGCCAATGAAGTTTTCAGCGTTCTGACTCGCTTCAGCCAGCTGCGTGATGGGCAAGGTAGAGGTGTTTGAACCCCAAATGCCACCCTCGGCCATTCGCGGCTCGAGATCACGCGTCATTTGATGCTTCAGGTTCATGTTCTCGAACACAGCCTCGATGATGAGATCACAGCCATCGAGGTCTTCGTCTGATGCTGTTGGATGAATGAGTGAGAGCACCTCGGCCATCTTCTCAGGTGTCATCCGACCCTTATCAACACGCTTCTGCAATAAGGTTTCGGTGTAGGCCTTGCCCTTCTCGGCTGCCTCCAGACTGATGTCTTTCAATACAACCTGGATACCGACCATGGCCGATGAGTAGGCAATCCCCTGCCCCATCATTCCAGCACCCAGCACACCCACCTTTTCCGTTTTCTGCGGCGGTACGTCTTTGGGTCGAGACGCGCCACCGTTGATCTTGTTCATCTGGAAAAAGAAGGTATTGATCATGTTTTTGGCTTGGGGTGTCAGCGCCAGTTCGGCCAGGCCACGACTCTCGATACGCATCGCCGTCTCGAAATCAACCGTGAGCGCCTGCACTGCCACGTCAAAAATCTTCTCAGGGGCAGGTAATAATCCGCGCGTATTCTTGCGAATCATGGGCGCACCCATGGTGACCATCTGCGCCACCTGTGGATTCCGAATATTACCGCCCGGGATCTTGTACCCCTTGGTGTCCCAGGGCTGAGTGCGTGCAGCCTCGTCATCCTTGTTTTCCAAGACCCACTGCTTGGCTGCAGAAACCAGCTCGTCCTTGCTCTCGACAACCGCATCAATCAACCCCGAGCCCAAAGCCTTCTCGGGGGCCACACGCTTACCCTCAACAATGTACTCATTGGCCGCCATAAGCCCCATGAGATACACCGCTTTCACGTTACCGCCGCCTCCGGGCAGCAAACCCAATGTCACCTCAGGAAAGCCAAGCTGGACACTGCGATGATTCCAGGCAATGCGGTGGTGACATGACAAGGCGAGCTCGAGGCCGCCGCCAAGTGCCGCACCATTTATGGCAGCGCACACCGGCGCCTGAAGCTTTTCGAGACGACGCATCGCCGCTTTTGTAGCGCACATTCCCTGAAAGAAATCTTCAACCGTGTCCTCGGTCACCTGACACAACATGTTCAAGTCACCGCCTGCAAAGAACGTGGACTTGCCTGATGTCAGCACAACGCCAGCAAGGTCTGTCTCTGCCTCGAGCTTATCGAGGGTCGATTCAAACAAGGGCAAGAAAGCGTCGCTCATGGAGTTGACGGGGCCATCCATATCCATGGTGACGGTGACAATCTGATTCGCGTCTTTTTCGTAATGAAAACTCATTGTTTCTAACTCCTAATACCGCTTACACGCGCTCGATAATGGTGGAAATACCCATGCCACCGCCAACACACAACGACAGCATGGCGCGCTTGAGATCGCGGCGCTCGAGTTCGTCGACCATGGCGCTGACCAAACAGCCACCGGTCGCACCCAGAGGGTGGCCCATGGCAATAGCACCCCCCACGACATTGGTAATCTCGTGGCTGATATCAAGATCTTTCATATAACGGAGTGCAACTGAAGCGAAGGCTTCATTGATCTCCCAAAGATCGATGTCATCGGGCGTCAGCCCCGCCTTTTTGAGACATTTCTTCGCCGCCGGGCCAGGGCCCGTCAGCATGATAATCGGGTCAGTAGACAAGACGGTCGTTGCAACAACGCGCGCTCGAGGCGTCAGTCCGAGGTCGTTCCCGGCTTTCTCGCTACCAATTAGCACAGCACTAGACCCGTCGACGATGCCGGAAGAGTTCCCGGGAGTATGGACATGCTCTACCTTGCTGTACTCGTTGTACTTGGCGAGGATCACATCATCAAAACCCATTTGACCCGGCATTTCGAATGAAGGCTTCAAACGGGCGAGACCTTCCATTGTGGTGTCGCTCTTGATGAAGTCATCGCGCTCCAAAATGGTGATACCTGAGGCATCCTTCACTGGAATCACAGACCCATCGAACCAGCCGTTGTCACGAGCATGTGCCGCTCGACGTTGCGATTCCATCGCGTAGGCGTCGACATCTTCACGGGTATAGCCATCAATCGTGGCTATCATGTCGGCACCGATACCTTGCGGCACAAAGCCTGTCTTGAGCGCGAATGCTGGGTCGCTCGCCATGGCGCCGCCATTCGAGCCCATGGGCACACGCGACATACATTCAATGCCCCCAGCAACGACCAGATCATCCCATCCCGATGCCACTTTTTGCGCGGCGGTGTTCACGGCCTCAAGTCCCGACGCACAGAAACGATCGAGCTGCACACCTGGCACTGACTCATCCCAGTCAGCGTTTTGAACAATCATTTTGGTGATATCAGAACCCTGCTCGCCGACAGGTGTGACACATCCCATCACAACATCATCAACATAGCTGGTATCCAGATCGTGTCGTGCCTGCAAGGCACGCAACAATCCCGCACCCAAATCAACAGGTTTAACTTCGTGAAGAGTTCCATCTTTCTTACCCTTACTGCGTGGGGTCCTAATGGCATCGTATATGTAGGCGGCGTGAGGCATGAGCGATCTCCATGGTCCGGTCCATCCGGCTTGTGTTTGTTAAGCGGCCGCTACCTTGCCAAATAAGTGGCTAAAAATCGATGCAATCCGACTAAAAAATTGAACTTTGAGTATGTTTTTTATCTGCGGGGATGTTCGCCTGAGTGAATGGCTCCGGCTCGGATTGGTATCGCGCTTTTGCCCATGGGAATGTGCGCAAGATAGACTAGAAAAGACTTGTGCCAACGCGCCACATGCGCCGTAATGGTGCGTTATGGATCAGCGCACCCAATACCTCCTGACTGCACCTGCACTCCCCCTTCTGACGCAACTGTCGATACCCAGCAGTGTGGCGTTTATCGTGCAATCGACCGTCAGCCTGACCGAGGTTTGGTACGTAGGACAGCTAGGAAGCACACCGTTAGCTGCGATGGCCCTCGTATTCCCAATGCTGATGCTGATGCAAATGTTGTCGGTTGGCGCTCTAGGGAATGCCGTATCTTCGGCCATTGCTCGAGCATTAGGCGCGGGAGAGCAGGCACGTGCAGAGGAGCTGATGTGGCACGGTCTTATTCTGGCTGTTCTTGGACCCATCGTCTTACTCATCGCATTTTTGATTTCTGGACGGTTTTTCCTGTCCCTCTTGGGCGGGACCGGTGAGATCCTTGAACTGGCATTCGCCTACAGCGCCATGCTCTTTGGTGGCAGTGTCACTATTTGGATCATGGGCGTCGCGAGCTCCATTTTCCGAGGCCTGGGCGACATGAGGTACCCCGCTCGGATGATGATTGTCGGCTCACTCATACAAGTTCCAATGTCGGGCGCCTTAGTGCTGGGATATTTTGGCGCTCCGAAACTCGGCTTGTTTGGTGCGGCAGTATCCGTCATTGCAACCAGCGCCGTCATGGCGGTGATCATCCTCCAGCGCCTAGTGAGGGCTAAACTGCCGGCTAATTTGCGGCTTTCGCGCCTCGGGCTACGACAGCATCACTTTCAAGATATTGGCCGCGTTGCGCTTCCAGCCTCGCTGTCGCCTATCTCAACCGTAACCACGATTCTGGTACTGACCGGCTTGGTAGGCCAGTTTGGTGAAGAGGCTCTAGCTGGCTACGGGATCGGCTCGCGTATCGAATTTTTAATGTCTTCGCTCATCTTCGGAATCGGTGCGACGATGACATCGTTGGTTGGTATGAGCATTGGTGCTCGCAATGCCGATCGCGCTGAAGAAATTGGCTGGACTGGAGCGGGTATGTCTTTTTTTCTCGGGGGCGTCATAGGCACTCTGCTCGCTGTCTTCCCTCACGTTTGGATACCCGTCTTTACTGATGACCCGATGGTCTACGAGACCGCCAAGGGATTCATTCAAATTGTCGGTCCGTGCCTTGCCATACACGGGGTCGGCTGGGCGCTTTACTTTGCCTCTCAGGGCGCGGGTGCCATGCGTGGCCCGGTGGCCGCACTCATTGCACGTCCAATTATTGCAATAGGCACTGCATTCCTCCTGCTAGGTCCCATGGATATGGGTATGACAGGCGTGTTCATTGGCGCCGTCGGTGGCATGTTTGCCTACACCCTCATTGTCACGGCGTCTATGAAGGGGGGGGCTTGGCGTCGACAGATACCCGCGAGCCCCGCTGAAACCTAATCGCTATCCGACTGCTGCTTTGACTGATTGGCGGCCGAGCCGAAGATACCTTTGGCCATGAGTGACGTCTCGCCCTCGCGACGCCGTTGATAAACCTCGGCTCGCAGCGCATGGACCGCCTTGTTGTCGGGCTCTGCCAGCATTGCAAATTCGGCCAAGTGACACGCCAGTCGCGCATCGGTCTCGGCCAATTCACGCGCCCGTTCTGCCAGCTTCAACGCGCCCCCTGACAGACTTGCCAGTTCGCTCGCCACTAGCGCATCGCGGGCAGGCTTCAGCTGTGCCGGATTACCGTCATACCACCCTCCATAAAGACGCCAGATATTCCTCACAACGAACTCTGGCTCGTCATAAGTAGGTCCCAAGTAAGGTTTCTCCAGGAGCTCCGATCTCACGGACACCGAGTGGATTATATCGTTAAGGGACGCACCCTGATTCATGAGATCAATGGTTTGCTCCACCATCGTTTCCAGCACCTCAGCCACCTCATTGAGCACCCTGCGGATTCGGTCCTTGCCACAAATCGGCAGCCCGTGGGCGGGAAGGAAAAGCTCGGCATTGCGCGACGCCATATCCCGCAATGCAGCCGCCCATTCTCTGGGATAGCGCTGCGCCTTTTGAGGGTTTCCAGCATTGGGAAAAGCCCAAATGAAGAAGTCACCCGCACAAATCGCCTTGTGTTTTGGAATCCATGCCCAGGTGTGATCGTCGGTCTCTCCCCGCGCGTGATTCAATTCAATCTCCAGACCACCCACAGAAAGCCTTAAGTTTTTGCTGTAGGTTACGTCGGGGTTGGGCGTTGCCAATGGAAGAAAGTGTGACGCTCCCGCGAGATCGTAGCCCCGCCTTTTGAACTGCCCAAACTGGCGCTCATTAATGACATGGTTATAGCCATTGGTCATTCGATAACGATCAAAACGCGTGGCGACGTTCTCGTGACCCACAATCGTCGGCTTACGACCCTCGTAGGCCTCGCAAAACGCACCACAGCCACCCACGTGGTCAATATGTCCATGCGTAAAGACAACGGTATTGAAGGGGTCATGTGTCCACGACTGAATCGCGCTGACGCACTTCTTGCCACCGTGCTCATTTGAAGTGTCAAAGGTCACCAGACCATCATCGGTCTTAAAGACAATGCAGTGCGAAAATGCCTCGACCACAGCCAAGTCGTTGGAAAGCTCGGAGAGTTGGTGGTTAATGCGGTTTAAGGGGCCCAATTCGTTGGGTGCAACACGCCCATCGATAATGTCTGCCGACATTGCCAGTAGGTCTGCCATGATGGTCTCCTCTTTAACGTTATTGTTGTAGGGACGGCCAGTCGTCTACGACCGTTTGCTAACCACCGTGACTGTAATAATTCGGCTACACTCTATGCAATCGCAAACGCCCTATAAAACAAACACACGGGCACTCTGGGAGCACAGATCATGAATGATGTGTTAGCGGTAATGCAGGACGACTGGGTCATGATGGCCCTGCCCTTCTTCTTTGGGGCACTGTTTGTCGAGGTCATTTGGGCGTACCGAAGCCACACCCAACACTACGAGTCGGTCGACTTCTGGACCAGTATGCGAGTCATGCTGTTGACCGTTTTCGTCGATCTCATACCCAAGTTTCTTGGGATTTCACTCATGTTTGTCGCCTACTCTGTCTCCCCTCTTAAAGGTGTCATCGATACCAGTTGGTATTGGTGGGTCCTGTTGTTCTTCCTTGACGACCTCACCTATTACAGCTTTCACAGAGGCAATCACGAAATTCGGCTCCTCTGGGCGGGGCATGTATCGCACCATAGTTCCCAGTACTACAACCTTGGAACAGCCTTACGCCAGGGCGTCGGCGAGCGCATCCTCAAATACCCTTTCTGGGTGCCATTGGCGCTACTTGGCTACCACCCAGCCATGATTGTCACCATGCTAAGCGTCAGTCTCATTTATCAATACTGGCTACATACCGAAGCCTTTTACAAATTCCCGCGATGGATTGAATTTATCTTCAATACTCCGTCACATCATCGGGTCCACCACGGGTCCAATGTGCGCTATCTGGACCGCAACCACGGTGCCACGCTCATCATCTGGGATCGCCTATTTGGCACATTCTCGGAGGAGGTATCCGAGGAGCCCGTCAAATACGGCCTGACGAAAAATATTGAAACTCACAAAGTACTTAGGGTGGCCTTTGGCGAATACGGATCGATGTGGCGGGACGTACGACGCGCAGAGCACTGGCGAGATAAGGTCAACTACATATTCAAGGCGCCTGGTTGGAGTCATGACGGCCCCGACCTGCGATCTGACACATTAAGGCGCGCGTAACGTCTTCATGCATGAACGAATTCTGGCGATCTACGATGCTGATCTCTCGGTCATCGGAGAACTGGCTTACGCCGTCGGCAAGCTGACGGGCACACGAAGCTGTGCTCTCTGCGACATCACACACGGTTTAAACCCATTCGGCAAACAGGCATGGCGAAGCTATTGTGAGGATCGACCCGAGGTGGAGTGGCTTCACCGTAACGAAATCTCTGATGAGATGCTCGCTCAACTCCCTACCCCGCTTCCTTGTGTCATCAAGCAAGATGACCATGGATACCTTTGCACGCTGCTTGATACATCAGCGTTGATGGCCTGCAAGGGCCAAGTGGAGCGGTTTGATCAGAAGCTCACCCGAGCCCTCAGTGAGTCACAGCCTACGAGCGATGACGCACTCGCATCATGACCTGCTCCGCGGGCCTCGTCGTCAAACGCGCCGCGGGTACAACGGTCTGATCGGGAAGTAGTTCAAAGTCAAAGCGGCTGATCAGCTGAGACATGATGAGCAAGCTCTCCACCTGAGCAAAGCCGGCACCCACGCAAATGTGCGGCCCCTGCCCGAACGGAATATACGCGCCGGTATTCAGCGTTTTCTCATTCTCAGGCAAGAACCGCTCGGGAATAAACGCATGAGGCTCATCCCAGTACTTGCTGTGCCGCTGTAGCGTCCATGGGGCAATCATGACTAAGGCACCACGCGGCAACTTCTTACCTTCGATCTCGACTTTTTCCAAAGCCACTCTCGGCACGAAGGTGATCGGGGGATACAGGCGCAAGGCTTCCTTGAAAAATGCACGCGTCAACGGCAGTTTTTTAGTCTCCTCGAACGTGAGTTGCCCATCGCCCATCAGGGGATCGATTTCTTCTCGCAGTCGCGCAAGCCACTCGGGACGCTCAGCCAGAATATAAAACACCCATGTCAACGCACTTGCAGTGGTCTCATGGCCAGCGAGGAAGAACACACCCAGCTGATCAATCAGCTCGTCGCGGGTAAACGGCAAACCTGTGTCTTTGTCTTTCGCTTCAATCACTGCAGATGCAATGTCGTTGTACTCACCGGCCTCGCCATCCAGATGGGTATCTATGAGCGCACCAATGTGATGACGAATACGCTCACAGGCAGCGAGGACCTCTGGTGTTTGCTTTGTTTCAGACCATGCGGGTTTTAGGATCATTCCTAAAATATCGACTTGCGCCACAGACTTCTCGAAGAGCGTGAAATCGTCAAATACCTCCTTGGCGACATCGGATGCTAACGGTGTAGAGAACACCGTCCTGCAAATCACATCGGCTGTGAGGTGGCTCATCGCAAGGTCAAGGGAAAACGGCGTATTGTCAGTAGCTAGCTGGTCGATAGCGGCGACATGATCATCGGCCGCGGCGCACATGGCACCGTAAGCCACATTCAGCCGCATCAGGCTGAAAGCGGGATCAATCATTGCCCGCTGCCGACGCCATTTCGGTCCATCAGTGACAAACATGCTTTCACCAATGAGTGGATCCAGGGCACCGACCATGAGGTCACTCTTGGGAAACACGCCTTGGGCGTCGCGCATGATCTCCTTCACTGCTGAGGGCCGGTTGAAGAGCACGGTACCGCGGCGAGAACGTCCCAGATGGCCCACCTCAAAGTGATAGGCCTCGGCAGGTAACAACTCTAATAAATTGCCATCACCCTTCCAAAGCGAGCGGATTAACGCGACAACCGCTGGAAGCGAGTGGGGCTTTGGTGGTATGTAAAGTGTTTCATCCACGAAAACTATCCAATAGTATTGACACTACGCACAGTATGGAGGCCGGATATGACCCTGTCGACCCATGGCATCTTCGAATCGCTGGTGATCATGCACATCATCACCGGCACGGTCGGACTCATTTCTGTTTGGATTCCCATTGCCGGCAAGAAAGGCGGTGTATTGCATCGACAAGCAGGCAACATCTTTATTACGAGCATGCTCACCACCGGCTTGGTTGCTACGGGTATCTCCATTACGACGCTGGCCGACCCAACAGGCACCCACCCTCACCTGTCCACCCATGAGGTATTCCGGCAGCCCGAGATGATATCGGGAATTTTCGGCTGGATGATGCTGTATTTAGCGACACTCACTATCAACCTTGCATGGCACGGTTGGCTTTGCATGCGTAATAAACGAGATCATGAGAAGAACGGCGCCTGGCACAATCTTCTGCTTCAGGTTGTTTTAACAGTGACCTCAGCCAACTGCTTCATTCGGGGCATCGAACTTAATCAACCCATGATGATGGGCATCGCCTTCGTCGGTTTCGCCACCGTTGCCACGAACCTGTGGTTCATCTACCGCAAACCCTCATCACCCAAAGCACGCATCAAGGAGCACATCAAATCTTTGGTGGGCGCAGGTATTTCTGTCTATACCGCCTTTTTCGCCTTTGGTGCAGTGCGCTTTCTCCCCGAGATTGCGCTGACGCCCGGTCTCTGGGCGATTCCGCTTGTGACCGGACTGATTCTCATCATCTACCACCAGCGCGCTGTCATGGCGCCAGTACGACGAGTTCAAGTCACCTGATGACCAAACGAGCGATCATTGTCGGCGCCGGCGCAGGCGGATTGTCGGCTGCCGTCGACCTAGCAACTGCAGGCTGGAAAGTCGATGTGTTCGAGACCAATGCCGAGCCTGGGGGCAAGATGCACCAACGGCAGGTCGGTGACAGAGGCATCGACGGCGGCCCCACAGTTTTTACCATGCACTGGGTATTTGATGAGTTGTTTAAGCGCGCAGGCGCCGTTTTTGATGACCGGGTTCGTTTGACCGAGAGTCGCCGGCTCGCCCGTCATGCTTGGACGGACGGAAGTCATTTGGACCTCTTTCACGACATAGATCAGTCAGCACAGGCAATCGCCGATTTCTCAGACGAACGCAATGCACAGGGGTACCGTAGATTTTGTGACGATGGTGAGCTTGTTTACAACCTACTCCGCGATAACTTCATGGCCACATCGCAACCTTCACCCATACGACTCGGCTACCGGTTATTGCGAGATGGCGGCTTAAAGAGTCTGGCGGTGGCGCCGCACCAATCACTCTGGAGCGCGCTCGGCAACTATTTCTCAGATCCGCGACTGAAGCAGCTCTACGGCCGATACGCCACCTATGTGGGCTCATCACCACTATCGACCCCTTCAACATTGATGCTAATTGCGCATGTAGAGCGCCAGGGCGTGTGGTGTGTCGACGGCGGCATGCGAGCGCTAGCCCATGCAATTGCTGACCTAGCGATAGAGCATGGCGCCCAGTTTCACTATCAAAGCCCGGTCCGAAAGATCAACTGCACTAACGGACGGGCGACGGGTGTCACGCTCGCATCCGGCGAGACGTTGGCCGCTGACGCCATTATTTTCAATGGGGACTCAGCAGCATTAAGTGACGGGCTTTTAGGCGACGATGTCATGAAATCGACACGCACGCGAAAGCGGCAGGAACGCGGCCTCTCCGCTATCACCTGGTGCATCAACGCAAACACCTCTGGATTCGAGCTCGATCATCACAATGTGTTCTTTGCTCAGGATTACGAGCGCGAGTTCACTACGATTTTCCAATCGAGGTCAGTCTGCAATGAACCCACCGTTTATGTTTGCGCCCAGGATCGCGTCAACGGAAAACTGTCCGCCGATGGCAAGGAACGACTGTTACTGCTCATAAACGCGCCGGCAGATGGTGATCACGGTGCATGGACCCGCCCCAAGCTCGCGCAACAACGAAAGAACGCTTTGGATGTCCTTGCTCGCGGCGGTTTAAACCTCGACTTCTCTGAGGAGGACTGTGTCACCACCTGCCCCGACAACTGGCACCAACGTTTTCCCGGGAGTGGCGGCTCACTTTACGGTGCGGCATCACATGGAATGTTTTCCAGCTTCACCCGACCATCGTCCGCGAGTCGGATTAAGGGGCTTTATTTTGCGGGTGGAAGTGCTCATCCCGGGCCCGGCGTGCCGATGGCGACATTATCTGGCTCGATCGCAGCACAGCACATCCAACGCGACGCGGCATAGAACAAGGCTTTGAACGGGGCTTAAAGAGTCCCCAAAAATGCCTCAATCGCACCGGCCGTCTCTGCAGGATGCTCCCACTGTGGCATACCCATACTTGGCGCTATCCGTTTAAATTGCCAGGCAGGATTTGTCTCAAATTGCTCAAAGAGCTCAAACGAAACATTGGGGTCTTGATCGAACAATACCAGTACCGGAACGTCGAGCTTTAAATAAAGCGACTCCATAGCGTTCGCCGTAAACAACCCCATCGAGAGAAATTGCAGCGGCATCTCATGTGCACCGGGCTGACGCGTCGTCTTGAGGGCGTAAGTCACCAATTCATTGGGAACAAAGCCCGAAAAGTTCATACCGTAAAAGTAGCGAATACTCCGTTCCAGACGCAGTAGTTTGAATGCACCACGCCCAAAACCAGCAAAATCAAACAGCCGCTTCAAGCGCCTTTGGGCTTGGGGTGCTGGCGGCTGACGACGAGAGAAACCTGTAGGCGAAATAAACGTCAAACTTCTCACCGCGGCACCACACTCGACCGCAGCCCGAGCGACGAACTCACACCCCAAGGACAAAGCGATCACATCGGGCGGCTCACTCGGCGTCATCTCATCGATGATAGAGGCAATATTTTTGGCAAACTCCGAGGCTGTCATGGTCCCCACACGGCGCGTTGACCGACCGAAACCCGGGAGATCTGGTGCGAATACGGGTCTGGATGCTCTGAAGTGCTGGAATAAAGGCTTGAGCTCTATCGCACTAGGCGCCGCGTTGACGCTATGAACAAAGAGCAGCGGACGTCCCTCCGATTCGGTATCGAAGTACCAGTAAACCTC
>Ga0181574_10001416_pt1 | contig 22397 bp, 19 predicted proteins | sample 101ome_24_FD_145600 | JGI IMG/M metagenome (GOLD analysis project Ga0181574, IMG submission 145600) | Coastal salt marsh microbial communities from the Groves Creek Marsh, Skidaway Island, Georgia - 101410AT metaG (spades assembly) | ecosystem: Environmental > Aquatic > Marine > Intertidal zone... | reverse complement strand
ATAATAGTTTATTGTCTTTCAGAAAATCAACCGTGTTTTGAAAAATACGTGCATTGATTTCTGAATTATCTACACGCTCGAACGTATCTCCGGTAATCACTTCATACAATTCTATGTAACGGTCAGTTACAACCTCCACAAAGTCATCCGGCATAAATGGCATTTGCTGCCCTTCAAGTCCCTGAAAACCATTTTCAATTAACCATTGTCGCACAAACTCCTTACTCAGTTGTAGCTGCGCCTCTCCTTTTTGCTGACGCTCTTCATACCCTTCAGCATAAAAATAACGAGAAGAATCAGGCGTATGAATTTCATCCATCAACATGATTTCACCATTGCGGAATCCAAATTCATATTTTGTATCTACGAGTATTAACCCGCGCTCTGCCGCCATCTCTGTACCCCGTTGAAACAAAGCTCGCGTAATTCGCTCCAATTCGGAGTACGTCTGCTCATCTAAAATCCCTTTTGCAATAATGTCTTCTCCAGAAATATCTTCATCGTGACCTTCATCTGCTTTTGTGGCTGGAGTAATAATCGGCTCTGGAAATGCTTGATTCTCGACCATTCCATCTGGCATGGTTACACCACACAAAACTCTTTTTCCCGCCCGATATTCTCTCCAGGCGTGACCAGTCAAGTATCCTCGAATGACCATCTCAATCCGGATTGGCTCACAGCGATAGCCAACTGCTACATTCGGATCTGGAACACCGATTAACCAATTCGGAACAATATCGCGCGTGGCATCTAAAAAAAGCGTTGCCACTTTATTCAATACTTGTCCCTTGTATGGAATTCCTTTCGGAAGAATATGGTCGAATGCAGAAATTCTATCCGAGGCTATCATTACAAGGTATTCCTCTCCAATCGAGTATACATCTCTCACTTTTCCGTGATAGACATTTGTTTGGTTTGGGAAGTTAAATTCAGAGCTGGTAATACTGTTATTCTTCATGGTCTAATTTATCAAAAGCTTCAATTATTTTCTTTACTAAGTTGTGACGAATCACATCATTTTTATTTAATCGTACAACCCCTATTTCTTCGATCTTAGATAGATGGTCAATGGCATACGCTAATCCTGATTTCTGTTTACGGGGTAAATCAATTTGAGACATATCCCCTGTGATGATGAAATTAGCCGACATACCCATACGCGTTAAGAACATCCGCATTTGGGCTACTGTGGCATTTTGGGCTTCGTCTAAAATCACAAATGCTTTGTCGAGTGTTCGACCTCTCATGAATGCCAGGGGTGCAATTTCAATTACTCCCAACTCAATCAAATCCGCTAATTTTTCCGGTGGAATCATATCGCGCAAGGCATCATACAAAGGCATCATGTAAGGATCTAATTTCTCTTTCATGTCGCCCGGAAGAAAACCTAAATTCTCTCCCGCTTCTACAGCTGGACGAGTAAGAATAATTCTTCTTACCTCTTTAGCTTTTAATGCACGTACAGCACAAGCTACGGCTGTATATGTCTTCCCTGTTCCAGCAGGGCCGACAGCGAAAACCATATCAAACTTATTCACTGCAGAAACCAGTTTCCGCTGATTGTATGTTTTGGCTTTTACCTTAATCCCTCCATTTCCGTGCACCAGAATTTCCGAACCATCATCCGATAGTATTTGAACAGCGTCCTCCACCATCAAATTGTCAATATTACTCTCCGTGAGCCCCTTATGCTTGCGGATATGTAATACCAGAGCGTCAATTTTTTGCTCGAAAGCTTCTATAATTTCAGCATCACCTAGCACGGTAATAACACTTCCTCTTGCTACAATTTTCAGACTTGGAAAGTAATTTTTAATGAGTTTTAGCTTGGAATTGTTTACACCAAATAACTCAATTGGGTTTATTCCCTCAATTTCTATTTTCGTTTCTTGCAATCGAATCTGAATTAGGTTCTACTATCTAAAAAATTTACCTTATTTTTGAGCTCAAAATTAGAAATTATTAGCAATAATCAGTAGAACTCTCCTAGGGTTTTTTCCAATCTATGAATATCATCACCCTTACAACAGACATGGGGCTCAAAGATCACTATGTAGCCGCGATTAAAGGGAAAATTTATTCGTTAAATAAAGATGCCGTTATTGTTGATATTTCTCATGAAGTAAAGCCCTTCAATATTCTTCAAGCTGCTTTCTTGATTAAAAACTGTTTAAAGGACTTTCCGGAAAATACCATTCACGTATTAGGTGTAGATCCAGAACCCTTGGTGAATTTTAGTCAGCCCGAAGAAAGTATTCTTCCTGTCATCATGTACTTCAAAAAGCAATATTTTGTAGGTACAGACAACGGGGTTTTTAGCTTGATTTTGGATAATCAGAGATGGGATGGACTTTGGGCGATGGAAGACGTATTGTCTCAACCCGAACTCATGAAGTTCCCTACGAAAAATATATTAATTCCTGCTGCTTGCAAACTTGCCAATGGCACGAAACCAGAAGAATTAGGCTCTGAAAAAACGACGATTCGAAAAGCGATTCCTCTGACAGCGGTAATTGAACCCAATGTATTAAAAGGAGCAGTGACACATATCGACCATTACGGAAACATCGTAACGAATGTGAAAAAGGAAGACTTTCATCGCGTAGGAAAAAATATTCCGTTTACGATATACTTCCGCCAAAAAGAATATTACATAGACACCATTTCATTGGGATATAACGAAGTGCCACCAGGCGAAAAAGTGGCCATTTTCAATGATGCAGATTTATTGGAAATCGCTATCAACAAAGGAACTCCCGAAAACGGTGGAGGAGCCAACGCACTTTTTGGAATGCGTGTTGGCGATGTTGTGCGCATAGAATTTACTCCGAGAGGTTCACGCAACACGCTGGAATCACTTTTTTAAACTCAAATTATGATTACCCGTATTGTTAAAATGACATTACAGCCCGAAGACGTTACTAAATTTCTTTCTTTTTTCGATACCATCAAACACCAAATCAACTCCTTCGAAGGATGTAAAGGTGTAAAACTCCTGCAAGACAAAAACCAACCTAATATCTTGTTCACTTATAGTTTGTGGAATTCAGAAGAGGATCTTAATAATTACCGTCATTCTGAACTTTTCGGAAAAGTATGGCCTGCTACAAAAATTCATTTTGCAGATAAACCGGAGGCCTGGAGTACAGACGTATATTTTGATGGGTTCAAATGATATTTACCAACTTTAATCACCTTTCTTCAGAACCAAAACAGATTAAACACCTGAAAGAAAAAAATTCACCACTGCCATTTTGACACTCCACTAAAAAACACTAGTTTTGCATTTCAATTTTTTTACAGAAATGCAAGACTCAATTTTAGATTCAAAGAAGGTTATAGACGAGGTTAGACAAGGTGAAGCGTTGGAACTGAAATCATCCATAAATCCACGTGCAAAAAAATTGTATTTGGAGTCGTATGGATGTGCGATGAACTTTTCTGACAGTGAAGTAGTTGCCTCAATTTTGGTAGATCAAGGATTCGTCACCACCCGCAACGAGGGCGAAGCAGACGTGATCCTCATCAATACCTGTTCGATTAGAGATAACGCCGAACAACGTGTGCGCAATAGACTTACTCAATTCAATAAAGCCAAACGCGAAAAACCAGGGATGATTATTGGAATTTTAGGCTGTATGGCGGAGCGTTTGAAAAAGAACTTGCTCGAAGAAGAGAAACTAGTAGATATAGTAGCTGGACCAGATTCATACCGTGATTTACCGAATTTGATTACAGAAGTAGAAGGTGGACAAAAAGCAGTCAATGTATTACTTTCGCGCGATGAAACGTATGCAGACATTAGTCCTATTCGTTTGGATAACAACGGAATTTCTGCTTTTGTAAGTATCACGAGAGGTTGTGATAACATGTGTTCATTCTGTGTTGTACCATTTACACGAGGAAGAGAGCGCAGTAGAGATCCGCAAACCATCGTCCAAGAATGTCAAGATTTGTTCAACCGCGGATATCGCGAGGTCACGTTGCTCGGTCAAAACGTAGATAGCTACCGTTGGAACATGTCGAGCAAAGGAGAGATAAAAGACCCCAACCAACGGACAACCAACTTTGCACAATTGATGGAAATGGTGGCACACGTCGACCCGTTGTTACGCATTCGATTCTCCACTTCACACCCGAAAGACATGACGGATGATGTACTGGAAGTAATGGCGAAATACGATAATATTTGTAACTACATCCACTTACCCGTTCAATCAGGGAATACGGAAATGTTGAAGCGCATGAACCGCGGTTATTCCCGTGAATGGTATATGGACCGTATCGCTGCTATCAAACGCATTGTTCCGAATTGTGGAATCTCTACAGATACTATTAGCGGTTTCTGCCAAGAAACAGAAGAAGAACACCAAGATACACTTTCATTGATGCGCGAAGTAAAATATGATTTTGCGTATATGTATAAATATTCAGAACGACCAAAAACGCTTGCGGAACGCAAGTTCGAGGATGATGTTCCTGAAGAAGTCAAACAACGCCGTCTTCAAGAAGTCATTGATTTACAACAAGTGCATAGTTTGGAAATTATGCAGGAGCAAATTGGTAAAACTGAAATCATCTTGGTTGAAAAAGTATCGCGCAGGTCGGACGAACAAATGGTAGGAAGAACCGACCGCTACCATAAAGTGGTTTTTGATCGAGGAACGGCAAAAGTGGGAGATTACTTGAAAGTAAAAATCACGGATTGTACAAGCGCCACCCTTTTCGGAGATGTAATTTCTGAATAAATCAACAAACGATGGATATTCAACAAATCAAACAGCGCTTTGGCATCATCGGAAATATTCCTTTGCTGAACCGTTCGTTGGAAGTGGCGATGCAAGTTGCACCAACCGATATCTCGGTTTTGGTAACCGGGGAAAGTGGGACTGGAAAGGAAATCATCCCACAAGTGATTCACCAATTAAGCGCACGGAAACACAACAATTACATCGCAGTGAACTGCGGAGCAATTCCAGAAGGAACGATTGATTCCGAGTTATTTGGACACGAAAAAGGGGCTTTTACTGGTGCAAGCGGGAGTAGGAAAGGGTATTTTGAAGAGGCAGATGGTGGAACGATATTCCTAGATGAAGTAGCCGAATTGCCAATGCAAACGCAAGTACGTTTGTTACGCGTTTTGGAAACGGGAGAATTCATACGCGTGGGCTCTTCTAAAGTTATTAAAACCAACGTTCGCGTAGTTGCAGCCACTAACGAAAACATGCACCGCGCAATCCAAAAAGGGAAGTTTAGAGAGGATTTGATGTACCGTTTAAGTACTGTTCCGATCGCATTGCCTCCACTAAGGGACCGCAAAGGAGACGTTCATTTGTTGTTTCGGAAATTTGCCCTGGATTTCGCTGAAAAATATAGAATGCCTGCCATTCGCCTTACCGATGATGCAGTGAGTGTATTAGAAAACTACGGATGGCCTGGAAATATTCGTCAACTAAAAAATATTGTGGAGCAAATTTCCGTAATTGAAAACGAACGCATAATTTCAGGTGAACGTTTGGCCATTTATTTACCAGACAATTCACAAATAGGACTGCCAGCAATCGCAGGAGCTCGCAACGAAACGGATGATAACTTTTCAGACAGAGAACTGATGTACAAGTTTCTTTTCGATATGAAGAGAGATTTAAATGAACTGAAGAAATTAGTGATTGAATTAGTAAACAATGATGGCGATGTACCTTTAACGGGGAGTCAGCGCGATGTTCTCAACAGAGTATATACTGACCTTTCACACGACGATAGCCGAAAATTACTAGAGGCGGGAAGTTTTTCGCGTACCCAGGAGGAATACACCGAACCTGCTCAGCCGACAATTGTAGATAGTGATTACCAAGAGCATTATGAAGTTGAAGAATCACTATCACTGGAAGACCAGGAGAAAGAACTAATTGTTAAGGCGTTGGACAAGCATAACGGAAAAAGAAAATACGCAGCAGCAGAATTGGGAATTTCAGAAAGAACGTTATACCGCAAGATAAAAGAATACAATTTGAACAAATAAATACACCATGAAAGTTGGATCGCTTCTACTTCTTGTGATGCTTTTTTCAGCCTGCTGGCCGGCTAGCCTTTCGTTTAAGGACGGAAGTGTTCCGCCCGAGTGGAAGCGATTTGTGGTAGAAACAATGGAAAATGAAGCAGCCAACGCCCCGATCAGTTATGCTCCTGAACTCACAGAACTTGTGAAAGATGCGGTACAAAATAGAGTCGGACTCCAATTGGTTTCTAGAGAAGACGACGATCCCCAAGTCATAATCATTGGAGCTGTTAAAAGCTATGATTTAGCCCCATTAGCGCTACAGGCTAATGATGTGGCAGCAAAAAATAGGTTGACTGTTGTCGCAGACTTTCAGATTTTCATTTCAGCTCCCGAAGAAGATGTGATGGAATTGCGTACTTCTCGATTCATCGACTTTGACGCGAATGTGGATGTCGGTGCCGTTCAAGCACAATTACTGGAAGAAATCAATGATCAAATCATTCAAGACTTAATCAACAAACTACTTTCAAACTGGTAATGATCAGCGTTGAAAAAATAGCATCCCTTATAGCTTCCCCCGATAAAATTTCAGGGGAACATTTAGACGATTTGCTCCTACTTTCAGTAAAGCATCCCTATTCGCCGGTATTCTCAATGCTCTACCTGCGAGGGTTGGCTCAATCCAATCCTTTAGCATTTGAAAAAGAATTGGCTCAACATGCCTATGTGCTTCCGAGTCGATCCCGCTTGTTTGAACTTGTTCATAGTATGGGTACCCCCGAACAATCTGCTCAGATAGAGCTGGAAGCAGTAAAAGAAGAGTTTGTGGAAACGACACGCACAGACTCCCACCCAGAAAACCCAATGGAAGAAAAAAGCCACGAACAGGTTTCTGACAACCAGGGCGAACAATTAGAAGAACTACCGTTGAACGTTACCGATGGCGGAGACGAGATTTCACTTACTGCTAAACCTCAACTAGAAGAAGCGATGGCGCGTCCTACCATCCCATTGGACGAGTTAGATAAGAACATACTTTCCTATGCTGTTGACGCAACGATCAGCTTCGAATTAGCACAGATGGAGAGGGAAGAAAACCTTCACTCTAGGGAAGAGTTGAACGATGAGGAAAATGCACCTGAAACAATAGCCTTGGAAGAAAAAGAAGCATTGATTTCAACAACTGGGGTTAAGTCGTTTACAGATTGGTTAAAGCCGTTTATTCATGACGAGGACTTACAAGACCCCTCACCAGAAGAAGCCGATCGAAAAGCGCGTTCGAAAAAAATAATTGAGGCCTCTAACCAGGAAGATTTAAAAAAATCTACTCCAAAAAAGGAGTTCTTTAACCCTACTAAAAAAGCGAAGGAAAGTCTAGATGAATCAGGGCTTCCAGTGAGTGCAACTCTCGCTAAAATTTACGCCGCACAAGGTAATTTCCCGAAGGCAATCAATGCTTATGAGCAATTAATGTTGAAAATTCCAGAAAAAAAGAGTTTCTTTGCACTTCAAATTGAAAAATTAAAAAAGAATTTAAACGAATAACATGGCAACAATAACCACTTTATTGATAGTAATCGCTAGTATTTTATTAGTTTTCATCGTACTTATGCAGAACCCAAAAGGGGGTGGTTTATCCACGGACTTTGGTGCTGCTCAGCAAATCGGTGGAGTAAAGCAAACTGCAGATTTTATTGAAAAAGCAACATGGAGTTTAGCTGGTTTTATTGCCGTTGCAAGTATTGTAATGACCTTGATGTATTCTACGTCATCTACTCCTGTAGTGGACGAAGAGCCAACAGAACAAGTACCAACAGAACAAGTACCAACAGAAGGTACAGGGTCTGTGCAGGATCCAGAGTAATTCTTTCGAATATTGTTAACAAGAAAAATTGTTGTTAATCCGATTCTGGAATAAATCATATTCTCAAATAATATGTTAAGCGCTTGAAAAATAAATAATCGAAGCATATAGATATTGATTCCATTTTTTTTTGTTTAGATTTGTAAGAAAATACAACTACCATGCTGCTTAATTTAAAATTCAATCTATTACTAGCAAGTTTAGTCTTTTCGCTGGTTGGACTTAATCAGATATCTTTCTCAATCAATTACTCTTCAAATTGTGCTCCTGCGGAGGTAACCTTCACGAATACAAGTTCCTTGGGTGATCGTTTTGACTGGTATTTTGGAGATGGTAATTCAATGATTGACGTGACCGATGCCGATGCCTCAAACACTTATCTGTTGGGTGGCCAATATTGGGTGGAATTGTTAGCATACGATGCTAACATGAATTTCTTGGGAAGCACCTCAGAATTGGTAACACTTGGTGGTGCTCCAAACTATATTTCTTTTGCTTATGGAGTCGATACGCATTGCCCTAATGACATCGTCGATATGTACATCAATGCTAATGGAAACTCCTTTGATTGGGATTTTGGCGATGGGACATCAATCTCAAGTGGGACTTATGCGCAACACAGTTACACCTCTTCTGGACAGTACATAATTACTGTCTCGTATGAAGATCCAGATTGCGGCTTTCAGATGGTAGAAGACACATTAAATATTGTTAACAATGTACCACATTTCGCTTCTACGAACCCATATCCATATTTCTATTTGAGTTCAACACAAGTTTGTCCGGGTGATCAAATAAATGGTTCAACACCAAGTATTTACTCTGACTTAATCTGGAATTTTGGTGATGGAAATAATTCTCTTTCTAGCTTCGCGAATTGGAGTTATTCAAGTTTAGGAAATTATGAGGTCTCTCTCACTTTAACAAATGGATGCGGTATTGACACTACCCTAGTTGATACTGTTTTTGTTGACTTAAATACTCCTGTCTCTCCACCAAATATTTATTTACCTGACACTATATGCCCGGGAGAATTATTTCAAATTAATATTTATACACAAAATTCGGAGGATGATTTATTGATATATTTCGGAGATAATGGAGATACAATTTCTACTTCAACAGGCGGTTGGATAGAATACTCTTATCCAAATGTAGGAGAATATACAATTTCAATGAGCATCACAAATTCTTGTGGAAATGAATTGTCTGTGTCAGAATCAATTGTTGTGAGTACCAATAATTCCGTGAATAACGTGTATTACGATATTCCCGATACTGTATGTCCTGGAGAAGAATTTAATGTATTTGCCAATGCATCTGGTGCTGAGACTGTTTACTATATTTTCGGAGATTTAAGCGATACTGTTATATCGCAATCTGGTTACTCTCAATACCACTCCTACTCCAATCCTGGGATGTACTATGTAGAATTCATAATTGAAAACAGCTGTGGTAACTCAATTACTTTGTATGACTCAATCTTAGTAAGTAATACTGCACCTGTGTTGAATCCTTATTTATATGTAAATCCTCAAAACGTTTGTCCAGGTGATCAAATTAACTTTAACACTAACTACGAATATGATGTCTTTACGGATTTTGGAGATGGTTTTAGCTCTACTCAGGACTACGGATATCACTCCTACGCCTCGCCTGGAACCTACGAAGTTATTTCAATTATCCAAAATCAATGTGGAAGTTCCACAACACTCACTGAAACAGTGACTGTCGCGAATAATATTCCTATTGACCCTAATAATGTGTACGCCTATGGTTCACCAAATCTTGCTTGCCCATCAACTAATGTGAATCTCTATGCGTCGGAAGGATATACAAATTATTCATGGAATTTTGGTGATGGAGCTTCTGGCAGCGGTCAGGAGATTAATCATGTTTTCAATGCAGCTGGAATATACAACGTGGAAGTTATTGTCACTAATGGTTGTGGATTTAGTGCAGCGACTTCTACGACTGTGGAAATTCAAAATGACCTGCTCATAACAGATTTTTATTATAATCAACAAATTGATTCAATTTGCCTTGGTAATAGTATTTTTTTACAAGTACAAAACAATTCAGGAATTAATTATTCTTGGGACATGGGAGATGGTACCGCTTTGAATGGTTTTGGAATCACCCACGAGTACCTAGATTATGGAAGTTATGAGGTTAGCGTTACTGCTACCAATGCTTGTGGAAATGACTCAACAATTACCTTCCCTATTGTTGTTACTGACGATTACGTAATGGGGCCCGGTGATGTATTTGGTTATGTGCAACAAGAAGGTTGTATTGGCGATGAGAACATGTTTGTCATTATCCCTTCAGGAGCGGGAGATGTGTTTTGGGACTTCGGTGATGGCAACACCTCATCACAAGTAGAGTCTGTATATGTCTCAGGGATTGCTAACGTGGATGTTACCTCTCACATTTATTCTGATACAGGTTCTTATATGGCAACTTTCACCATAACTAATGCATGTGGAAATACCTACACCGACTCAATACCTGTTCAAATCGGAACCAATGGTGATAATATTCAATATGGTGTAGAAATACTCTACAATGAGACAGAAACAATTTGCCAAGGAACGCCTTTCGAATTTATGGCAATAGGTGGAGGAACATATATTTGGAACTTTGGAGACCAATCTGGAAACTTAGTGACAGAAACGTCATTAAGTCCGGTAGAACACATTTATGAAGATGCGGGTTACTACACGGTTACGCTCACCTCAATTAGCGGTTGTGGGCAATCAGTAACTGAATCAGAAGGTATTTATGTTCCGGAATCCAAAATTAATGTTATCACTAACACAGTAACTGAAGCTACATGTTCAGTAAATAACGGTGTTGCCGTAGTAACTGCTAACGGCGGAACTCCGCCATATACATTCCAGTGGTCAAATGGTGCGCAAGGTGTAATTGCAGACAGCTTGAATTCAGGTGTTTACGTAGTAACCGTAACGGATTTAAACGAATGTTCCAATGAAGGAATAGCAACGGTATCAGACGATGAAGGTGTTGTTATTCTTGTTGACAATGTAGTTGACGTGGATTGTTATGGTGCATCCAATGGCTCCATTTCCGTTACATTATTAGGTGGGCAACCTCCCTATGATATTTCTTGGTCCAACGGTGATGCTACCGAAGATATTTACGGTTTGGTAGCTGGTCCTTATGAACTATTTGTGACAGATGCTAACGGTTGTTTTTCCGTTCAAACCATTGAAGTTTTGGAACCTGCAAAAACAAATATTTCGGTATTAGCATCTAAAGCTGACTGTGGCGGTGTTAGTGGTATCGTGGAAGCTACAATAAATAACGGTACAGGTCCTTACAACTACATCTGGCCAAACTCATCTGGTCCAAATAGCCAAACTTCAGGACTTGCAGCTGGTTTACACACCTTACTTGTTATTGATGGCAATACTTGTTTATTAGAAAAAACTTTTGTTGTGGATGAAATCGGAGGACCAATAATCGTTCTAGACTCCTTGAATACAGGAACGTGTGATGGAGATTTATCAGATATCTACATCAAAACCATAGGAGGACAAGGACCGTTTGCGTACAACTGGTCTGATGGAAGTACGGATCAAGACTTAATCGATGTTAACCCAGGACAATATTCAGTTGAAGTTACTTCTGCTAACGGGTGCTCTTCTTATCAGTTCTATACAGTAGAAGAAACCACTCCAGATAAAGTAAATATATGTATGGTTGATGTTGATTCAATTACCAATACGAATTTGGTGATTTGGTCGCCATTAAATGATCCTACAATTAGTGCTTACAATATATACAAAGAAAGTTCGCAAGCGGGCTTATACTATTTTGTGGGAAGCACTTCAGCAGATAGTTTGAGTGAGTTTTACGATTATGAATCAGACCCAAGAATTCGTTCATGGAAATATAAGGTTGCTGCAGTTGACAATTGTGGAAATGAGGGGGAATTATCCGATCAGCACAAAACCATGCATTTGACCTCGAATTTTGGTCTCAACAATAGTATCAATCTCATTTGGGACAGTTATGTTGGGTTTAGTTACTCATCATACTATATTAATCGCTTTCATCCTACGACAGGATGGACAATTATCGATACTGTTCCATCCAATGCATTTACATATACTGATCTAAATGTGCCAGGTGATAGTAACCTTGTGTATATGATTAGTATTCCTTCGCCTAATAACTGTTTGCCTGTAAAAGCGCAAGATTATAACTCATCACGTTCCAACAAACGAGGAATTAATGTTTCCGAAGAAGAAGAAGAAGAGCCTATAGGAGGAATTGACGAAAACGACGTGTCGTTCTCTATTTACCCGAACCCTACCAATTCACTCATTAAAGTGATCTATTCGGAGAAAATTGAGGAAATAGTGATTAGAGACGTAACAGGGAAACTTGTACTGAAACAAAAAAATAATTCTACCCAATTCGAAGCAGACTTATCTCACTTCGAAAACGGTGTTTATTTCATTTCAATAAGTACCTCAGAAAATCAGTTAATTGGCAAAATAATCAAGGAGTAACTCAATAAGAAACTCAATGGAAAACACCCTGAATAGGGTGTTTTTTTTTATTATTTTACTAATTTTAAAGCTCAAAATTGATCCATGAACAATTATAAAAACGACCTTTCTTTTGCACGTGAATGTGACTCAAAGGACCCACTAGCAAAGTACCGAAGTGAATTTTACTTCCCAACCTTTCATGAAAAGGATGTAATCTACTTTACGGGAAACTCTTTAGGCCTGCAACCGAAGCGGACCAAATCATTCATTGAACAGGAATTGAATGATTGGGCAAAATGGGGAGTTGAAGGACATTTTGAAGCGCAAAACCCATGGTTTTCATACCATGAATTATTGACCAGTAAAGCGGCAAAAATAGTTGGTGCATTGGATAAAGAAGTTGTCATTACTCATTCCTTAACCACCAACCTGCACTTGTTAATGGTTTCGTTTTATCGACCAGAAGGAAAACGATTTAAAATACTATGTGAAGGAAAAGCATTTCCATCCGATCAATATGCGCTTGAATCTCAGGTGAAATTTCATGGTTATGAACCGAAGGATGCTATCCTAGAAATATTCCCAAGAAAAGGTGAACATCTGATTCGCGAAGAAGACATCCTCGATACCTTAGCTCGGCACGGTGAGGAAATCGCTTTAGTAATGATTGGTGGAGTGAACTATTATACGGGACAACTTTTCGACATGAAATCCATTACCGATGCTGGACATAAAGCTGGTGCGGTGGTAGGTTTCGATTTAGCTCATGCGGCAGGAAACGTGGAACTATACCTACACAATTGGGGCGTTGATTTTGCGGCATGGTGTTCATACAAATATTTGAATTCTAGTCCAGGAGGCGTTTCCGGTTTGTTTGTCCACGAACGTCATGCAAACAACCCCAATTTACCGCGTTTTGCTGGTTGGTGGGGTCATGACAAGGACCTTCGTTTCAAAATGGAACCCGGATTTCAACCGATGGAAGGTGCAGAAGGTTGGCAATTGAGCAATGCCCCAATACTCGGAATGGCAGCGCATTTGGCTTCTTTAACGATTTTTGACGAAGTTGGAATGAAGGCGATTTCTGCAAAAAGAAATGACCTAACAGCTTACCTCGAATTTATTATACACGCTATTTCTTCAAGTAGCGAGAAGGTCAATTTTGAAATCATTACACCAACTGACAAAACAAAACGTGGCGCGCAACTCTCCATCTTGGCCCACGGCCAAGGAAAAGATTTATTTGACGCTCTTTCGGGGTCTGGAGTTGTTGCAGACTGGAGAGAACCTAATGTAATTCGTATTGCTCCAGCTCCACTCTACAATTCATATGAAGATGTATATCATTTTGGACAACGATTAAAAGCTGCTATTTGCTAGTATGACAATACAACAGCTCATTCAAAAGCGCTTCACGGGAACATTAAACAATGAAGCAGAATACATCGAACTACTTGTTCAAGTATTCGCTGTGCTCGTATTAGGGCTAGTACTTTGGCGATTAATGGTGTTGTTCCACAAACGAAAAAATGCACAACGCAAAAGAAGCAGTTATTTTGATACAGAGTATGGAAGAAAGTGGAGAGGCTGAATAATGAAAAGAATTCTTGGTTCCATGCTCCGCAAACTCAATCCGCGAAATCTTTCTTTTGAATCATTCTATATTTCCATACATAGGCTTCAATATCGGTAAAAGATTTATTTTTGAAAAAGTAGAACAAGCATTTTGATCTAGTGTTTGATAAAAAAGGTAACAAATGAGTAACATGAAAGTAGCAGTCATTGGCGCAGGATTAGTCGGTAGTTTACATGCCGTTCTTCTTGCTAAAAAAGGTTTTCAAGTAGATGTTTTTGAGCGCAGACCAGATTTACGAAAAGCGGATGTTATAGGTGGAAGATCTATCAATCTTGCACTTTCGAATAGAGGCTTCAAAGCGCTTGAAATGGCTGGTATTGCGGATGAAATTCGAAAAATGTGTATTCCTATGTACGGTCGTAAAATGCACGATATTGAAGGCAACCTTACCTATCAACCGTATGGAAAGGAAAATGAAGCTATTTATTCTGTTTCACGAGGTGGTTTGAATCAAACACTCATGAATTTAGCTGATAATTACCCAAATATCACCTATCGCTTTAATCATAAATGCGAAGATTTAGACTTGGATACTAATACCATATCATTCACAGATACTGCCTCGAAGGAAACTGTCACCTACACATATGACCATATTTTTGGTACAGACGGGGCATTCTCGGCAGTGCGCAATCGGATGATGAAAACCCCCATGTTTAACTATTCTCAGGACTATTTATCACATGGCTACAAAGAACTTGTAATTCCTCCAAACGCGGATGGAACACATCGGATAGATAAAAACTGTTTACACATTTGGCCAAGAGGTGAGTTTATGCTCATCGCATTACCGAATCTCGATGGTAGTTTCACTGTGACGTTGTTCTTCCCAATGAAAGGAGATACATCTTTTGAAAGTATTAAAACCGGCGAGGACGTGATGAAATTTTTCAACGCTACCTTTCCTGATGCTGTGGAGGTAATGCCTACACTCAAAACAGATTACTTCGAAAATCCAACTTCTACTTTGGTCACTATTCGATGTAGCCCTTGGAACTATGAAGACAAAGTAATGCTGATGGGTGACGCAGCACACGCTATTGTTCCATTCTACGGCCAAGGTATGAATTCCGGGTTCGAAGATTGCTCGGTATTTTCAGAAATGTTCGACGCGAATAATGGTGACGCACTAAAATTATTTGAAGACTATTCTAACCAGCGTGTACCAGACGGAAATTCGATTGCCGATTTAGCCTTGTACAATTATATCGAAATGCGTGATTTAGCGGGAGATACCGATTTCTTGTTGCGTAAGAAAATTGAACGAAAATTCAGTGATTTGTATCCTTCCAAATGGTTACCGTTATATTCGCAAGTTACATTTAGCCATATTCGTTATTCAGATGCAATTGCAAACGGTGATCGTCAGCGTAAAATAATGGATGAAGTGATGGCTATGGAAAACATTCATACTCAATGGGAGGATGATTCGGTAATGGAAAAAATATTATCTTTAGTAGAATGAAGAAGCACCTAGTTGTTTTATTGGCGTTGACTTGTGCCGTTGGTTCCAGTGCAGTCGCACAAAGTGGATCATACCGAAACAAAACTAAAAAGAAACAGTTCTATGGAAACCAACGTTTACACCAGCCTTTATACAAATGGGTAACTGGACCTCATCAACGACATGGTATTCAATTATCTTTCGGACCTACTTATACGTTTACACGCATGAATCCTATCAAAGGCGAAATGCAGATCAATGGGGACAGTCTCTTTCGCTATAGCCATGAGGCAAAAAGTCGTATTGGAATTTTCGTAGAACTGGGCATGGTGCACATAACCAAGCGTCCTCGAAAATTGATTCAATACTATGACTGGGGAATTGGGTACAAGCACATTGGAGGACGAGAATTTTTTGAATCTGGACTTTACGACGATAGAGATACGCTTATAAGCAACGTTTCTGGAGATGGTGAGTTCTATAATGGTTACCTCTACGGTCGTTTTACAGCACACAATGTTTTCCAAATCAATCCTTACACATTTTTAGATAACGGACTTGGTATAAACTTGGATTACACCACGGTCGGCATGAACCAAAGCTATGATGGCACTTATTTACCACAAACCCAAAAGTTCCAAGGGAATTTGATGGGACAATTACACTACGATTTCGGATTTGGATTTAAACCAAAGGAAGGGTTCTTCATCATTCCAGGAGTGCAATTACCCCTTTTAACTGCGTACGAATGGAATGGTGGAACACCTAGTATTCATTGGTTTTCGAGTAAATATTATCCCACGCTTTTCAAAGTCAAGTTCGTATGGTTGTTTAAAAAAGACCCCAATCGCTGTCCTCCAGTGGAAACGAATGAAGACGATCGTAAGCGTGCCAATGAATTCATGAATCGATGACACTTCCTTACCTAACTAGATTAACTGCTAATTCTTGTATCTCGGTAATGTTCTTTTGGGTATCGTCATTGACATACGGACAAGGTAAAGTAGATGGATTTTACAAAGGAAAAGGAACCATTGAAGTAGGAATAGGTGGTGGACTCGAATTCGACAAAGTTTATTTTGCTGGTACGACCAAAATAAATTTAACTCGAAACATTCGAACCGCTGCGCTCTTCATTGGAACAGGAATAACCGATAAATTTGACCTTTACCTGAATATACCTGTGGTATCCATTGGAGATGTCAAATCCGTGCAGGACGGTAGCGTATTTCTAAAGTATCAGCTTGCTCAAACCAAACTCAAGGGAGGGGACATAACCTTTAACCTGGCATCTGGTTTCTCAGGCAACTTAACCAATTATTCCACGAGTGGGGTTAATGCTATTGGTCAACAAGCTAAAATCATTGACATTCGACCAGTAATTCATTACCAAATTTACGGATGGTTTGCCACACTACAATATGCCTACAATTATAAATTTGATCCTGTTCCGTCGGCATACTCGGGAAGCATTAAAGTAGGCTACGCCGCAGCAAAATACTACGTTGACCTATGGTACGAAAATCAATATACTCCAGGTGGCTTTGACTATTTGGGCACACCTGCACCACCCTCTTTTCGAGAATTAGGCGTGAACTTTAATCGAATCGGCGGTACGTTTTATGTTCCAATCGGAAAGCGATTTGGTATTTATACAAATGTAGGTTATACGCTAAGTGGCAGAAATATTGGACAAGGGCTATACGTTAGTGCGGGATGCGTACTTAAGAACTTATAGTAGCTAGCTTTTTTTCAAGCGTTCGACAATTATTGTTGTTGAGAACCCCTCTTCCAGCTCAACAGTGAAAACCTCCCCCCCTTCAACTTTCACCTCTTTGCTCCCAACGATGTATCTCTTAGAAGACGGATCAACTTCGTCCGCATCGTAATCAGCTCCTTTAACGAGTACATTGGGGCGCAATTCATTTATAATATCCAATGGTGTATCTTCGTCAAACAACACGATAAGGTCTATGCTTTCCAATCCAGCCAATACAATAGCTCTGGAAGTTTCATCGTTAATGGGGCGTTCCTCTCCTTTACCCTGACGCCTTACGCTGGCATCAGTATTTAACCCAATTATCAATCGATCTCCACAACTCGCAGCTTTGGCTAAATAGGTGACATGACCACGGTGAAGAATATCGAAACATCCGTTAGTGAAAACCACGTTTTCACCGGCTTCTTTCCACGCAGAAATTAAGGTTTTTGCGAGTTCTTTAGATACGATCTTCAATTGCAGTTTGTCCCAAAGATTCATCCTTCTCCTTTTTAAAATTTCTAGGCAATAAAGCTAATGAAATTAACCCTAAAATAATCATACCCAACGTTTGAGACGACCAAATAATCATACCGAGAGCTTTACCCATTCCTTCGGCTGCTTCTCGTGTATCGAAAAAATCCCCAATGTAGAAGGTAACTACAATCCCAACTAAATATGGATAAGCGCCAATTCCCCCATTCGTAAACATGATTCCAAGCGTTCCGGCAATAAAACCGATTAAAACACCTCCCAACGGAAACTGAGCCGTTTCTTCAAATGCAAAAAAACAAATACCGAAAAACACGATGTATAAGGTCCACATCAATAAGGTATAAAATATAAATGCGAATGGATTTTTCGATTTAAATATGGAAAAAACTCCGGTCATCACTTCATGGAAAAAGACCTTAAACTTGAAGCGGAACTTTTCTACCTTAAACCATAAAATGGCAAATGTTAGTATTCCAAAACCAAAAATAATCAATATCAATAGCCCCCAAGAGAAAGAACTACCTCCGTCTTCTGTGGGTTGAGCGATTAAATCTTTAATTGTTATAATGTCGTCAAAACTCATGACAAGTGCTAACAAAACGATTACACCCAACATCACCAAATCAAATACACGCTCTCCGATGATGGTTCCAAAACTCTTCGAAAATGGAATTTTATCTGTACGATACAAAAGAGCTGCACGAGTAGCTTCCCCAGCTCTAGGAATAATCAAGTTGACCAAATAACCTACCATCAGCGCATGGTATCGATGCCAAAACTTAGGATGCAAATCCATTGGTTCCAATAAATATTTCCAACGATATGCACGTACTAAGTGACTTGCCCAACCAATAATTAACGACAATGCGATCCAGAAATAATCCGCTTCGCGTACAGCTCGGAAAAACACTTCTTTCGTAGGCGCATCCATGGCTGTATAAAAATGCCACAACAGATAGAAACCGAGCACAAGTGGTAAAACCACCTTCACAAATGGAACCAGGTATTTTTTTAGCGTGTTATTCAAACTATAACTCCTTTGGAATAGTGCCAAAGGTAACTTATTTAGTCCACATTAATCCAACATGTTGGTTTCTTCATTTGGAAAACACAAAGAAGGCTTGAAAGACTTTGCTGCTTCAAAATCCATGAATCCATAACCGATGATGATTACGATGTCTCCAGGAGCACATCTTCTTGCTGCCGGACCATTCAAACAAATCACCCCAGATTTCCGTTCCCCTTTAATTACATAGGTTTCAAGGCGTTCACCGTTATTGATGTTCACAATTTGAACACGCTCTCCCTCAATTAAATTAGAAGCATCCATTAAATCTTCATCGATTGTAACACTCCCGATGTAATTTAAATCAGCCTGGGTTACTTTCACCCTATGAATCTTAGATTTTACAACCTGAACTTGCATCTATTTTCGAATTTTTGCGCAAAGATACGATTAGTTTTGAAAGTTCGAAGTTCAAAGTTTAGTTTGCGCATTGCACAAGCTTTGCCCTACCCGTCCAATAATCCATCATCCTTTGGTGTGTTTGTTATGCGAATAAAAAATGAAGCAAGAGCGATTATCGCACCTCCAATCATAACAGATCTATAACCCGGCCAATGCATAAATTTTATAATTAAGCCTGCATAAACACCCATAATTCCCATGTAAAAAACAAAACTACGGGCCTTATTAGTTTTTTCATTCTTCTTATCCAAAAAAATGGAAAGCATACTCATCAAAAAACCCACTAGACCCAAAATAATAAATAGGAACATCAACGTATTGTAAGAAAAATTCAGTGGATTTATACCCGTATACAGCATTCCGATGCTTAATCCAGAAATAAAAAATGCGCCAACACTTATTTTACTGTACATGCCTTTTCAGATTCATTTTCGCTCTTTTTCAGAGCAAAATAGCCGGGAGAGACTCCTCTAAAATAAGAAGAAATCTTCAACAAAGACAAGGCAACCTAATCTATCTACTATCTTTGCACCTTTTTGGTTCGTTTTGAACAGTATAATGACAAATACAGCATGAAAAAATACTTCAATTTGTTTGACTTAAGACAAAAAATAAACTACAAGACAGAGGTCTTATCTGGGCTAACCGTTGCCATTGCGCTAGTTCCTGAAGCAATTGCATTTGCATTATTGGCTGGACTTTCGCCGCTTACAGGATTGTATGCTGCGTTCTCAATTGGACTAGTCACCTCTATTCTTGGTGGGCGGCCAGGAATGATTTCTGGGGCTACTGGTGCCATTGCTGTTGTATTTGTTGGTATGATTCTGGAAATTAGAGAAACTATTCCAGGATTGACTTCCGAAAGCATCGTCCAATACATTTTTGCCACCGTTATCTTAGCGGGTGTTTTGCAGATGGTCATCGGTTTTTTAAGATTAGGTAAATTTATCCGATTGGTACCTCACTCGGTAATGTTTGGATTTGTAAACGGACTAGCCATTGTCATCTTCATGGCGCAACTCGATCAGTTTAAAATTAAACTTTCCGACGGAACGAAAGAATGGATGGTAGGAGCTCCTCTATGGATGATGTTGGGATTAGTTCTTCTTACCATGTTGATTATTTGGGGCGTTCCCAAACTAACCAAAGCAGTTCCTAGTGGTTTAGTAGCTATTATAACTATTGCCACTATTACCCTAGGGTTTGGAATAGATACCTCGACAGTAAAAGACACGCTCGACGGTGGAACTATCGCTGCAGGACTTCCCAACTTTGCAATCCCCCAGATTCCATTTACGTGGGAAACGCTGAGCATCATTTTTCCTTATGCAGTTATTGTTGCAGCAGTTGGATTAATTGAAAGTTTATTGACCTTAAACCTCATCGACGAAATCACACAAACACGTGGTCGGGGGAACAAAGAATGTGTCGCGCAAGGTACTGCCAATATTTTTACGGGATTTCTAGGAGGAATGGGAGGTTGCGCTATGATTGGACAAAGTTTGATTAATATTTCTTCCGGTGCACGCGCACGTTTATCGGGAATTGTAGCTTCTGTTGGATTATTAATGTTCATCTTGTTTGGATCTTCATTGGTGGAACAACTGCCGATGGCCGCTTTAACAGGACTCATGATTATGGTTTCGATTGGAACATTTGAGTGGGCAAGCCTTCGCACCTTTAACAAAATGCCGATCACGGATATCATTGTGATGCTAGTAGTGATGCTCATTACTGTAGTCTTTCATAATTTAGCACTTGCTGTATTAGCTGGGGTAATCATATCTGCACTAGCCTTTTCGTGGGAAAATGCTACCCGAATTAGGGCGCGTAAGCATATTGATGAAAACGGTGTGAAACGATACGAAATCTATGGTCCGCTGTTCTTTGGATCTATCGCGGTCTTCAATGAGAAATTCGATGTTGATAATGACCCTAACGATATCGTGATTGACTTCATGGAGAGTCGCGTGGTAGACATGTCAGCCATTGAAGCCCTCAACAAATTAACGGAACTCTATGAGGCAAAAGGAAAAAAAGTGGTCTTGCGCCACTTGAGTCCTGACTGTCGACAACTGCTGAAAAACGCTGAAAAAATCATTGATGTTAACATGGATGAAGATCCTACTTACAAGGTGATGGCGGATGCTTTGAGTGACTAGTTAAGAAGAGGTTCGTGGGTATGTTACAGGTTACAAGTTTAATCGGACAACCTGAAACCTTCAACTGCACGAAGTGTAACTTGCAACATTCTTTTATTACCCTATCCATCTATTCACTAATTTTGCACGGTGAAAATAAACGTCTTACTTTTCGTTATAAGCCTGCTCATCTCATTTGAGGTATCGGCTCAGCTTACTCAATCGGTGCGTGGCTCCGTTGCAGATGAAGCTTCCTTAGCGCCCCTTCCTGGTGTAAAAATAATTGTGCTGGATTCAACACAAACACTGGGGGCTATTTCTGACTTTGATGGTTCCTTCACGATTACAAAAGTACCAATCGGCAGGCTATCTATTCAAGTTACTTTCTTTGGTTACGAAACGAAAACATTGACAAACCTAGACCTAACTGCTGGTAAAGAATTGATTTTAAATATTCAGCTCTCTGAAAAATTGACCGTAGCTGAAGAGGTTGTCATCACAGGACGTAAAAAAGGAGAAGTGGCGAATGAAATGGCAGCAGTAAGTGCACGAACCTTCTCGATTGAAGCATCGCAGCGTTATGCAGGAAGTGTAAATGACGTGGCAAGAATGGCACAGAGCTTCGCTGGAGTCCAAGGAAATGACGATTCGCGCAACGATATCATTGTTCGTGGAAACTCTCCGATTGGTGTACTTTACCGCTATGAAGGAGTGGATATTCCTAATCCCAATCACTTTGCACTCTTGGGAACAGCAGGTGGACCAGTTAGTATCCTTAATAATAATGTACTTGCCAACTCAGATTTTTTTACAGGCGCCTTTCCAGCTGAATATGGAAATGCGATGGCGGCGGTGTTCGACTTAAAAATGCGTAATGGAAATGACGAAAAACACGAATTCTTAGGTCAAATAGGAATTAATGGTCTAGAAGTGATGGCAGAAGGCCCTCTTTCGAAAAACAAAAAGTCATCCTATTTATTCAGCTATCGGTACTCAACCTTACAGGTATTCTCCCTCCTTGGTGTGAACTTTGGCGCTGGAACAGCTGTTCCTGATTATCAAGACA
>Ga0181574_10001409_pt1 | contig 22439 bp, 17 predicted proteins | sample 101ome_24_FD_145600 | JGI IMG/M metagenome (GOLD analysis project Ga0181574, IMG submission 145600) | Coastal salt marsh microbial communities from the Groves Creek Marsh, Skidaway Island, Georgia - 101410AT metaG (spades assembly) | ecosystem: Environmental > Aquatic > Marine > Intertidal zone... | reverse complement strand
GGACGCCGTGAGGCGGAAGGCGCAGGACGACTACGACGTCATCGTCGTCGGGTCGGGAGCGGCCGGTGGGATGTGTGCCTACGTGCTCGCATGCTCGGGGGTGAAGGTGCTCATGCTCGAGGCCGGCCGCGATTACGATCCCGCGAGTGAGACCCCGATGTTCCAGCTTCCGCGGGATGCACCCCTGCGAGCGGCCGGGACGCCGGAGAAGCCCTTCGGGTTCTACGATGCCACCGTGGACGGAGGATGGCGGGTTCCGGGCGAGCCGTACTCGAGTGCGGACGGGGCCGACTTCATGTGGTGGCGTGCACGCATGCTCGGCGGACGGACGAACCATTGGGGCCGCATCTCGCTTCGCATGGGCGAGTACGACTACAAGCCCTACTCGCGGGACGGTCTCGGGTTCGACTGGCCCATGAGCTACGGCGACGTCGCGCCGTACTACGACAAGACCGAGATGCTCATCGGCGTGTACGGCTCGAACGAGGGGCTGGAGAACACGCCGAATTCTTCGCCGGGCGTGCTGCAGCCGCCCCCGGCACCCCGTGCGACCGAGCTCCTCACGCAGAAGGTGTGTGGCGAGCAGCTCGATATCCCCGTCATTCCCGCGCACCTGGCGATCATGACCCAGCGTCAGGACGCCGAGCGACTCTCGCGTGAACTGTGGCCGAACAATCCGCTCGCCCAGCGTGTGACGGCCGAGTCGATGCGGTCTCGGGCCGCGTGCTTCTACGCGACGCCGTGCGGTCGCGGATGCTCGATCAAGGCGAATTTCCAGTCGCCGACCGTGCTCCTTCCGCCGGCCCTTGCGACCGGCAACCTGGACATCATCACCGACGCCATGGTGCGAGAGGTCACCGTCGACGGCCGCGGTCGAGCGAACGGGGTTCACTACATCGACAAGACGACACGCCTCGACGAACACGTGAGTGCGCGGGTGGTGATCGTCGCGGCCAGCGCGTGCGAGTCCGCGCGTATCCTGCTGAATTCGAAGAGTGCAGCGTTTCCGGACGGGCTCGGGAACGGCTCGGGTCTGGTCGGGAAGTACGTGATGGATACGGTCGGCGCGGGCGTGTCGGGTCAGATCCCTGCGCTGGAGAACTGTCCGCCGCACAACACGGACGGGGCCTCCGGGATGCATCTCTACATGCCATGGTGGCTGTATCAGGAACAGGCGAGGGGTGAGCTCGATTTCGCACGAGGCTACCACATCGAGTTCGGGGGTGGGCGCCGCATGCCGGGGTATGGGGCGTTCAACGGGATCGAGCCGCTGACCCAGGGCTCGTACGGTCAGGCCTTCAAGGACGACTGTCGCCGTTACTACGGATCGTTCATGTACTTCGACGGTCGCGGGGAGATGATCCCGAACGAGGATTGCTACTGTGAGATCAATCCCGACGAGGTCGACCAATGGGGCATCCCGACGCTCCGCTTCCACTGGAAGTGGTCCGAGCACGAGCTCAACCAGGCGCGTCACATGCAGCACACGTTCCGGGACATCGTCGAGGCCATGGGCGGTCGGGTTCTGAGTACCGTACACGACGATGGTGCACGTGCGATCGCACGTCCCGGTCAGATCATTCACGAGGTCGGTGGGGTGATCATGGGCGATGACCCCGGCCGCTCCGTGCTCAACCAGTTCTGCCAGTCGTGGGAGGTCGACAACCTCTTCGTCACGGACGGTGGCTGTTTCGTCTCGAATGCGGACAAGAACCCGACTCTCTCGATCATGGCGATCGCGTGGCGTGCCTCGGACTACATCGTGGAGCAGCTCGCTCAGGGGAGCCTCGGATGAGTGACGACCTGAAGGGCCGGGACGCGAAGCAGTTGCCGATCCTCGGTCAGCACGGCCCGGAGGGTGTGCTGCCGATGGATCGTAGACAGGCGCTCAAGGTGATGGCCATCGCGGCGGCGGCTCCCACCGTCGCTTCGTGTGCTCCGGAGGTGGCTTCGGATCCAGCGGCGATTCCGGCCCCGGCCAGCAATCCGAGGGCGGCCGGCACGGCGTGGGATCCGGATCTGGTATCGCCGTCCGTGCCGTGGGAACGGACCCTCACACCGGACGAACTCGAATCACTCGCCGCCCTATGCGACGTCATCATTCCCGCGGACGACCGATCTCCGTCTGCGAGTCAGGTCGGGGCGCACGACTTTATCGACGAGTGGGTCAGCGCTCCGTACGACGGGAACGCGAACGATCTCGTGCTGGTCCGCGGCGGACTGGTGTGGATGGATCGCGAAGCCGCTGAACGCTTCGGAGACGGCATGCGCTTCAGGGGGCTTACGGTCGACCAGCAGCACGCGATCTGCGACGACATCTGCTTCGTACCCGACGCGGCCGAAGGGCACGAGGTCGGGGCGCGCTTCTTCGATCGCGTGCGCGACCTGACGTCGACCGCCTTCTGGACGACACAGGCCGGCATGGACGATCTGCAGTACGTGGGCAACGTCCCACTCGCGCAGTGGGACCCTCCCCCACCGGAGGTCCTGCGCCATCTGGGACTCGAGTAACCTCCGCTCTTACACCAACCGCGACAGACCATGACAGAAGCAACGACGGATCGCGTCAACGCAGACCGCCTCTTCCTCGGGAGCTGTGTAGCCCTGATCGCCACATCGGTGGCGTTCGCCACCGTGGGTGCGGTGATGCTCGCGCTCAAGCGCGAATTCGTACTCACCAACGAAGAGGTCGGCTGGATCGGCGGCGCTGCGCTGTGGGGCTTCGCCGTCTCGCAGCTGGTGTTCGCACCGCTCGCCGACTCGATGGGGATGAAGGCGCTCCTGCGGTTCTCCTTTCTGGGTCATCTGCTTGGCTCGCTGACAATGATCTTCGCGGGTGGCTTCACGACGCTTTTCGTCGGCGCTCTCGTGATCGCGATGGCAAACGGTCTGGTGGAGGCCGCGTGCAACCCGCTGGTCGCGGCTCTCTATCCGGACAACAAGACCGTCAAGCTGAATCAGTTCCACGTGTGGTTCCCCGGAGGGGTGGTCATCGGCGGTCTGGCGGCCTTTGCGCTCGACTCCGTGGGTATTCCCGGTTGGCAGATCAAGATCGGACTGATCCTCATCCCGACCGTCGCCTACGGGGCGCTCCTCCTGGGCGAGACGTTCCCGCCCACCGAGGGCGTCGAGGCGGGCGTGAGCATGGGTGAGATGTTCAGCGCCGCATTCACGACGCCGCTCATGTGGGTCATGCTGATCGCGATGGCCATGACCGCGTCGGTCGAGCTCGGACCGAATCGGTGGGTGCCTGCCGTCCTCGAGTCCGGGGGTATGGCCGGGATCCTGGTGCTCGTCTGGATCAACGGGCTGATGGCCGTCATGCGGTACCGGGCCGGGGACGTCGTTCACCGAGCCTCGCCCACGGGCCTGCTTCTGGTGTCGGCGGTGATTTCAGGTGCGGGGCTGCTCGCGCTCAGCTATGCGAGCGGAGCCGCGATGACCGTCGCGGCCGCGACCGTCTTCGCCCTCGGTGTCTGCTACTTCTGGCCGACGATGCTCGGCGTCGTCTCGGAGCGAGTGCCTCGCTCGGGCGCGCTCGGTCTCGGACTCATGGGTACGGTGGGGATGGCGACGGTCGGCCTGGTGACCTCCCCACAGATGGGTGCCATCGCGGATCGTTACGCGCACGCCGAGCTTCCGGTAGCCGAGACGATCCAGCTCTTCGAACGGGCGGAACGAACCCTGGCCACGCGTACGGACTCGGATTCGCAGACTGCGGCCGGGGCGATCGGCGTCGTGGCGCGCGCATGGCAGGCGGACAACGAGCTGCCCGCACCGGAGACCGCGAATGCCCTCAGAGCCCTCATTGCATCGGATGCGGACGCGACGCTGGTGAGTGATGCTCAGGCGATTCTGGGACCGGCTGACAATGCAGGCGGCAAGATCTCGTTCCGCTGGGTGGTCCCGCTGTGTGGAGTGCTCATGCTGATCTTCGGGGGCTTGTACATGAAGGATCGGCAGGCGGGCGGGTACAGGGTCGAACGTCTCGAGGCGAGCGCGTGACCCCCATCCGATACGGGATGATCGGGGGCGGGCCCGGCGCATTCATCGGAGCCGTGCATCGCATGGCCGCGGCGCTCGACGGCGAGTACCACCTCGTCGCCGGCGCGTTCTCCTCTGATCCCTCCCGGTCCCGCGAGACCGGCGAGGAATTGGGGCTGGATGCAGAGCGGGTGTACGCGGACTTCCGAGGGATGGCCCTGTCAGAGGCGGCGCGCGACGACGGCATCGAAGCTGTCGTCATCGTGACACCGAATCACCTGCACCATCCCGCGGCACGCGCATTTCTCGAAGCCGGCGTCCACGTCATCTGCGACAAGCCGATGACGACGACGACCGAGGATGCGGAGGAGCTGGTGCGGCTCTCGGACGAGCGCGGTCTCGTCTTCGCGGTGACGTACAACTACACGGGCTATCCCATGGTGAAGGAGGCCCGTCGGCGCGTCGCGTCGGGAGCGCTCGGTTCGCTTCGGAAGGTCGTGGTGGAGTACTCCCAGGGGTGGCTTCGAACTCTTCTGGAGGCAGAAGGTCAGAAGCAGGCCGAGTGGCGCGGGGATCCGGAACGCGCCGGGCTCTCGTCGGCACTCGGTGATATCGGCACGCATGCCTTCAATCTGGTCCACTACGTGACCGGGCTTGAGACGCATCGGCTCTTCGCGGACCTCGGCACCGTCGTCGAGGGTCGTGCGATGGAGGACGATGCCGCCGTGTTGCTCGAGCTGGAGGGTGGCGTCCGAGGCGTGATGATCGTCTCCCAGATCGCGACCGGAGAGCGGAACCACCTTCGGTTGCGGGTCTACGGCTCCGAGGGGGCGCTCGACTGGTGTCAGGAGGACCCCAATCGGCTCCGGATCGTCGATCCGGATGGCTCGGAAACGGTCGTGTTCCGGGGAGGCGAGACCGGGCCGGACGCGGCGCACGCGACGCGGCTTCCCGGAGGGCATCCGGAAGGCTTCATCGAAGCGTGCGCCAACATTTATCGTGGTACCGCAGCCGAGATTCGGAGGCGATCCCGAGGCGAGGGGACGGTCGACGGCGACGGGGGGGAGAGGAAACTGGATTTCCCCACCGTAGAGGATGGAGCGCTGGGTGTGCACTTCGTACATCGAGCCCTTGAGAGCAGCCGGACAGGGAGCTGGGTCGAGGTGAAGGGTGGGTCAGCCCATTCAGGCGAGGCGACATGAGCATCTGGAGTGATCGAGCGGGGCAGTCGCGTCCCGTAACCCTGTTCACGGGGCAGTGGGCGGACCTTCCTCTCGCTCTTCTCGCTGAGAAGGCATCGGAGTGGGGTTATGACGGCCTCGAGCTCGCGTGCTGGGGCGACCACTTCGACGTTCAGCGTGCGGCGGCTGACCCCGATTACTGCGTCGAGCACCGCGAGCTGCTCCGGTCGCACGGGCTCGACGTCTTCGCGGTAAGCAACCACCTCGTGGGTCAGGCCGTTTGCGATCGCATCGACGAGCGGCACAAGGCCATTCTGCCCGAGCACGTCTGGGGCGATGGTGACCCCGAGGGGGTCCGCTCGCGCGCCGCAGAAGAGATGAAGCTGACCGCCCGCGCCGCTGCAAACATGGGTGTCCCTGTGGTCAACGGATTCACCGGCAGTTCCATATGGCCTCTCCTGTATTCGTTCCCGCCGGTGCCCGAGGAATGGATCGAAGAGGGCTTCGTGGACTTCGCCCGTCGCTGGCATCCTATTCTGGATGTCTTCGACGAGGTCGGCGTTCGCTTTGCGCTGGAAGTGCATCCGACCGAGATCGCCTTCGATATCGTGACCGCCGAACGGGCACTCGCCGCTGTCGGACATCGGGAAGCGTTCGGATTCAATTACGATCCGAGCCACCTCGCGTACCAGGGTGTCGACTGTGTCGACTTCATCCATCGCTTCGCCGACCGTATCTACCACGCGCACATGAAGGACGTGTGGTGGTCCGATCAACCGGGACCGTCAGGTGTGTTCGGCGGGCATCTGCCCTTCGGCGACAGAGAACGGAACTGGGATTTCCGAAGCCTGGGGCGAGGGCATGTGCCCTTCGAGGATGTCATTCGCGCCCTGAACCGGACTGCCTATCGGGGGCCGTTGTCCGTCGAGTGGGAGGACTCTGGCATGGACCGGGAACATGGAGCCGAGGAAGCTTGCGCCTTCGTCAACGCAATCGATTTCCCTGTCGCACGAAACGCGTTCGACGCCGCCTTCTCAGACGAGTCGCCCTCCTCGCAGGGCTGACGTCGACCGAGGATCAGTTTGCGTCGCCGGGGACCCGCAGATTGTCCCGGAAGTCCGAGAACGACTGAGGACTGACGATGCCGGCCTCTCGCCACCGGTCTCGGTGGGCATCAGCGCCGGCCCCCCCGATCACCACCTTCACGGTGGGCGGAAGCCTGCGACGAATTTCCAGAACCTCGCGAACCCCGTTGGAGTCGAGTCGCGGGTGCACCGCTGAGAGCGCCACCATGCGTGCGCCCAACTTATCGGCGGCTCGAGCGATTTCTGCGGCAGGAAGATCAGGGCCGAGGAAGCGGACACGCCAACCCTCATAGGCGGCGACTACACCGGCGAGCAGGGCACCGAACTCGTGTCTCTGCCCGGCAGGAGTCCCAGTGAGCGCGAGAGGAGCCGTCGCATCTTTCTGATTCGTGGACGACATCCACTCGAGGAACCTCCGGATCGCCACGGACGCAATGTGCTCGGTGCTGGGGCCGAGACGTCCCGCCTGCCAGCCTCGCCCGATCTCCTGGAGCAGCGGTACCATGAGACCCTCGACGAGCTCATGCGGGCGCAGCTCGACCGCACAGCGCATCATGAACTGCTCGAGCTCGTCCATGCGCATCTGCTCGATGTGGTCGAGCGCCACCTTCACGCGTTCGATGTCGGGCGCCACGAGATCACCGATCGGGTGGATGGGTGCTTCCCGGTCCTCGTCGATGAGGGCCTCGAGCTGTGGCAGATCGAGGCTCGCGACCAGGCTGATGCTCCTACCACCGTCTACCGCCGTGGCCAGCAGCTGAAGGCGCCGGATGTCAGCGTCGGAGTAGAGGCGCTGCCCACCCTCGCTTCGGCTCGGTGTGACGACGCCGTAGCGACGCTCCCAGGCACGAAGAACAGGGGTGGATAGCCCTGTTCGCTGGGCGACTACGCGAATCGGATGCCTAGCGCTGGTAGATTCACTCATCCTTTAAGATAGCACGGTGTCGAGTCGCGGTCAAATCATGAAGTGAACAGAACATGAACTACTGAATTTCATGTCACAGAAAAGTTCGCACAGAACCTGGACGACGGAGGTGGTCATGTCGCACGTCATCGTCGGGCCTTGATCGAGGCGGTTGTGCGGCGGAGATCTGACCCGATCCGTGTCCCCGCGGGCGGATCTGCCGGCGTTGGGTAACGACCCGTACAGCTCGCGCGGGGCCCAGTCAGGCGCTAGCCCCCGTCGGGGAGGATGCCTGCGGTCGCCAGTACGCGTTGGAGAGAGTCGGTGAGAAGGTTGTGATCCTGAATCGTCGCGCGGCAGGCCGACTCGGATGATCGCAAGCGGCTCTCACGCCCTTCCCAGACCCCGACGGAATCGTTGTACTCCTCGAAGACCGACATGTAGGCGTCGTAGCTCGCCGCCGGAACACCCCGTCCCGGAAGGGACTCGAAGTCGTCGACGACGCGCTTCAGTGAATCGATCGTGACGCTCAGCTCCACGAGCGCGGCCTGGCTGGTCTGGAGGGATCCCCGGCATCGGTCCGCCGCGGCACGGGATCTGAAGAGTTCCTCACGCAGGGCGTTGATTTCATCTTCGGTGCGCTGACGCTCGAGGATCCGATCGATGCTGAGGAACCCGAGAACCCCCGTGCCAAGGATGGCCACCGCGGCGAGGCTGGCGGTCAGCCCTCGTTTCATCGGGCTCCTTCGGTGACCGTAAACCCAAACATCATTCCCGCGTGCAGGTGTTCCGCGATGTGGCAGTGGAACATCCATTCGCCCGGGTTCGACATGTCCACCAGAACATCCATGGTGGAGCCGACCGGCACGATCGCGGTGTCCTTCCAAACGAGGTTGCGGTTTTCGACCTCGTCCATGGAGAGGACCAGGAAGCGCTGGCCGTGAATGTGGATCGGATGGTTCATGGGGTGAAACGAATCAGGCGTGTTGTGGATTCGGATCTTTACCACATCGCCCACCTGGAACGCCCAGTCGATTTCGCCGTTCTGAGCTCCTGTGGCCACATCCTCCAGAATCCAGGTCACCTCCTCAGCTGTGGAGAGCCAGTTCATCATGGGCATGGCGTCGTTCCACTCCATCGGAGCGGTATACAGCGTGTCGGCTTCCATCGACAGAACGATGGACGGGTGGAGACCTCGGACTCGGACCGTGGTCACCACTTCATGATCGGGCGCTCGTGCGAAGTACGGCCGGAAGGACTCGATGTCCGTGACCACGTCGTCGTGCTCCCGAAGCGTCTCGAAGGCCATGCTCACGCCCGGCTCGGCCTCCTGATCGGAGACATTCACCAGAGAAAGGGTGTCAACCTGGGGGTAGAACTCTCCCCGAAAGTGGTTCACGGCCTGAACGGTGTTCGCGATCGCGATTTCACCGGGTTGGTCGAATCGCACGTCCACCACGTAGCGTTCAGCCGGTGCAATCACAACGGAGCCGACCCACTGCTCGCGCTCGAAGCGGCTTACATCGGAGGCGACGATCTTCACCTTCGCGCCACCGAACGTCACGTTGAACGTTCGGGAGTTCGCGACATTCGTCAGGTAGAAGCGGATGACCTCACCCTTCCGTGCCTCGAGCCGGTAGTCGGTCTCGCCATTCACCATCATGACGTTTCCGAACCGACCCATCAGCGCGTGCGTCGGTGATTCATCACCCCAGGGCAGGGCACCCTGTTCATCCATGAGGATGTCATCGAGTACGAACACCTCCTCGCGGTGCGCCGGACCGTAGTAATCGGGGTCCGGCGAGGTCACGAGGAGGTTACCGAACAGCCCCAGGTCTTGTTGAACGTCCTCACGGACGTGCGGATGGTACCAGTACATGCCCGCGTCCGGGACGTGGACCTCGTACGTAAAGCTCTCACCGCGCTGAATGGCTTCCTGAGTCACCCCCGGGACGCCGTCGAAGCGGTTGTCGATCCGGATACCGTGCCAGTGAACTGTGGTAGGCATCTGAATGTCGTTGGTCACTCGGACCATGACCGTAGCGTCCTTCGGTGCCTGAATGAGCGGTCCGGGGTACTGACCGTTATAGCCGAACATGATCATCTCATGCCCCCCGATCGTCCGTCGGACCATCGAGACGGAGATGTCGAGCGTATCGCCATTCGTCATCGGCACGACCTCGGAGGGACGGGCCTCGGGGAGCGCCGACCGGTCGATCCCCATTCCGGGCATGAAGGGGCCGACGACCGGAACGGCGCTCTCCAGGCCCGGCAGCATCGGCATGTCCATGTCCATCGGGACCATGCGCCAACCCCCGTCCATCCTCATGCCGTGCATCTCATGCTGCGCGCTCGAGGGGGCGGGCAGGACGAAGGACGCGAAAAGGGAGAGCAGTGCACCGCACGTCGATCTGCGATTCATGAGCCCGGCTCGCCTAATTTCCATATCCATAGGCGGCGCAGTTTTCCTGCTGAAGGGCACCATGGCCGACCATCGTGTGCATCATCCCGCTGCGCGACATGCCCCGCATCACGATCGGCCCGCTCCACATGTCCTGGTCAGGATCATCCGACGGCTCGAGCGTGATGACGACGATGTACTTGTTCCAGTCCACGCGCCCAGATGTCTCGAGATGCTCGTCGAGTGCACCCATCCGTTCGATGCGGTCGATCTCCGAGGTCGTAACCCACGCAACAAGCTGGCCCTGACGAGGTACGCGCATGCGGCTCAGAGAAACGTGTAGATCGTACGCGTAGCTGCCATCCGGCGAGAGCTGGATCGAAAATGGTGAGTCGGCGGAAACCGACGCTTCCACGGTACCGGTCGCGAGTCCCGTTCCGGGGACATTCCTGGTCGTGACCAGTTCGAAGGCATAGTAGGGTGGCCCCCCCGGGCACGTTGCCGCGGAACGCTCGGCGAACGCGGATGTGAACGGGGAGTCATTCAAGACCGCTGACGACTCCGCGGAGGCGCCGAACAAGGTCAAAAGAGCGATAATCCTGATCATGCTCGAGCGTACGTCTCGTGGTGTGGGACGACAAGGCGTGCAGAGACCTACCAGAAAAGAGGTCCAATGGTCCGGACAATCATCGGAGTCGTCGTCGGAGCGGTGTGTCTCGGTGGGATCGTGGCGCTCCTTCAACAGGTGCCGTCGGCGATGCATCCACTTCCCCCCGAACTGAATCCGCTGGATCCCGCTGACGCCGCCGGTTTTGCCGAATACCTGGCGGGAATGCCAGCCGGGGTGTGGCTTGTGGCCATGCTCTCCGAGGTCCTCGGTGCCGCGATCGGAGCGCTCATGGCCGGTGTGATCGCGCGAGATGCTCCGAGGGGCGCGTCCGGCGGCGTCGTTGCGCTCGCTGTGCTTGCGAGCGCTGCGAACTGGACGGCCTTCGCCCATCCGGTTTGGTACATCGCCGGGCAGATCTTCCTTTATCCCGTCGCCCTGACAGGGGTCTGGGCACTGTTGGCTGCACGACCTCGGAGCGGGACAGGCTGAGCGTCGGCGCAGGGCGCACCGGGCGGACACCTGATTCCGGCACGCCTCCCTGTACCCACGACCGCAAATGGACGAAGGCCAGTGGCCCGGACTCGAAGACCGGTCCGGGCCACTCTGATGTCCGGGTTCCGAAGACTGTCGGCAAGCCCGTCTTCGTTACACGAACTGTACCTAGCGATCTTCCTCGCTCACCGGTCGCCGTACGACGGGGTTATCCCAGTCCTGCGCGGAGGAGATGTTCGGCTGACCCCAGTGCTCTCCGTTCCACCCCTGAAAGCCGTCCATCTTGAAGGTCCAGAACCCGGTGGACATGTCACTGATGACGATCAGGCCATCCTCGTTGCGCACGTCGACGCCGAACGCACCATTGAACATGGCGGGCCGGCCCTCGACCGTCGGCCCAATGTACGTGTCGTAGTAGCCAACGGTCACCGGGTTGTGGGGATCCTGGAGGTTGAAGATCTGCAGACCGTCGAGGTAGCCGGAGACGAAGACGTACGGCCACCGCACTTCGTGGTTGTGCACGAGGTTGCGCCAGTCTGCGGTGAACGCAGAGATCGGTGAGCGGACGTTGACGGTCTGCCCCTCGAGCGCGGGCTGCAGGTCGAAGATTCTCAGAGGAGCGTACTGGTACTCGGTCTCAGCGATCACGTAACGGCCATCCGGGCTCGGCGTGAACGTATGCCCGTAGCTCACCCCGCTGACACCCGTGAGCGTGATACGCAGCTCCGGATTTTCGAGGTCGGTCACATCGTAGATGTAGTAGCCACCAGTGCCGCCGCCGTAGAATCGATCCTCTCCGGAATCTGGATGGTAGCCGACGTAGAAGTCGTGATAGCCGCGACCGCCACCCTGACCCAGGGTTGACTCGGGGATCGGGACCATGCCGACCCGCGCGTTTTCGAGATCGCCGTCGACGATCATTCCCAGGTCATACACCAGCGCGCCCGGTGCCCGCGCCGTGGTGAACAGGTAGACTCGGTCGTTCTGGTGCTTGTAAATGAAGATGTTGTGAAACCCACCAGGCATCTCCGGCTCACGAATGCGTGCCACTTCCCGGACCGTCGATGCATCGGGCAGGCCCGTCACGTCGAGGATCACTGCTCCCAGATCGGTGTTCGGCCCGCCCTGACCGAATTGAAGCGACTGCACGAGGTAATAACGGTCGTTCCACTTGAAGTGCTTCACGTCCATCCCACCTGTGCGCTGGTGGAGGTCCTGATTCTCGATTCTCCACTGGTAGATCAGCTCAGGGTTTTCAGGGTCTTCCAGGCTGATGATGTCCGTCCCTTTCGGTCCTTCCCAGCCATAGACCATTCGCGAGATGTACGCGTACGGGCGGTCCAACTCCTGTTCCAGGTCCATGTCCGCGACCGAGAGCTGGGGGCCGAGCGGGAGGTGGCCGAGCACCTCGATGTTGTCGCTGCCCCGGTTGAGCGGCGACCAGGGGACCTGCTGGGCAGCCAATGGTGAGGCAACGGTGAGCGCCAGCATGGGAAGGATGGGCGTACGGGCGATCTTCATTCGCGACCTCGTCGTGGAGCCGGTTGGGAGACTCGGTAACGTTGGGTCGCTCCGGGCGGGGCGGCAACCGGCACACGGATGTGCGCCGACGTGGGCCCATGTACATTCGAGGTCTCTCCCGGTGGCCGAGCACGCAGCCTTCGGCCCCCGATCGGGAGGTTCGGATCGTGTACCTGCAGGCAATGGCGGAGATATCAGGGTGGGCGGACTTTTTGCCATGATCAGCGCGACGCCGCTTCGGGCTCAGGGGGAACCCGGTGCGTTTGCCGTCGGGGATTTCTGGGGTTTGACTCAGCAGGCCGGACCTTTGCGCTGGCCTATCTTCGTGGTCCTGGCCTTCGGCATGGTTCAGGTCTTTCTCAAGCTTTACGAGCTGATCCGCGACCGGCAGGTATCCGCTGTGCTTGCGGCGACCGACTTCACGACCATGGATCTGGAGGCAATCGCCGGCCTGATCGGCCGTCAGGACGAGACACTGTTGTCGTCCCTCCAGTCGACGATGGTGAACGTGTTCCAGACCCGCCCGGGTGAGGGTCTGCTCCACGATGAGATCAGCAATTTCGTGCTGTTTCAGCAGGGGCAGTTCGAGAGTTTTCGGCGGCGAATGGATTTCCTGTCGGACACTGCCGGTGCTCTGGGCCTCATGGGTACCGTGTGGGGTATGTTCACAGTGTTCTTTCAGGGTACGGCCGAGCAGGACGTCATTCTTCGCGGCATGGGGATCGCGCTCATCACGACGCTCCTGGGGCTCGTCGTCAGTATCATCCTGAACTTCAGCACGACAGAGCTTTCGACCTTCTTCGGGAAGCGACTCGACGCCGTTTCGAGGAAATCGGATGAATTGCGCTTCCGTCTGATGGAGCTCGCGCCCGAATCCGAGTCGGTCCGGACGCGGACGGTTGGTCGTTCGCATGATGAACTGGACGATTCGCCAGCCGGCGCCGGAGAGGTGTTCGCAGCGCCAGTCGTCGCCGCTCCGCTGTCTGTACCGGAGCCGGAGCCGACGCGGGAGGTGCCTTCATGGCATTACCTCGAGGATGCGGGCGGTCCGTACGCGGGAGTAGCGGGGAGTTCCGTGGACCTTGTGAGGGTCATGGTGAAGGATCGTGACGGTGAGGCGGTGGAGGGGATTCCGGTGGTGATCTCCGTCGCGACCTCAGGGGGATCACTCGAGGGAGGAGTTCGGACCCTCCGATCGTCGTCCGGAGTCGATGGTGCCGTTGCGTTCGGCTGTACCCTTCCGGAGCAGGCCGGAACCTTCGCCCTCGACGTTGCCCTGCCAGACCAGCCGGGCCCGGCTACTCGGGTCGAGGTTACGGTGGTGGCGGCGGCGGCGGCGAGGATGGAAGTGGAAGGAAACAATCAGGCCGCCGTTGCGGGCATGCGGCTTCCTCAGCCGCTCGGTGTCTTCCTCGCTGACTCCTATGACAACCCCGTCTCCGGGGCAGTGGTCGGCTTCTCGGTCCAGCACGGTGATGGGCGTTTTGCTTCCGGCGAGGAAGCCGTGAGGGTGACGACGGGCTCGGACGGCAGAGCAACTGTGCCGTTCGTTGTTTCGAGCAGTGCGGGCCAGAACGTGGTAGACGTGACGGTGGAGGGATCGAATCACGCGGCACGGCTCGTTGCGTTCGGGACGGAGGTCTAGACTCCCGTGAAGAAGTCCGGGTTCGTCGTCCGGTTCGTCGATGTAGTGCTGATCCTGCTCTTCGGGTTCATCAGTATTTCCAGCGTCCGCTCCACGGCGATCGAACTCCCGGAGAGCACGGAAACAGCGGCTCCACCGCCCGAGATGGAGGAGGTTGTCTTTATCGCGATCCGGACCGACGGGACGTATCTCGTCGACGATGAACGCCGGGAGATTCGAGGGGCGCGGAACCTGCTGGAATGGGTCGAAGAGGAAGTCGACCGGATGGGAGACGTTCCTGTGAAGGTTCGAATCCGAGCCAGTTACGACACGCCCATGCGGTATCTCGTGGATGCGGCCCGTGTGTGCGACGAGGTGGGTGTCGACAAGGCGCTCGAAGTGCTGATGGCGGTGGGCGACTGACATGGCCACACGCGGCTTTCTCATCCGATTCATCGACATCGGGCTCATCGTTCTATTCGGCTTCCTCATGATCAGCGACATCGATGCCCTGTCGCGCGTGGACCTTGCGGGAGCGCGTCAGGATGTGGCCGAGCCCGCGGACGTATCCGAGGAGGATCCGCGCAGCTTCGTGGCCGTGGACATTCTGCCCGATGGACGCTTCGCACTGTCCGATCCCCGGGACGTCGACGCCCCGCCGGCCGGTGCGGCAACGATCGAAGCGCTGACCGATGAGCTTGCTGCACGTCGCCGCATTCACGCAGGCAGCGGCACGGAGACCGTGGTGCTGATCCGGCCGGACCCGGCATCACCGGTGCAGTACACGGTCGATGTGATGGACGCATGCGACCGCCTCGGCATCGTCAAGAGTTTGCAGATGGATATCGATGTGTCCGGGCGCTCGGAGGTCGGAGGGTGATCCGTCCCAGGCCGAGGGGGAGGCAGACGAGCGCCCGTGTGGGCGCGTTCCTTCTGACCGTCGGACTCCTGCTGGGTGCGGCTGCCGGCCTGCGAGCGACGTCATTGCCGGCGTTCGCGTCAGGAAGAGAGATCATCCGGGAGCTCGACGCCCTGATCCTCGAACGTGTCGCGTTCGCGCAACCCGAAGACGCTCCGATGGAGGAGGATCTGCCGGAGAGCGTGGACGAAGACTCCGAGGACGTGTCGTTCGACGACCAGGTCGGAGCTGCGGTGGCGGGTCTGGAAGACCTGTTCGGAAGTCGGAGCGCCTCCGCGCCCACCGCGGTCACGCGGGATGCAGTGTCAGATGCTGACGAAACTCCAGGCATTCAGGTGGCTGCGGATGATGCCCGCTTCGAGTCCCTCTTCGGCGATCGCGGTGATGCGCCGACCGGGCGTGTCGGCCGATCCCGGTCCGCACGAAGTACCGGTTCGGGGATTGGACTCGGGATCAACGAGCGGCTCGCGGAGGCTCGTCAGGGAGCGGATACTCCGGGATCCTCGAGCGGTGGTCCGGACGTGACCGTTCGGACGGGGACGGAACGCGCGGATGTCGAGGTCCCCACCGTCGTCATCACCGAGTACGAAGCAGACGGCTTCGACGGCTCCGAGGCGGACCGACTCGGTGCCTGGATGAGGGCGCACCCGTCGCCACTACCGGTCGGGGTCAGAGTGCACATGAACTATCAGCCGGCGTTCCTTACGTCGGCGGTACCGTTCGAGTCCGGCGGAGTCCGATGGGAGCTCTACCTCATGTTCAACGAGGCCCTTCGCGAACTTCACATCGTACTCGTCGAGGGTGACCGCTCCGTCTACCTCATCGACCGAGGGTTTCAGGAACGGAGTCGGTCCCTCCGTGAGGGGACGGTCCGTAGGGCCGATGGCCGGATCGTTGCGGTGGATTCCCGTTCGGGGGCGGCCTCCGGGGATCGAGCTCGCGAGTTCTACAACGTATTCCTCTCGTGGTGGGGTACGGTCGAAGGGGATTCGGGTGCGTAAGGGTGCCTGGCTGATCGGTGGAGTGCTGGCCGTGGTGGGGTGCGGGGGCACGCGTCTGGAAGCGCCAGCCCCTCCGCCTGTCCCTGTTCGGCCGATCCCGGCTGGCGTCGACTCGGTCACGGCGATGGAAGTCGATTCGATTGCGGACGCGTCCTTCGTTTCCGAGGCTGACGAGGCGCAGGCCCTCGCGCTTCAAGACGAGGGCCGCCTCATGGTCGAGCGTACGGATTCGATGTGGCTCGTCATGTCAGCTCTGATCGAAGCAGAAGCCGGAGTCTCGGAGTCGGATTCTGTAGAGGCGCGTGAGGCTGCCAACCAGGGCGGGGTCGCGCTCGTCCAGCTCGACTCTCTCATTCGCGTGTCGGATCTCGACCAACAGACGCTTGCGCGGGAGTCAGGAGTTCTGCTGGACAGTGCCGAGGTCGCTCTGGAGCGATCGTTTCAGCTGAATCCGTTCGACACCCGTAGTCGGGTGTGGCTGTCCCAGGTGTACGAGCTGCAGGCACGTCGCCTCGGGCGTGCCGAGCAGTATCAGCGGGCAATCGAGGAGCTGGAGAAGCTGACGCTCCTCACCCCGGATCAGCACGGCGTCTTCGCGATGCTTGCAAACAACTATTTCTACGCGGGGAACTGGGACGGCGCTGCGCTCAATTATCGGAGAGCGGAGGAGGTCTACCTTGCTACGTACGACCTGCTGGTGGATGACGTGCAGCCGATCGATTCAGCGACCGTGTATGCCTACGCGCAGGCTCAGGGGGACATGCATGTCCAGCGTCTCGATGCCGACCGAGCGCTTGAGGCGTACAGGCGGGCGCTCGATTTCGCGCCGACGGCGGACGATCGTGCGTATGTGAATGGAGAGTTGGAGTGGATGGCGTGGGACGACCAGAACCTGCGCTCCGCCTTCACGCGGGATTCTCTCCTTACGCTTGAGCAGGGAGGTGACCTCGAGGGAGCACGCCGGGGATACACCGCACTCCTCGTGGACCTCAATTCTACGACCGCCATCGACGAGATCGACTGGCGGCTCGGGATCGTGGAGTACAACCTTGGTCGGAACGAGGAAGCGGCCAACCGCCTGCAGGCCCTCGTCGCACGCTCGCCTACAGGGCCGGACGGCGTACCTGCCGCCGAAGCGTATCTGCGCTATTTCGACGATTTCGGCACGCTCCTCCTCAACCTCGGACGCGAATTTCGCGTTGAGCAGCGAGACCGCCGCACGGCCCTCAAGTACTTCACGCAGGCGACGACCTTCGTCTGGTCCGGACAGGCCGTGGCTTACTTCGAGACCGCTCGTCTCCTGCAGGGGAACGTCGAAGTCGCGTTGGAGAACGCCGCCCTGGCGATGGCCGACGAGACCTCATTGAGCGAACAGCAGCGCGCCGACCTGTATCGTCTGCTCATGGACCTCCATCGTCGGACCGGGGACTTCGAGGAGGCCCGACGCTACCGCGATGCATACCGGGCCCTGCGCGGTGGTTGACCGGATCGCCATCGCCAGGCTCGTGTTGGTGGGCCTCCTTCTGATCGCATGTCGCGGATCTGACCTGCACGCCCAGGCAGGTTCCGTGGATTTTTCTCAGGTCACACGGCCGGTGGTACAGGTGACGGACTCAGCCACCATCGACTACCTGCTCTTCGAGTTGTTCGTGGAACCGGCGACGCCTGCGAGTCGCCTGCAGGTCATCGACGTCACTCAGAACGGCTTCGGTCCCGACGATGTCCTCATCACCTTTCCGTCCGTCGAGGTCTTCACGATCCCGGCGTTCCTCCCTGATTCTGTTCAGGCGCTCATGGGCAGCTGGGCACCGGAGGTCGAGTACCGAATGGACTCGGGAAACATGTCGGCCTCTGCGCTCGGGTCGCTCATCGGAAGCGAGTCGGACAGCACCCGTCTGGCCGAGGGTGCGTTGCTGTACGACCTGGTTCAGGCCGTGGAACGGAGTTATCGGGACTTGCCGGTCGCACTCCTGTTCCAGCGCGACTCTGTCGGCTTCACCTTCCAGCTCTGGGACTACAATCGCCCCTCCATGACGTATGCACCCCGGCCGGAGTTCGTACCGGATACGGCGATTGCGGCGGTGCTCCAGATGCTTCGGGGCGTCGGGTACGTGCCGGGCCAGAATGCGACGGGAACAGGGTTGTCGCTGGAGGCGAGCGGACAGGCCGTGGTTACGGTAGATCGAGCCCTCGAGGGAATGAGGGAGCTGCCGAACGAGCAGATGCGCATCCTGGCTGCCCAGACCGTGCTGCTCGGCTCCTATGATCTCGACCGGTCCGGAGCAATCGATCAGGCCGATGAAATCGATGCTCCGACCTGTGCGGTATGGCGGGCCCTCGACCAGGCTTTCCCGGACTACCTGAACCGGTATGGATTCGGGGAAACAGGTGAGCCGTACGTGGGCGACGTCGTTCTCAACATTTCCGGCAACGTTCGGGTACCCGGAGGCATTCGAGCCAGTGCATGCCTGGCCGGACAGGAACCACCGCCGACGGATCCGGCGAGTGTGTCAGACCCTGAGACGGACGGTGGGTTCAACGAGGTGGTCGAACGCTTCGTACGACTCGAGGCCGCTCGAGAGATCCTTCAGGACGCCGGCCGTCTCGGGACGACACCAGATGAGTGGTCGGAGCGGGTCCGTGCGATCATGCGGGGTCGCTTCGATCGGGATGGCTCGGGCCTCCTGGACCAGACCATCGAGATCCGCTCCGTTCCCTGCGATGTATGGCAGGCCATGGCGGCCACGCATCCGGAGTACGGGTACGGGATGGGCTTTCTCTCGGGCAACCTCTATGCCGGCGACCACATCGGGGTGTCCGCCAGCCAGCGGGAGGAGCTGCTCGCGAGGGCGAGCGGCTGCTTGCAGACATCCACTGCGATGGCTGATGCCGCAAGTGGTCCGTCGGTTCCCGAAGGCCTCAGCAATTTCCTCGATCTCATGACGGCGGCTGAGATCGCCCGTTCGACCGCGGGAGCGGACCCGGGGTCTGTGCGCTGGGCGAACGCGGTCAGGAATGGCCTCGTCAGCCAGTACGATTTCGATGGCTCGGGAGCGCTCGATCAGACCGACGAAGTGATCGACATCCCGTGTCCCGTGTGGCAGACGATCGAGGCCACCCTCGGATCGCCGCTTACCGAGTTGGGCATCGGTGGGGACGGAGACTACTTCGCCGATCAGATCGGATTGGCGATCGAGCATCGAGAACTCGCGGCGGCGCGAGTGACTGCATGCGCATCATCGACGGGGCCGGGCATTCCCTGAGACGACCCACTGGACCTGCGTTCGGTGTGATCGCTGTGCAAGCTTTGGCGGGGTGGCCCGGCACGGGAACTCAGGCGGGCTCCGCGAGGTTCGCGGAGCCCGCCTCGAGTTTCGAGAACGCCGAATTCAGCGTCGCTCCTGCCACCACGCATCCTGGAGGATGGTCACGGACCGTTCCATCACCATGCCGTCCACGGAGAGCACCACCCGATAGGTTCCGGGGCCCGCATCGCTGATTGCGAAGCGGGTCGTATCACCACGCTGGCGGCCCTGAAATCCGCCACCACCACCCTGGCCCTGGCGTTCCGCGCGGATCCGCTCCTGCTCTTCGGGGCTTCGCTCGATCTTCTTGAGCATGTCCCACTGAACGCCGTTGATGCCCGCCGTGCCGCGATGCTCGATCTCGGATATCGGTACCTGGCCCTGATAGACCGTCAGAGTGACATCCGCGGCGTTCTGCAGGTAGAAGAAAAGAGACGCGCCCGCTTCCTCGCTTTCGCCTTCGAAGTTCGAGAACGAATAGTTCGTCCGGTCGTGAGCGACCCAGCGGATCTCCGGCTCCGGGGTGAAGAAGAAGGCGTTGGCCGCCATGACGGCGGGTGTCAGCTCGGCGAGCGGAGCGATGTCAGCGATGTAGATCCCCCGGCCGTGCGTTGCGACGACCAGATCGTTGTCTCGCTCCTGGATCTTGATGTCGTGCACGGGGCTCGTGGGCATGTCGAGCTTCATGCTCACCCAGGCTTCACCGCCGGTATTCGAAACCCACACCTGGAACTCCGTCCCCAGGAAGAGAAGGTCCGGGTTCTGATGGTGCTCGCGGATCACGTTGACCGGACCGTCGGGAAGATTCGAAGAGATGTCCGTCCACGTCTCTCCGAAGTCGGTCGTCTTGTAGACGAAGGGGCGGAAGTCGTCACGGCGGTAGCCGGTATACGTGACGTATGCGGTTCCGAGGTCGTGGTGCGACGCCTCGACCCGGCTGACCCAGTACTGCGGGTTGTTCGGAATGTTGTCGTTGAGGAGTGTCCACGTAGCGCCCCCATCCTGGGTCACGTGGACATTGCCGTCGTCGGTTCCTGCCCAGAGGACGCCCGCCTTGAGCGGCGACTCGTCGATCGTGGTAATGGTGCCGTACTGGATGTTGCCGTCGCCGCCGCGACCCGTGGTCTGAGTGGCCGGATCGTCTTTGGTCAGGTCGGGGCTGATGACGTCCCACGTCTCACCCCGGAACTCCGAACGGAGCACCATGTTGCCCGCGTGGAAGATCACGTTGCAGTCGTGCGGGGAGACGAGGATCGGTGCGTTCCAGTTCCACCGCATGTCCGGATCGTCGTGACGGATCGCCTTCACTTCACCGGTGAGCAGGTCGGTTCGCCGTATGGGGCCGAACTGCGACTCGTTGTAGAGATAGCGGTTCTCGCACCACTCGATCTCGTTGTACATCCCGTCACCGCCGCCGACGCGCTCCCACTGCTCGAAATAGACGGGGCCACCAGCGGGGTTGGTGTGGTACGCCATGTGCGAGCCATTGTCCTGCAGGCCGCCCATCACCCGGTACGGGTAGGAGTTGTCGACGCCCACGGCGTAGAACTGGGCGAGCGACTGGAAATCGGGGTGGTACCAGTTTTCCCCGCCGTCGTAGGAGATCCCCATCCCGTGGTCGTAGCCGAGAATGATGTGGCGCGAGTCGTCCGGATTGATCCACAGCGCGTGATCGTCACCCCCGAAGCCGTACGGCCGGCGTTCCCACGTCTCGCCTCCGTCGTACGTGCCCCACGACGCGGCAGACAGTACGTGCACGATGTCGGAGTCGTTGGGGTCGATGATGATCTGGCCGTAGTAGTACGCAGGGGCGCCTCCGATCGACTGGCCGTCCGGGCTGACCTTGTCCCACGTCAGCCCCGCATCGTCGGAGCGATACACTTCACCACCGATCATTCCACGCGACGACATGTGGTCGAGGAGTTCCTGTCGACGTTCGTCCTCGGACATGCCCTCCTTGTTCGCGTTTTCGATCGTCACGTAGAGCACGTCCGGGTCGCGGTGGAAGACGTCGACCCCGATACGACCGAGCATGCCTTCCGGGAGGCCCTGACCGATCTGGATCCAGTTCTCACCCGCGTCGGTCGTCTTGAAGAGGCGACTGCCGGGGCCACCGAGATCGAAGGTGAAGGGCAGACGCACCTTGTCGTAGGTCGCCGCATACAGGGTGTTCGGGTCGGTCGGATCCATGACCACGTCGACGACGCCGATGTCCCGGCCCTCCGAGCGATGGTTCAGTACACGCTCCCAGCTCCGTCCACCATTTGTGGTCTTGTACAGGCCGCGCTCGCCCCCGTCCGAATAGAGCGGTCCGAGCGAGGCGACATAGACGACGTCCGGGTTCGTCGGGTGTACGACGATACGACCGATGTGCTGCGACATCGGCAGCCCGACATTCGTCCACGTCTCGCCGGCGTCCGTCGACTTGTAGACCCCGTTGCCCCAGTACGAGGAGCGCGAGTTGTTCGCCTCGCCGGAGCCCAGGTAGAGGATGTTCGAATCGGATGGCGCGACCGCGATCGCTCCGATCGAGAACACGTCCGGCATGTCGTCGAAGAGGACGTCGAAGGTGATGCCGCGGTTCGTCGTTTTCCAGAGATGCCCGGACGCGGTCGCGATGTAGAAGGTGTGGGGATCGTCACTCGGTACGGCGATATCGACGAAGCGACCGCTCTGCCGGGTAGGGCCGAGTTCACGGTACTCGAGATTCGCCAGAGTCGCTTCCGAGAGCGATTGGGCTGATATCGGGACGACCTGCGTGAGCGAGGCCAGCACGAGAGTGAAGAATCTTGAAAGCGGCTTCATCAGGAGAGAATCCCGTTGCGGTTTGACGGTGGGTGACGGACCGGCTCGAGTGTGCAGGCTCGATCTCGTATTTCTCTGACCCCCGGGCCAACTGGATCGCTGACAACACCGAGGGCGTCACGAGGAAAGAGGTGCACATCGTCGCGCGCCACGCATACTTTACGCGGCGCTGTTCGCTTATCAATCAAGAACCTCGGACTCGGCCGCGCATGTCTCATTCCGTGCGGGGGCACCTGCGCCTCGAAATCGACGAATACGACGCGACGATCCGACGTTGGATTCCGGGATACGAACAAATGCTTCGGGTCGCTTCCGAGGCCGTCGCATCGGTTCATCCCGCCCGGGTAGTCGATCTCGGCGCGGGAACCGGAGCACTCTCCGAGGCCCTGCTCGAGCGCGAAGAAGTGGGCTCCGTCGTTGCCCTCGACGTCGATCCCGAGATGCTGCAGCGGGCGACCGAACGGGTGAAGCGTTTCGGCGCACGAGCGCGCTCCATCCTGCGTTCGTTCCATGAGCCGTTCGAGCCTGGCGACGCCTTCGCGGCATCACTTTCCCTGCACCACATTCCGACCCTGGATGCCAAGGCCGCTCTGTTTCGAAGAGTGTT